>Ga0209377_1000510_pt1 | contig 25964 bp, 26 predicted proteins | sample GraSoiAngelo_141_FD_185898 | JGI IMG/M metagenome (GOLD analysis project Ga0209377, IMG submission 185898) | Grasslands soil microbial communities from the Angelo Coastal Reserve, California, USA - 14_0929_12_40cm (SPAdes) (version 2) | ecosystem: Environmental > Terrestrial > Soil > Grasslands ...
ACGCACATCAGAATAATTAGAGATGTCTCGACTCCGCTCGACATGACAGGAACCAACCACGCGAAGACTGCCAGGGGGGAGAGTCGAACTCCCGACCAAGGGCTTATGAGTCCCCTGCTCTACCACTGAGCTACCCTGGCATTTATTTCGTGCGCAAAACTAGCGAACTTTTCCTAAACGACCAACCCCGAATGCCTTCGGGGCTGCTCTGGCACCGAGCCTTGCGAAATCGGCGGCGACAAAGCTCAATCGCATGATTTGCGCTGTCAACGCGAACGCAAATCGCGCATTTCTTTTCCTACTCTTTTTCCTGCTCGTGCTCTTGATCCTCGAATCAACGATATTCAAGCGAGAGCATACGCAGGAACGAGAACCGAAACTGCTGCTACTGCTTTGGTCCAGAAAGATACGGCTCCAAGTCTTTCTCTCGGCCTTGTAGGGCGGCCATGAAGCAAACGCCGTTGTGTTCCGTAACTGCACCGACCCACCCTTCCTGATGCACATAACGCCAACCGGGAAACGCCAACACGGCCCCGGTCTTGCTGTCTCTCTCTGCCGGGAAAAGAAAAAACTGCATGCGTTTTTCAGCCACCCAGATTTGGGCGATCCTCTGCGACTCGTCGTCGTCAAAAACGCGGCAGCCGATCGTGCGAAAATCGGCGAACTCGTCTGGAACGTCGTAGTGTTCAAGCCCGTGTTTCATAAAGAACAGATCACTTAGTGTTCCCGCTTCGGCGCTCACCGGATCGAGCGTGACCGATCGAGTGGAGCCGGCCACCGTCAATAATTTCCGCGCTGTTGCCGATCCTGGAAAATCATTTAGTCGACCGAGCACTTGGAACGTGAAAACCCCGGCGATTACCACGAGCGCAATGCTGATCGCGAGGACGGCAGGATTGAGGATGATTCTTCTCCACGTCCACTTCGGGCGGCGAACCGCCTCCTTGTCCAAGAACCATTCAGCCGACTCGGGCGGTAGCGGGACAAGACGAATTAATTCCGCCACGGCTCGATCAAAGTTCTGTTGATTAACAAATTCATCAGAACCGTCCGCGCGTGATACTGCGGCGCGCATGGACCGATCAGCTAAATGGTCGTGGCTGATGGGCGCGCAATTCAAAAGAGCGCGGCGCCGACGTAATAACCCCAGTGCCGTCATATCTCGGGTGCTCCGGTGTGCTTAGCATCCAGCCACGCCTGCAACTGTCGCCGACCCTGCGATAAGCATCGCGACAGCATGCTCAGTTTGAGCTCGGCGATGTCGAGAATCTCTAGGTAATTGAATTCGTCGAGATAAAAGAGCGCCAACGCGGTCCTTTGGGGATCGGGTGCGGCGGAAATCCAAACTGCCAGTTGCGCCGGCTCGAGCTGCTTGATCTGTGACGCAGCGCCCGGAGTTACGTCGTGCTCCTCGATTTCCAGCGATTCTGGTTGCAGGTCCGTCTTGCTTGCCTCTAAACAACGCCAGCGCGCCTCGCGAAAGAGCCAAAAGGATTCCGTGGGTAATTCTCCCTGTGCAGCGCGCACAGCCGCTTCGCGCAACGTCGTGTTAAAGACTTCTTGTGCCTTGCGCAAGTCGCCCAGCATCAAGAAACAAAAGCGATAAAGTTGTGGTAAATTTTGCTTTCGATCCGACACTCTCCCATCCTTCGTCTTTGCAAAATTTAGCGCACTCTACGCAGTTACCTACCATCGACAAGAGGCGATTCGCTTATCTTGCATGAACGCTGCCCGCGTCTTAAGCGAAACCGACTACAACTTCTGTAACCGGCGCGCTACTTCCTCCGCGTTCTCCCGGCTGTTGAACGCCGAAATGCGAACATAACCTTCGCCTTGTGCGCCAAAACCTGCGCCGGGTGTGATGACGACATTCAACTCCCGCAGCATTCGATCGAACATTTGCCAGCTCGTTAGGCCATTGGGTGTCTTCACCCAGATGTACGGCGCGTTTATGCCGCCGAAAACACCGAGACCAGCGTTCGCCGCGGCGTTGCGAAGAATCCTTGCATTGCCCATGTAATGCTCAATTAGCGCGCGAGATTGCTTGCGACCTTCCGGCAGGTAAAGCGCCTCAGCACCCCGTTGCACTGGATAACTCACGCTATTGGATTTCGTGCTCCAACGCCGCTGCCACAGCGAATGGAGAGGAAGCCGGCGACCGTTCTCCGTTCGCGCGAGCACAGATTTCGGCATGACTGTAAATCCGCAGCGCACGCCGGTGAATCCGCCGTTCTTGGAAAAACTGCGCAATTCAATCGCGCACTCGCGGGCGCCCGGAATTTCGAAAATGGAATGCGGAATATCCGGGTCCGAAATATAGGCTTCGTACGCGGCATCGAAGAGAAGCAGCGCTTCGTGCTCGCGCGCGTAATCGACCCAGCGCGAGAGCTGTTCACGCGACGCAACGGCCCCCGTCGGATTATTGGGAAAACAGAGATAAACAAGATCGGCGTGTTCTGCCGGTGGGTCGGGGACAAATCCGTTTTGAGCTGTGCACGGCAAATAAAGAATTCCCTCGTAGCTCCCGTCTTTTCTCGCCGGGCCGCTGCGGCCCGTCATCACGTTCGTATCGACGTAAACCGGATAGACCGGATCGGGGACCGCGACTTTGTTTTGATCGCCCAGGATATCCAGGACATAACCGCAATCGCATTTTGAGCCGTCAGAGACAAAAACCTCGTCGTCAGAGATGTCGATGTTGCGGTCGCGATAATCGTGCTGAGCGATTGCCGACCTCAAAAATTCGTAGCCGTGTTCGGGACCATAGCCGCGAAACGTCTCGCGATGTCCAAGTTCTTCGATAGCCCGCTTCATCGCATCAATTGCCGCACGTGGCAGCGGCTCGGTGACGTCCCCGATTCCGCAGCGAATCAATCGCTTGGCCGCTTCGGGATTCGCTTCGCAAAATTCGCGCACCCGCCTCGCGACTTCCGGGAAGAGATAGCCCGCCTGAAGTTTAAGATAGTTTTCGTTGAGATAAGCCATGCGCTGCTGTAGCGGCGGTCTGCGACCGCCGAGCGGGTACAAGTTTAGCGGCGGTCATCGACCGCCGCTACAGCAGAACTGGCGAAACGCCAGTCAGTAATTCTTTGCGACCTCGTCCCAGTTTACCACGTTCCACCAGGCTTTGAGGTAATCGGGCCTTCGGTTTTGATACTTAAGATAATAGGCGTGCTCCCAAACGTCGACGCCGAGGATCGGCGTGTTGCCGTCCATTAGCGGGCTGTCTTGATTTGGTGTCGAAACGATTTCGAGCTTTCCGTTCTTATTCTTAATCAGCCACGCCCAGCCACTGCCAAAACGTCCCACACCAGCGGCACCAAATTTCTCTTTGAAATCATTAAAGCTGCCGAACGTTGATTTGATGTCATCGGCGAGTTTGCCTTTCGGTTCACCGCCGGCGTTCGGTCCCATTATTTTCCAAAAGAACGAATGATTTGCGTGACCTCCGCCGTTGTTTCGCACAATTGTGCGAATGTCTTCCGGCACCGATTTAAGATCACTGATCAAATCCTCGACCGACTTGTTTTCGAGATCGGTTTTGCCTTTGATCGCTTTGTTGACATTGTCGATGTAAGCTTGGTGATGCTTGGTATGGTGGATTTCCATCGTCTTCGCATCGATATGCGGTTCCAACGCATCGTACGGATAAGGTAATTTTGGTAATTCGTAAGCCATAATCTATACAGTTAGATCGAATTATGGCGCGCGACAGGTTTTATTTTTCGCGCGATTAGAACCGATGCAGCGCGCCCGGGGTCGCGCCTATCGATCGCAGCGATAAAAACCCGGACGATGTCCGCCGCCGCTGCGATAATTGACATAGGTCGCCAAGGCGAGCAGCGGGAAGTTTTGACGATACATGTCGTACTTCAAATAGAACACGCGTGGAAAACCGGTGCCCGTAATTTGCTCTTCGTCCCATGATCCATCGGGCTTTTGCGAATTGAGCAGGTAGCGCAAACCTCGCTGGATACTCGGTCGATCGAGATCACCGCACGCACAAATGCCCATGATTGCCCATGCCGTTTGCGACGCCGTGCTTTCGCCAATGCCTTTGGTTGATGGGTTTTCGTAGGTGCCGCAAGTCTCACCCCAACCACCGTCGTTATTTTGACAACTTTCAAGCCAATCGCGACCGCGCAATATCCAGGCCTGCGTCATGTCCTGATCAATCGCGCGCAAACCGCGCAGCACCTGCCAGGTGCCGTAGATGTAATTGACTCCCCAGCGCCCGTACCACGAGCCGTCCTTATCTTGAGTATCGATCAGGTACTGGATGGCATCGCGGACAGATGGCGTGTTGAAATCGAACCCGATATAGCCAAGCAGTTCAAGCGTGCGGGCAGTAAGATCACTGCAGGTCGGATCAAGGATTGCATTGTGATCCGCAAACGGCATGTCTTCCAGCCACGGCGTGGTCACGTTTTTATCAAATGCTGCCCAGCCGCCATCCCGACACTGGAAGCTGAGCTGCCAATCCAATGCGCGACGAAAGATTTTATTGAGCGCTTGAGGATCGTTTGGCTGCACTAGCCGCAATGCCATCAACACCATCGCTGTGTCGTCGGTGTCGGGATAATAAACGTTGTTATATTCGAATGCCCATCCGCTCGCTTGTGGATACGAATTGTTTGCAGACCAATCGCCGCGGATGCGCACTTCTTTGTTAACGAGCCATTCAGCGCCCTTTTGGAGAGCAGGATGCTCGGCAGGAAGGCCTGATTCAGCCAACGAAATGATGTTGATCGAAGTGTCCCAGACTGGCGAGAGACATGGCTGGATACGGAAGTCCTCGGGATCGTCAATGAAGAGTCCGGCGAAGTCTTTTTCCGCTTTGGCGTAAATCGGATTTGATTTTGAGTAACCGAGAGCGCGCAATGCGATCAAACAATTCAGCATCGCCGGAAACACGGCCGCGAGGCCATCGCTGCCCTCGCCAATCCGCTCGAGCATCCAGCGCTCCGCCTCCTCCAGCGCGCGCCGGCGCAGCGGGCGAATCCGAAGGGGCTGAAGGAACTTGAACGTGTCGTCGAGCCGCAAGAAGAAATTCCGCCAGGTCCAGAACGGCTCACCGCGGGGCAAGCGCAAATCGCTTTGCTCGGTACCGAGTGGATAAAGTTCGTGCAACTGCTTTTCGCCGGGCAAAACTCGAGTCGGTTTGAAATGGTTAATAATCGCCAGCGGCATAAGCATGGCCCGGCTCCACGACGACATCTTGTAAATGTGAAACGGCGCCCACTTTGGCAGGAGAACCATTTCCACCGGGATCGCCGGTAGATATTTCCAGGGAAACTGGCCCAGCAACGCAAGGTAAAGCTTGCTAAAGGTGTTCATCTGCGGAATACCGCCGAGCCGCATGATAGTTGCACGCGCGTCCTGCATAAATGGCGCGTCCACCGAACAGCCGGCAAGCTTCAGCGCAAAATACGCTTTGGCCGACGCATTAATCTCACTCGGGCCGCCATGATAAATGTTCCATCCTCCGTCCGGCAGTTGGCGTCTGAGAATGTGGCGCACGCATCGCCGCTGCAATGGCGCGTCCACTTCGCCGCACCAATGCATGAAAAGGATGTAGTCCGAGCAGAGGGTGCTATCGACGATCAGTTCCCCGCACCAATGGCCGTCTGGCTTTTGCTGGCGCAGCAGGTTTTCTTGCGCACGCGTGATTGCATGCGCAATCTCTTCGTCATTCGCCGGATAAGACTCCGATATCTCCGGTCGCGCGCTCGGCAACGCAATGAGGTTCCTCGAAAATTCCGGCATGTCGGTCCGATTCTTAGGAGGCCTGCGCTGCAACTTCTGCGCGTTTCCCGGTCAGGTGACCGTTACCGGAGCTCACGCCATTGAAAGCAAGTACTTCGCTGCCACGGCCGGAGGGTTTCGGTTTCGAGCCGAAATTGAATTTGACCGTTTTCCAGGTGTCTCCCCGCCGCGCTTGCAGCCCCAATGTCGCTGTTGGCTCATAACCGCAATGCACCATGCAATTTTCGCAGCGGCTATCGCGCGCCACGCCGTTCACGACGCCATACCGGTCCCATGTGGTCTTTTCCAGTAACTCCGCATAGCTCGAGTAGTGTCCGTCGGTCATCAGATAGCATGGGCCTTTCCAGCCGCGGATATTTCGAGTCGGAATCGCCCATGCCGAACAGGTCAGATCCCGTTTCCCGGCAAGAAACTCGAAATAGATCGGCGTGCCCAAAAAGGTATAACGATTCATCCACTCTTCGACTTTTTGGAACTTCTCGACCGTCATTGCGCGGGTAAGAAAGAAGTTTTCCGGGCGCAGGTTGAGCCGTTTGATCATGTCTCTCTTGGCGGCGTCGTAATCGTATCCAGGGGTGATGGTGTGACCATCCACGCCAAGATCGGAAAGATAATCGAACATCTGTTCGATCTCCTGCATATCGGTTTCCTTGTAGATCGTTGCGTTCGTCGCCACTTGATAGCCGAGCAGCTTCGCCATTTTGATTGCGAGAATGCATTCCTTGAAGACGCCTTCGCGTTCGACGATCAGGTCGTGTGTTCGCTCCAAGCCATCGAGATGCACGTTCCAGTACATCCATTTGGTCGGACCAATAGTTGGCTTTGCCGGATCTTTTGGTCCCTTGCGAATTTCGGTCGCATCTTTTTCGCTGAGTAATCCCGCACCGAGCAACGCAGTGATTTTTTCTTCCACGAATTCCGTGCGGATCGACAACTGCGAGGCCAACCAGTCGCGCATTTTCTTGCGCATAAACATGGCATTGGTACAGATATAAACGATCCGATTCTGCGCGAGCAGTCCTTGAACGAGCGCCTCGATATGGGGATAGATCAGCGGCTCGCCGCCGCAGATGGAAACCATGGGCGCATTACACTCCGTTGCCGCCCCGAGACAGTCCTCCAGGCTCATCATGTCCTTGAGCGATGTGGAATACTCTCGAATCCGTCCACAACCCGTGCAGGTAAGGTTGCACGTATGCAACGGCTCGAGCTGAAGCACCGTGGCGAATTTCTTCGTGCCACGTAACTTATGCCCAATCACGTAGGCCGCGATTTTCGCTGTAAGTGGTAAAGGAAATCTCATTGGAGCGAGGATAGTAACAGGACGTGCTGGAGTGTCAATCACCCGACCTGAAGCACTCAGTTTGTTAATTGAATCGGCCCCGACGCCTGATTTGGACTTTGCTGCTCGCAGAATATCCGGTTGCGACCTAAAACGCAAAATAAAGATGCGACTGTCGATAGTTTCTGTGGTTAAATAGTCACAAGTGAGTCTCTAAACAAGGTAAACAGTATGAAACGATTATTCTTGGCAGCATTTGCCGTTGGCTTGATCGGCTGCGCACAACAGCCCGCTCCACCACCCGGTCCGGCAGTGACGGGAGGTTATACTTACGACCGCTACGCGCGGAGCGCGGATGCGTGGGGACATTCAAGTCCGGTTTACAAGAACTGGACCACGGAGCAGTTACAGAAGCGCCGCTTGGATCTCTACGCCCAAGTTCCCTTCACCAGGAATCGAAACGAAGTGCCCGCCTACATCTATTCGGGAATGGCGCTTCCACAGCAGGATGAGATCAAGGCGATTGAAGTTGAGCTAAACCGGCGATATGCGGCCGGCGACAAGAGCGCAGAACTAAAAGAATTCTGGCCCTCATCGCGCAGGCACATTGCCAGCGGCTCACGTGTAGAAACACTTTTTTAACTTCGAATAACATTCGAAGTGATGGAAACCGGCGAGATGCCGGCGCCAAGAGCACTGTTTAGAGGCTAGCTTGCTGCTGCAGTTAATCAGGCCGGGCTGTTCCAGCCGCGACGAATGAGGCTGACAGCAATCGCGGCGAGAAGGAGGGCGACTATCTTCGACACACCGCGCAACCCTTGTCTGCCCATCCAACGCGTGAACCAGTCTGCATTCCAGAATGCCACTGCAACCAAGGCGAGATTAACCAGAAGGGACACCAGCGTGAACACCAAGCCTACTGTATCGACGAGAATGAGGAGTGCCGTAAGCAACGCCGGGCCGGCGATTAACGGCATCCCCAGCGGCACGATTCCGAATTCGTCGCTGGCGTCACGGTTGGCCGCCCCGAGACTTAGCAACTCGCGTCCTGCCAGGCCAAGCAGAATAAGACCGCCCGCGACTTGAAAGTCCGCATCCGTGATCCCCAGCGCGTCGAAAATAATCTCCCCGAGAAAAATAAATCCGATAGCTACGCAGAGAGCCGTAACGATTCCCAGAAACGCTTGTCGTTTCCGCTGCTCCGGCGAAGTGTTGGCAGCGAGTCCTGTAAAGATCGCGACAAGTCCGATTGGATCGATGGCGACAAAGATTGGGATAAAGGCGAGGAAAAATTTCTGAATCATCGTGGCGCATGTTTCTTAGCTTAGCGCCACGGTTAAACGCAACCTGAGAATCGCGCCCATGTGCCCGCTTGACAAGCGGCGGTGGGCTCCTCCGCGCAATCGCGCCCAACGCTTTTCCGCTGAATTTGCCTTTGCGGCGGCGCGCGCATACAGGTGTGAGCCAACTTCGACCACTATGAAATCCTCGTTTCTTTTCTTGTCATTCGTTTTCGCCGTGACGAGTCCAAGTCTTCCAGCGGCTGAAACGAAAACTGTCGATGATTTTCGGACCGCGGCCGCGAAGGCCAACGCTGTCTTGACGATTCCCGATTGGGAGCAAACGCCGAAAGCCGTTGAGGCCATGATGAACGACGCCATCGCGAAGGCGAACAAGGCACTGGATCAAATCGGCTCGCAAGATCGGAAAAAGGTCACGTTTAAGAGCACAGTCGTGGCACTTGATGATCTCACTTACGAGGCAGGACTCGCGGCGAACAGGGCCACCATCATTAAAGAGACAAACACAAATCCAGAAATGCGCGCCGCTGGCGAGAACGCGGTAAAGGCCTTTCAGGATTGGGCTGTCGGCATCGATTACCGTGAGGACGTTTACAAAGCAATCAAGGCTTTCGCCGATACACATCCCAAGCTTTCGGGCGAGGACGAAAAACTGCTGAACGAAACGTTGCGTGATTATCGCCGTGCTGGCTTAGACCTTCCGCCCGATCAGCGCAAAGAAGTTGAGCAATTGCGGAAGGAATTATCCAAACTCGGGACTGATTTCGACACAAACATCGTGAAGGCCAACGCGCCGGTGATTTTCACAAAGCCCGATTTGGATGGACTGCCGGACAGCTTCTTCGCTTCACCCGGCATCCGGACAGGAGACGATGCCTACGCAGTGATGGCAAATATCACATGGCAATTCAATACGGTCGAGGAAAACGCAAAGAGCGAAGAAACGCGCAAACAGCTTTATGTCATTCGCGAGACGCTCGCCAAAGAAGCAAACGTTCCTGTTCTCAATCAAATGCTTGCGCTTCGGAACAAGATCGCGCTGCGGCTCGGTTACAAATCGTGGGACGACTATCAGACTGAAGTCAAAATGGCCAAGAAAGGGGCGAACGCGGAGAAATACATTAGCGATCTGGTTACCGGAATTCAGCCCAAGTTTGAGAGTGAAATCGCAGAATTACAAAAGTTGAAGGCCGCCGAAACGAACGATCCGAACGCTGAGATCGAGGTGTGGGATTGGCGCTATTACGCTAACCAGCGGGACAAACAAAAATACGCCGTCGATAAGGAAGCGTTGCGCGCATATTTCCCGTTCCAAAAGGTGCTCGACGGCATGTTCAATATTTATCAGAGCATCTTTGGTCTTAAGTTTGAGAAAATCGCTGCGCCTTACAAATGGATCGACGATCTCCAGCTCTACATGGTGACCGATTCCTCCACCGGCGAGCCGCTCGGGATGTTTTATCTCGATATGTTTCCGCGCGAAGGAAAATTTAATCACTTCGCCCAATTCGAAATCATCAGTGGCAAACTGTTGCCGGACGGAAAATACCAGCGGCCAACTGTCGCCTTGCTTTGCAATTTTTCGCCTCCGGCAGCGGACAAGCCGTCTTTGATGACACACCAGGAAGTCGAAACTTTGTTCCACGAATTCGGTCACGCGCTTCATTCGATTGTCACTCGCGCGAAGTACGGCCGTTTCGCCGGAACGCATGTGCCGGGGGATTTCGTAGAAGCGCCATCGCAGATGCTGCAGAATTGGGTCTGGGACAAGAAAGTGCTCGATACGTTTGCGGCCGATTACCGCGATCCATCGAAGAAAATTCCAGGGGAAATTATCAAAAAAATGAATGACGCGAAGCTGGCGAATGCCGGTGTTCTTTATCGACGCCAGTTCGCCTTCGCATCGCTCGACCTCGAGTTGCACAATCAGCATGCTGAGGATATGCCCTTCGATTGTGTGGCCATTTCGAATCCGATCCTGGAAAAGGTCTTTCTCCCAATTGATCCGAGCACTACCTTCGTTTCCTACTTCGGCCACCTGAATGGCTATGACGCCGGTTACTACGGCTATGCATGGGCCGACGCCATCGCCGCAGACATGGCAACCGTTTTCGAAAAGGCAAAGGATGGCTACCTCGACAAGCAAGCGGGTATGAAGCTACGCCACGAAATCTATGAGCCGGGCGATTCGCGTGACGTCACCGTTTCCATCGAGAAGTTTCTCGGCCGCAAACAATCGATCCAGCCGTTCTTGAAAAAAATCGGCATTCCCCGAGAAAAAACGGAAGCGGTCAGCGGCTCATCGCAAAAAGGCCGCTAATACGTTCGGTCATCACCAAAACGAAGTGAGGAACCTCACAACGCCCGTATCGACAACATTGCGTTGCTTAAAGAGGGTCGTTACAGAGTGGACATGAAAATTTCGGGCTGGTTGATTGCGATTCCTCTTACCGCTGCGACTTCGCTTTTCGCTGTGGATGAATTGACGTTGCGTCTGGAACCGGCGTTGGAGGCGATTACGCCGGACGGTTTACTGGCGCACATCAAGGTTCTTGCGTCGGATGAATTCGAAGGACGCGCACCGGGGACAAAAGGCGAGGAACTTTCCGTTAATTACATAACGATCAGTTCAGGAAAATCGGGTTGAAACCGGGAAACCCGGACGGCAGTTACACGCAGGAGGTTCCGTTGGCTGGAATCAAAAGCGAACCACGAATGTCGTTCGCGGTACGCGATGGGACGATCGATCTGAAGTACCCCGACGACTTCATTGCGTCCTCCGCGCGTCTTCAACCGGAAATTAAGATCAATAATTCGGAAGTCGTCTTCGTCGGGTACGGCGTCGTCGCACCGGAATACGGATGGGACGATTACAAGAATGTCGATGTTCGCGGCAAGACGCTGCTGATGCTGATTGGCGATCCACCGATTCCCGATCCCAAAGATTCATCCAAACTCGATGAAAAAATGTTTAAAGGGAAAGCGATGACCTACTACGGTCGCTGGACTTACAAATACGAGATCGCAGCACAAAAAGGCAGCCGCTGTGATCATCCACCAGACCGAGTCGGCTGGATACCCTTATTCCGTGGTAAGAACGAGTTGGGGCAAGGAGAACTACGAGATCGATTCGCCAAATAAAAACGCGGACACCGTGGAAGCGCGCTCGTGGATAACGCTCGATGCCGCGAAGAAGTTGCTGGCTGCTTGCGGTCAGGATTTCGACGCGTTGAAGAAGTCGGCGATTACAAAAGAGTTCCGGCCGGAGGTCCTCGATACAAAGGCTAATATCGACATCAAGCAACAGCTTCGCTCCTTTAAATCGCACAACGTCATCGGCAAACTCGAGGGAAGCGATCCAAAGTTGCGCGACGAATATATCATTTACACGGCGCACTGGGACCACCTCGGACTTAATCACAATCTGCAAGGCGATCAGATCTATAACGGCGCGGTCGATAACGCCTCCGGCGTCGCATCGCTTATCCAGCTCGCGTCGGCATTCGCAAAATTAAATCCGCCGCCGAAACGATCAGTTTTGTTCATGGCCACGACTGCTGAAGAAGCAGGATTGCTCGGCTCGAAATTTTACGCGCTTCGTCCGCTCTATCCGCTGGAAAAAACGCTGGCTGACATCAACATCGACACCGTGAATCCCTGGGGCAAAACGCGCGACATCGAAGACTTGAGCAACAACAATTCAACACTCGATGATCTACTGACCGCCGCCGCTAAACGCAATGGCCGAGTGACGCAACCGAACAGTGAGCCGGAGAAGGGCGGTTTCTATCGTGCCGATCATTTCGAATTTTCCAAGCGCGGCGTGCCCTCTCTCTACACTGGCGGCGGTAAGGATTTTATCGGGAAACCAGCAGACTTCGGCCAGCAACAGAAAGACGATTACATCGCGCACCACTATCATCAGGTCTCGGACCAAATTAATCCAAACTGGGACCTCTCCGGCGCGGTGCAGGATATTCAACTTCTGTTCGAAGTTGGCTATCAGGTAGCGAACGGAGACAAACTTCCAGAGTGGAAACCTGAAAGCGAGTTTAAGGGGAAGCGAGATGAAATATTAAAGAGGTGATGTTACCGAGCAATGTGAGAACTGAGTTGCATTGCAGCGCATCTGATGGTTGAATCCGAACTCGCGAATTTGAAAATCGAATGGGCTCTCTCAAGAAAAGACGAAAAGCGAAAATTGCGAAGCATAAGCGCCGCAAGCGCATGAAGGCGAATCGGCATAAGAAACGGCTCCGATATAAAGCGTAACAGGAGTTTGTCGCGAGGCTATAACGGGCCTGCCGCCCGCATCCATGAGAAGCACAGCCAGCACGGTCGCCTCTACAGGTTAGGGTAAGGTTTGCGGAGGCTGTGCCCAAAGCTACCATTTAAGATGTGAGGAGGCCCAAAAAGCGGAGCGTTTCGCTGCGCCGGTGGTTTTTCATTGCGTTCGCTTTTCTCATTAGCGCGAGTGCAGCGGTCGCTCGAACGCCGAAATCTTCATCGGCGGCACCAAAAAAGACTGGTCGCCAGGACGATTCGCTCTATGCCAAGCCGGCTGCCGATCTTGCCCTGCGTTCGGAAGGCGCACATAAAGCGGATGCGCTGATCCATTTTGTCGAGGGAATGTCATTCGAAGAAAATGGCGAGATGGATCGTGCGCTGGAGGCGTATCGCAAAGTGCTAAATGTCGATCCCGGCCAATCGCAACTCGCTTCGCGCGTTGCGGCTTTGCTGATAGAGCAGGATGATTTTCCGCAGGCGATTGACGTGTTGAAAGATGCAATCAAGGCAAACCCGAAAGATGCAGACCCGTATCAACAACTCGCATTCATTTATGCGAAATATCTTAAGAAAACCGATCAGGCTATCGATTATGCCAATCGGGCAGTTACCCTCAATCCCGGGGACATCGAAGGTTACCAGCGCCTCGTGGAAATCGAAGTTGCGGCCGGGCAAGAGAAAAAGGCGCTGGAAGTTCTGGATCGTGCCACAAAGGTTCGCAGCAACGACGCCAACTTCTGGATGCGTCTGGGCAAACTTTACGTGGCCATTCTTTTCAAGTCCGATTCACAGCCGAAGCCCGACGAACTGAAAAGGACCAACGAAATTTTCAAAAAGGCAGCCGAACACGCCGGCGATGATCCTGCGATTCTAAAAGATGTCGCCGATTACTATGCAGCCTCGCAGCAATTGAAAGACGCAATTCCGCTTTATCTGCACGTTCTCGAGTTGCAACCGGACGATGCAAATGCGCGAGAGAAACTGGCGACTGGTTTTATCCTTACGAATCAGCGCGGTAAGGCAGTTGAGATGCTCGAGCAAATCATCAAAGAGCATCCTGAAAAGTACCAAACCTACGATTTATTAGCGCAGGTGCTGGATGATGAAGCACGATCGCTCCAACGCGCCAAAAGAGTTGACGAAGCAAAAGCGATCTTTGCGAAAGTGGCCGCAAATTATGAGCAAAGCCTGCTGATTAATCCAAATCACGTGGGCACATACTTGCATCTGGCGGAACTGCTGCTTGGCCCTTTAAAAGATGCCGATCGCGGGGTCAGATTGCTGACAGAAGCCCGGCGTCGATTTACGGGGGCGCCGGAGATCGTTTACTATCTGGCCATTGCCCAAAGCGAGGCGAAACAGACCCAGCAGGCCGTGGCGACCTTTGAGGAGGCACTCCGCGAAGCGCAACTCGACCAGGGCAATGACATGGTAAATGCCAAGTTCTATTTCAACTATGGCGCGACAGCAGAGCAGGCCGGCCTGTACCAAAAGGCAGCTGATCTTCTTCGCAAATCGATCGCTCTAGATCCGGCGAACTCTGCGGAAGCCTGCAATTATCTCGGCTACATGTGGGCCGATCACAACATGAACCTGGACGAAGCCGAAACGATGATTAACCGCGCGCTCGAGATAGAACCTAATAACGCTTCTTACCTCGACAGCCTCGGTTGGGTTGAGTACCGAAAAGGCAAACCTGATCAAGCTTTGAGCAACCTGCTCCGTGCTGCAAAAACTGCCGACCACGATGACCCAGTTATCTTTGAGCACATTGGCGACGCCTATTTCAAATTGAATCGCCTTTCGGAAGCGCTGGAATCCTGGCAAAAAGCGCTGGCGCTCGATCCAAAAAATAAGAACCTGGCGAACAAGATCGAAAGGACGAAGGCGCCCATTGGCAACGGTCCTCCAACAAAGACAAATCCAACCCAGTGACCCCCGACGTTCTCGCGACGAACATAAGCGGTTATCCTACGCCGTGGCAGCGCAAGGTGATGTGGGCGGCTCTCACAGCCTTCTGTGTGGTTCTTCTCATCGTGATTATCGGCACGATGATTTGGGCCAGCGCTAATGTCATTAGTTTCCTCCAACCGATCCTGATCCCAGTGGCCATCGCGGTTATTCTGACTTATCTGCTGGACCCGCTGGTGACAAAAATGTCTCGCGGGACGCTCAGTCGCACCAAGGCGGTGGCTCTTCTTTTTGCCATTGCCTTTTTTGCTCTCGGTGGATTGGCCGCGTGGCTCGTCCCGACCATCTCAATACAAAGCGCGAATTTCGCAAAGCAAGTTCCTGCTTATACCGAGCGAGCCCGCGACTACATTGTGGATCTAATCTATCGATTCGATCAGACATTCGGATTCCTCGGTAGTGGCCGTACGAAATCTGCATCGACAAGTTTTACCAACTGGCTCGTCGGACCGGCGCCCTCTCCTTCTCCTCATGCGCAACCGACTGTCTCTCCTACACCTAAAGCTTTCGAGACGACCCCCGCTGCTGAAGCAATCGCGCCGAGCCCGCCAAAGCTGACCACTGCCGAACGCCAGCGCATCCAGGCGTACGTGGAAAAACAGATGCCTAATTTGCAGCAGGCACTTCCGACACTGATGGAAAAGTTCTGGGATATCCTTAAGAAAAGCATCGGTGGCTTTCTTGGTGTCACAGGATTTTTGCTCAGCCTAATCCTGGTGCCCATCTACCTTTTTTTTCTGTTGAACGAAAGGCCGCGGATTGAAGCGCACTGGAGAGAATATTTGCCTTTACGCGCGTCGCCCCTCAGAGACGAAGTCGCGGAGCTCTTGTCAGAAATCAACAGCTACGTCACCGCGTATTTTCGAGGGCAACTACTGGTGTGTCTGGTTGATGGGATCCTCATCGGCACAACGCTGACGATATTCCCCGGTCTCAATTTTGCGCCGGTGATTGGTGCACTCGTTGTCGTGCTGACCATGATTCCCTACATCGGGATCATCATCTGCTGGGTGCCGGCAGTTCTGATTGCAGCTTTCCAATGGGGCGACTGGACGCATCCTCTAATTGTGACTGGCATTTTCATCATTGTTCAAAATCTCGAAGGCATATTTTACGCCCCGCGAATTGTTGGGAATTACGTTGGGTTGCATCCAATGACGGTGATCGTGTCGATCTTTGTCTGGGGTTTGATCATTGGCGGGATAATCGGTCCCCTTCTTGCCGTCCCGCTTACAGCCACCGTAAAGGTGTTATTGGGACGATATGTTTGGAGCCGGCGTTTGAGGGAGAAGATCGAGGACTCGGTGAAATCAATTCCTGTAGTTGAAGAGCCAGAGGTAGCCACGCGCTCTTAGCCTCGGCAGCGGGCACGGGTGTGATGGATTAGAACAAGCGGATCGTTGCGCCCCCAGACACGACATGAAAATCGCGGAGCGAGCCGAAGAGGCTGGATATAGAAGAATCGGCCAATCTCTCTTTGGTCTTGAATCCTTCTTCCGACGACAGCTCTGGCCAGCTCGTGTCGCTCTTGTAGCTGCTGGATTGGCAATTGCCATTGTACTTGGCACTCTTTTTCTCAGGTACGGCTTGAAACTCTATGAAGACTGGCGCCAAACCCGCTTGCTACACGAAGCCGCTTCGATGTTGCAGCAGGGAAGATTTAGCGAAGCAACGCAGACCGCGCGAGAACTCTTGGCACAACATCCCAATTCTTTGCCGGCCCTCTATGTATTAGCTGAGGCAGCGGAGAAACAGAATCTCGAAGAAGCCATTTCATGGCGCGAACAAATCGTGCGCCTGCGCCCAAAAGATCCGGACAATCAGCTTAATCTCGTTTCCGCGGCACTGCGTTTTGGAAAGCTCGATCTTGCTCGAAAGGCGCTCGATCAGATTCCCGCCGGTGATCGTGACAGGGCTGCGTTTCACGTTGTTGCAGGCTGGTTGGCTTGCGCCGAAGGAAACTTTGCCGAACAAGAAGAACAATTTGCCGTTGCCGTAAAAAAAGAACCTAAGAATGATCTCTACCAGTTCAATCTCGCAGCGCTGCAAATCCACGATGCACAAAAGAACGCGAACGCCCGCGAAAATCTCGAGCGACTCAGCAAGCTCGCGCCCTATCGGACCGGCGCGCTGCGCGCTTTGCTTAATGATGCTGTGGCACGCAATGACCTGTTAGTGGGGGATAACTTCGCGCAACAGCTCCAAATGTCGCAGGAGGTCACCTTCGGCGATTATCTTCTCTGCCTGAATTTTTATCGAAAGCTCGATGAGAAAAAATTCCATCTACTGCTGGAACGCGTAAAACCTTTTGCCGCAAAGAATCCATCCGATCTCGCATCGCTTATGAGATGGATGAACGAAAATGGACTTGCTGGAGAGGTTGCCAAGTGGATCGAGAAGCTTCCGGCCGAGAAACTGACTGCACCGCCCGCCGCTGTTGCGGTGGCAGACGCTTACGCCAATGCGAAAAATTGGGTGCGTTTGAAACGATGGACTCGCAAGGGAATGTGGGGCGAATCCGATTACCTGCGCCTTGCATATCAGGCAATTGCCACGCGTCAATCACGACAAGATGGTGTGGACAGAGAATACCATGCGCTTTGGCGCGCCGCAGAACAATCGACACACGACCAGCCCGAGCGCGAAGTTGTCCTCGCGCGTCTCGCTTCGAAATGGAATCTGGAGAAAGAATCCGAACAATTGTGGCTGCGCGTCGCAGAAGATCCCCCCATGCGACGCGAGGCGCTGGACGCGCTTCGCCGGCTTTATCGCAAGACCAACGACACCGAAAAACTTTACGATGTTCTCCAGCGTCTACACGATAGCTCTCCAAACGAAGCGCCGATCACGGCGGATCTGGCGCGACTAGGCCTGAACCTCGAGCGAAACGTAGAACGCTCGCATGAACTCGCGAAAGAGGCCCATGACCGCGCGCCGAACGAGGTCAACTGCGCCGTGACTTATGCGTTCTCTCTGTATCGCCTTGGCCGAAACCCGGAGGGCCTTGCAACTATTCAAGGATTGTCAGCAGACCAATTACGCGACCCGCACGCAGCAGTTTACGCGGCGCTATTGCTGGCCGACGCAGGCCAAATCGACACCGCAAAGGATTACGTGACCGCTGCGGACGACGAGATTTATCCGGAAGAAAAATTAGTGCTCGACGAGGCGAAAGCAAAAATCGCCAGAGTATCTGCAGCTCCGCCGCCAGCAGTTTCACCAGTTTTTGCCCAACCGAGTCCAATGCCAGCGGCTTCGCCACGTTGAACGTTAAGTTCGATCCATTGTAACGTTGTAACGAATCACACGGGCTTGCCCTGCGCCTTTTCCTCTCTCGCGATCGCCCTTGTCCAATGCGCAATATCCTTGGCATTCATATGGACACGTTGCTGCAGTCTCGCATCGCGAAATCCCCGCTCGTGAATGTCCATGAGATATTGCTTTCGCGAAAGCAGCGTGCCGCGACAAATGCGGTCAGCTCCGGCAGTGCGCTTCTCGTTTTGCAACCGCCCAATCAAATCGTCCATGATTGCGGCGGGAATTTTATCGCGCTCGCTCGGATAAATGTAACCGAACAACACCAAATGACTGAGCAACACTGGCCAGTCCGGACCGAAGCGACGAACCAGGTGCGCCCAGTCGAGTTTCTCTGCGCAACTTTGAAGGATGTGCGCAATGTCGGCGCCGTCGAACCGTTCGCGTTCCATAATGTACGCCTTCATCCAAATCATTTCCTCTGGCGCACAAAGCTTCACCGACAAGCCAAGGAACTCGTGACCATGCGCCCGCTCGAACCATGAGTCATCCACTTCGCACAATCCGTTTCCGGCGCGAAAAATCATATCAACATGATCGCGGCCGCGGCTGGCTTTGGCGAGCCAATGCGGAAAAGTCTTTTTCGTCTTGTAGCCCGCGCGCTTAAGTGCGTCGAGGGCCAAATCGACATGCTGCGGTCGCAAGTATAGATCGAAGTCTTTTGTCTGACGCGAGACGCCTGCGTAAACTTCCACTACGTAAGCGCCGCCGATCAAAAACGGAATGTCCGTATCCTGCAATGCGACCACTGATCTGCGATGAAGGCGATCGCTTTTGTCTTTCCTTCTCTTAGCTGCTGCCCTCGTTGGCGTCATCACCCATCATAACGCAACTAAAGCGCGTGACACGCGCATGGAGGAGTAAGTTCCCGCGAACCCGTTCAAGGCTTCGCAACGCTTTCCTGCTCCGAAACGTCCATTGAAGCGAGCGATTACGTTTCTCAAAGAGAATGGCTAAGCGAGCGCTACGAATCGCTGCGACCGCGGACCTTCATTACGGTAAACACTCGCGTGGCACGCTGCATGAGGCATTCGCCGAGATTTCAAGCAGCGCTGATATCCTGTTGCTTTGCGGCGACCTCACCGATTATGGACTTCCTGAGGAAGCTGAGGCACTCATTGCTGATATTCGATCTGCCGTGAAAATCCCGATGCTTGCAGTGCTTGGTAATCACGATTTCGAATCAGGAAAACCGGAATTGGTTGGCAAGGTGCTCGATGACGCGGGAATCAATGTGCTCGATGGCGAAGCCATTGAAATCGCAGGAGTCGGCTTTGCCGGCGTCGCTGGTTTCGGGGGCGGTTTCGGCCGGCGGATGTTAAACGCATGGGGCGAACCGCTCATCAAACAGTTCGTGCAAGAATCAATTAGTCACGCCGTACGGCTGGAACAGGCGCTCGCTAAGTTGCAAACAGAACAGCGAATCGTAGTGCTACATTACTCTCCTATTCGGGCCACGCTGGAAGGAGAAGATCCTGAGATTTTTGCTTTTCTCGGTTCCAGCAGGTTGGAAGAGCCGATCAACCGGTTCCGGGTCAACGCAGTATTTCACGGGCACGCCCACAACGGAATTCTCGAAGGAAAAACTTCGACGGGCATTCCCGTTTATAACGTCTCTGCGCCGGCACTTCGTAAAACCGGCAAACCTTACCGCATTGTCGAGGTGTAGGGCGTCTGTGTCAGACGCCAATCGATCCGAGCGGTTTCTCACTCATAACGCGCCATGCTTCTACATCGGCGCGGTTTCGTGTCGGGGAAACGCATCGGACAGCTTTCAATGAATCAAACGTCACTTCCGGAAACGGCACTTCAATTGAGCGGGCCAAATGGCGCCGTGTTTGCACCGACATCCTCTTATAAATCAAGCTTAAGTGCGGCTTGAGATCGTAACCGGACGGATTTTGTGCGGCGCCACGAATGGCTTGATTAAGCTGCCGCAATTTCGAGTTCAGCCCGAATTCGACAAAGAGTGTTTTGATAAATTCATCGGAATGGCTGACCTCGAGCGCTTGGAGCGCGATGGGCTCGCAATCTCGAGCGGCCTTTGAAAGTGTTGCATTAACTGCATCTGTGCTATCCGCTCCGACGTAAATCGTCACGTGCGGCCCGAAAACAGGCGCATCATATCGGCGCGCGAGATCGTTAATCAAATCCTGAAAGAAGCGGCGCGCCGGCTCAGCCGGTATGAGCCAGTGAGCAATAACAGTTCGTCTAGACACGGGCAGGGCGCAGAACAATCTGCGGTTAACTCCACTTCTGCAATTCAACAATATTTCCTTCAGGATCTCGCGCATACACGACTCGAAGAACCCCGACGTCATTTACTTCTGTGGTAACCGTGTTTCCGACTGTGCTGCCGCCAGCCGCAATCACTGCCCGCAACGCCTCGTCTACATCGTCCACGGCAAACGCGATGTGACCGAACCCGCACTGGTTCGCGGACGGCAGTTCGGGCTCGACCAATTGGTTATAGCTGAAAATCTCAAGCGTTGGACCATCATCGCCGTAACCGGGCAATTGCAGATGAACGCCGCTAAGATGCGCGTTCCGAAGCGAAGTCAATTGATCCAGCCAGGCGCCAGACATATCGCGCTCCGGACGCTTGGGCTCACATCCGAAGACTTCGGAATAGAATCGAACCAGTCTTTTCCAATCTCTGGCAATCAGATTTGTGTGAACGTATTCGGCGCGGATTGGCATTATCGCCTCCTTTGCTAAAGTCTTTCAGATACTAGCGCGTGATCTTCCTTTATGCCGACCAATGTTCTTGGAACTGAACTGAAATGTTGTTGTCGGGATCCGATGACTGGATTTTACCGGGACGGATTTTGTCGAACGGGCCCTGAAGACCTTGGTCTTCATACGGTCTGCGTGAAAGTCACGCAGGAATTTCTCGATTTCTCGATGCTCGATGGAAACGACCTTATCACGCCGCATCTGGAATGGGGCTTCCCCGGACTGAAGCCGGGTGACAAATGGTGCGTGTGCGTGACGCGCTGGAAAAGCGCTCTGGATCACAATCGCGCGGCTCCGATTGACCTTGAAGCCACGCATGCCTCCGCTCTCGAGTTCGTCACGCTGGAAGAACTAAAGGCGCACGCGCTCTCACAGTAGCGTGCGCGGTTGAATTAGAGTCCGTTTGCCGCCACGCTAACGCCGAATTGAAACTGCCGTTTAGTCTTTTTCTGGCGCTGCGCTACCTGAAACCAAAGCGCACGTTTCTCTCGATTATCACACTGATCTCAATTCTCGGCGTGATGCTGGGCGTAACAGTGCTGATCCTGGTGATTTCTGTCATGACCGGGTTCGATCGTGAGCTGCGTCAGAAAGTGATCGATTTCGATGCACACATTCTCGTGAGCACGGAGGACGTGTTGCGCGACTGGCGAACACTCAAAACAAAAATCGACAACACGCCCGGCGTGGTTGCGACGGCTCCCTACATCCAGGGACCGGTGATCGTCGAATTTCAAAACAAGCGAGTCGCCCCAATGATTCGCGGTGTCGATCCCGCAGAAGAAGAGAAGGTCATCCCTCTGAGAAAATTCATCAAATACGGCAATCTCAATCTGGAAGGCGAATCGACCGTACTTGGGATTGAGCTTGCGCGAAAACTGCAGGTAAACGTTGGGGACAAAATCACAGTCTATTCGCCGGGCAATCTTGGACAGATTCTCGATGGCATTAAAAAATTGGAAAATGCCCAGGGGGAGGAAGAAAAAAAAGCGATCGATCAATTGCGCGACGTAATCCTGCCGAAAGAACTGACCGTTACCGGTATTTTTGAGACAGGTCATTACCTGCACGATTCGGAGTTTCTGCTAGTGCCGATCTATGTCGGACAGGAGTTATACGGACTGGGAGACGGATTGCACGGCATTACCGTCAGGACTGAGAACCCCTACGGCGCTGAGCGCGTGAAACAAGCAATCGAACGATTTCTTGAGCCACCGCAATACGCGCAAACCTGGATCGACATGAACAGCCAGTTTTTCGAAGCAGTGCGGCTCGAGCGCACTGTGATGTTTTTCCTGTTGTTCTTCATCGTGGTCGTTGCGGCCTTCGGAATCATGAGCACGCTCATTACGGTAACGGTTCAAAAGCGGCGGGAGATCGGAATCGTGAAAGCGCTCGGGGCAAACATTGCCCAAATCATCTGGGTCTTTCTTGGCCAGGGAACAATCGTTGGGCTCTTTGGAACTCTGACGGGGCTAGGACTTGGAATGACGTTGATCCGTTACCGCAACGAGTTCAGTCACTGGCTCGCATCGACATTGCACATCGAGATTTTCCCGCGCGAAGTCTATCAATTTTCATCGATTCCCGCGGAAGTGATTCCGCGAGATGTCGCTATCATTTGTATCAGCGCATTTTTTATTTGCTCGATTGCCGCGCTCATTCCGGCGTACTTCGCCGCGCGCCTCGATCCGGTTAAAGCGCTGCGTTATGAATGATTTTGCGTCCTGCTCCTGCTCGTGTTCTTGCTCATAATCGAGTTTAGAAAGATATCCAATACTTGAGCAGCATAACCATATCCCTCCGGCCATTCGCTTTGACGCGGGCCAGCCACATTAAGGATCTCGATGTTGTTCTCGCAGACAAAATCGGCGATCAACTGCGCGGCCTTTTCAGTGGAAATGTTGGAGGCATCGATCAGTTCGTGCGGCCGTCGTTGCTCAACGCAGAAATGAAGCGTTTGTTCAGTTCCGCCACTCAGTTTTCCAGGGTAAATGATAATAGTCCCATCGGAATCTTTGACATTCTGCAAAGTTCGCTTAGTCGATCCACCGTTTTCCAACTCCTTAACTGGATAGCGATCCGGAATCCTACCGGATTCATCGAGACGTCCAGTTGGACACCAACCGCCGGATTCGATTCCATGTCTTAGCGCGGCATCGAGAGCTGCGCGATCCACACCCGTTTGTCCGCCCGAAATGATTTTCACTGCCTTCGGTGCATTTAGTCGCCGGTAGGAACAATGTCCGCACGTTCCACCATCAAGATCACCGTTCGTCCAGGCGCGCGTGTGCGATGGCGCACACCTTTAGGCACAACGAAGCCCTGCCTCGGCGCAAGGTCGATAACGCGATCTTCAAGGTCGATCAGGAAATGTCCATCGAGCACGAAAAAGAATTCATCGATATCTTTATGTTCGTGCCAATGATATTCGCCTTCGATCACAGCCAGCCTGACGACCGAGTCGTTCACCTTGCAGAGCGTCTGGTTATACCACTTGTCGGTGCAGGCATCGGCGAATTTCTGCACATCGATAAGCTCAAGCGGTCCGTGCAAAATGTTGAGGTAAGTCTTGTACGGAAAATCTTGCGCTGCTTTGTTTGGATCCATGATTGGAATTTGGATACAAAGCAGGCCCCGAGCAAAAGATTCTCCTTCAGACGAGTGTGGAATACTCGTCTTCTGTCATTCCGAGCGAAGTCGAGGAATGGAACGACCCGGATGAGCGACATAGACGGTGGCGCCGCGAGGGTAGCGGCGACAGAGTCGGGAGACGAACGAATCATCTCTGGATTTTTCTTTGCATGCCAGTGAATGGAGAGATGTCTCGACGGAGCCTGTCCTGAGCAAAGTCGAAGGGCTCGACATGACAATTGATTACTCTTCGCCATCGAAATAATCAGTTTCTTGGCCCTTTACGACGACGCGATCCGCTGCCGATGACTTGTTCACTTTCCACTTGCCACTATCCGGGTAGTAGTTCGATTCGCCAATTGGGTTATCTGCGATTACGTAATAGACGAGGTCTTCCTGCCCGGAGTTACTCAATTGATGCGGTTCGTCCGGGCCAAAAACGAACGCATCTCCAGGCACGACCTCCGTCGTTCCATCCTTGTGACGAACGCTCCCTTTTCCAGAGACCACTAAGTAGAGCTCCCATTGCGCCGAATGCGCGTGATAAGGAAAAGCTCGTTTCCCGGAAGGCACTCGATTCCATTCCAAATCAAATGGATGACGCTTGGACAAATCAAGCGAAGTCGGTTCGCGTCCGAGCGCTTCGGAAATTCCTTTGAACGACACGGCATATTTTCCACCTCGCGATTGCCACGGGTCTTCCTTGATTTCGTTTAGATTTACTTTGCGCATAACTGCCTGAACCGGCATCGGGTTCATTCTTCACCATCGAAATAGTCAATCTTCGTCCCTTTCACGACGACTTCGTCCCGTCCATCTGTTGTCACCGCCCATTTTCCGCTGTCAGGATAATAACAAGAATCACCCGTGGTGCCGCCGCTACGCGGGTTATCGGCGATCACGTAATAAACAAAGTCCTCATCGCTCGCATTCCAAAGCTGGTGCGCTTCACCTGGCTGAAACAAAAATGCGTCGCCCGGTCCCACTTCAATTGTCCCATCCTTGTCGCGGACGCTGCCGCGGCCGCAAACGACGAGATAAAGCTCCGACTCTGCAGCATGCGCGTGATAGGGACAAAGGAATTTGCCTTTTGGAATTCGGACCAGCGTGAGGTCAAACGGATGCCGCTTTGATAGATCGAGCGACTCCGGCTCGCGCCCGAGCGCGATGGAAATATGTTTCATGAATCGCCCAAACTTTCCTTTCGGCGATTTTCGTTCCTGCTCCGGAATATCTTTGAGATTTGCTTTGCGCACGTGAGAATTTTCAATCTATCCAGACGAGAGTCGCCTTCTAGCCGCAATCGAAAAAACTGCTATCCCAGCCCAAATCACGTTCACAAAAGACGAAGGATATGCGCGATAAAAGATCGTGTTAGCAACCAAGAAAAGGCTGCCGATGATGTTGAGGAGTTGGTACGCAGTTGAGTCTGCCTCCAATTTTTTAGAGGAAACCATCGCGTAAGCCACCAGGAGAAAGGCTGCTCCCGTCCATCCAGTCGCATCGAACCATATGTGATTGTTCATGCTCAAAAATTGTTTTCCGTGTGAACCCTAAATATTCCACTTCGTCGGCAGTTTTTGTTTCAGTTTCTCGACCTGTTCGAAGAGGTCGCCGAGTTTGTCCACGCGAACAAGGACTTGATCTGAACGGAATTTCAACAGCTCGGCTTTTTTCTTTTTCAGGCAATTTTCAACCTCCTGCCAGGTGACTGGAGTTGAAACGGTCGGTTCTTCTCTGGCACGGAGTGAATAGACACAAATGGTGGTTTTGTGTTCGTCGTTCTGGCTCCAATCGACGAACACTTTGCCTTTGCGCACGGCCTTAGACATATTCGAGGTGACCAAGTTCGCATGCTCGTGCTCCAGATATTGAGCGAGAGAGCGCGACAAATTCTTGGTTTGATCGTAGGTCACCGAAGTATTCAGCGGCACGTAAACTTGCAGTCCCTTGGATCCGCTCGTTTTTGCGAACGATTTAAGTTTCATTTTGGCTAACAAATCGCGAAGCCATAGGCCCACATGGCAGCATTGGACGATGTGGGCAGGCGCCCCGGGATCAAGATCGAACACCATCATCGTCGGGCGGTCGAGGTCGTCTTTGCGTGACAGCGATGTGTGGAGCTCTAGATCTGCGAGGTTTGCAGCCCACACGAGCGTCGGCAAATCGTTGGCGAGGCAATAATTCATCGTACGTTGGTTACCTTCACTCCACACCTTTGCTGTCTGGACCCATTTCGGGCGATGTGACGGACAGTTCTTTTCGTAGAAAAATTCGCCGTCCACACCGTCGGGGTACCGTTTCATGGTGAGCGGACGATCCCTTAGATGCGGCAAAAGGACTGGCGCGATGCGGATGTAGTAATCGATCACCTGCCCCTTCGTGAATCCGGCTTTGGGATAAAGCACCTTCTCGAGATTCGATACCTGAATCTTGCGATCTTCGACAATTAGCTCGGCTTTTTGAGACATTGATTTAGGCAAACGTCCAACGCCCAACGCCCAAGGTCCAACGTTGAATTGAGAAAAGCATCAGGCGAAGAACCTCTCGGGAGGCAGCAGAGGCTGTGGTTTGCAAATGCGCGCCACACAATGCTCCCAGCTTTCGTGTCCGCTAAGAATTTCAATCTCCACCCGCAAAAAATAAATGGGCACTTTTAGTTTAGCGTCGGG
>Ga0209377_1000513_pt1 | contig 25910 bp, 18 predicted proteins | sample GraSoiAngelo_141_FD_185898 | JGI IMG/M metagenome (GOLD analysis project Ga0209377, IMG submission 185898) | Grasslands soil microbial communities from the Angelo Coastal Reserve, California, USA - 14_0929_12_40cm (SPAdes) (version 2) | ecosystem: Environmental > Terrestrial > Soil > Grasslands ...
GTGTGGCTGCCGAGCGACGGCCCATGCATCGCGAGCGGCATGTTCACCGTCGCGGCGCGAGAGCTGCTGCTCTGGTCGTGGTCGCACCGCACCAAATACCGCTGGTATCGGCCCACCGAATTGATGACCTGGCGGGTGATCCAGCACGCGCTGGGAGCGGGCTGCGACACCTTCGACCTCATGGGATTGGGGGACTTCAAGCGGAAGTTCGGCGCGGCGGTCGACCTGAGCAAGACCCGCTGGGTCCGCAGTCGCCACAAGTGGCTGAACGTGGCCCGCGGCGTCGCGGCGAAGACACACCGCTTGCAGCAGCTGGTCCGCGGCCACGTCGCGCGGGTGATGATGTTCGGCTTCGGGCCAGCCAGTCCGATCCACCTCGACACGGCGTCGGGCGAATGACCGCGCCGATCCGCGTCTTGATGATCACGGCCGACTGGCCCGATCGCGCGAGCTGGGGCGGGACCGCGACCTTCATCGCCCGCCAGGTAGACTTCCTGCGGGCCGCGGGCGTCGCCGTGGACCTGTTCCCGTTCCGGGGCGGCAAGAAGCCCACGCGGTACGCCGCGGCGTGGCTCGAGGTGCGGCGCCGGCTGCGGCGCGAGCGCTACGACCTGATCCACGCGCAGTTCGGCCAGAGCGGGCTCTTGGCGCTGCCGAAACGCCTGCCCTTGGTCGTGACCTTCCGCGGAGACGACCTTCAGGGCGTGCTGAGCGACGCGGACGGGCGGCACACCCCGCTCGGCCAGCTGCTGCCGCTCGTGTCCCGGCTGGTCGCGCGGCGAGCCGACGCCACGATCATCGTCTCCGCGCACTTGAAGGCCTTCCTGGACGAAGCGGCGCAGCCACACGTCATCCCGTCCGGCGTCGACTTCGAGCGGTTCCGGCTCATCCCGCAGGCCGAGGCGCGGCGCCGCCTCGGCCTCTCGCCCGACCGCAGGCTCGTGCTGTTCGTAGGCAACCCGGACTTGCCCCGCAAGCGCTACCGCCTGGCCCGGGAGGCCGTGGAGATCGCCAGCGGATCGCTCCCGACTGACCTGGTGCTTGGCTGGGCGGTGCCGCACGACGCGATCCCGTTCTTCATGAACGCCTGCGATGCGCTGGTGTTCACGTCGCTGCAGGAAGGGTCGCCCAACGCGGTCAAGGAAGCGTTGGCCTGCAATCTCCCTGTGGTGTCGGTCCCGATCGCCGACGTCCCGGAACGACTGTGTGGCATCGCGGGGTGCGAGGTCTGCGCGGATGACAGCCCCGAGACCATCGCCGCCGCCCTGGAGCGCGTCCTGCGCCGAGGAGAGCGGACCGGCAGCCGGGAGCGCATACGGGAGCTGGACGAACATGTCATCACGGAGCGCGTGATCGCCGTGTACCGCTCGGTGCTGGCGCGCACGACCCGCCGGTCCAACGGCCAGGGGAGCTCGGCGCCGTGAGGGTCACGATCCTGACGCAGTACTACCCGCCTGAGATCGGCGCCCCCCAGGCGCGGCTGTCCGAGTTCGCGGCCGCCTTGGTGGGCCGGGGGCACGAGGTCACGGTGTTGACGGCGATGCCGAGCTACCCGGTGGGAAGGATCCACCCGGGGTACGGTGGCGTGCTGCGACGGGAGTCCCGGGACGGGGTCCGCATCATCCGCACCCTCATCTTCCCGACGCAGCGCGCGGATCTCCTGGGCCGGCTGGCGAACTACTTCTCCTTCCTGTGCTCCGCGACGGCCGCCGGCAGCCTGCTGCTGCGCCGCTGCGAGTACCTGCTCGTGGAAAGCCCGCCCCTGTTTCTGGGGCTCGCCGGGCTGTGGCTCAGCTGGCGCACGCGGGCGGCAATGGTCTTCAACGTGTCTGACCTCTGGCCCGAGAGCGCCATCCGGCTCGGGATTCTCCGACCAGGCAGCCTCGGTCACCGCTTCGGCGCGTGGCTCGAGGGCCTCTGCTATCGGCAGGCCGCGCTCGTGACGGGGCAGACGCACGCCATCGTAGCGGACATCGCGGCGCGGTTTCCGCGGTGCCGCACCTATCACTTCTCCAACGGCGTGAACACGCGCGCGTTCCATCCCGAGCGACGCACGGCGGCGGCGCGGGGGTCGCTGGTCGCCAACGGAGCGAACGCGTGCGTGGCGCTGTACGCCGGTCTGCACGGGCTGGCTCAGGGGCTTGATCAGGTCCTGGACGCGGCGGACGCGCTGCGCGCGCACCCCACGCTGCGGCTCGTGTTGCTGGGCGACGGTCCCGCGAAGGACAAGCTGGTGGAGCAGGCGCGCCAGCGGCGACTGGGCAACGTGCGATTTCTCGAGCCTCGCCCGCGCGACCAAGTCCCGCCGCTCGTGGCGGCCGCGGACATCGTGATCGTCCCGCTCGCCACGCACCTCCCGGGGGCCACGCCTTCGAAACTGTACGAAGCCATGGCCTGTGGCCGTCCCGTCGTGGTCGTCGCCGAGGGCGAGCCGGCCGCGATCGTGCGGGAGCATCGGGCCGGCATCGTCGTGCGGCCGGGAGACGGTCCCGGGCTCGTGGACGCCCTCCGCACGCTGTCTGGCGACGCGGCGCTGCGACAGGAGCTCGGCGCCAACGGGCGACACGCAGCGGAGCGGCTGTTCGACAAGCGCGAGATCGACAACGACTTCATCGAGTACCTGGAGCGGCTCGATCGCAGCGCGCCGGCGGTCGGCGACGTGCCGCGGCCCGTGCCCAGCGAGCGGACATGAGCGTTCCGCCGAACGGCGGCCCTGCCCTGCGCGTCCTCATGATCACGAGCGAATGGCCCAGCGAGCCGGGCCACACCGCGCACTTCATTGCGCGCCAGGCCCGGTTTCTCAGCGCCGCGGGCGTGCGCCTCGAGGTCTTCACCTTCCGAGGCGGGAGACACCCGCTCCGCTACCTCGCCGCCTGGGTCCGTCTGCGGCGCCGGCTGGCCCGGGAACGCTACGATATCGTCCACGCCCAGTTCGGCCAGAGCGGGCTGCTCGCCCTGCCCAAGCGCCTGCCACTCGTGGTGACCTTTCGGGGCGACGACCTGTTCGGGATCCGCGACAGCAAGGGCCGCACGACGCCGGTCGGCCGCCTGCTGCAGCGGCTGTCCCGGCTGGTGGCGCGCCAGGCTGACGCCACGATCGTCGTCTCCGAGCATCTCACGCACTACCTCGATCACTCGGGGCCGGTCCACGTCGTGCCATCCGGCATCGATCTCGACCTATTCCGGCGCATCCCGCGGGACGAGGCGCGTCGCCACCTCGGGCTGCCCCGCGAGGGCCACCTCGTCCTGTTCGTGGGCGACCCGGCCGATCCCCGCAAGCGGTACGCCCTCGCCCGAGAGGCGGTGCGTTCTCTCAACGGCTCGGTATCGGCGCAGCTGGTGATCGCCTGGAGAGCACCGCACGCGGCGATGCCGTTCTACATGAACGCGAGCGACGCGCTCGTGTTCACCTCGCTGCAGGAGGGCTCTCCCAACGCCGTCAAGGAAGCCCTGGCCTGCGATCTCCCGGTGGTGTCCGTGGCGGTGGGCGACGTGGCCTGTCGCCTCGAGGGCATCCCGGGGTGCGAGGTGTGCGCCGACGACAACCCGGTGACGATCGCGGCGGCCCTGCAGCGCACCCTCGCGCGAGGCGCGCGGGCGGAGGGGCTGGGGCGGGAGGCGGCGCGCCAGCTGGACGAGCGGCTGCTCACCCAACGAGTGATCGCGATCTATCGCTCGGTGCTCGCGGCCCTGGACGAACACTAGCAGGGGAGACCTTTGCGCATGTGCGGCATCGCAGGCATCGTGAGCTTTCAGGACCGGCCGGTCGATCTCGACCTGCTGCAAGAGATGACCGACCGCCAGGCGCACCGCGGCCCGGACGGCGAAGGATTCTTGCTGTCATGGCTCGAGTCCGGCGGGTTCTGCCACGCGCTGGTGCCGCACACCCGTCATTGGGATGGCCGGGCTCGCGTGCGAGTGGCGCTCGGCCACCGCCGGCTGGCGATCCTCGATCTCTCCGAGCGCGGGCTGCAACCGATGACGGCGGGCGATGCGCGCTGCTGGATCGTGTTCAACGGCGAGATCTACAACCACCGCGAGCTCCGTGCCGCGCTCGAGGCGCGCGGCTACACGTTCAAGACGCGGACCGACACCGAGGTGCTGCTGCAGGCGTACCTCGCGTGGGGCGAGGAGTGCCTCGCGCGCCTGCAGGGAATGTTCGCGTTCGCCATTTGGGACGGTGCGCGCGGGCGGCTGTTCTGCGCCCGGGATCGGCTGGGTATCAAGCCCTTCTACTACGGCACCTCGGCGGCGACGTTCACCTTCGCATCGGAAATGAAGGCGCTGCTCGCCTGCCCCGGGCTCGATCGCGCTGTCGACGACGACGCGGTAATCGCCTTTCTCCTTCACGCCAATTGCGATTACGGCGAGCGCACGCTGCTGCGCGGCGTGAAGGCGTTGCCCCCGGCCCACCGCCTCACCGTGGATCTGGGAGGGCAAGTCGACGTGCGCCCCTACTGGCAGCTCGCCCCGCAGGCGGCGAACGGCATCCCCGACCGCACGCGGCTCGAGGGACTGCGCGAACTGCTCACGAGCACGATCCGCTCGCATCTCATCAGCGACGTTCGGGCGGGGAGCTGCCTGAGCGGTGGCATCGACTCGTCCACGGTCGTGTCCCTGATCGGCAAGATCTGGCGGGAGCAGCCCGATGCGGCGGCGGCCTTGGGGGACCGCTTCTTCACCTTCACGTCGTGCTGGGACTACCCCGAGCTCGACGAGCGGGAGTATGCAGGGACGGTGGCGCGCGCCGTCGGAGCCGAACCTCACCTGGTGTTCCCCTCCGCTCAGGACTTCTGGCAGGCGTTCCCCCGGATGGCCTGGCATCAGGACATGCCTTTCCCGTCGCTCAGCTACTACGCGCAGTGGTGCGTCATGCGTGCGGCCCGAGAGGCCGGTGTGAAGGTGTTGCTGGACGGCCAGGGGGGAGACGAGGTGTTCGGTGGCTACGCCAAGTTCCGATACGCCTACCTGGCCTCCCTGCTGCGCTCCGGCCATCTCGTGCGGTTGGCGCGCGAGATGGCAGCGACGCTCGCCCAGGGAGACCTCTATGTCTTGGATCTGCGCCGGGGCTATCGCTACCTGCCGAAACAGCTGCGGCGGCTGTTCGGCGTGGACGCGCTGCTGCAGGGCGCCCTGCGGGCAGACTGGGACCGAGCGATTAGCGCCGAGAGCACCCCCGCGACGCGGTGGTGGCGCTACGCCGCGAGCGCAGGCGCAGGCGAATCCGCCGCCACCCTGATGCAGCGGATCCAGGTGGACGACATCTTCATCGACACGCTGCCGTTGCTCCTGCGCATGGAAGATCGCTCCTCGATGGCGTTTTCACTCGAGGCGCGGGTGCCGCTGCTCGATCACCAGCTCGTGGACTATGGCGTGTCGCTGCCGGACCACCTCAAGGTACAGAACGGCTGGAGCAAGGTCGCCATCCGCGAGGCGATGCGGGGTGTGCTCCCAGACGTCGTGCGGCGACGCAAGACCAAGCTCGGGTTCGCGGCGCCCGATAGACGTTGGCTGGCGCGGGAGCTCCGCCCGCAAGTGACGGAGCTGATCGAAGACACCCTGCGCTGCGAGAAGTACGTGGACGCCGCAGCGCTGCGGCGCTGGTACGGCTCGTCGCCCGCGACGCACGCGAACGAGGAATCCTACCTCGGCCTGTTCCGGGTGCTGGCCCTGGAGATGTGGATGCGCGCCTTCGATTTCAAGTGAGGCCGCTCGCGCCGCGGTCCCGGCATGCTCGGAACGCCCGCTTGTGTAACACTCCTGCCACACGCCGCGTCGGCCGTGGCGCGGGCGGGGTGCGTAAGCAGTGGGTTCGCCGCGGGTTAGGAGAACGCCCCTCACCGTACGGGTCCTGCATGGAGATCCGCTGTGCATGCGCCGGAACAGCTCAAGGCCCCCGTGAAGCAGCCCGCGGGCGACTGTGAGACGACGGTCGCGGGGATGATCGGTTTCGTTTCGCCGCGCACCGGAGCGCCGCTCTGGCCGGAGGGGGATGCCCTCGTGTCCTCCGCCGGCGAGCGCGTGCCGGTCGTCCACGGGATCCCGCGCTTCGTGCCCTCCCACAATTACGCCGACGCGTTCGGGTTGCAGTGGAACCTGCACGCCCAGACGCAGCTCGACAGCCGCACCGGTGCAAGCCTGTCAGAACCTCGCCTGGTGCGTTGCGCGGGCCGGCCGCTCGAGCGGTTCGCGGGCCTGCGCGTGCTCGAAGCGGGGTGCGGGGCCGGCCGCTTCACCGAGCTGCTGGTGCGCGCGGGCGCTCTGGTGCACGCCATCGATTTGAGCGCCGCCGTGGAGACCAACCGGCGCAACATCGGCGACCGGGCCACCTACAGCGTGGCGCAGGCGGACCTCCGCGCCGCACCCTTTCCCGCCGGAGCGTTCGATGCGGTGGTGTGCCTCGGCGTGCTCCAGCACACGCCCTCACCGGAGCAGAGCATCGCCGCGCTGTGGCGTATGCTCGCGCCCGGCGGCCTCCTGGTGATCGACCACTACGCCTGGACGCTGTCGCGGCTCACGAAGCTCGGGCCGCTGTACCGGATGATCCTCAAGCGGCTACCGCCGGCGCGGGCCAAGCGCATCACCGACGTGCTCGTGGACGTGTTCTTCCCGCTGCACTGGGCCGTGCGACACGTGCGGCCGCTGCAGATGCTCCTGAGCCGCGTGTCCCCGTGCCTCGCCTACTGCCATGAGCCGATGGCACTGACCCGGGAGCAGCACGAGGACTGGTGCCGGCTCGACACGTTCGACGAGCTCACCGATCGCTACAAGCGGCTGCGCACGGCGGGCCAGATCCGGCGTACGCTTACGGCGCTGGGCGCCACGGAGATCCGCGTGGTGCGTCACAGCTACCTGGTCGAGGCGACGTGCCGCAAGCCGCCATCCCATCCATGTGCGGCCTAGCCGGACGCTTCCACCCCGTCGCCCTGGCTCCCGCGCCGGGCTGGCACGAGCGGGCCGGGGCCCTGCTGGCGCACCGCGGCCCTGACGGCGCGGGCCACTTCGCTGACCCGCACTGCGAGCTGGTGCACCGCCGCCTCGCGCTCATCGACCTGTCCCCCACGGGGCGGCAGCCGATGCCCAATGAGGACGGCGACGTCCTCGTGGTCTACAACGGCGAGATCTACAACCACCGCGAGCTGCGCGCTGATCTCCAGCGCCGCGGCCACGCGTTCCGCGGTACGTCGGACACTGAGGTGCTCGCGCACCTGTACGAGGAGGACGGTGAGCGGTTGGTGGAGCGGCTGCGCGGGATCTTCGCGTTCGCGCTGTACGATCGCCGCCGCCGCACGCTGCTGCTCGCCCGCGACCGGTTCGGCGTGAAGCCCCTCTTTTACGCCGCGGTGGACGGGGAGTGGGTGTTCGCGAGCGAGATCAAGGCCATCGCCGCACACCCGGGGTTCCGTCCCGAGCTCGACCGGCAGGCCTGCTTCGACTATCTCGGCCTGGGATACGTCCCCGAGCCGGCGACAGGCTTCACGAACGTGCGCGCACTGCCGTCCGGAAGCACGCTCCGGATCACGCCCGACGGGGCGCACGACGCCGTGTTCCATCGGGTCGCGGCGCACCCAGACTTCCGCCGCGGGCTCGCGGACGCGACGGACGACGCGGCCGACCGGCTGCTGCGGGCGGTAGGGGCCCAGGCCCTCGCCGACGTCCCCGTCGCCGCGCTGCTCTCCGGCGGCATCGATTCCTCGCTGGTGGTGGCGGCGCACCGGCGCACCAGCTCGCAACCAACCGCGACCTTCAACGTCCGGTTTCCGGGCGCGGGCGACGACGAGACCCCCGTAGCGCTGGCCGTGGCGACCCACTACGACACGCGGCATGAGGTGATCGACCTCGCCGACCGGAGCCTGTCGCCGGACGCGGTGCTGGATCTGGTGCGGCACTTCGACCAGCCGTTCGCCGACACCAGTCTCATCCCGACCTACTGGATCTCGCGGGCGATCCAGCAGCGCGGCATCATCTGCACGCTCTCGGGCGATGGCGGGGACGAGGCGTTCGGCGGCTATCCGAGCTGTTGGCGTCTGAACCGCTTGGTGCAGCTGATGCGGCTGCCAGACTGGGTGCGTCACGTCACCCGGAACGCCGGGACCCGCCTCGCCGGCTGGACCCGGGACCTGGGACGTCAGGTCTCGAAGGCCGCGGCGCTCGCGGAGGCGGGCCGCGATGACCCGGCCGTCCTGCTCGCTGGCCTGGCCAACTACCTCAACGAGGACCAGAAGGCGGCGCTCATGACTGCCGAGGCCCGCGCCGGGCTCGCGCCAGTGTACCGGCTGTACGAGGCTGACCCGGAACCGGGAGATCTCGAGGCGCTGTCGCGGCGACTGACGGAGAGCCTATTCGCGGTGAGCCTGCCGTCCGACATGCTGCGGAAGGTGGACATGATGAGCATGCGGGCGAGCCTCGAGGTCCGCGTGCCGCTGCTCGACGAGGCGATGGTGACCCTCGGGCTCGCGCTCCCCCACCGGCTCAAGACGGACGGCCGGAGGGGCAAGCGGGTGCTCCGCGAGCTCGCAGCGCGCTGGCTGCCGCGCCGCGTCGCCGATCACCCCAAGCACGGCTTCCAGATCCCGCTCGACGTGATGGTGCCGCCGGACTTCCATGTCGCGCTGGACGATCTCCTGCTCTCGGCGGCCGCCCGCACCCGCGGCGTGCTGGACGGCGCACTGCTGAGACGCTGGCTGCGCGCCTTTCGAGACCGCGCCGCGGGCGGGCCGCTGAGCCGCGGCGGAGTGTACCAGCGCGTTTTCACGGCGCTCGGCCTCGAGGTCTGGCTGCGCGAGTTCCGACTCGCCTGGTGACCACCCCCACCCCCACCCCCAGCCATCCTCCGCGGATCACCACCGCCCGGAGGGAAGAGCGCCTCTTAGAGCACATCGCCGCGGAGGAAGCCCGGATCCGGAAGGCGTATGCCAGTCGGCTGGAGCAGCGGCGGGATCAGGGGGCGTCGTGGTCGAACCCCGACCACGTCTACGCGCGGCAGGAACGGGAGCGACGGCTCGTTGGGTTGCTCCGGCGACTCGCGGTCCCCCTAGCCCGGACCCGGATTCTCGAGGTCGGTTGCGGCACCGGCGCCTGGCTGAAAGACTTCCTCAGGTGGGGAGTGCCGCCCGAGAACATTTGGGGCGTGGACCTGCTGCCCGACGTCGTGGCCGAGACTCGAGCGCGCTGTCCGGCGGGCGTACATGTGGAATGCCACAGCGCGGCGCGGCTGCCCTTCCCCGACGCGACGTTCGACGTGGTGCTCCAGTCGCTGTTGTTCACCTCCATTCTCGACGGGGAAGTCCGGCGCGCGGTGGCGCGGGAGATGCTACGCGTAGTGCGCCAAGACGGCTGGATTCTGTGGTACGACTTCCACGTCGACAATCCGTGGAACCCCGACGTTCGCAGGGTCGGGCGCCGCGAGATGGCGGCGCTGTTTCCGGGCTGCCACATCGAGCTCCAGCGGCTGACCTTGGCGCCTCCCTTGTCTCGGCGGGTCGCGCCGCGGTCCCACCTGGTGTGGTGCCTCCTGGCGAAGGTGCCCTGGCTCTGCACGCATTATCTCGGCGTGATCCGGGCAGCGTCGGCGCCACACGCGGGCGCGAGCAGCAGGTAGGGGATGCGCGCCTGCGACGTCGGGTGAGCAAGTATCAGTTCTGGAGCGCCCCGGCACTGCAGGGGGCCACCCGCGTCACGCCATCGAAGTCGGTGAGCGGGCACCACGCCGTCACGCCCGCGCCGCGGGCCGGACTGCCCGTCGTCAGGTGAAAATCGAACCCCGCCGCGTTCGTGAACAGCGGATCGGTGTTCTCTAGGTTGAGGCTCGTGGCGAGACCCGAGCCGCCGATCTGCAGCGCTCCCGTAGACACGTTGCCCGTGAGCGTCGCCCCGTCCCCGGCCCCATCGAACCACACCCCCGCCGTGGCCGGCTGGTAGAAGATGTTGTTCGCGATCACCAGGTTCGTCGTCGTGGTGGCGATGATGATCTGGGCGTCGCGGTTCGGGTTGGCGCCGGCGAACGTATTGTTCTCGATGTACAGGCCATCCACCACCGTCCCCGCGTTGTCGTAGCGCTGGATCGCCCACCCGTGCTTGAGGTTGTAGAACACGTTGTTGCGGATCACCACGTTGGTCCCGATGCCGTTGTAGATCCCGTGGTCGTGATTCTGCCAGTAGTCGTTCAGCGGCGTGCACCCGTTCTCCCCGGGGCCCAGGCGCCCGATGTCGTGGATCAGGTTGCCCTCGATCACCAGGTTGGGCGCGTACGCGTCGATGGCGACGATGCCGCCCGTACTCCCGGTGCAGATGTGGCCGATGTCGTGGACGTGGTTCCCCACGACCGTCTGGTCGTGCCCGAGGTAGGTATCGATCCCGTAGCGGTTCGTGTTCCGCACCTCGAACCCCTCGACCCGGATGTACCCGCCCGGGATCGCGATGCCGGTGGTCGAGAGGTTGTTCTGGCCATCGATGACGGCCAGCCAGCGGTGCGCCGCCCGGAACACGATCCGGTTCGTCGCCGTCCCACTGCGACTGATCGTCACGATGGTCGCGCCGCCGGTGTACACGCCGTCGCCTACCAACACGCCGTCACCCGGGTTGACGATGTCGGCCGCGTGTTGGATCGTGGCGAACGGCTGCGCGGCGGTGCCGGGGTTCGCGTCGTTGCCGCTCGTGGCCACGTAGTAACACACGCCGGGGCTGGTATTCCCACAACCGGCCGGTGGCGGGGGCGCTGCCACCGTGACCGCGGCCGTGCCGTTCTTTCCCTCGCTCGTGGCCGTGATCGTCACTGCGCCCGCCCTCACACCCGTGACGAGCCCGCTGCCGCTCACCGTCGCGACCGTCGTGTTGCTGCTGCCCCAGCTGATCACCCGCCCCGTCAGCACGTTGCCGCCCGCATCCCTCGTCGTGGCCGCAAGCTGCACCGTCGCCCCCGTGGCGATACTCGCCAACGCCGGACTCACCGTCACCGAGGCCACCGGCACGGGCACGCTCGCGACGACCGTGACGGTCGCCGTCCCGCTCTGCCCCTCGCTCGTCGCCGTGATGGTCACCGCGCCCGCCGTCACACCCGTGATAAGCCCGCTGGCGCTCACCGACGCGACCGTCGTGTTGCTGCCGCCCCAGCTGATCGCCCGCCCCGTCAGCACGTTACCGCCCGCATCCTTCGTCGTGGCCGTAAGCTGCACCGTCGCCCCCGTGGCGATGCTCGCCGACGGCGGACTCACCGTCACCGAGGCGACCGGGACCGTGGTCACGGTGACCGTGCTCGAGTCCGCCAGTGCGCCTCCGTTCTGCTTGGCCATCACGCGGAAGTTCCCCGGGGCCTGGCCGGCGGTGTAGAGGCCATTCAGCGTGATCGCTCCGCCCGTGGCTGTGTAGTTGACGCTCACGGAAACGCTGTCGCCCGTGTTCTTGCGACCGAAGGCGGAAAACTGCTGCGCGGCGCCTTCCCGCAGGGTGACGCTCGCCGGGCTGACCAGGATCTGCACCAGGCGCTTCTTCTTCACGTGGCCGATGCCGCTGAGCTGGTCGGCACTGACCGAGGCCGTCACGACGACGTCGGCCGCCGAGGTGTCGGCGGTGTACATCCCGCTCGCCGTGATGGTGCCGGCGGACGCGCTCCAAGTCACCGTCGCGCCCACGCTGTCGCCCGCGGCCGTGCGGCCGAACGCTTGGAATTGCTGAGTTTGCTGGGGATCCAGCGCGACACTGTCAGGACTGACGACGATCTGCGCCAGCTGGCCGGAGTTCGGACCCGTCAGATGCGGCGCCAGTTTGCACGCCACGACCAACGTCAGTCCTGCCACTGCCGCCCAGCTCCACGTAGTCCGCGAATGCATAACCCCCCCAGGAGATGAGGTTCGGCGGCCCGACTGGCGTGGCACGCCATGGCGTGCGGTAGCCTCGTAGCTTTGCGTCGCCGGCTTTCGCCGGGTTTGCCTTTGTCGCGCTCCCTCTCAGGAGGGGTGCGATCCTGCCGACGTACCGTGTTGCTACTCACCAAAACGAAACAGCCGCCAAGCACTCGACCACATCTCGAGTCGCTGGCGGCCGGGCTGACATGGCGACCGCTCGTCGCCGTAGTCCCCTTAGCTCTGCGTCACCGTCTTTCGACGGCTTTGCTCTGAGCAGCGAATGACCCGCGGCCACTCCGCGGCAGCGGAGCCCCGCTTGGCGCCAAGCTAGCAGGGCCGTTCTCCCACCCTCTGTGACGCAGGTCATCAGGAGCCAGGTCATCGGCCAGTAGTCATCTCACTGCGTTTCAGAGGGTTACGCCCCAGCGGTTCCCAAGGCCGACACCCCCCACCCCCCCGAGAGCCTCGGCCTGCCTCACGCCGACGGCAGCGTCTGCTTTTGACGCAGGTGTGACTCTAATGTGTGGCGGATGGCTGGCAGACCGGGTACGAGGCGGCGCGCCGGCGTTCCGCCCACCCCGCTGTGATAACGCAACATATTGCCGCAAAATTACTTATGAGCGTTGTCAGGGCCACTTCCCCACGGCCGGTCGGCACAGAAAATGAGTTAGCACCCCTCGAGCAGATCGATTGCCAGTAGCGGTGCCCCAGGCAGCGTGGATCCCCCAACTCGAGAGGACGGAGCCTCTGACCGCCACGCAGCTGACGCTTCCCACACCGCTGCTCCGTTATCGTCGCGTGGTCGTCCTCGCCACCCACGCTGCCCTCATCTTCCTCGCCTACCTGGCGGCGTACGCGATCCGGTTCGAGTTCTCGGTGCCCGGGAAGGAGCTGAGCGTGTTCTGGGCGACGCTGCCCTACCTGCTGGCGCTGCGCCTCGCGCTGTTCGAGGGCTTCCGTTTGCACGGCGGGTACTGGCGGCACTTCAGCCTGCACGATCTGGTGCAGCTCGGGCTCGCGGTCACGCTCAGTTCACTCGCCTTCGCGGGTGCGCGCGCGTTCTCCGAGCTTGTCCGGGAGGTGCCACGCTCGGTGCTCGTGCTCGACTGGCTCATTGTGATTTTCTTCCTGGGAGGCGCGCGCTTGGCCGTGCGCTACGTGCGCGAGAGCCAGCTCCCCATGAAGCCGGCGAAGGGCAAGCGCACCTTGATCATCGGGGCGGGCGAGGCCGCCGAGCAGTTCCTGCGCCAGGCCCTGCACGATGAGCGGTCGCCCATGCACGTCGTCGGGCTCGCCGACGACGATCCGGGGAAACTCGGCCGCACCCTCCACGGCGTCGCCGTGGTCGGGCCGACGCACCGGCTGCGCGAGCTCGTGGCGCGCCACGAGGTCGCCCTACTGGTGATTGCGATCCCCTCGGCGACCGGCCAGCAGACGGCGGCGATCGTCGAGCGCTGCCGTGAGAGCGAGATCGAGTTCAAGATGATCCCCTCGCTCGAGGACCTGGTGACGGGGAGGGCGCAGATCGGGCAATTGCGCGACGTCCAGATCGACGATCTGCTAGGTCGCGATCCAGTGCAGCTCGACCTCGCCCAGGTGCAGCGGGACCTGTCGGGCAAGTCGATCCTTGTCACCGGCGGGGCGGGGTCGATCGGGTCCGAGCTGGCGCGTCAGATCGCGTCCTACCATCCCGCCCGGCTCGTGCTGTTCGAGCGGGCGGAAAGCCCGCTCTACTTCACCCACCTCGACGTCGCGCGAACCAATCCGGAGGTGGAGGTCATCCCCGTCATCGCCAGCATCACCAATCCAGAGCGCCTCGACGAGACCTTCGAGACGTACCGGCCGGAGTATGTGTTCCATACGGCCGCGTATAAGCACGTGCCGATGCTCGAGTCCAACATAGTCGAGGCTGTGTGGAACAACGTGTTCGGCACCTTGCGGGTGGCGGAATGCGCCGCCGCGCACGGCGTGACCAAGTTCATCCTGATTTCCACGGACAAGGCGATCAACCCGACCAGCATCCTCGGGGCCACGAAGCGCATCGCCGAGCGCATCGTGCTGGAACTCCCCACCTTGCAGGGATGCGCCACCGATTTTCGGGTCGTGCGATTCGGCAACGTCCTCGGGTCCGACGGCAGTGTCGTCCCGCTCTTCAAACGGCAGATCGCCGCGGGCGGCCCGCTCCGGGTGACGCACCCGGAAGTGACCCGTTACTTCATGACCATCCCGGAGTCGGTACAGCTGGTCCTCGAGGCGGCCGCGCTGCCGGAGGCCGCCGGACGGATCTCCATCCTGGAGATGGGCCAGCCCGTCCGGGTTCTCGATTTGGCCGAGCAGCTCATCCGCCTCTCAGGCCTCGAGCCGTATCGGGATATCGCGATCGAGTTTACGGGACTGCGCCCCGGCGAGAAGCTTACGGAAGAGCTGGTCGGCTCGGGCGAGGTGACCGTCCCGACATCGATCGACAAGATTCGGATCGTGCAGCGGAACGGCGCCGACGGAACGCTCGTCGAGAAGGGGCTGGAGCGTCTCCTCGCGGCGCTGGCCGGCGGCGGGGATCGCGACGTGATCAACGTGATCTCGGCGCTCGTGCCCGAGTATGTCCCGTGGCACGACGGCGGTGAAGTTGCCGCCCAACCGGCGGTGCACCTGGAGCGCCGAGTGAAGGAGCTGTACGCGCTTCCCAGCGGCGTGATACCGCGGCCGACCCCCATCACCCGTGCCTTGCAGCCGCCGACCCCAGTCTAGACAACCAGCCTCAGACGCCCGTAGGAGACACCCATGTCCCGCACACCGTCGAGCTCGCCATTCGTTGCACTCGCTTCCCTCCTGCTGTTGGCCGCGTGTTCGGGAGATGCGGTCGCTCCCGCTGGGGGTGAAGCTACCCTCCTCATAAGAGCCGACGTCTCCGGCACGTCGGTCGCAACCGTAGTCGTGGACATCTCGGCACCAGACCTTCCGACCACCGTGGTCTTCAACGTGCCCGTCGCCGCCGGCGTTGCCTCGGGCACGCTCACCATCCCGGCGGGCTCCGATCGCACGATCGTCATGCGGGCCTTCGACGCGGGTGGCGTTCAAACGCACACCGGGTCGGTTACGCTCAACGTGCAACCGGGCACCAACCCGACGATCGTGCTGGTGCTGACGCCGCTGACCGGCAACGTGCCGATCCATGTGACCTTGGGAAGCTTCGCCGTCACGCTGTCACCACCTCCGCCCCCGCTCGTGGTCGGGCAGACAGTGCCGCTGAACGTGTCGATCACAGACTGGAACGGGAATCCTGTTACGGTCTGGAACGGAAATCCTGTTACGAACGCGACCGTCAGTTGGGCCACCGACCACCCTGGCATCGCTTCCGTGAACGGTTCCGGACTGGTGACGGCGCAGGGCGCGGGCAGCACCAAGATCGCGGCCACGTTCCAGGGAGCGGTGGGGACGGCGGCGGTCACCGTTACGCCCTAGCGTCGCTGGCAGATGCGGCTCTCCTATCGGCGGCGCGGGCCCGACATCGGGGGCATTCGGGTCGCGGTCACGTTGGCATCCGTCCTCGCACTCGGTTCGTGCCTGGAGCGCGATCCGATGGGATCGGGGCCCTCCTCTGTCACGACCACGCTGCTCGTCCAAGCCGACATCACCGGCACCGCAGTTGCGACCGTCGTGGTTGAAGTGACGGCGCCCGACATTCCCACGACGCTGGTGTTCAACGTGCCGGTCGCACAGGGCGTCGCCCTGGGCACCATCACGGTCCCGGCCGGCTCCAATCGTACCATCGCCCTGCGAGCCTTCGACGCGGGCGGCGTGGAAACGCACAGCGGCTCCGTCACAGTGAACATTCAACCGGGGACGAACCCGACGATCGCGCTGGTGTTGATGCCCGTGACGGGCAGCGTGCCGATCAACGCGACGTTAGGAAGTTTTGCGGTGAGCGTGACCCCCGCGGTCCGCGCGCTGATGATCGGAGACACCGTGAACCTGACCGCCACAATTCTCGATGCGAGCGGCCAGCCGGTGGCAGCACCCGTCGGCTGGGGCACGCTCATCCCCGCGGTCGCCACGGTCGTGAGCACGGGACAGCAAACGGGGCGTGTCACGGCGATCCGTCCGGGGCGTGCGACCGTCGTGGCGACCTACGGTGGCACAGCCGGCCCGGCCACGATCGTCGTGGCGGGCTGGTACGCCTCACCGAGCGGATCAAGCGCCGGGGACGGCTCCGGCCGGCCGTGGGATCTGCAGACGGCGTTGAGCGGCGGCCACGGCAATGTGCAGCCGGGGGATACGGTCTGGCTGCGCGGCGGCACCTACACGAACGCGGTGACGAGCACGCTGACCGGCACGGCCTCGGCCCCCATCATCGTGCGGCAGTATCCTGGCGAGCGCGCCATCCTCGACGCGAACGGAGCCACGTCGATCACGAGCCGCGGCGATTACTTCACGGTTGCCGGCAACTACTCGGTTTTCTGGGGCTTCGAGATCATGGATTCCGACCCCAACCGCACCACCGACACGCGCCCCAATCTGCTCGTGGCGCACGCCTCCCACGTGAAGTTCGTGAACCTGATCCTGCACGACGGCGGGATCGCGTTCTTCACGTTTCCCCAGCCGGTGGATATCGAAATCGCGGGCTGCGTCATCTACAACAACGGCTGGCAGCAGCCCGACTTCGGCAATGGGCATGGGCTGTACATCAAGAGCCTGACCGGCCCCGTGTACGCGCGCGACAACATCATCTTCAATCAGTTCGGCTATGGCATCCATGTGTTCACCATCGCGGGCACCGGTGGGCTGACCAACATCCATGTCGAAGGGAACGTGTCGTTCAACAACGGGGCGGTGGACGCCGACCCGGTGAACTCGCCAAACGCCAACATTCTGTTCGGCGGCAGCGAGCCGGTGCAAAACGGCAGCCTGGTCTCGAACATGACGTACTTCTCGCCCAACGTCGGGGTTCACAACCTGCTGCTCGGCTTCGGCACAACCGTCAACGCTGATCTCACCGTCCAGGGCAACTACGCCGTGGGCGGGGAAACGGTAGCCGACGTGGGGTGGTGGCAGTCGTTGACCGTGAGTGGCAACTCGCTGTTCGGCTCGACGAGCGAAATGATCTGGCTGCGCGAAACCGACTTGTCAGGGTTTCAACTGACTAGCAACCGGTATTACCGTGATCCGAGTGCCGCGGCGTGGGGATACATCGCCCAGGACTACAGCTTTGCGACATGGCGAGGGCTCACGGGCGTCGGCGCGACGGACCAGGCGGTCGCGAGCAACCCGACGGAGCCGAGGGTGTTCGTGCGGCCCAACCGGTACGAGCCCGGCCGGGCCAACGTCATCATCTACAACTGGAGCGGTCAGGCCACGGTGCCCGTGGACCTGAGCGGGATCGTGCGGGTCGGGGACGCCTACCAGGTTCGGAACGTGCAGAACTTTTTTGGGACCCCGGTTGTGAGTGGCACATACGGGGGCGGCCTCGTGAGCGTCCCCATGACGGGGGTGACGCCCGTCGGTCCGATCGGGGGCTCACCGACCCCGCCCCCGCAAACCGGACCGGACTTCGGGGTGTTCGTGGTGACGAGCGCGCAATCGTGATGGTCGACTGGGTGAGGCCCGGCGCTCGGAGTGGGCTTACGGCGCCAGGAACACCACAACGAACGCGTCAAAATCGGGCCCGGTAGAACCCTCCTCTCACCCTCACCTCAGTCGGTCTCACGGCGTGAAGAATTCGTCCATCTCCGGTGCCATCGCCGCGGCACCCGGAAACACGGTCACGCCCAGCCCCTTGAGGATCAGGCGTAGTGTGCTCTGATGCTGGTACAGCGTCGTAGACACGTAGCCCGGCTTGGACTTCGGGCTCACCACCACCCACACGATTCGCCCGCCACCATTCGTGTTATCACTCCCCGACTCGTCGAACACGATGATCAACAGTCCGTCCTGCTGGAACGTCGCGCTCTTGATGAGCGGATCGATGTGGTTCTTGAGCCACGTGTCCGCCGTGCTGAGCGAGCAATCGTGGGCGTCGTTGCACAGATTGGGCACGATGTTCGAGAAGGTGGGGAGCGTGCCGTTCGCCAAGTCCGTCGCGAACTGAGTGAACGGCACGAGGTTTGTCACCTGGGTGGCGTCGTTCACCACGTCGGAGAGCAGCGCGAAGACGTTGTGCTTGCGCGCGTAGTTGCCGACGTCCGGACCGGTGTACCCCACGGAGGGCAGGTCCTCCGCGTACGATTTCCATGTCTTTCCCGCGGCCCGCAGCTCCCGCACGACGTTGTCCATCGTCACGACCGTCGAGTAGCTGTCGTTGTTCGTGATGATCTGGCCGGTCGCGAGCATGAAGTAATTGCCGATCGATGGGTGCGTGTTGGCGTAGTATTGGGTCGCCAGGCCGTACTGCAGCGCCAGGCCGTTCAGGTACGGCATCGACGAGCTGCCGATCACGCTGGCGTAATTCGTGTTCTCCTCCGTCACGATGAACACGTGCCCGAACTGCGACGCACCAGGGTTAGGCGCCGTCACCGTGACCGCCGCCGTGCCGCTCTTGCCCTCGCTCGTCGCGGTGATCGTCGCAGAGCCCGCCGCCACGCCCGTGACGAGGCCACTGCCGTTCACCGTGGCCACGGCTGCGTCGGAACTCGACCAGGTCACAGTCCGCCCGGTGAGGGCGTTCCCGTTGGCGTCCTGGAGGGTGGCGCTGAACTGCGCCATCTGGCCCACCTGCACCGAGGCCACGGCGGGGCTCACCGCCACCGAGGCCACTGGCACCTGGATCACCGTGACCGCCGCCGTGTCCGCCAGCAAGCCGCCGCTCTGCATGGCGATCACGCGGAAGTTTCCAGGGACCAGCCCGGCGGTATAGAGACCGCTTACCGTGATCGCTCCACCCGTCGCCGTGTAGCTGACGGATACCGGCACACTGTCGCCAGCCGCGCTGCGGCCGTAGGCGCGGAACTGCTGCGTTTGGTACGGGTCCAGCGCGGCACTCGCGGGGCTGACCACGATCCGCACCGGCTGATCGGGAGGAGTGGGACCGGTTCGATCGGGCAAGTGGCACGCGACCAGCAGCGCGACACCGAGTACCATGAGGCGAGCCAGGCGCTGGGCGAGCTTGAACGTGAACGACATGGCGCTGGCCTCCGTGGCGCCGGAAAAGCACCGGGCCGCCAACTTCGACAGGGTCGAGCGCTGGCGGCCCGGCGGGCATGGCGGAGTCTCCGCTGTAGCCCCGTAGCTCTGCGTCACCGTCTTTCGACGGCTTTGCTCTGAGCAGCGATGTCTAGAATCCGCGGAGGGGTGCCCGCACGGAGTTGCACGGCCCTCCGCACGGACCAACCAGCAAATTGCGTTCCCTGAGGTCCGGCGGCGTGCGAAGAGCTCGCCAGGGTGAATCGGCACAATCGGATGTACGTGACCACAACGGCTGTGATGTGACCGGCTTCCGCCCTTCGCCGCGGCGATTTGCCATCCGCTTGGCATTCTCCCAGTCACATCTCTGAACTCCCGTGCGGCTGCGGCCTTCATGCCACACGCGCCTCACCTCGCGTGTTCGAGCAATAGCTTGGTCACAAAAAATGCCACCGCCCCCGCAAAGAACGCCGCCGGCAGTTTCCATCCCGGCTTCCCCTGGAACTCCGGCACGAGATTCGACGCCGCCACGTAGATCGTCACACCCGCCGACAGCGCCAGCCCGTGGTGCACCAGGAAGCTGGCCTGGTCGGTCACGAGGACCCCCGCCAGCGTGGCGATGCCCAGGAGCCCGGCCGCCCCGACCGCCTGTGCGCCCGTCCGCCCCACCGCCAGGTACAGGCTCGAGATCGTCACGCCCTCCGGCAGCTTGTGGAGCAGGATGGCGATGAACACCATCACCCCGAGCGCCGGCCGCACCAGGAACGCGCTCGCGATTGCCACGCCGTCGAAGAAGGTGTGCAACAGCAGCCCCACCAGCGCGGACGTCCCGGCGAGCCGCCTCACGGCGTGCGTCTCCTCGCCGAAGTGGAAGTGCGGGGTGACCGTGTGCTGGGTGAGGTGCACCGCGAGGTATCCTCCCAGCACCAGCGCCGGCGCCGCCGTGCCGCTGCGCGCGAACGCCTCGGGGAGAATCTCGACCATCGCCACGGCCAGCATGAACCCGGCGCCGAAGGCGACGAAGTGCTCGATCACTTGGAGACCGAGCGCCGCGCGACGCGTGACGGCGAGCGCCCCCACCACGTTGCCCAGCGCCGCGACGAGCGCGTACAGCACGGCGCTAGACACGGGAGAGCAGGTACGGCTTGGTGTTGCGGGACGGATCCTCGAGCACCTCGGCGAGCAGGCGCTGCAGCGTCTCGCCCACGTCGGGGCCGGGTCGCACGCCCGCGGCGAGGAGGTCGTCGCCCGTGACGGCGAGGTCCTTCAGCGTCAGGGGGTCCTTCCCCTCTCGCACGGAGCGCACGGCTTTGGGGAGAAGGGAGAGGGGAGCGGTACGCGCCGGAGGCAGCGCGAGCAGATCATCGGCGTACTCACCCACCTCCGACAGCCACTTGCGGACCGCCGGAAGGTGCTTCGGGTCCGGATACTTGTCACGCCACACGCCAATCGCCCGGCCTCGCTCGATGTCCTTGTTCGAGCACTTGAGGCGCGTGAGCAGCGACGCGGGATCGGATGCCAGGTACGCCGTGATGAGGACGGGGTCGCGCGGAAGCTTGTCGACCGCGCTGATCGAACCCCTCCCCTCTCCCTTCTCCCTGATCTCCGGGAGCCAGATCCGCGCCGCGCCCACGTCGATCCACAGCCCCAACAGCTTGGACACCCGAGCGGCAGTCGCGATCCCCTTGAACCACTCGTCCCGCACGCGCTCGGCCGAGAGCTGCGCCAACCCCTGCGCGTTCGCCCTGGCGGCCTCGAGCGTGCGCGCGTGAATCCGGAACTGGAACCGCGCGCTGAAGCGCAGCGCCCGCAGGATCCGCAGGTAATCCTCCTGAAAGCGCCAGTTGGGGTCGCCCACGGAGCGGATCAACTTGCGCTCCAGGTCCGCCGCGCCCTCGAAGGGATCCTGCCAGCGGTGCGCGATGGGGTGGTAGGCGATCGCGTTGATCGTGTAGTCGCGCCGCGCGAGATCGTCCATCAGCGAGACGCCGAACTCCACCACGGCGTGCCGGCCATCCGTCCGGATGTCCTTGCGGAACGTCGTCACCTCATGGGGCGTGCCGCGCTGGTCCAGCACCGCGACCGTACCGTGCTCGATCCCCACGGGAACCGTGCGCTTGAACAGGCGGCGCACCTCGTCCGGCGGCGCCGCGGTCGTCAGATCGAAATCGTGGTTCTCGAGACCGAGCAGGTTGTCCCGGATCGCCCCGCCCACGCACCAGGTCTCGTAGCCGGCGTCTTCCAACTTCTTCGCTATCCGGAGGACTTCTTCCGGGATTGGGAGGCGGGAAGGGAACTTCATCCCACGAACTGCGTGGGGAGTGGGGAGTGGTACCAGACGGTGAGACCCGCGGCCCCGGTCCGCACCGTTGCGTACCACTCCCCACTCCCCACTCCGTGGTTCAGCCACACAGCACCGTTCCCCCGTTGACGTTCAGGACCTCGCCCGTGATGTGCCGCGCGAGATCCGAGCACAGGAACACGATCGGTCCGGCGATCTCCTCAGGGGTGGCGACCCGTCCCAGCGGGATCGTTCGCTCGATTTCCCGCTTCCCGTTTCCCGCGTCCCGCGAGAACGGTTGCTGGCACATCTCCGTATCCACCCACCCCGGCGCGACGCAGTTCACCGCGATCCGGGGCGCGAGCTCGCCGGCGAGCGACTTCGTGAGGGCGATGGCGGCCCCCTTGGTGGCGGCATAGTCGGCGTGGAACGGCTCGCCCCGCTGCCCGGCGGTGGACGCCACGAGCACGATGCGCCCCCCCGGCACCCCCGGCACCCCCGGCACCCCCGGCGTCCCCCGCGCGCCCGCCCCCCCCGCCGCCAGCCGGGGGATCGCGGCGCGGCACACGTAGAACATGCTGTCGAGATTGGCGCGCCGCGTGCCCTCCCACTGCGCATCGGACATCGCGGCGAGCGGCACGTCGTCGGGTGGCCAGACCCCGTGGTTCACGACCAGGATGTCGAGCCCGCCGAGCGCCCGCGCGGCCTCCTCGACGGCCCGCTTGGCGCCGCCGGGATCGCCCAGGTCAGCCTGGACTGCTACCGTCTCCTTCCGCCCCTTGCCGCCCCCTACTGCCTTGATCGTCTCGTCCGCGTCGGCCTTTCTGCTGCGGTATCCCACGGCAACGCTCGCGCCGGCGCGCGCCAGCAGCAGCGCCGTCGCCCGCCCGATGCCCCGGCCGCCGCCGGTGACGAAGGCCCGCTTACCCGAGAGATCGATCACCACTCCACCCCGCAACGCGGAAGTGCGAACGCGGAACGCGGAACAGCAATAGCAGGTCGCTCGCGGCAGCGACGCTCACCGTTCTCTTGCGCGTTCCGACTTCCGCGTTCCGCGTTCAGACGCCCAACCTCTCCTCCACCATGTCACACACGACGTGCTCGATGGCGAGGTGCAGTTCCTGGATCCGCGCCGTGTCATCGGACGGGACGACGAGCGCCACGTCGGCCAATGCGGCGAGCTGGCCGCCGCTCTTGCCGACCAGGGCGATGACGGTGACGCCGCGGGCGCGCGCCGCCTGCGCGGCGCGGATCACGTTGGGGCTCTCCCCGCTCGTCGAGTGGAGCGAGAGTACGTCGCCCGGGCGCGCCAGGGCGTCGAGCTGCCGCGCGAACACTTCGTCGAAGCCCATGTCGTTGGCGCAGGCGGTAAGCAGCGACGTGTCGGTGGTGAGCGCCAGGGCGCGCAACGCGGGGCGGCTCGTCTGATAGCGGACCACGTACTCGGTCGCGAGATGCTGGGCGTCGGCGGCGCTGCCGCCGTTGCCGGCGAAGAACAGCGTCCCGCCCGCGCGCAGCGCGACCTCGTAGCGCTCCGCGATGGCGGCGATGGCGGACGCGTGCTCGGCCGCCACCCGTGCGGCGAGGGCGGCGAGCGCTTCCAGTCCCTCGCGGGCCCGCTCCGCCCCGCTCACGCGGTCATTCCGTGACGGCCCGCACGAAGGCCGCGAGCTCGCTGCCCGCGACGCCCCCGTCCTCGACGGCGGTGCCGATCACCACGAAGTCGGCCCCGGCCGCCCGCGCCGCCCGCGCCTGCGCGGGTGTGCGGATGCCGCCGCCCACGAACAGCGCGATGTCGGCCGGGGGAGCGGCCGCGCGGCACGCGCGGATGATCTCCGGCGCCACGGGGCGCGGCGCCCCGCTCCCCGCCTCCAGATACACGGCCTGCATCCCGATGAGCCGGGCGGCTTTCACGTGCGCCGCCGCGAGCTCCGGCTTGTCCGCGGGCAGGGGCCGGGTCTGGCTCACCGCCTCGACGCTCGTCACCCGGCCGCCGTCGATCAGAATGTAGGCCGTCGACAGTGTGGGGACGGGATGCTGGTCGAGAAAGGGGACGGCGCGCACGTGCTCTTCGATGAGGTACTGCGGGTTGCGACCCGATACGAGCGAGAGGAACAGGATCAGGTCCGCGTGCTCGGTGAGCTGCATCGCCGAGCCGGGGAACAGCACGACCGGGAATCCCGGGACCGCCTCGCGGATGGCGCGGGCGACGACGTGCGTCTCGCGCGTGCCGTCGAACGACGAGCCGATCAGCACCCCGGCCGCCCCCGCCGCGCGCGCCGCCTGGGCGGTGGCGACCGCCGCGGGCGGCGTCGCGCGGCCGGGATCGACGAGCACGAGCACCCCGGGACGCCGGCCGAGCGCGCTCACGCCGCCGCCCCTCCCTGCGCCACCCGTTCGGCCAGCGGGGCCAACCGGGCCGCATCCGCCTCCGCCTGCGCCTCGAAGGCGTAGGTGACGAACGCGTCGGCGGCCAGGAGATCGAGCGCGAGCTCGCGACCGCCGGCCGGCGTCGCCGCGACTCGGGCGAGCAGCGCCCGGCCGAGCGCCGCGAGGTGATCGGGGAGCGCCTCCGCCGCATCCGTGACCGCCGCCTCGAGATGCGCCCGCAGGGCCACCGGGGGCGCGGGGCGCCGGGCATCGAGCCAGGTCAGCACCTCGCCCCGGGTCATCGGCCGAGCAGCCTCCGGACGATGGCCGAGGCCTGGGCGCGCGCGAGCGACAGCTTGGCCGGATCCCCGGCGCCCGCCGACGCGAAGTGCGCGCGACCCCCGCCCTTGCCGCCCGACACCGCGGCGATGGCACCGGCGATCTCCCCCGCCTTCACCCCTTCGCTCACCAGGTCGTCCGTGACGGCGACGTGAATCCCCGGGCGCTCCCCGTTGGTGAACAACACCGAGATCGCGCGCTGATGCCGCGCGCGGAACGCGTCCATCAGGATCGCGATCTGATTGCGATCGTCGATCGCGCTCTCGTCGAGGTGCAGCTCCACGTCGCCGATCCGCTCGACCCTTCCCCCTTCCGCCTTCCCCGTTCCCCCTTTCAGAAGTTCTTCCACCCGCCGCTCGAGCTTGCGGTTCTCCTCCAGCAGCGCCTCGATGCGGCGCACCAGGTGCTCGGGCTGCGCCTTGATGGCGCCCGCCGCGGCCTCGAGCTGGGCCTCGAGCTTGCGGATCAGCTCGTAGGCGCCGGGCCCGGTCACCGCCTCGATGCGCCGCACGCCGGCCGCCGCTCCGGTCTCGTGCGTGAAGCGGAACAGCCCGATCTGCCCCGTCGTCGGCACGTGCGTGCCCCCGCACAGCTCCAGCGAGACCCCCGGGACGTCCACCACGCGCACGATGTCACCGTACTTCTCGGTGAAGAACGCCATCGCCCCCGCGGCGATCGCCTCCTGGTACTTCATCTGCCGCGTTTCGACCGGAAGGTTCTCCCAGATGTGGGCGTTCACCTCGGCCTCGATGCCGGCGAGCGTCACGTCGTCGACCGGGCCGTGATGCGCGAAGTCGAACCGCAGCCGGTCCGGCGCCACGACCGAGCCCTGCTGGCGCACGTGGGTGCCGAGGATCTTCCGCAGCGCGGCGTGCACGAGGTGGGTGCCGGTATGATTGCGCTCGATGTTGCGGCGCCGCGGCTCGTCCACCTGCGCCGTCACCGCGGTCGGCTCGAACGCGGCGCCGAAGGAGCCGATCACCGCGCTCCCGCCTGCGACCTTCTCGACGCCCGCGACCTGCAGCTCCCACCCTTCCCCCTGCACCCGTCCTGTGTCGCTCACCTGGCCGCCCGATTCCGCATAGAACGGATTCTCCTCGAGCACCAGCTCCAGCGTGTCCCCCGCCTGACGGAAGGCGAGAACATCGGTGTCGGCGCGGGTCGTGTCATAGCCCACCCACTGCTGTTTGCCCTTGGGCTTCACCACGCGCCACTCGCCCGCGCGCTCGTGGTGCACGACGGGCCCCCCTTTGCTGCGCTCCAGCGCGTCCTGCGACCGGGTGCGCTGCTTCCCCAGCTCGCGCTCGAACCCCGCCACGTCCACCGTCTGCCCGCGCTCAGCGGCGATGAGCTGCGTGAGATCGATCGGAAAGCCGTAGGTGTCGTACAGCTTGAACGCGTCGGGGCCCGGGATCACCTTCAGGCGCTTCAGCTCGTCGAGACGCTTCAGCCCGCCTTCAATGGTCTCGAAGAAGCGCTCCTCCTCGGCCCGGGTGACGGTCTCGATGTGCTGGCGCTTCGCGAGCAGCTCGGGGTAGACGACCCCCATCAGCTCGCACGCCTCGTGCGCCAGGTGCACGAGGGTGGGGGCGCGCCGGCCGAGCAGCCAGGCGTGACGCACGGCGCGGCGCAGAATGCGGCGCAGCACGTAGCCGCGCCCTTCGTTCGACGGAAAGACCCCATCCGCCAGCAGGAACGCCACCGCCCGCGCGTGGTCCGCCAGCACGCGATAGGACGCGCCCCCCGGCCCGCGGTCGTACGCTTTGCCGACGACCTCGACGGCGCGCTGGATGATGGGCGTAAACAGGTCCGTGTCGAAGTTCGACGCCACCCCCTGCATCACCGCGGCCACGCGCTCCAGACCCGCCCCCGTGTCCACCGAGGGAGCGGGGAGCGGGGCGCGGGACCCGTCGGCGCGCAAGTCGTACTGCATGAACACCAGATTCCAGATCTCCAACAGC
>Ga0209377_1000516_pt1 | contig 25858 bp, 22 predicted proteins | sample GraSoiAngelo_141_FD_185898 | JGI IMG/M metagenome (GOLD analysis project Ga0209377, IMG submission 185898) | Grasslands soil microbial communities from the Angelo Coastal Reserve, California, USA - 14_0929_12_40cm (SPAdes) (version 2) | ecosystem: Environmental > Terrestrial > Soil > Grasslands ...
GGAAATGGAGCGATTACTTCAACAAGATCAATCTGCTCGAGCCCGGCGACATCAATGTGCATCAGCCGGAGTTTTTCAAAGCCGCCAACAACTTATTTAAATCGACGCCGATTGATGATTGGAAGGCGTACCTGCGCTGGCACCTGATTAATGCGACCGGGCCATATCTTTCCAAGGATTTCGTCGACGAAGAATTCGATTTCAGTGACCGGACCCTGCGCGGCACGCAGCAAATCAAACCGCGTTGGAAACGGGTGATCGCGTCCGAGGATGACGAGATCGGCGAAGCGCTCGGCAAATTGTACGTCGGTTTTTATTTCCCTCCGGAAGCCAAGGCGCGCGCGCTCGAGCTGGTAAACAATTTGAAGGAAGCGCTGGCCGATAGAATCAAAACGCTCGATTGGATGGACGAGCCGACAAAAAAAGAAGCGCTCAAGAAACTTGCCGCGATGAACGTCAAGATCGGCTATCCCGACAAATGGCTCGATTATTCGCTGCTACAGATCGACCGCGGCCCGTACGTGTTGAACGCAGTGCGCGCCGGAAAGTTTGAAGCCGACCGCGATCTCCAGAAGATCGGCAAGCCGGTCGATCGCACCGACTGGGGCATGACCCCACCGACCGTGAACGCGTATTACAACCCAAACATGAATGAGATCGTGTTTCCAGCCGGCATTTTGCAGCCGCCGTTTTTCTACCAAAATGCCGACGACGCGGTGAACTACGGCGCGATTGGCGCCGTGATCGGCCATGAAATGACGCACGGGTTTGACGATCAGGGGCGGCAGTTTGATGCCGTAGGAAACCTGCGCGACTGGTGGTCAAAACAATCAGCAGCCGAATACGACAAGCGCCGCAAAGCCGTTGTCGATCAGTATTCCGAGTATCAGCCGCTCCCGGGCCTGCATGTGAACGGCGAGCTCACGCAGGGCGAAAACATCGCAGACATCGGCGGAGTCAAACTCGCCTTCGCCGCGTTGCAAAAGGCGCTCGACAAACATCCGGAGGAACGCACGAAGAAGATCGACGGTCTCACGCCGGAGCAACGTTTCTTCCTCTCCTTTGCAGCCATCTGGCGGTCAAAGATTCGCGATGAAGAGCAAAAACTACGACTCAACACCGATCCGCATTCGCCCGCGCAGTTTCGCGTGAATGGGCCGTTGTCCAACATGCCGGAGTTTCAGAAAGCGTTCAACATTCCCGATAGCTCGCCGATGGTTCGCCACGCTGATAAGCGCGTGAAGATCTGGTGAAAATCACATTAACACCGCGCTTCAGCGCGGTGTCAATGGTGCCATCTCTGAAACGGTTTAAACGGTTCCGGTTATTGCCGCGCAGAAACACCGGGCTGAAGCCGCAGTGTTAATGTGATCGACGAATTAGATCATGAGTTCACATTGATGATCGTGCAGTGAAATCACGGCCAGCCATTTGAAATCACTCTCGTTCGGCTATCATGAGTCATCGTCATGGACTACGCGATACGCCAGCTCACAGCCAAGGATGAACCCATTCTCTGGGAGATGTTATATCAGGGACTGGCGTCACCTGGGAAAAAAGAGCTGCCTGCACGCGACATCGTGCATCGCCCGGAGTTTGCGCATTACGTGGAAGACTGGGGCCGCGCTGGCGACACGGGTTTCGTCGCGCACAACAAGAAGGATGGAACATTGCTTGGCGCCGTTTGGTTGCGCAAGATGATCGGCAAAACTGATTCACCGCCTGAGCTTGCCTTGGTGGTAACACCGGAGCACCGCAGGCACGGGATCGGCACGGCGCTCCTGACGCAATTGGTTCGCGCGAACCCTGAGGAGTCAACGATCTTGCTAAGCTTCGTCGCCGGTAAACCGGTCTTGCGGCTATACGAGCGGTTCGGCTTCAAAGTGGTGAAGGCACAGCCGAACGCTGTTGTGATGCACAGAGAAGTCTAGGAGCGTGTGCGTGAGGTTCCTCGCCCATCGCGAAATGATTCGATTACGAGCACGAGCAGGAGTATGAGTTGCCCCAACGCGCGCCGGACGTAATGGTATTGTTTCGATGATCGCGAAGCCGGCAGAAGCATTTCAATTTGACGCGATTGACGATGTGCTGAGTGACATCGCGAAAGGACGCATGGTCATTGTGACCGACGATGCCGATCGTGAGAATGAAGGCGATCTGGTGATGGCGGCGGAGAAGGTCACGCCTGAGGCAGTCAATTTCATGGCCACCCATGGGCGTGGCTTAATCTGTGTGCCTATTTCGAATGAGCGCGCGGACCAACTTGGCTTGCAGCGAATGGTTCCGCAAAACCGCGAAAAACATCGCACCGATTTCACCGTTTCGGTGGATGCGGCGCGGGGCGTCACAACTGGCATCAGTGCCTACGATCGAGCTACAACCATTCTTGCCATTGGCAACCCGAAATCATCGCCGGAAGACTTAAACCAACCAGGCCACGTATTCCCGTTGCGCGCGAAGGACGGCGGGGTGCTGCGGCGCGCGGGGCACACTGAGGCGGCGGTCGATCTGGCAAGAATGGCTGGCCTGCAGCCGGCGGGAGTGCTTTGCGAAATTTTGCACGATGACGGCACCATGGCGCGTTTGCCCGAACTGATGGAGTTCCGGAAAAAGCACGGCTTGCGCATTTGCACCATCCAAAGCCTGATCGCTTATCGTCGTGTTCGCGAAAAACTCGTCGAGCTGGAGCAAATCGTGAAAATGCCGACCGACTACGGCGATTTCGATCTGCATTTGTATCGCTCAAAACTGGATGGGCAGCATCACCTTGCACTAGTCAAAGGCAAAATTGACAAGAAGAAGCCGACGCTCGTGCGCGTGCACAGTCAGTGTCTTACCGGCGACGTTTTTGCTTCGCGCCGATGCGATTGCGGAAATCAGTTGCACGCCGCGCTCCGACAAATCGCAGAGGAAGGCAACGGCGTGTTGGTTTACATGCGTCAGGAAGGACGCGGAATCGGATTGGCAGCCAAAATCCACGCGTACAAGTTGCAGGAGGAGGGCCTCGATACCGTGGAGGCCAACGTTAAACTTGGTTATCCGAGCGACCTGCGCGATTACGGATTGGGGGCGCAAATCCTTTTCGATCTCGGCGTGCGGCAGTTCCGGTTCCTCACAAATAATCCGAAGAAAGTTGTCGGTCTTGAGGGCTATGGGCTCGAAATGATCGAGCAGGTGCCGATTCGTACTGAGGCGAACCCGCATAACGCCAAATATCTTGAAACGAAAAGGACGAAGCTGGGCCACCTGCTGTAGAATGACGAAGCTCGAATGCCGAAGCTCGAAGGAATGACGAAGTCCAAGACTACGCGCGATCAGTCATTCGTTATTCGTGCTTCGTCATTAATTCGTCATTCGTCATTCGCCATTCGTCATTTTTAGATGCCGAAGGCCGCGCCATCTCGTCTACGAACCGCGAAGGCGAAACGCATCTTCCACATCGTTGCGAGCCGGTTTAATGCGCAATACGTGGACGCGCTTGTCGATCACGCGACGAAAGAGCTGCATGCGCTTGCGCCGGACGCGACGGTTTCTCTACATCGTGTGCCGGGCGCATTCGAAATTCCCGTGGTCGTGGGCGAACTGGCTTCACGGGAAAGCGCTGACGCAATCATCGCTTGCGGGGTGATTTTGCAAGGCGAAACCAATCACGCACAAAATCTGAGCCGCTCCGTCACCGATGCGCTTCAACGCATCGCAGTGCAAGAAGCAGTGCCTGTGATCAACGTGGTGCTCAGTTTCGATACCGAAGATCAAGCCCGTGCGCGTTGTCTCGAAAATAAAATTAATCGCGGCACCGAAGCCGCTCGGGCGGCGGTGGAAATCGCAAATGTTCTATCGGAGCTTTGCAGCAACCAGGAAGCGGCGGTTTCAAAACCGCCGAGGCACGATGGGTAAACGACGGCGAGCGCGAGAAGCGGCAATCCAATATCATTTCTGGCGTGACCTCCAGCGGGGCGAAGGGCCTGAGAAGATCGATGAGTTCTGGGAATTTTGCCCGGCCAAGCCGCGGGTACGCGAATTTGCGCAGCCACTCATTGAAGGAATGGTGGCGCATCTCCCGGAGATCGACGAACGCATTTGCCGCTATTGCGAGAATTACGAATTTCGCCGTATCTCAGCGGTAGATCGCAATATTTTGCGGTTGGCGATCTACGAGATGCTTTATCGCGACGACATTCCGCCAGTTGTTTCGATCAATGAAGCGATTGAGCTGGCGAAAACTTACGGCGGCACAGAGTCAGGTCGTTTTGTAAATGGGATTCTCGATCGAGTGCGAAAGGACTTGGACCGGCCGGCGCGGGAAGCTGTGAAGAAGGAATTGTAGGGCAACCGCTCCGGTTGCCGAAAAGGGCAGGCGATGCGCCTGCCCTACAACAAAAGATCGACATGAAATTTCTAGAATCGCTCGCTCAGCAATTTGCCGGCAAACCGATTGATTGGGACGAGCTCGAAGAAGGGCTTATCCGAGCCGATCTCGGTGTGCCGATCACAACGCGCATTATCAAAACGCTACAGGAGCGCGAGGCTTGGTCTGTGCTTGGAATCGGCGACGCAATTAAAGCCGTTCGCGACGAGATCGCACAAATTTTGCCGATCGAGCCCACGCTCATTCGCCAAGCGAAGGGCAAGCCAACCGTAATTCTCACCGTCGGTGTGAACGGAACCGGCAAAACGACATCCACAGCAAAACTCGCGCGTTATTTGGGGAGCGCACGCTTCCAGCCTGCGGTTCGCGGCATCCTGCCGCGAACACGGAGCGCTCGGCAGGATGCCGAACGCTGCACGAAGGATGCGTGCGCTCCCCGTGTCATGCTCGCCGCGGCCGATACTTTTCGCGCCGCAGCGATCGAGCAGTTAGGCGTTTGGGCCGAAAGGCTTGGCGTTGAGATGATTCGCGGGCAGTACGGCGCCGATCCAGCCGCACTTTGTTACGAAGCGTACCAGACGGCAGTGAAGCACGAAATCGACTGGTTGCTTTGTGACACTGCTGGTCGCCAACATACCAAAACGAACCTCATGGCCGAGTTGCAAAAAGTGAAACGCGCGCTCGGCAAACTCGATCCGAACGCCCCGCAAGAAACGTTGCTTGTCGTCGATGCGACCACCGGCGGTAACGCACTCAGTCAGGCCCGCGAATTCCACAACGCGCTTGGACTCACCGGCCTGATTGTCACGAAACTCGATGGCAGCGGCAAAGGCGGAATCGTCGTCGCGATCCAGGATGAACTTGGAATTCCAACGCGTTTTGTCGGCACTGGCGAAAACATCGACGACTTTGCGCCGTTCGACCGGCAAAAATATATCGAGAATTTGGTCTAGATGCAGCCGACTGAACGACGTCTTGAGCGAGTGAAGCGGAGTCGAAAGGATCATGACTGGCCGAGTCTTCGCCGCGACCCCGAGATCGGCTATCCAGACTTCACCGGGCCGCTGCAGCGTAGCTAATGCGCGGCAGGAACAGATGCCGCCAATGGGAAAAACGCCAGGCTGACAAAGACCGCCGCAAACACACAGATCAGGTCGACGAGTAACATGGTGCTCAGCGCGTAGCGGGTATTCTTGATCTGCACACTCCCGAAGTACATGGCGAGGACGTAGAACGTCGTCTCCGCTGCGCATTGGAAGACGCAGCCGAGGCGACCGGCGAAGGAGTCCGCGCCGTACGTAGACATCGCGTCGAGCAGGAATCCGCGGCTGCCGGCCGAGTTGAATGGCCGAAGAATTGCGATTGGCAGCGCATTCACGATCTGATCACTCACGTGGACGGCCCGAAACGTCCTCGCCAGCGCGGCGGAGAACATCTCAAACAGTCCACTATTTCGGAAAAGCGAGATCGCGACAAGCATGCCGAGGATATACGGGAAAATAATGCGCCCGACTTCCAGCCCGTTGTATGCGCCTTCGACGAACGACTTGAAGATCGTGGTGTCCTTTGCGGCGAATTGCTTCTCGCGCAACAAGCTGTAACCGAAAATCGCAAAGATAAGGCCGAGCAGCACCGCGCTCGAGAGGTTGCCCGTGAAATAGCTTTTGCCGATCAGATCCAGCCGCGTGATATAAACAAGCAACACGGCAATAACGGCAGCGATTCCGCCAATTGCGATCACAAGTCCGGCCTTAAACAAATTGATCCGCTGGCGAATGCCGACGATTACGAGGGCCGCAACCGTGCCGATGAATGACGTGATAATGCACGGCAGCATCACATCTGCCGGGTTCCTGGCATGCGCCGCCGCGCGATAACCGATAATCGAAGTCGGGAGGAGCGTCAGCCCGGCCGCGTGCAAACACATGAACATGATCTGCGGGTTGCTCGCCCGGTCCTGTTGCTCGTTCAGCTCCTGGAGGCTCTTCATCGCCTTTAACCCGAACGGTGTCGCCGCGCTGTCGAGTCCGAGGAAATTCGCTGCAAAATTCAAGGTCATGTAGGAGATCGACGGATGACCGCGCGGTACCTCTGGAAAAACGTGGACGAAAATCGGACTGAGTAGTTTTGCGACGCGTTCGGCAGCGCCGCTGTCGATCAGCAATTGCATGAGACCGCTGAAGAACGCCAGGTACGCAATCAGCGGCAATAGGGTATCAAAGAGCGTATTTTTGCATTGCGGCACGACGCCGTCAGCAGCCTGTTTGCCGGCGTAGACCTTCACGACGCCGTTGTCGATTGCGTACTGCTCTTTGCCGACCGTGACTTTGTGATCGGGCGCGCTTTGCAAGCTGCTCTGCAATTCAGGCGGCAGCTTATCGATGTAATACTCACGCTGTAGGAGTGGATCGTCCTTCTTGCCACTCACGGCGAATTCGATGCTATAGAATCGGCCGCTGAAGAGCTGGATGAGGAGATAGGCAATCGAACAGAGAAAGAGAGCGACCCAAAATCTGCTTAACGCCATTTGAAGCTAGTTCACGGGCTGAAATCGCGTCACCATTGCACTTAAAGCAGTACGCTCGATTCGCAGCAAGCCAAAAACTGAATCGCGCCAGTGGGACTAATTGTCTTTCGACGTTACGTTCGTGTTCCCGAAGCTGGGCGGCAGGACATCGACTAGCGAAATTCGGCGAGACGGTCGGGATCAGATTTCAATCCTGGAGCAAAGTGTCGCCGACCAATCTTTGGCGGGCTTACGAATCTAATTAAAAGGGAAAGCTCTGCCAAAATTTGCTGGAGAACGCGGTTGCGCGTATATTAGATCGCTGCCAAAACGGGCAATCTCACGCGAGAAATCAGGGGATAGCGATGAACCGAACACAACTCACTTACAAACATTCGTACAAAACTCTGTGGTTCGGCGTGGCCGGCGCACTGGTCGTAATTGTCGGCTCGATTTTGTTTAGTCATGCTCAAACGCAGAAAAAAGAAGCGGAGAAAATGAATCCAACGAAAGAAGTTCCAAGCGACGCCGAATTGCGAAAACAATTGACGAAGGACCAGTACAAGGTGACGCGCGAATGCGGCACAGAAACGCCGTTTCACAACGCCTACTGGGACAATCATAAGCCCGGAATTTACGTCGATATTATCACAGGCGTGCCGTTGTTCAGTTCGCTGGACAAATTCGACAGTGGCACGGGTTGGCCAAGTTTTACGAAGCCGATCAAGTCAGAGAACGTAACGGAAAAGCGCGATAGTTCTTACGGAATGGAGCGCACTGAAGTTCGCGGGAAAACAAGCGATTCGCATCTCGGCCACGTTTTCGACGATGGCCCGGCTCCGACCGGTCAGCGTTTCTGCGTCAATTCCGCCGCGTTGAAGTTCATACCGATGGAGAAACTTAAGGAAGAAGGATACGGCGAATATCTCTCGCTCTTTCAATCACAGCAGCAAGCAGGCGGTGAGCAATCGCAGGCCAAAAAGTAGTTGCGAGGTTAGTACGCCTGGCACGCGTGATCGTCCTTTATTCGTCCTTGTTGTCTCTTAGTGTCCTTTGAAAAGCGCGAGGGGCCACCATAACTTAACGTAAGTCATGACCAGAGACGACTTCGACTACGCAATTGAAAACACGCATGTGATCGTCGCGCCGGAGCGACAAATCGCGACGTTCGGCAGCACTAGTTTCAATTTTTATTTAATTTCGGAAATGATGGACCGGGTCGATCAGGTCCGGATTCGGAACGGAAAAATTCGCGCCGAACGCCCGCAGATTCTGACGCCGGAGCATTATTGCCGGCTATTTCTCGAGGGTTTCGGAGAAAAAGCAGAGCGATATATCGAGCGGCTGCGCGAGCACGCCCGGAATATCGCGGTACTTCGTTATGGCTTTCAATTCCGCAAAACCGATCTAAGCGAGCAGACGCTTCGCGATTCAGTTGACGCAGTCATCAATCGCACCAAGCAAAACGTCGAGAGAAAAAACGAACCGCTCAGCGCGGTGATTCAAGGGGTCGACGACGCCTGGGAAGTTTGCCTGCTCAAGTTCACCATCGACCTCGTCGAGCGCTCCTCTGGTGGAAATCTCGGCGACTTCCGCAAACGCGGGCTAATTTGATGCGTTTGTTCACACAAATGCGCTCTGGCGTTTACGCCGTTTATCTTGCACCAGTCCAGCTTGATAGTTTTAGCGGAATTGGAATCGTTACTTCGATCCTTTTCTAAGCGACCCCATGACAACGAGCAGACTGCAGTACGACTTTGATTTCGCTGTCGCCGGTGGCGGTCCTGCTGGATCGTCGGCAGCAATCTCGCTCGGGCAGTATGGCCATTCGGTTGTGCTTTTTGAGCGCGAAGCCTTCCCTCGATTCCATATCGGCGAGTCGTTGCTGTCGACTGCGAACGATGCGTTTACGGCCCTGGGTGTGACTAAACAGATCGAGGCCGCATGTTTTCCAAATAAATGGGGCGCGCGCCTGTTCACGCATGACGGCCAGAGCGGACGATATGTTGACTTCACCGACGTTAGAGAAGTCACCAGGCCTCAGACGTATCAGGTGTGCCGCCAGGAATTTGATCGTATTCTGCTGGATCGGGCCCGCGAAGTGGGCGTCGACGTGCGGGAAGGGTGGAACGTCAGCGCATGTGAATTTGCACCGGATGCGGCAATCCTCGACGTCGCATCACGCACGGATTCTTCGACCAGGCGTGTGCGTGTGCGGGCGCTCATCGATGCAACGGGACGCGGCGGTTTAATCGCTCGAAAATTCAATCTGCGGACCGACGAGCCCCGGCTCGCCAATATCGCAGTATTCTCTCACTACACGAACGTGCCGCGGTTAGAAGGTTCGCGGCCCGACGATATCCGACTTATCGCGCGTAGCGACGCCGGCTGGTTCTGGCTCATTCCCATTTCAAAAGAGTTAACGAGTGTCGGCGTAGTTCTGCCTGTGCGCCTTTACCGCAGATTGGCGACTGGTTCGCCGGAAGACACGCTTAACAGCGCGATCTCCGATACGCCGCTTGTCGCCGATCTAATGTGTAAAGCACGGCGTGAGTGGCCAGTACGTGTTGAAAAAGATTTTTCGTACAGTGCCTCTGCGTATGCTGGCGATCGCTGGATTCTGGCTGGAGACGCAGGATTCTTTCTCGATCCCGTATTCTCAACCGGTGTGTCAGTGGCCATGGAATCAGGGATTGAAGCCGCTGCTGAGCTTCATCGGGCACTGATGAGAAATGACTTCTCCGCTTCGAGCTTCGCGGCGTTCTCCCGCCGTCACCGCAAACGATTCAAGACTTTTCGCCGGTTTGTTGTGGGATTCTATACTCCACAATTTCGCGATATTTTCTTCAGTCCGGAACCACCGAGTCTCATCTTCCGATCAGTCGTCACCATCCTCGCCGGTAGGTGGAACGCCAGTTTGTGGACTCGCTTTCTCAACCAGCTGTTTTTCGGCGCGGTATCGATACAGAAACGCTTCAATATAACGCCGGCCGTTTTTCGGCGCGATCAAGATGCCGGCTACCCGAGCGAAACACGCTCCGAAAAGGCGTGTGAACGGACAAATGCGCCCACGCTGGCCAACGCGCGGCGGCCTGGCTCAAGCTGAGCGTTCCACAAAGGCCACGCATGAATCATGTGCGGCCAGATTTCCAAAGTCACTGCCACATCGGCCGCGCCTGCGATGCGCGCGAAACGAGTGGCGTCGTCGAGTAACGTTTCAGCTGAACCGACCTGGATCAGCATCGGAGGAAATTCCTTGAGATCGGCGAAGAGAGGAGAAACTCGCGGGTCGTTTCTTTCCATTCCTGCGGGAAGATATGCATCGACCAATTCGTTCAGATACGCTTTGTGGATGATTGGATCGACGGCGTCCTTCGTCGTGAGGGTCGAACCAGACAGCGTTAGATCCGTCCACGGCGATACGAGCCACGCGCACGCGGGAAGTTCCACGTGTGCATCGCGCAGTTGAGTGATCAACGCAACCGCCAATCCCGCGCCGGCGCTGTCGCCGCCGATGGCGATATGTGAAGCGGCGATCCCTTGATTTTGCAAAAACCGCCATGCAGTCAGCGCGTCGTCGTAAGCTGCAGGAAACGGATGCTCGGGAGCGAGCCGGTACGCAATGGCGAGCGTGCGCGTTCCCGCCGCGCGCCCGGCCTCAGTGACCATGCGGCAATGGCTCACGATCGAACCGGAGCAATAGCCGCCGCCGTGAAAAAACAACAGAACGCGCGAGGCATCACTGCCCGGAGCGATCGACCATTCCCCAGGCAAACCGCTTACATCAACTGAAGCCAGCTTCACATCATCGGCCACCGGCCACACGGAGCCGATTTCATCGAGACGCTTTCGACGTTCAGGCCAGCCGACCGGGCGCGGCTTTGAGGTTAACAACGCGCGCACGCTGTCGATTTCACTTTGAGCCATCGTTTTTTTAATTGGTAGTTCTCTTGGAGTTTAATCAGCGAAAACGAAAACTCATAATGTCATTCATGTGAGCCCTTAAGCTGTAGAATCGATTCCGAACTGCTTGACGGGCATGAACATCGTTGTTGCGTCCTGATCATGCCGCACAGTTACGACGCCATTGTCATTGGCGCGGGACACAATGGCCTGACGTGCGCCTGTTATCTGGCCCGGGCTGGACTAAAGGTACTCGTCCTTGAGCAATACCACACGGTTGGTGGAATGACCGTCACCGAAGAGGAAACGCTGCCCGGCTTTTGGTCGGACATTCACGCAAGCGGCTATCAGCTCGCAAATCTTTCACCCGTGCCGCACGAATTGGGTTTGCTCGATCGGTACGAAATCATCGAACCAGAAATTCCTTTTTCGCATGCCTTTCCCACCGGCGACATCATCAGCGTTCATCGCGACATCGAAAAGACCGTTGCGGAGCTGGCTCGCTACTCGGTCAAGGACGCTGCGACATGGCGGGATTTGATGAACCGTTTCGTCGTGGAAAAGGATGCCATCACTGCGGCCATGTTTTCACCGCCTCCTTCATTTCCGGCGGCAGCAGCCGACTTCGCCGCCTCGCCTGCGGGAATGGAAGCCTATCGGTTTAGCATGCAGAGCATCAGATCGTGGGCGAACCAGACGCTCGAGGCAGAAGCAACCAAAACCCTGTTCGGCTCGTTCGCCACGTTTCTGGGGGCATCGCCTGACGACGCCGGCGGCGCGGAGCTCGGCTGGCTGTTTGCTTCAGTGTTGCAAAACGTCGGCAACAATCTGGTTAAAGGCGGTATGAACCGCGTCACGCTCGCTCTCGCTGAAGATCTGCAAGCGCATGGCGGCGAAATCCGTACAAGCGTCCGCGTCCAAAAAATTCTGGGCGATGCAAAACGTGCCACTGCCGTGCGCCTGGCAAGCGGCGAAGAGATTCCAGCCGGTCAACTGATCGTCTCGAATGTCGATCCCGGTCATCTCGTAATCGACTTGCTCGGTGTCGGAATGGTGGGACAAGAAATCGTCGATAAAATGCAGCGCTACGAATGGGGCGATTCGGTTTTTGTCATGTTCGTTGCGCTCGAGAGTCCAATTAACTACAAAGCGGGACCTGCGGCGCGCCAATCCGCGCATGTTCACCTTAGCGAACCGTCACTCGAATTTTTCGCGCGGATCTATCTGCAATGTCGCGGCGGCGTACTGCCGGCGGCACCGATGATCGTGAGTTGGAATGATTCCGCCATAGATCCCAGTCGCGCGCCAGCTGGTAGGGCGCTGATGAAATTCGTGGTCCTGAGTGTGCCCTATGCAATCACCGGCGACGCAACCGGAAGAGTACCGGGGAGAACCTGGGATGAAGCGCGTGAATTGTACGCGGATTACCTCATCGACCTCATAACTGCCAACTACATTCCCGATTTGAAAGCGAAGATCCTTAAACGCGTAGCGCACTCGCCGGTTGATATCTCGCGCAGGATCATCAGCGCCGTTCGTGGCACGCTCGGGCAAGGCGCGTTTCTCCCGTATCAAAATGGTGCCCTGCGCCCAATTCCAGAGCTTGGGCAATACAAAACGGCAGTCTCTAATGTTTACTTATGCAGCTCCGGAAGTCACCCTGGCCCTGGCGTCTCCATGGCGCCCGGGAGAAATGCAGCACAGATGATCCTTCGCGACTTGGGATTGGATTTCATGACTGCGGTCTAACACCGTTGAAGGAGCCGTCACGCTGATTTCGCTTTCAGAGCAATACGTGCGGGTAATCCTCCGTCTTTCCCGCCGAACCGCTGCATTGCAACACTGTCAATCGCCAAACTTTCGGCTTTCTTCATTCCATTTGCCTTGGCATTCTGCCCGCTCTAGCGGCAAGTGAAAAATTATCTCCTCCTCAATCTCAGCATCCTTTATTGGATTTTCATCGCGCCGTTTAAGGGGCAATTTTTCAAGATCGCGCCGATTTTTCGGCAAATGGTTTTCATCGGGGTGCGTGCCGCACCCATGGTGGCGTTGACCGCGTTCAGCGTCGGAGTGACTCTGGCGATGCAGGCTGCGCATTCTCTCGAGAGTCTCGGCGCGCAGATATACATTCCAGACCTGGTGATGCTCACGCTCTTGCGCGAGATGGGGCCGGTGTTAATCGCGGTCATCGTGATCGGGCGTAGCGGCTCCGCAGTCGCCGCTGAGCTGGGCACAATGAAAGTTTCTGAGGAGATCGAGGCATTGGAGGTGATGGCGATTAACCCGGTCCAATACCTGGTCGTGCCGCGCGTTTTCGCCATGCTGGTGATGCTGCCGGCCTTGACCATCTTCGGAAATTACATCGGCATCCTGGGAGGCTGGGCGGTGTGCCGTTATGCCCTCGATTTCAACACCGCAGGCTACGTGCTGCGCGCGCTGGAAAGCGCAGAAACGTGGGATCTGTATTCAGGAATGATCAAAAGTGTGGTTTTTGCGTGGCTCATAATCACAATAGCGTGCAATGCGGGGCTTAATGTCGAAGGCGGCGCGGAGGGCGTCGGTCAGTCCACCACGGCCTCGGTCGTGGAATCTTTGCTGGCGATGTTGGTAATGAACGCGATTCTCACCGGGATCTTCTTCTTCAGTGCATGAATGCAAACGGAGAAACTATCATCGAAGTAAACCATCTCGTTCGGAGATTCGGCGATCGCGCCGTGCTCGACGATATTTCCTTCAATGTGCATCGTGGCGATACGCTCGTGATCATGGGCGGAAGCGGTTGCGGCAAGAGCACTTTGCTCCGGCACATGATCGGCTCCATGAAGCCGACTTCGGGATCGGTGAAACTTTTCGGGGAAGAAGTTACGGGAATGAGTGAACGCGAGATTGAACGAGTGCGACTACGCTTTGGGATGCTATTCCAATCCGGCGCGCTACTGGCGTCTCTTACCGTGGGCGAAAACGTTGCGCTCCCGCTTTTACAGCATACCGACAAGTCCCCAGACCAGATTGAAGAAATCGTTAAGCAAAAACTTCAGATGGTTGGCCTAACCGGCTTTGAAGATCTCAGGCCGGATGAAATCAGCGGTGGGATGAAAAAACGCGTGGGCTTGGCGCGTGCGCTGGCGCTCGATCCTGAGTTGTTATTCAGCGATGAACCGACTTCGGGGCTCGATCCAATCATGACCGCTGTGGTAGACGAGTTAACGCTGAACCTCACCAAAGGCACTCACATGACCGCAGTGGTTGTGTCCCACGATATGACTAGCGCCTTTCGGATCGCTACGCGCATGATCATGCTTGGCCACGGGTCGATTGTGGCGCAAGGCACTCCCGATGAAATTCGGAATAGTCCAAACCCGGAAGTGCAACAATTTATCCACGGTAAACCTGACGGCCCGATTCCATTGAACCTTTCACAGGACGAGCACGAGCATCATCAGTATGTGAAGCCGCGTCCTTTCGCCTGGGCACGCGGCAGGTTCCATGGCAGAACGAGATGAAATGAATGACGAAGCTCGAATGACGAAGGAAAGACGAAGAACATGCGCGAGTCGTTAAATTGTTACAGCGTTACATCGGGTTTGCGATTCAACGATTTAACGATTCAACTTTTTAACGCGGCGAAGCCATTCGTCATTCGTCATTACACGACCACCTTCTGGAAATACTCTTGAGCTGATGAAGCGAAATTTGTCCGATTACTTCGTCGCTTTGTTCGTGATCGCATGCAGCATCGTCCTGCTCGCCGCGCTCACTTTCGCGCTCTCTGGATATCGCCTCAAAAAGGTGACACGCACCCTGCAAATCAATTATGAAGATGTGACCGGTATAAAAGTGAACTCTGAGGTACGCTATGCCGGCGCCCCGGCCGGACGCGTGATCTCGATGCGGCATCTCACCGCCAAAGAGCGCGAAGCGTTGCCGAATAAAAGGGACGCGGTGCTCGTGACAGTCAGTCTCGACGAAAAAATTCCGCCGATGCCTACGGACGTAACTGCCACGCTCAGCTCCGATACATTGCTTTCGCCGAAGTTTGTAGCGCTTTCCGCGGGCACGCCCGGCGGTGAGACGTTGGTAAACAACGCCGTGATCGAAGGCCATCCCGCTTACGGAATCGAGCAGCTCACGGCGGCAGCCGGTCCGCTGTTGGATAATGCAAACAAATTGCTCAATGATACGAACGTCCTCGTCGCAGGATTAAAGAAAGATCTCGATCAATTCACGCCCAAGCTCGGGCCCCTGGCCGACTCGATGCAGTTGGACGCCGACAACTTACAAAACCTGATCACAAACGTCGACAAGCTCAGCAAAGGTGCAGACGCTGTGCTTGGAACAGCCGACCGCTTCATTAGCGGCACGGACAAGCAGCTTCAGGAACAATTGAGACAACTGCACGTGACGCTCTTGAACTTGAAAGTAGTGACGACATATGCCAAGGCGCTCCTCGAATCGCTCGCCCAAAAACCTAACCGCATCATCTTTAGCGGAAAACCAGCTCCGCTCACGCCCGAATCAGAAATTCTGAAAAGCTCCAAGCCAATGCCGGCAAAAAAACCGTAGTGCAACCCGGCTTCACTAGATTTTGCGAAGCACAAGGTTAAAAGCGGCGCTGGGATTGAATTAGGACTGCTCTGCGGCTTACCCGCCGCCAAACGTCACTGTAACCAGGTTGGAGCAATTCTGTGTTCCCGCTTCGCATACCTTATACGTGAAGGTGGCCTTGCCCTTTTGGCCCGTGTTATCAGTATAGCTGCCCGTATTAGTTACCGTCGTGATGATCAAGCCATTGCGGTAAATATCGACATTCGCGGAAGTCGCCCCACTCCAAGAGAGATCCACCGTGTCAAATCCGTGAACCTTGCGCCCCGACGCCGTCAGCGCGATGCCCGCCGGCGTCGCAGTTGGCGTTGCCACAGCTGTTGCGGTAGGAGTTGGGCTCGGAGGTACAGTTGCGGTAGGTGTTGGGGTCGGCGTGCCCTGGCTCAGCGACACGAAGTTGACAAAGACATCTTGTTGCGCGTTGCCGCTGATGACCACCCGCCCGTCGGTCCAGCCGCCAATGGCCGTCGTCCCGTTAGCGCTGTGGTAGTCGTAGTCGCCCTCGTAAGTTGCCTGCACCGCCCCATCGGGCTGGGCCGGCAGGCCACTTAGCGCCCGCCCGACCATGTCATTGGGCTGCCAGGTCGCGCCGTTGTCGAACGAAACCCGCCCCCACCGCCGATAGCAGGGGTTCGGCGAACCAACCGCACAGTTGAGGTCGCTCCCGCTGTTCGCTTCGCGCCCATCGTACCAGCTGGCGAAGAGCATCCCGCCCTGCGTCGCCGTCAGCGAGGGCTGCCACTGCATGGCCGTGCCGGTGTCGGTGTTCAGTTTCACCGGAGTGCCCCAGGTTAGGCCGGCGTCGGTTGAGCGGATGTAGTAGACGTCGCCGTGGTCGCTCGCGCCGCTGCAAACCACGTTCTGGCCGCAGGCAGCGTAGTCGAGGCTAACGACGTTGCCGCTGGCCGCCGGCTCGCCCCAGCCCATGTGCCGCCAAATGCTTGAGAAGACCAGCGCGAAATAGCCGCTGGTTGCCCGCCCCGGCCCTTGGAAGGCCGGGCCAGCGTTGCTGCTGGTCCAGCTGACGCCGCCGTTGGTCGAGCGGTACATCACATTCTGGCGCGTGGTCAGGCCGCCGCCGCCCTCGTTCATCGCCGCCACGTAAACCCGGCCACTGCCTTGCAGGTCGCCGGTGATCTGGATGTCGCGGATGAAGCCGGGGTTGAGTTGGACAGCGGTCCAGGCGGTGCCGTTGTCAGAGTAGGTGACGTAGAGGGCGCCGCCGCCAATGTTAAAGTCGTTATAGGAAATGTACATTCGTCCGTAGAAGGGGCTGGCCGGGTTGTTATCCACCCACATCGACTCACGGTCGTCATTCCCGCCGTTGTGGGCGCATGCGCCGGTGCTCCAAGTGACGCCGTTGGCGGAGGTCCACAGGCCGATGCCCTGGCCGCCACAGCCGGTCGCAAGGTCGCCGGCGAACCACATGCCCAGGCGCGCATTGTACACCACTATCGGGTCGCCGAAGTTGGTGCTGTGGCCGCTACACAACGGCTGGCCGGCGTGCCACGTGGCCCCATTATCGGTCGAATAAGAGAGGCCGCTGTAACAGCCGCTCGAAGTGCGGCTGTCGTTGTAGTTGACGACCCAGGTGTTGTTGGGGCCGCCCCATTCCATGCTCTCCGACTGGGTCACTTTGGGATAGGCGGCATCCGGGAGGATAACATCTACGTCGGTGCCGCCGATGAACAACGGCGCCGGCAGCAGGTTCTGGATAAACTGAGAGAAGCGCTCAGCCGGAGAAGCTGAGCCTCCCTCTGCTTCGCCGCAGGCGATCATGATGAGACCGGCCCGGAGATTCTCCTGCTTATCAATGCCCTTTTCGGGAATCGTGGAACAGTCAAATCCAGAAGGAAGGCCTTCAATGTCGATAATTCTTTGTTTTTGCTGCGCTTGTGCGGAACTGGCAGTAATCACGGAGAACGCGCCAAGGCCCAGCAGCGCCAGGAAGACGCCGGCAAGGACTACGCAAAGGCCGATTAAGACGCGGAGGTTAAAAAACCCGCCTTCGCTAAAGCTATGACGGGCAGGTGTGGATTGTGAAGTGGAGTTCTTTTTCATGGATGGAATTTAGCCTGAGGTTTTAGTTTCTTATTTCTCTTCGCTTGTCCGCCCGATTCTGGTCTTAGGTTTTTTTTCTAATTTCTCCTTCTTTTTTCACCTACTCCGAAAGAGAAACGCCCCGAGACGCTCTACGCCCTTCTTAGTCAGGATGGTCAGTAATTCAAATATCCGCTCCCAGCGATTGCCGCGGGCACAGAGACGATACAGCGCGCCTTCAAACTGCAAACGCAACGCCCGGGCCATTTGCGCCCAGCCTGACTCAAGCCCCTCACAAATGTCGATAGTATTGACACTGGTTAATTGGCGCAATGGTAAAGCCGATTGGATACATGCGTCCACGTTCCCATGTGGAGGTTCTCTGCAATCCATCTTAGGCTGACGGTCGTCTCCTCACGCAGTCGTCGCGCGAGCGCTACCTTGCTCTCATCGCCCTTGCGCCGCCGCTTTAGTTCCGCGTCGCTCCAACCCAGTCTCTTGAGTTCTCGCTGCACGATCCGCAAGGCTTTGGCCTGCTCGGTCTCATCCCGCTCACGGCTTGGATGCGCTTCCTTGGTTGGCACTTGGATCTTATCTAGTATCCAATCCAGAAAATCTTCGCCGCCCAATCTCTAGCCGCGGCGAATCGGCTGCAGTTGTTGCGTGTTATTGGCTTCCTGTGGTCTTTAAATGGGGTAATGGGTCATTAAATGGGGTCAGAGCTAAGTATTGACACACACCGAGATTGCTTTCGTCACAATCAGCGGCAAGAAGGCGGGGGTGGAACCGGGAATGTATCCCCTGGGTAGTGCTCGATGATCGGCAGGAAACCCTGCCCGAACGCCATCACGCGCGTCCGGTAGTAAAGCCTTGAGGTCACCGTGTAGTTGGCTGCGTCCTGCACCGATGCGAGGTAGATGATATTATTCGGGGTGACCGGCGGTCCCGCCGGCGGCAGCGTTCCAATCGGAATCGTTCCCACGTATTCCGAGCCGTCCCACGCCAGGGAGATGGATCCGAAATCATGAACGGTCGACGGCCTGGTGTCGATCTGAGAGGCGTAATAGAGCTTCACCTCGTTGATTGCCCTCTCACCGGCAGGAGCAGTCACCTGAAAGCCCATCGTGGTCGGTTGCGCGTCCATGTGAACGGCCGGCGTGCCGGGTGGCAACGGTCCATCGCTGAAGCAATACTTAAACCAGGAATCGATGTTCTGGATGAGCTCATACAGCTCTGCATAGGAATTTTCGTCCACGACCCCGTGCTTCCCGTTGGGCTTCATCATAATCCGTTTCAAGAACCGCGGGCTCGTCCCTGCGCTGCCAGTCCGCTGGTAGGTCGAATTGATCGCTGGTACGATGAAGAACTGGTCGTGTGTGCCGACGATGGTCAGCAGCGGTCCGTGCTGTGTCGGTGCATAGGCGATTGGGTCAAAATAGTTCAGGAATGTGGTAAGTGTCGGATCGCAGAAGTTCGAGACGGTGTTAAGGTGGTCCACTCTGCTTGGCATCCCGTCCCGGGTGTAATAGTAGAGACCGTGATAGAGCCAGGCGCCCGGATAGAACGAGATGTGGCGCCAATCACCCGCCACCGCAATCCCGACCGCGCCCTTCACTCGATCGTCCACGCCGTTAATGTAGTACGTGAACTGTCCGCCCATTGACGCCCCGATCACACCCAAACGCGTCCGGTCGATGCGGAATGGATTCAGGGATACATCTGACAATTTCTCGAAAAGGGTCAATGCCCGCATGCCGGCATACGCGTAATGGTACAGGTAGCTCACGTGAGGGGCCGGCACATTCATGATTTCTTCAACCGAAATCCATCCCTGGTTCGTGTCAGGCGGTCCGGTAGAAAGGCCCTGCCCCGGACCATCGATCGAGAGTGCGACGTATCCGAACGCCGCCAGGAGCATCGCCTCGTTCGGGTCCCCGTGCCCATGATGGCCGTGACCGATAACAATTGCCGGATACGGCCCGCCGAACAGTGGACTCGCCAAATAACCGTGGATACGAATGTGTCCACCGGTGTGTATTGCGTACGGCGGGCCCGCGTCAGCCCACGTCGCGTTGTTATTGGAGTCGAAGTAGACCTCGAAGTAGCCGGTCTGTGCAGTGATACTGTAATTCAGCGTGTTCTTGTCCCGAATCGTGAGCTGAGTATCGGCAGACCACAGGTCGAGAGGTGGGGACTGCGCGAACGTGCGACTGAAAGGACCGCCTAATAAAACGAAGAGGAGCAAACAGAAGCTCGATGTTTTTTTGAAGTGAGTCAGTGGATTCATTGTTTGTTCTTTCTCTTCTGTTTATATGGTTTTTGCGAAAAAGCTCCACCGTGTCAAGGACAATTCGCGGCGACTATCAAAAAGCTCGCGAGTGGCTAGTTAGATCCGCCGCGGTCAGCACTCGCGGCTACAATGAGCGCCTTTGAGAATTTCCGTCTGACCGCATAAGATTAGCGCATGCCCATACGAGTATCTGCGATGCTTCTATTTATAGCCGTCGCGTCTTTTGCCGAAAGCGCACCGCTATCCGAGTCCGACCTCAAGAACCTTCTCGCAGGCATTCGGGCAAACCGCACTACGCAAGCCGATTTTCAAGAGGAGCGGGTGATGCGCCTGATGAAGAAACCGATCGTGAGCTCAGGCAAAATTTGGTTTCAGCCGCCGAACAAATTCCGGCGCGAGGTGAAAGGCAATTCGCCGAGCATCACCGTAAGCGATGGGCGGCAACTCTGGATTTATTATCCGAACTTCAAATCGGCCGAACGTTATCCACTGGGTAAAAGCTCGCCGCTCGATTCCACGGTGGCGGCGATCAATTCCGCGCTAAATCTCGAGAACATCGAAAATACTTTCCAAATCAACGCGACCAAGAGCGACAAAGGGTACGACCTGGCGTTACTACCGCGCACAGCGTCGATGAAACGAGTGTTTCAAAAGCTTGATCTGCATATCAACGAAAACCTACGCGTCGAACGTACGGATATGTTGCTGCCGAACGGCGACCGGATCGTGACTAGCTATTCGAACCAGACGCGTGCGCCTATTCCTGGGTCTACGTTCGAATTCAAGCTGCCAGCAGGCACCGAAGTAACCACCCCGCTGGGCCAATGAATCCAAGGCGTTAACGCGAAACGATGTTTGCGCAGCGCATGATTCCTGCGGATGATTGCGCCGTGACCCCAGACCATGTTGACGCCTTCGTAAAGCAGACCTGCGAGGTGATTGTCGGAAAGAACCGGGCGGTGAAGCTCGCCGTCGCATGTCTGCTCGCGCGCGGCCACCTTTTAATTGAAGATATCCCCGGCGTCGGCAAGACCACGCTTTCCCAAGCGTTGGCGCGTTCCCTCGCCCTCGCCTTTCAACGGATCCAATTTACCAGCGACCTATTGCCTGCCGACATTCTCGGCAATTCCATCTTTGACCGCCATGAGCAGCGGTTCGTTTTTCATCGTGGTCCACTTTTTTCGCAAGTGGTGTTGATCGACGAGGTAAATCGAGCGACGCCAAAAACACAAAGCGCGCTTCTGGAAGCGATGGAAGAACAACACATCTCAATCGACGGCGTGACCTACCAACTACCAGAGCCGTTTTTTGTAATCGCAACCCAGAATCCGCAAACTGCCGTCGGCACGTTTCCGTTGCCTGAATCGCAGCTGGACCGTTTTCTAATGCGCATCGAGCTGGGTGTGCCCGAGCGGGCTAGCGAGCGCGCCATGCTTTTAGGGATGGATCGGCGCGAGATGTTGAAGGAATTGAAGCCCGTCATTAGCCCACGAACGCTATTCGAGATCCAGGATAACGTGCGAAACGTGCACGCTTCGGCGGCGCTCCTCGACTATTTGCAGGATTTACTCGATGCCTCGCGACAGCGTCACACTACGGGTTTGTCGCCACGCGCAGGACTGGCGTTGCTGCACGCGTCCCAGGCATGGGCGCTGATGAACGGACGCGACATGGTTTTGCCCGAGGACCTTCAAGCAATCGGCATCGCAGTGATGGGGCATCGGCTCGGGCACGATATCGCGCAACCAGGACAAAGCGGACGCACACTCGCTGATAATCTGCTGCATAGCGTGCCTGTCCCGTGAAAACTGGAAAATTTGCGCTGGTTTACCCAACCGGGAATTTTGCGGCGCTACTGTTTGTGCTGGCCGCGATGTGGTACGCCGCCTCGAGCCAAAATAGCCCGGCCATCTATCTGCTGCTATTTGGGCTAACGGCGGTGTTTCTGGTTTCAATCCCGCACACCTTGCTCAATCTGGCAGATGTAACGATAGCGACGGAATCCGCGAAGCCGGCGTTTGCAGGTCAGGAGGTTTCCCTGCCAGTGGCGATCATGAATTGTTCGCGTGCGACGCGTCGGGGAATCCAACTGGTCTTGCCGACTCGAGGCGGCGAACGCAAACACGTCGACTTCATTGCAGCCGGCAAGGCCGCTCGTGTCACGCTCCGATTCCCAGCGAAGCAGCGGGGCGAACACCGGATTGGAACGCTTCGCCTGACGAGCATTTATCCGCTCGGTTTCGTTCGCGTTTTGAAGAAATTCGCCCCCTCGCAAACTTACCTGGTATATCCAAAGCCATCGGGCGATCCCCGGCTCCCGATGCATCGTGCGCGTTTACCGCACAGCCGGCCACAAACGGAGCTTGGAGAAGGCGATGACTTTGCAGGTGTCCGCGCTTATGTGCCCGGCGAATCTCAACGTCACATCGATTGGAGAGCCGTGGCGCGCGGACAGCCACTCATCACGAAACAATTTGCCGCCGAAGCGGAAGGCTCCGTACATCTCGATTTTTCTGCACTGCGTTTTCACGACGCTGAACAACGACTGTCGCAACTTGCGATGTGGGTGATCGAAGCCGAACGCGCGCGACGCCCCTACAGTTTACGTCTGCCAAACACAGACATCGCGCCCGCCGTTGGAGAGGCGCATTTTCATCGATGCATGCGCGCATTGAGTCTCTTCCAGGGCGAGGAAGGACCACGACCATGAGACTGAGTAAGAGTAGGAGTAGCAGGCGCACACAGCAGTGGAAAGATACCACTATCCCACGGCGACCGCTGCTTTGGCTCGCCGCCGCGCTGCTGTTCATACTCCCCCCGATGCTTGGCAATCTCGCGAGCTGGGTTGCATGGTTCTTTCTTCTCGCGCTGGCGCTGAAATTCTGGATGGAGCCAAGAGGTTACCGGCTTCGTTCGACTATTTTGAAACTGATTCTCGCGTGCCTGATGCTCGGTGCCATCTTTCTCAGCTACGGTACTCTCAAAGGCATTGAGCCCGGCGTATCGCTTTTGGCCGTTCTGGTATCGCTGAAAATTCTCGAAGCCCACACGGCGCGTGAGTTTCAAATGATTGTCATGATGGCGTGGGTGCTTTGCCTTTGCGGCTTTCTTCTTTCGCAGGACTTTGCGGTCGCGTTTTGTCTCTTTGTCGCATCCGCATTGCTGATTGCGGCGCTCGTTCAGTTTCATCGTGGGTCGTCACCTGGTGCTTTCTGGGTGCCGCTGGTGACGACTTTCAAACTGTTGGCTCAGGCCGCGCCAGTTGTTGTTTTATTGTTCCTCCTGTTCCCGCGAATCAATACAGGCTTACAGCTTCGGATCGGCGACTTTCACGCGGCGATGACCGGTTTTTCCGATCGGCTTTCTCCCGGCGGTATCGCGACGCTTGCAAATTCTTCGGAGATCGCTTTTCGCGCGGAGTTTCCCGACAGCAGGACAGGAGTGCCCGGTCCCATGTATTGGCGGGGAGTGGTCATGTGGCGTTGCGAAGGCATGGAGTGGCGAGGACCTTATTCGCCAACATCCATTTCCGATTCGTCTCGGCGATATCCCGCGCGCGACAAGGCAATTCGCCAGCGAATTACGATCGCGCCGCATGGCCTGCGCTGGATGTTTGCGCTGGATCGGCCCTTTGGAATCCCTTCTGGCGCAATGCTCGCGCGCGGCAATTATCTGTACAGCGTTCGGCCGATTAGAAAACCGCGCCGCTATGAAGTGCTCTCATCCATCGAACCGATAGACAAGGAACTCGATGCTTACGAACGCCGTCAAGCGCTTCAGCTACCTGCATCCATCACTCCGGCGGTAAGTGAGTTGGCAGCATCATGGGCCACACACGACTCTGAGCCGCGGGCGATCGTTAAAAGCGCTCTGCAGTTTTTTCGGACGCAAGGATTTCGCTATTCAGTGTCGCCTGGTGAATACAACAAGAACGATCTGGAAGAATTTCTCTTTCATCGTCGAACGGGCTTTTGCGAACATTATGCTGCCAGTTTCGCTACTCTGATGCGGCTGGCCGGAATTCCGGCGCGCGTCGTGGTCGGCTATCTGGGCGGCGAATATAATGATTTGGGCGGATTCTTTCTCGTGCGCCAAGCCGATACGCATGCCTGGTGCGAAGTCTGGATTCCAGACCACGGATGGATGCGAGTCGATCCAACCACTGCGGTTGCCCCCGACCGAGCTGGTCTTGATCTCAGCTCCTTTTTAGCCAGCCGCGTCGCTTCCGGAGAAATGGCCACTGGCCGGAGCGCGCTTCTTACCCGTTTGACGCGGTTGGCTCTCGTCAACCAGATTCGGTCTATCTGGGAAGCGCTCAATTATCAGTGGGATACTCGCGTCCTGGGTTTCGATGCAGACGTCCAGGACGTGTTTCTGACTTCGCTGGGACTGACCAAGAGCGGCCCTCTCCCGCTCGCCATGCAGGTGCTGATTGTTATTTTTGTGCTGCTAATCATTTATGCCGGCTGGATGCAATTGCGGACACGCCGTCGCGTCGATCGAATTCAGGCGTTGTATGAACGCTACTGTCAGAAGCTTGCCCGCATCGGGGTGCGACGCGATCCATGTGAGGGCCCAGTTGATTTCGAAAAACGGGCCACCCAATCATTGCCCAGCGCGTCGAAGTATGTTCGCCAGATCACCGAAACGTACATCGCCTTGCGTTATGCGCCGGAACCTGCCGTGATTAGCGTCGATAAATTCGCAAAGGAAATTAATGCGTTTACCGCCCACACGTAACGCACGGCCCGAAGTGAGAGGCAGCCCTGCGCGCAGCGCGTATTCGATTCGAGGGACTTGGCGAGCGCGCTTTCCTCAGCCAACAGAGTTCGCTGGACGTAGTGATTCCGAAATTCTATAAGAGGCTGCTATCATGTTGCCCGTTTGGCTGGTTCTTTGCCTTGTTATACCGATGTTGCCAACTTCATTGGAGTGCGCGGAACGAGCGGAATCTGGCGATTCATCTCAGATCATTGCTGGTATTCCGCGAGAGCGCGTTGAATCAACCGCTATTGCGGGTGTTGGCTACAGCAGACGGCGTCACATCCTCGAAATTCAATTCGTAAACGGCGCTATCTACCGCTACCTCGACGTGCCGGCCGCGGTGCATCGCGATTTAATGTCCGCGGAATCAAAAGCGCGCTTCTACGATTCGGATATCCGCGGCCATTATCGTTCTGTCTTGGTTCGGCCGCGGCAAAAGGCGCAAACTGAAAACTGATTCGAAGGCGTTCATCGGTTGAAAAAGAGCTGGCGCTCCAGATTGAATCGCCTCAGAGAGAGATTTCGGCTAACTTCAGCCGAGAAGCGAGTAGCGGCTTTCGTTGTCGTTGCCTTCATACTCGGGCTGATCACAAAGTGCTACCGCCACGCGCATCCGTCCCCTGCTCTGCTGAAATCAAACCAGACACCAACTGAATTGGCTTCACCCGATCCTGCTTCAATGCCGACTCGAAAACGGATGGGAAAAGCGCGTAAAGGAAGTCCACAACCGACCTCGGAGGCACGCGTGCCGGAGACGTTGGAGTCAGAAAGATAAACCATCCTGCTGCGAAGTTTTTTCAGCGCTCCAGTTTAATCTGACTTGAGATATTTTGCTGGAACCGGATCGACAGAACTCTCGTGCTGCCAATAGATCGTCACGATCCACCAACGAATGCCGTCATGAAACAGCTGAATGCTGTTGATCCCACGCATGAACGGCTGTGCGTCGCTGGGGTCACGACGCGATTCATACGTGCTCCAGACATGCGCGAGGTGGCCAAAGTGCTCGACGTGCCGCGCGATTTCCTTTTCGTAGAAGCCGTTCTTTTCAAGAATCGGTTCGGCTCGCGCAATGAATCCATTTACGTCCAAAATATTCGGTGCGAGATCGACATCATCGCGTCCTGCTTCTTTTGCGGTGGGAATTAGGCGACTGCCTGGAAAGAAGAGCGAGCGCATCCGATCCCAATCGCGCTTCTTTCCCGCCGGTCCTGAGATCACGTCATAGGTTGCGGTGATAATCGCATCGATAGATTCGACGTCGCTTGCCATAGTTTCGCTTTTCATATCAAACACGCGCGAGCACCGCGCGCGCGGCGTTGTGTCCGGGAATACCGCTGACTGCGCCGCCGCGGAGCGCGCTCGACCCGCATAGAAACACATT
>Ga0209377_1000518_pt1 | contig 25841 bp, 21 predicted proteins | sample GraSoiAngelo_141_FD_185898 | JGI IMG/M metagenome (GOLD analysis project Ga0209377, IMG submission 185898) | Grasslands soil microbial communities from the Angelo Coastal Reserve, California, USA - 14_0929_12_40cm (SPAdes) (version 2) | ecosystem: Environmental > Terrestrial > Soil > Grasslands ...
CGCGGCGATGCAGGTGCTGTGGGGCGATTGCTAGCACTCTGCACGCCGGGTGCGCTGTATCTGCGATGGGCAACTGGCTAGAATCGGGGTTCCTTTAGAACAACACCGCCATGCCGTCCCATCCCACCCAGTTCGTCAGCTGGGTTCGCTCTGTTGCCCCGTATTTCCACGCGTTCCGCGGGAAGACCTTCGTACTTGCATTTGGCGGAGAAATATTCGCCGAGCGCAGGTTCGTCGACCTCGCACACGACATCAGCCTGCTTCATAGCACCGGCATGCGCGTGGTACTGGTGCACGGTTCACGCCCGCAAATCGAGGCGCAGCTCAAGCGCCGCGAGCTCCGTTCGCGCTACGCGAAGGGCCTGCGCATCACCGATCCCGTTGCGCTCGAATGCGTGAAGGAGGCTGTCGGCTTGTTGCGCGTGGAGATCGACGCGTTGCTGTCCCTGGGCCTTCCCAACTCACCCATGGCGGGCGCCGCGATCAACAGCGTCTCGGGAAATTTCATCACCGCGCAGCCCTTGGGCGTGCACGACGGCATCGACTTCCAGTACACCGGCTCGGTACGCAAGGTCGATGCGCAGGCGATCGCGGGATGTCTGGACGCCGGCAACATAGCAATCGTATCGCCCGTCGGTTATTCACCCACAGGCGAGGTCTTCAACCTGGCCATGGAAGACGTAGCGGTGGCAACGGCGACCGCCATTCACGCCGAAAAGTTGATCTTCTTCTCTGATTCGCCCGTGCAGGACAAGGACGGCGAGTTGCTGCCCGAGCTCACGGCGGAAGAGGCGGCCGGGCTGCTCGCGCGCAGCAACCGCCTGTCAGACGATACGCGCCTCTATCTCGCACATGCCGTCGAGGCCGTGCGCGGAGGGATGCAACGCGCCCATATCATCAGCCGGACAGTCCCCGGCGCTCTGCTGATCGAATTGTTCACCCACGAAGGTTCGGGCACGATGATCACCGCCGACAAGGTGGTGAAGCTGCGGCCGGCCAAAATCGACGACGCGGGGGGCATTCTCAAGCTGATCGAGCCGCTCGAGGAAGACGGGACGCTCGTGCGCCGCGGCCGCGAACTGCTCGAGCGCGAGATCGGGCGCTTTTCGTTGATTGAGCACGACGGGGTGATCGTCGGCTGCGCCGCGCTCTACCCGTTTCTTGACGGGCGTGCCGGCGAGCTGGCCTGCCTCGCGGTACGGCCCGATTACCGGGACGCAGGCTACGGCGAGCGCTTGCTGCACCATATCGAAACACAGGCGCGAGCCAGCAAGCTAAAGAAGTTGTTCGTGCTCACGACACGGGCGACCCATTGGTTCATAGAGCGCGGGTTCGCCGAAGCGAATGTCGCCGTGTTGCCGGCGGAACGGAAAGCGCTGTACAACTATCAGCGGCGCTCGAAAATCCTAGTAAAGCGGACTTGAAATCGACCTGATACCAGAATCGAGGTTGCGAAAATGGCAAGGATGGTGAAATGCATCAAGCTTGGCCGCGACGCGGAAGGGCTGGACTTCCCCCCTTACCCGGGCGAACTCGGCAAGCGCATCTACGAGAACGTCTCCAAGGAAGCCTGGCAGGCCTGGATCAAGCACCAGACCATGCTCATCAACGAGAACAAGCTGAACCTCGCCGACCCGCGCGCGCGGAAATATCTCGCCGAGCAGATGGAGAAGCATTTCTTCGGATCCGGAGCCGACGTGGCTTCCGGCTACGTGCCGCCGGACAAGTAGGGCGCTACTTCCGGGCGATCGTTCTCACGCCCGTCTTGGTCCCGAGCAGGAGCACATCCGCGCCGCGCCGGGCGAACAATCCACTGGTAACGACACCGGCGATATTGTTGACCGTCGTTTCCAGCTCGACCGGATTGAGGATCGAGAGCCCCCACACGTCGAGCACGATGTTGCCGTTGTCCGTGGCAAAGCCTTCGCGCAGCTTGGGCTGGCCGCCGAGCTTCACCATCTGGCGCGCCACATAGGCGCGCGCCATCGCAATCACTTCGACCGGCAGCGGAAATTTGCCGAGCACCGGAACGAGCTTCGACTCGTCCGCAATGCAAACGAACTTCTTGGCTACCGCGGCGACAATTTTCTCCCGCGTGAGCGCACCGCCCCCGCCCTTGATCATGGCGAGGTGCTCGGTGATCTCGTCGGCCCCGTCGACGTAGACCGGGAGTTCGTTGACGCCGTTCAAATCAAACAGGCGGATGCCGTGTCTCTTGAGACGCTCCGCGGTTTTTTCCGAACTTGCCACGGCACCGGCGATGCGGTTCCTCACCTTGCCCAACTCGTCGATGAAGAAATCGGCGGTCGACCCGCTGCCGACGCCGATCACTTCACCGTCGACGATGTACTTGATCGCTTCGCGGGCAACTGACTGTTTGAGCTCGTCCTGGGTCATGTGTCCAGAATCAAGGTCTGCCGCCATCGACAAGTACCGCTTACACTGCCCCACACAGGTTGGGATTGGCGGTCTAGGGTTGTGGCTCCGATCACTTTCGCGTTCCGCAAGATTTCGGCCCTCACGTTCATCGCCTTGGGTCCGCTCCAGCCGCCGCGACCCTTTCCCAAGGCGCCGAGAATAGTCACAGCGCCAAGACCCCGGTCAGGAGGAACAAGTTTGCTTGCATCGATTTTCTCCCTAGCGCTTGCGCACGGGCGGCAAATCCGTGCACACGCCCTCATACAGCTCCGCCGCCATGCCGATCGATTCACTCGTCGTCGGGTGCGGGTGGATCGTCTTCCCGATGTCGATGGCGTCGGCTCCCATCTCGATGGCGAGGGCGATCTCGCCGATGAGATCGCCCGCTCCGGCTCCGACGATGGCGCCGCCGATCAGGCGGTGCGACTCCTCGGAGAAGATCAGCTTGGTGAAGCCCTCGTCGCGGCCGTTGGCGATGGCGCGTCCCGAGGCTGCCCAGGGAAATTTCGCAACCCCGAACTTGACGCCCTGTTCTCTCGCTTCCTCCTCGGTTACTCCCACCCAGGCGATCTCAGGATCGGTGTACGCCACCGAGGGGATCACGCGCGCGTCGAAGTAGGATTTCTGCCCCGCAGCGGCTTCCGCTGCAACGTGACCTTCGTGCACCGCCTTATGCGCCAGCATGGGCACCTTGGCGATATCGCCAATCGCGTAGATGTGCGGGATGTTGGTGCGCATTTGCGCGTCCACGGGGATAAAGCCACGCTCGTTCACTGCTACGCCGGCGGCGTCGGCGCCGATCTTCCTGCCGTTGGGAGTCCGGCCCACGGAAACCAAGATCATGTCGTAGAGCTGCGGCTTGGCCGTGGCATTCTCGCCTTCGAAAAACACCCTCAGTCCTTCTTTCACGGCTTCGACCTTGGTGGTCCTGGTCTTCAGCATCACGTTGTCGAAGCGGCGCGCGTTGAACGTCTGCCATACCTTAACCAGGTCCCGGTCTACCCCGGACATCAGGCCGTCGAGCACCTCGACTACATCCAGCCGGGCGCCGAGGGTGGAATACACGGTGCCCATTTCCAGTCCGATGATGCCGCCCCCGATCACGAGCATGCGCTTGGGCCGTTGCCGCAGCTCAAGCGCCGCCGTCGAGTCGACGATTCGCTGATCCTCCGGAATGAAGGGGAGCTTTGCCGACTGCGAGCCGGCTGCGATGATCGCGTTCCTGAATGCGACGACCTTGCGCCCGTCCTTCGCTTCCACGGCGAGATGGTTCGATCCTACGAAAGCTCCTGTACCCTGAAGCACAGTGACTTTGCGCGAGCGCGCCATGCCCGTAAGCCCTCCGGTCAGCTTTCCGACCACCTTGTCCTTCCACGCGCGCAACGCATCGAGATCCACGCTGGGCTCCCCGAAACCGATGCCATGCTCGGACAGATGTCTTGCCGCGTCCATGACAGCAGCGATATGCAGCAGCGCTTTCGACGGGATGCAGCCCACATTCAGACAGACGCCGCCGAGCGTCGGATAACGCTCGACCAGAATGCTGTTCAAGCCGAGGTCGGCGGCGCGAAAGGCGGCCGAATATCCGCCGGGGCCGGAGCCCAGCACGAGCACGTCGCAAGTCATGTCGGCCGCGCCGCCGTACGCCTTGGCCGCGGCAGGTACGGAAATCTTCGACGCCGCGGGCGCCGGCGCAGGGGCGGCCGCACGCGGCGCGGACGGCGCTGCCACGACACTCTCTGCCTCGAGCAAGGCGATGACCGACCCCTGGGAGACCTTGTCCCCGACCTTGACCCGCAGCTCCTTGACGACGCCGGCGTCCGAGGAAGGGATTTCCATCGTCGCCTTGTCGGACTCCAGGGTGATGAGTGAGGCTTCCTTGGCCACCCGGTCACCAGGTTTCACCAGAACCTCGATGACGTCGATGTCCTTGAAATCGCCGATGTCTGGTACTCTTACTTCGATCATCTGCGCCACGCCGTCCTCATAGAAGAGTGCGGCGGATGTCGGAGAGGACTGAGGCCAGATAGGTCGTGAAGCGCGCGCCGGCCGCGCCGTCGATGACGCGGTGGTCGTAGGCGAGCGACAGCGGCAGCATCAGCCGCGGAGCGAAGGCGCCGTCCTTGTAGACCGGCCGCATCTGCGATCTCGCTACGCCGAGAATCGCCACCTCCGGTGCGTTGATGATGGGCGTGAACGCCGTGCCACCGATTCCGCCGAGGCTCGAGATGCTGAAGGTACCGCCGCGCATGCTGTCGGGCTTGAGTTTTTTCTCGCGAGCGGCCCTGGAAACTTCAGCCAGCTCCTTCGCCAGATCGAAAACACCCTTGCGGTCAGCGTCGCGGATGACCGGCACCAGCAGGCCATCGGGCGTATCGACCGCGACTCCGATGTGATAGTACTTCTTGACGATCAGATTCTCGCCGGTCTTGTCGAGCGAGGCGTTGAACTCCGGAAACTCCTTCAGCGCGTTCACCGAAGCTTTCACCAGGAACGCGAGCATGGTGAGCTTGAAGCCTCCCTTTTCCGCGACCTGCGCGTTCTCCTTGCGGAACGCCTCGAGCTCGGTGATGTCGGCCTCGTCGTGCTGAGTGACGTGCGGGATGGAGACCCAGTTGCGATGCAGGAACCCGCCCGACAGCCTCCGAATTCGCGACAGCGGCTTCGTCTCGACCGGACCGAATTTCGCGAAATCCACCTGCGGCCACTCCGGCAAATCCAGAACGAGCCCCCCGCGCGCGGGGATCGCGGCAACCGCGGGTGCACCCCTCATTACTCCTTTCACGAAGTCCTGAACGTCCAGCTGCGTGACGCGTCCCTTCGGGCCCGAGCCCTTGACCCGAATGAGTTCGACACCCAGCTCGCGTGCGAACTTGCGCACGGAGGGGCTCGCGTGCGGCGTGGCTCCGGGACCCGGCACAGATGTGTTGGGAATCGGTTCGATCCGGCCGGCAGCAGGGGCCAGTGCCGGAACGGCCGCAAGCACCGGGGCTGGCTTTGCCTTGGCTGTGTCTGGGGGTTTCGGAGCCGGCTTCGCCAGCGCCATCGACGCACTTTCCGTCTCTTCAAGGACGAGGATGGGACTGCCCTGTGAAACCTTGTCGCCGGTCTTGACCCGTAACTCTTTCACCACGCCGGCAGCCGGCGACGGAATCTCCATCGTCGCCTTGTCCGATTCCACGGTAATCAACGACTGCTCGGGCTGCACCGCATCGCCCGGTTTGACCAGCACCTCGGTTACATCGACGTTCTTGAAGTCGCCGATATCGGGTACGAAGACTTCCCTAGGGGTTCCCATGCTTGCTCGATTCGCGATTGGGGTGCCGGGGCTGGCCGCCGCCGAAGCGCCCAGCCCACGCTTGGTCAGACGGTCACTGGATCAGGTTTTTCCGGATCGATCCCGTACTTCTTGATTGCATCGGACACGACCTTGGGTTTGACTTCGCCCTGATCGGCGAGCGCCTTGAGCGCCACGACCGTCACGAAGTAACGATTCACTTCGAAGAAGTGACGAAGCTTGGCGCGGGAATCCGAGCGGCCGTAACCATCGGTGCCGAGCGCTCGGTAGACGCGCCCTCTCGGGATAAACGATCGAATCTGGTCGGCAAAAGTCTTGATGTAGTCGGTAGCAGCGATCACGGGACCCTCATGCTTCTCGAGGCACTGGGTCACGTACGGAATCTCGGGCTTCGCCTCCGGATGCAGCGTGTTCCGGCGCTCGACCGCAAGCCCTTCGCGGCGCAGCTCCGTGAAGCTGGGAGTGCTCCAGATATCCGCAGCCACGCCCCAGTCGGCGTCGAGCAGCTGGCCGGCGGCAATGACTTCGCGCAAGATCGTTCCAGAGCCCAGCAGCTGCACGCGCGTTTTCTTCTTCGAGCCTTCCCGAAAGAGATACATGCCCTTCAAAATCGCTTGTTCCGCGCCCGCCGGCATCGCGGGATGCTCGTAGTTTTCGTTCATCACCGTGACGTAATAGAATACGTCCTCCTGCTGCGTGACCATCCGACGCAGGCCGTCCTGGACGATGACGGCGAGCTCATACGCAAAGGTCGGATCATACGAAATGCAATTGGGAATGACCGAAGAGAGCACATGGCTGTGTCCGTCCTCGTGCTGCAGCCCCTCGCCATTCAGAGTCGTGCGACCCGCCGTGGCGCCGAGGAGAAACCCCCGCGCGCGCTGGTCCCCTGCCGCCCAGGCGAGGTCTCCGATGCGCTGCATGCCGAACATGGAATAGAAGATGTAGAACGGCACCATGACAAGGTTCGAATGGCTGTATGAAGTCGCCGCAGCGATCCAGGATGAGAATGCGCCGGCCTCGTTGATGCCTTCTTCGAGAATCTGCCCCGCCTTGTCTTCGCGGTAGTACATCACCTGCTCGCGGTCGACCGGCTCGTACTTCTGTCCTTCCGAGGAATAGATCGCGAGCTGCCGGAACATCCCTTCCATTCCGAAAGTGCGCGCTTCGTCCGGAACGATCGGTACGATGTGCCTGCCGATGTTCTTGTCGCGTACGAGCGCGGTCAGCATGCGCACGAACGCCATGGTGGTCGAGATCTCGCGACCTTCCGAGCCCTTCAGCTGTTGATCGAACGCCGAGAGGGCCGGCACCGCGGGAACGCCGTCCGCCTTGCGGCGACGCTGCGGGAGGTAGCCGCCAAGCGCCTTTCTGCGCTCCTGCAGGTACACCATGATCGGATCATCATCCTTGGGTTTGTAGAGCGGCAATTCCTCGAGCCTGTCGTCGGGGATCGGCACGTTGAAGCGGTCGCGCATCTCGCGGATGGTTGCGAGGTCCATCTTCTTGAGCTGGTGGGTCGGATTCTTTGCCTGACCCTGCTTGCCCAGGCCGTAGCCCTTGATGGTCTTGGCGAGGATCACCGTGGGCTGGTTCTTGTGCTTCACCGCCGCCGCATAGGCCGCATAGATCTTATGAGGGTCGTGCCCGCCCCGGTTCAGGCGCCAGATGTCCTCGTCGGTCATGCGCGATACCATCTCGAGCAGTTTCGGGTCCTTGCCGAAGAAGTGCTTGCGAACGAAGGCGCCGTCGTTGGCCTTGTAGTTCTGATACTCGCCGTCGACCGTCTCCTCCATGACGCGAAGCAGTCGGCCTTCGACATCGCGAGCGAACAGAGGGTCCCAGTAAGAGCCCCAAATGAGCTTGATGACGTTCCAACCCGCCCCGCGAAAATCGGCTTCGAGCTCCTGGATGATCTTGCCGTTGCCACGCACCGGACCGTCGAGGCGCTGCAGATTGCAGTTCACGATGAAAATCAAATTGTCGAGCTTTTCACGCGCCGCGAGACCGATCGCGCCGAGCGATTCCGGTTCATCCATCTCGCCGTCGCCGCAGAACACCCACACCTTCCGGTTCTCCGTACCCGCCAGCCCGCGCGCCTGCAGATATTTCAGGAACCTCGCCATGTAGATAGCCTGGATCGGCCCGAGCCCCATCGAGACGGTCGGGAATTGCCAGAAATCGGGCATGAGCCACGGGTGGGGATAGGAAGAGATGCCCTGGCCGTCCACCTCGCGACGAAAATTCAGGAGTTGCGTCTCGGTGAAGCGCCCCTCCAAAAATGCGCGCGCATAGATGCCGGGCGACGAGTGTCCCTGGAAATAGACGAGATCCCCCCCGTGCCCTTCGTGCGGCGCGTGCCAGAAGTGGTTGAAGCCGATGCCGAACAGCGTTCCGACCGAGGCGAAGGTCGCGATGTGACCGCCCAGCTCATCGTCCGACTTGTTGGCCTTTGCCACCATCACCATCGCATTCCAGCGGCAGAACGAGCGGATGCGCTCCTCCAGGGCATGATCCCCCGGCGAGCGCTCCTCCATGTGCACCGGGATGGTGTTGAGGTAGGCCGTATTGAGCGAGAAGGGAATGTAGGTTCCCGAACGGCGCGCCTTGTCGACGAGCTTCTCCAGCAGGTAATGGGCGCGCTCAGGGCCCTCGCGTTCCAGAACGGACTCGAGCGCATCGAGCCATTCCTGCGTTTCCAGGGCGTCGGGATCGTTGGCGGCGGGGAATTCAGGCAGCGCGGACATGACGTTTCCCTCTCTGCGCGAAGGTAAGGGCGGGAGTGCGGGACTTGCGGAGATTCGCTTGCAGCTTACCCTGCCGGCCTTACAGGATCAATTCCACCCTGTCTGATATTATGAAAGAGCATTTCGCATTATACGAAAACGCGCCGCGCGCAATCAAAGAGACCGCGTCAGCCGGCAAACCAGAGCCAGGAAACCGCGGATGCTAGAATGCGCGCCTTCCCTGCTCGCCGCGCCGATTCTCGCCAGTGCAGACCCGCATCATTGACGGCAACGCCATTGCGCGCGAGTTACGCGCCGGGCTTATTCGACGTGTCGCTGCGCTTGCGGCGATGGGTGTGCGCCCCGGTCTAGCGGTGCTGCAAGTCGGGGACCACCCGGCTTCGAAGATCTATGTGCGGAACAAGATGAAGGCCTGCGGCGAGGTGGGGCTCCACTCGGAGCACATCGAATTGCCGGCCGACGTGGATGAATCGACGCTCCTCGAACGCATCCGGGCCCTGAACCGCGACAGTCGTATCCACGGTATCCTCGTGCAGCTCCCGTTGCCTGCCGGAATGTCTGCGGGGCGCTTGGTTGACGCCCTGGCCCCGGCGAAAGACGTGGACGGATTTCATCCTATCAATATGGGCTTGCTCGCAGCCGGCAGTCCGCGCTTCGTGCCCTGCACGCCCCTCGGAGTCATGAAGCTGATCGAGCACGAGGAAATCGGCGTGCAGGGCCGGCACGCCGTCGTGGTCGGCCGCAGCAACATCGTCGGCAAGCCGATGGCGCTGCTACTCTTGCAAAAGGGCGCCACGGTCACCATTTGCAACTCCAGAACCCCCGATCTGGGAGCGATGACCGGGCAAGCGGACGTTCTCGTGGTGGCGGCTGGCAGACCCAAGCTCGTCTCGGCTGGCATGGTGAAGCCCGGAGCCGCCGTCATCGACGTCGGCATCACCCGGCTCGCGGACGGCAAACTCGCCGGAGACGTGGATTTCCAGAGCGTGCTCGGAACCGCTTCGTGCATCACGCCGGTACCCGGCGGCGTGGGCCCCATGACGATCGCGATGTTGCTCGAGAACACGGTAATGTCCGCCGAGCGGGCTTCGGCCAGCGGCGGCAGTTCCTGAGACAGGCGCGCGAAGTCCGTGACCCCAATTGGAGACATTAGGAGTTGAACCTGAAAGACACCGTCAATCCGCTGCTCGATTTCTCGGGCTTGCCGCGCTACAGATCGGCCCGGCCGGAGCACGTCGCCTCTGCCATCGATCAGTTGCTCGCCGAAAACCGCGCCCTGATCGCCCGGCTCACAGCGGACGGCGCTGCAGCGTCCTGGAAGGGGTTTGCCGAACCGCTGGAAGACGCGAATGAACGGCTATGGCGCGCCTGGGGCATGGTCGCTCACCTGCACGCAGTGGACGACAGCGCCGTGATCCGCGATGCCTACAACGCGAATCTGCCGAAAATCACGCAGTACCGTACCGAACTCGCGCAAAACCTTCACCTCTATGAGAAGTACAAGGCGTTGCGTGCTTCACCGGGTTTTGAGGAGCTCTCTCAAGCTCAGCGCAAGATCGTCGAGAACGACTTGCGCGACTATCGTCTGGGAGGAGCCGAACTGCAACCTCGGGACAAGCGACGCTTCGGCGAAATCCAGGAAGAACTTGCTGCGCTCGAAGCCAAGTTTTCCGAGAACCTGCTCGACGCAACCAATGCTTTTTCAGCGTTGATCGCCGACCGGGGAGAGCTGCTCGGTGTCCCCGAAGATGTACTCGAAGCGGCCAAGGAAGCTGCGCGTCGGGATGGCGAGGAGGGGTGGAAGTTCACCTTGCAAGCACCGTCGTACGGACCTCTGATGCAATACGCCGAGAATCGCGACCTGCGGGAAAATCTGTACCGCGCGCACGTCACACGGGCGAGCGAACTGGGGGATCCGGAGCTCGACAACACCTCGATCATTGTTCGTGAGCTTCGCCTGCGACACGAGAAGGCGCGACTGCTTGGTTATGAGAGTTTCGCAGAATTTTCGCTCGTCCCGAAAATGGCCGAGTCACCCGAGGCTGCGCTCGACTTCCTCAATGACCTCGCCGAGAGGGCGCTGCCACACGCACGCAGGGATTATGCCGAGCTGGAGGAGTTCGCACGCGCGGAGCTCGGAATCCCGGAGCTGCAGGCTTGGGATATCGCGTTCGCATCGGAAAAACTGCGCGCAAAACGCTACGCGTTTTCGGATCAGGAAGTGAAGCGGTATTTCCCGGAACCGCAGGTCCTGGAAGGCATGTTCCGGCTTGTCGAAACCCTCTACGGCATTCGCATTCTCCCGGATATGGCCGAAACCTGGCATCCGGATGTGCGTTTTTTCCGGATCACCGACTCGGACGAAAGCCTCATCGGTCAGTTTTATCTGGATCTGTACTCGCGTGAGACCAAGCGCGGCGGGGCATGGATGGACGAGGCGATCACGCGGCAGCGGATTCCCGGCGGCCTCCGGACCCCGGTTGCCCATCTCATCTGCAACTTTCCCGCGCCGCTCGGGAACAAGCCCGCGCTATTCACGCATGACGAAGTGATGACCTTGTTTCACGAATTCGGTCATGGGTTGCACCATCTACTTTCGCGAGTCGACGATCTGGGCGTGTCCGGAATACGCGGTGTAGAGTGGGATGCGGTCGAGCTGCCTTCCCAGTTCATGGAGAACTTCTGCTGGGAATGGAGCGTTCTCGCCCGCATGACCGCTCATGTCGAAAGCCGAGAGGCTTTGCCGCGCAGTTTGTTCGACAAGATGCTGGCAGCAAAGAATTTCCAGAGCGGCATGCAGACTGTGCGGCAGATCGAGTTCGCATTGGTCGATATGCGTCTACACCATGATTACGACCCCGCGGGAGCAAAGACGCCGCTGCAGCTGCTCCGCGAAATCAGGGCGAAAGTCGCCGTGACGATGCCACCGGAGTACAACCGCTTCCTTAACAACTTCTCACATGTCTTCTCGGGAGCTTACGCAGCCGGTTACTACAGCTACAAATGGGCCGAGGTGCTTTCGGCCGACGCGTACAGCCTTTTCGAGCAGAACGGCGTGCTCGACGTCCGCACCGGGGCGCGATTCCGCGAGGAGATCCTTGCCGTCGGGGGCAGCCGACCGGCGCTTGAATCGTTCACGGCGTTTCGAGGCCGCGAGCCCAGAATCGATGCCCTGCTGCGTCACAATGGTATGATCGCGCCCTGAGGAGCCCTACCGCATGCGCATACTGCTCGTTGCTGCAGCGATCCTCTCGACTCTCTGCGCCGACGCCTTCGGGCAGGCTTATCGCTGGGTGGATCAAAACGGTAGGGTCCACTACACGCAAACGCCCCCACCACCGAACGCAAGAAACGTACAACGTAAGAGTTTTCGCAGTGGCGGAGCGGATGCCTCCAATCTCCCTTACGCGACCCAGGTGGCGGCGAAGAACTTTCCCGTAACTCTCTACACCCTCCCGAATTGCGGTTCCCCCTGCGACCAGGCTCGCGCGCTGCTCGTCAAGCGCGCGGTACCCTTCACGGAAGCAAGCGTCCTCACTCAGAAGGACGCCGATGAGGTGAAGAGACTGTCCGGCAAGAACGATCTGCCATTGCTCGTCGTCGGCACCCAAGTGCAAACCGGATTTCACGAAGAGCTCCTTAACGGGCTGCTCGACTCAGCCGGCTATCCGTCTTCTGTGCCGCCTGCGCCGATCGAAACGCTGCGAAAGATGAATCCCGCGTCACCGGCGCAGCCTCAGCAGGGCGCCGGTACGCAGCCGGCAGCCGATGCCGCCGCCAAGTAGATCGGGAGCAGTCGCCGCACCCAAATAGAAGGAAGGAAACATGACTTTCAAGAAACTGCTGCGCCAAATCTCTTGGGCGGTCTCGGCAACGTGCGTCGCGACCGGCGTATTCGGGCAAGCCGGCTATCCGACCAAACCCGTGAAAATTATCGTACCGTTCTCCGCCGGCGGCCCGGCGGACATCTACGCGCGTTACCTGGGTCAGCAGCTCGAGAAGACTCTCGGCCAGCCGGTCGTGGTCGAGAATCGTGTGGGCGGCGGGGGAGTCATCGGCGCCGATGCGGTGGCGAAGGCGGCGCCGGACGGCTACACGCTGCTTATGATGTCCAATACGCACACTGTCAACGAGTCGCTCATCGCGAACAAGCCGTACAAGCTGATGACTGACCTTGTGCCGGTCGCGCCGGTGAATTACTCGGATCTGCTGCTGGTCGTGCACCCCAGCGTGCCGGCGAAAAACCTCAAGGAGTTGCTCGCTCTTGTGAAAGCAAAACCGGGGGCACTCAATTACGCTTCCTCCGGACCCGGTACGCCCTATCACATGGCGGGCGAGCTGTTCAAAGCGATGGCTGGCCTCGATATCGTGCACGTGCCGCACAAAGAAAGCTCGGGCGCGCGCACGAGCGTCATGGGCGGACAGGTGCAAATGATGTTCGACGCGATCACGGTCATGGCGAAGCAGGCGGAGGCGGGCAAGGTCCGCGCGATCGCCTCCAGCGGCCGGACGCGGTCCGCAGTCACACCTGATATCCCGACGGTCGCGGAAGCGGGCGTCCCCGGCTACGACGCGGTGATCTGGCTCGGGCTGATGGCGCCCGCCGGCACGCCGAAGCTGATCGTGGAAAAGCTGAACGCGGAGATCCAGAAAGTCATCGATCTGCCCGAGGTGAAGGAAGCCTGGGCCAAGCAGGGCGCCTTTCCCATGCACATGACGCCTCCAGAATTCGCGAAATACATGGAGCAAGATATCGAGAAATGGGCAAAGGTCGTGAAGATTTCGGGAGCCAAGATCGATTAAGTAGCTGCTCCGGCGACACGTCTCCTTCCGGACCCTTCGACACTCGCACCCGTGGGCGAGCGAATCCAACTCACCGTCAATGGCGCCCAAAGGGAGATCGAGGCGAGCTCCGATACGCCGCTGCTCTACGCCCTGCGCAATGACCTAGCACTCAAAGGCACGCGCTTCGGCTGCGGCAGCGGCCAGTGCGGCGCATGCTTCGTTCTGATCGACGGCCATCCGACGCCCGCTTGCGACACGCCTTTGTGGTCCGTGGCGGACAAGGACATCGTCACCGTCGAGGGATTGGGCGCCGGGGGCGCGCTGCATCCCCTGCAGACCGCCTTCGTCGCCGAGCAGGCCGCCCAATGCGGATACTGCACGAGCGGTATCCTGATCAGTGCCGCGGCGCTCCTAGCGAAAAATCCCAGGCCCACAGAGCGCGAAGTTCGCGAGGCGCTCGACCGCAACCTGTGCCGTTGCGGATCGCACAACCGCGTGGTGCGCGCAGTGCTGCGCGCGGCTCAGGAATAGCGACATGAACACTGTTGCCGAAACCCGACTCACGCGGCCCGGAAGCCTTGAGAAAAACCCGAGACTTTCGCAGTGGCTGCGTGTGCACCGCGACGGCACAGTCTCGATCTACAGCGGTAAAGTCGAAATCGGCCAGGGTATCCTGACTGCCCTTGCCCAGATCGCTGCGGAGGAGCTCGGAATTGCAGTTGAACGCATCCGCATGGTTCCAGCCGATACTGCGGTGAGCCCCGACGAGGGCGTCACTTCGGGCAGCCTCTCGATCCAGGATTCCGGTGCCGCACTACGCCGTGCCTGCGCGCAGGCCCGCGCGGTGCTCCTTGCGAGCGCCGCGGCGCGTCTCGCCGTGTCGACGCGCGACGTGCAAGTAGCGGACGGGGTGGTTCGGGCGGGCGGCCGGAGCACGAGCTTTTGGGAATGCGCGGACGAAGCGCTGTTCGACCGTGAGATCGACGACACAGCGGCATTGAGATCGCCGGGCGATTACCGGGTGGTCGGCAAGCCAACGCCGCGGCGCGACCTGCCCGACAAGATCGCCGGGCAGCCTCGCTTCATCCAGGACATGGCGCTGCCGGGAATGCTCTACGGCCGCATCGTTCGTCCGCCGCACAATTTCGCGGGGTTGATCTCGCTCGATGACAGCAAGGTCAAGTCGATGCCGGGGCTTGCGGCGATCGTGCGCGACGGCGCCTTTGTCGGAGTCCTTGCCGAGCGCGAGGATGTCGCGATCTCGGTTCAGCGCGCCCTTCGGCTGGCAGCTTCCTGGCGAGAGGCCGATCCGCCACCCCGGGACGTGCATGCATGGCTCAAAGAGCACGCGGCCGAACACCGCGTCATCAGCGAGAAGGGAAACGCCGGCGCGAGATCCCGCGCAACGAAGACGCTCGAAGCGTCCTTTACGAAACCCTACCTATCGCATGCCTCGATCGGTCCGTCCTGCGCAATCGCCCGGATCGACGACGGCAAACTCATGGTGTGGAGCCACAGTCAGGGAATCTTCAATCTGCGCCGCGACCTCGCGCTGGCTCTGGGAATGCGCGAGGACGCGGTCGTCGTGCGGCACGTTGAAGGAGCGGGTTGCTACGGGCACAACGGCGCCGACGATGCCGCGCTTGACGCCGCCCTGCTCGCGCGAGCGGCGGGCGGCCGCCCGGTCCAGGTACAGTGGATGCGAGACGACGAATTCGCTTGGGCTCCCTGCGGCCCCGCCATGGCCCTGAACTTGCGCGCGGCACTCGACGCCCACGGCGATATCGTCGATTGGGAGCACGAGCTCTGGAGCAATGGTCACAGCAGCAGACCTGGCCGAGGGGATAGTCCGGCGCTCCTGGCAGCCTGGCACCTAACTAGCCCGCATGAGCGGCCTTCCGCGATCAACATGCCGCTCCCCGCGGGCGCGGCGGACCGCAACGCGATTCCGATATACGATTTTCCGAACCAGCGCGTCGTCAACCACTACGTACGCGCGATGCCGGTGCGGACCTCGGCGCTGCGCTCGCTGGGTGCGTACGCGAACGTGTTTGCGATCGAATCCTTCATGGACGAGCTCGCTCAGGCTGCGGGGATTGACCCGATTGCTTTCCGCCTACGGCACCTCAAGGACCCGCGTGGCCGCGCCGTCATGGAAGCGGCGGCGCGGCGTGCCGAGTGGAGCCGCTGGAAATCCACCGAAGGCCGCGGTCACGGTATCGGATTCGCGAGGTACAAGAATATGGGCGCATATTGCGCCGCCGTGGCCGAGGTAGAGGTCGGCCGTGACGTGCGCGTCGACAGGCTAATCCTCGCCGTCGATGTCGGGCTCGTTATCAACCCGGACGGCGTGATCAATCAGATCGAGGGCGGCGCGATTCAATCGACCAGCTGGACGCTCAAGGAACAGGTGAAGCTGGGTGCACGCGGCATCGCAAGCCTCGGCTGGGAGGATTACCCCATCCTGAAATTCAGCGAGGCACCGCCCGTAGAAGTCGAGTTGGCAAGCCACCCCGAACTGCCAGCCGTCGGCGCGGGCGAAGCCGCGCAGGGCCCCACGGCGGCGGCAATCGCCAATGCGGTGGCGCATGCGCTCGGTTTGCGCGTTCGCGATCTCCCGCTCACACACGAACGGATCGCCGCAGCGATAAGTCAATCGACGTAGTCGTATGCCGGCAAGGTAAGGAACTCGACATAGCGATCGTCAGTCGTAATGCGGTCGTAGAGCTTGGCGCCTTCCTCGTATCTACCCGCTTCCCATGCTTCGTCACCGAGATAGGTCTTCACTTTAGGTAATTCTTCGGCGAGCAGCTTTCTGAACAGCTCCCGGGTGACTTTGCGGCCGTCTTCCAGTTTCCCCTTCGGCGACCGCATCCACTGCCAAATCTGAGAGCGCGAGATTTCTGCGGTGGCCGCATCCTCCATCAGATTGAATACAGGCACGCAACCATTACCAGCGAGCCAAGCCCCCAAGTACTGGATACCAACTGAGATATTGTTACGCAGACCGGCTTCGGTGATCGGTCCTTCCGGCCGAAAGTCGAGCAGGTCCCTTGCCGCGACAATTACATCTGGGCGTTGCTTCTCGTACTGGTTGGGCCGCGGCATGTGCGCATCGAATACGGCCTTGGCGATCGGCACCAGCCCTGGGTGCGCAACCCAGGTTCCGTCGCAGCCGTCGGTCACTTCGCGCAGCTTGTCGGCGCGAACCTTCTCGAGTGCCGCTTCGTTCGCCGCCGGATCATTCTTGATCGGGATCTGCGCGGCCATCCCGCCCATCGCCGGGGCACCACGCCGATGGCAGGTCTTCACGAGGAGCAGCGCGTAGGCCCGCATGAACGGCGCGGTCATCGTTACCTGCGCGCGGTCTGCGAGGCAAAAACCGCGGTTTGCGCGGAATTTCTTGATGCAGGAAAAGATGTAGTCCCATCGACCGATGTTGAGACCGGCGGAGTGCTCGCGCAACTCCCACAGGATTTCATCCATTTCGAACGCGGCAACTACGGTCTCGATCAGCGCGGTGGCCTTGATCGATCCGTGCGGCACGCCCAATTCCTTCTGGGCGAGCTTGAAAACGTCGTTCCAAAGCCGCGCCTCGAGGTGCGACTCCATCTTCGGAAGGTAGAAATACGGCCCTGTGCCGCGTGCAAGCAGTTCTTCGGCGCTGTGAAAGAAATACAGTGCAAAGTCGAATATCGCTCCCGAAACAGGCTTTCCATCCACAAGCAGATGTTTTTCGTCCAGATGCCAGCCGCGCGGGCGCGGAATCAGAACTGCCACCCTGTTCTTCAAACGGTACAACTTTCCCTCTTGCGTGAAACTGATGCTCCCGCGCACGGCATCGTACAGGTTGACCTGGCCGTCGATCATGTTGGCCCAGGTCGGGCAGTTGGCGTCCTCGAAGTCCGCCATGAAAGTAGAGGCACCGGAGTTGAGCGCGTTGATCACCATTTTGCGGTCGGTCGGCCCCGTGATCTCCACGCGACGGTCGAGCAAATCCTTCGGCTGTGCTGCGATCGTCCATTCCTTGGCGCGAAGCGGCGCCGTCTCCGGAATGAAATCGGGGAATTTACCTGCGTCAAATTCTCTCTGGCGCGCCGCGCGCCGTGCGAGCAGCTCCTGGCGGCACGCCTCGAAGGCGCGATGCAGGAGGGCGACAAAGCTCAAGGCCGCGGGTGTCAGAACTCGTGCCGCCTCGGACAAAGCGGGCGCGCGGATTTCAACCCCTGCCGGAAGAGGGTATTTCTCACTATTCCGCGTCGGTCTGTGTCCCATCTCCGATGCCGAGCTCATCGATCTTGCGGGTGATCGTATTGCGACCTATGCCGAGCCTACCCGCCGCCTCGATGCGTCGGCCGCCGGTATGCGCGAGAGCCTTCGCGATCAGCGTTCTTTCGAAGCTCTTCGAGAGATCCTCCATGATGTTCGTTTCGCCGTTTACCAGTCGGCGATCCGCTTCGCGCGCCAGCGCCACGAGCCACTCGCCGGAGGGCGCTGTGGCCTCGTCGCGGAGCTCCGGCGGAAAATCACCGACCTCGATGACTTGCGTGGGCGACATCACGGTGAGCCAGTGGCACACATTTTCGAGCTGACGGACGTTTCCGGCGAGATTCTGAGCCGAGAGGCGGGACATCGCCGAATCCGACAGTCGCTTGGGCTCCACACCGAGCTCCCGAGCCGATTTTGCCAGGAAGTGTCGTGCAAGCAGCGGAATATCCTCGCGGCGTTCGCGCAGCGAGGGAAGCCGCAGCCGGATTACGTTCAGCCGGTGATATAGATCCTCGCGGAACAGGCCTTCGCGGACCCGAGCTTCCAAGTCTTGATTGGTCGCGGCGATGACGCGGACACTCGCGCGAATCGGCTGATGGCCGCCAACCCGATAGAACGTTCCGTCAGACAATACGCGCAGCAAGCGTGTTTGCAGCTCGGCCGGCATGTCGCCAATCTCATCCAGGAACAGAGTGCCGCCTTCGGCCTGCTCGAAGCGACCTCGCCGCAGAGTCTGTGCCCCCGTGAAGGCACCGCGCTCGTGTCCAAAGAGCTCCGATTCGAGAAGGTCCTTTGGCATCGCAGCTGTATTTATTGCGATGAATGGCTTGTCTGCGCGCGGGCTATGGCGATGCAACGCTCGCGCCACGAGTTCCTTACCTGTTCCGGACTCGCCAGTGATCAGGACCGTGGCGCTCGACTGCGACAAGCGGCCGACTGCGCGGAATACCTCCTGCATCGACTGTGCCTGACCGAGGATATCCGGCGTACCAGGCAATGACTCCTCTGCTTCGCTCTCCCGCGCGCTCTCGCCCAGTGCCCGGCGTATGAGCTCGACCGCCTGGTCAACATCGAACGGCTTTGGCAGATATTCAAACGCGCCACCCTGGAACGCCGCCACCGCCGACTCCAAATCGGAGTACGCGGTCATGACAATGACCGGAAGATTGGGGAAACGCTGCTTTAGAGTTTGCAGCAGCTCCAGGCCCGAGGTGCCAGGCATGCGGATGTCTGAAACGAGCACCTGAGGGGCGCCGGCTGCGTCGAGCGCCTCCATCGCTTCAGTGGCCTGAGCAAAGGTTTTGAAGGGAATGCCTTCGCGAGCAAGCGCCTTCTCGAACACCCAACGGATGGAGCGGTCGTCATCGATGACCCAGACAGGTCTCATCATCGTCTTTCAGCGAAGCGGTAGTACGATGCGGAAGCTGGTTCTTCCCGGCTGGCTGTCACATTCCACCACCCCGTGATGCTGCTGCACGAGAGTCTGCGCGAGCGTCAGGCCGAGCCCGGTTCCACCTTCACGGCCGGATACCAGCGGGTAGAAGATCTGGTCGCGGATTTCCACTGAAACGCCCGGCCCGTTGTCTACTACTTGCAATTCTAATGCCAGCCTGTGAAAGCGCCGAGCGAGCGTCACCTGGCGGGCCACCCGGGTGCGCAGGATGATTTCGCCCCGATTTTGGAGTCCAAGGGGCGCGGTACCACCGGTTCCCAGTATTGCCTGCGCGGCGTTCCGCGCAATATTGAGCACAGCTTGGATGAGTTGCTCCGGATCCCCGCGAAACTCGGGCAGACCGACGTCGTAATCGCGTCTTACCCGTATGCCTTCAGGAAACTCGGCAAGAATGAGGCTGCGCACCCGTTCGCATACCTCATGGATGTTCATCGGAACCTGATTCGGAGGACGATATGGAGTAAGGAGCCGGTCCATGAGGGCCTGCAGGCGGTCGGCCTCCTTGATGATCACGCGGGTATATTCGCGCAGGCTCGGCCGGTCGAGCTCACGTTCGAGGAGTTGAGCAGAGCCGCGCAAACCTCCCAGCGGATTCTTGATTTCGTGAGCCAAATTGCGGATCAATTCCCGATTGGCCCGGTGCTGCGTCATGCGTTGCTCCTCTCGTTCGATGCGCAGCCTCTGGTCGATCGGCCGCAGCTCGAGCAGCAGCGCGGCCTGTGGCAGCTGGACCGGCGTTACGATGCAGTCAAGGTGTAGGGGCTCCTGGCCCGTTGGAACGAGGATCAAGTCCTGATCAGCGAATCCGCGCTCTCCGTGAATCGCTTGATTTAACAGGGCCGCTAGGGCGCCCGAGTCCGCGAAAAGTCCGGGAAAAGGCTGGTCGAGGATGCTCTTACGGCTGGCCGCGAATAAGGTTTCCGCCGCAGGGTTGACGTACCTTACAAGTAGGGCCCGGTCCAAGAGCACCACGGCGGTGGCGAGCCAGTCCAGTCCCGGTGAGACTGTCGGACTCATGGGCCGGACCCGTTTCTGGGATCAGAGCGGCCGCGACGCCGCGCGCTGGCCTGCAGCACTCCTTGTCGTGGCCAAGCTGGCCGAACCGTGGAGGGGGCGCGAGTCGCCCTTACCTGAGGCGGCCGAGCTCGCTGCGAAGCTCGTCGATGTTTTTTGTGTGCTGGCTGACCGCTTCTTGGTATGGCTTCAATCGCTCCAGCACCCGAGCATAGTTGCGCTCGTCGCCATCGCGAATTCCTTCCTGCTCGGTCAGCTTCTGCCGGGCATCGGAGAGCAGTTGCTGCTCGTTCTGTAGCTCCGACTCGAGAATCCTGCGGCGGTTCTCGTTGCGCGCCGAGGCGGTGTCCAACACGGCTGAAGATTGCACGCCGCGCGTGGGGACTTGAGCCGGGACAACGGACACTTCCTTGCTCACTAGGGTGCAGTTTTTGCCCACCGTGTCGCGCTTGACATTGGTGTAAGTCGGACGCCCGCTCGCGTCGGGGCACTTGTACACTTCGCTCTGAGCGTGGCCACAGGGTGCCGCCAGCGCGAGAAAAACCCAGCCGATCAATCGCTTGTTCAGTGCCATCGCCCCCCCGGACCCTAGTGGGAACTTTAAGTGTAGGCCAAAACAACCCTGATTTCAAATGAAAAAGGACGAAACACCCGACCTCGGGTGCTCCGTCCTCCCTTTCATAGATTAGATTCCGGACCCGGAGCCACCGGGTCCTCGGTTTCGCGCTTTCTTTACGAGCTGTAGTACATGTCGAATTCGACTGGGTGGGTCGTCATGCGAAAGCGCGTCAATTCTTCATGTTTGAGGCCACAATAAGCGTCGAGCATGTCGTCGGAAAACACCCCGCCCCGGGTCAGAAAGTCGCGGTCCTTGTTCAGGCACTCCAGCGCCATTTCGAGTGAAGAACATACCTGCTGGACTTTTTTCGCCTGAGCCGGCGGCAGGTCGTACATGTTTTTGTCGATCGGGTCACCGGGGTGGATCTTATTCTGCACTCCGTCCAGGCCGGCCATCAGCATCGCTGCAAACGCGAGATAAGAATTGGTTGTCGGGTCCGGGAAGCGCACTTCCACCCGGCGCGCCTTGGGGTTGGTGACGAGCGGGATGCGGCAGGCGGCGGAGCGGTTGCGCGACGAGTAAGCGAGATTGATCGGGGCCTCGAACCCCGGCACCAGACGCTTGTACGAATTGGTCCCCGGATTGGTAATGGCGTTCAAGGCTTTTGCGTGCTTGATGATGCCGCCTATGTAGTAGAGGGCGAAGTCGGACAGCCCTGAGTAGCCGTTGCCCTGAAACAAGTTCTTTCCCTCTTTCCATACCGACTGATGGACGTGCATGCCCGAGCCGTTATCGCCCACGACGGGCTTGGGCATGAAGGTCGCGGTCTTGCCGTAGGAATGGGCTACGTTCCAGACCGTGTACTTCAGAATCTGCATCCAGTCGGCGCGTTTCACCAAGCTGTTGAACTTGGTACCGATTTCGTTCTGGCCCATCGCACCCACTTCGTGATGGTGTACTTCGCACTCAACGCCCTGCTGCTCCATTGCGAGCACCATGGCGTTGCGGATGTCCTGCAGCGTGTCCGTCGGCGGCACCGGGAAATAGCCGCCTTTTATCGGGGCACGGTGACCCATGTTGCCGCCCTCGTACTCCTCCCCAGAGGACCAGGGCGCTTCCTCGGATTTGATCTTGCAGAAGCAGCCGGACATGTCCACGTTCCAGGTCACCGAGTCGAAAATGAAGAATTCGGGTTCGGGACCGAAATAGGCGGTGTCGCCCAAACCGCTCGACCTTAGGTAGGCCTCGGCCCGTTTAGCGATGGTGCGCGGGTCACGGTCGTAGCCTTTTCCATCGGTGGGTTCGACGCAATCGCAGGTGATGTTGAGCACTGGCTCATCGGTAAAAGGGTCCATTCGCGCACTGTCTGGATCAGGCATTAACAACATGTCCGAGGCTTCGATGCTCTTCCACCCGGCGATCGAGGAACCGTCGAAGAAATGTCCGCTTTCGAATTTGTCCATGGTGAATGCCTTGACCGGCACGGACACGTGTTGCTCCTTGCCACGGGTGTCGGTAAAGCGCAAGTCCACGAACTTGACCTCCTTGTCCTTGATCATTTTCATGACGTCACTGGCAGACATTGCCATTGCACGATCTCCTCAGGTTGCGGATGATTGTTGGCGGGGTTATGAAGGGAAACAGAGCGCTAGGTCGATGGAATCTCTGCAGATTCCATGCCATCCGGCCCAAAAGGCAGGCCATTGTGACATAAGAGAGCGCTCTACGCGATTTTAGGGGCTGGCGCACCAAACCGGCGCAAAGCAGCCATTATGCGCACCGCGTCGGTGCGAATCAACTCCTACCGTTTCGCCCGGAGCTAAACTATGCATATCGGGTTACTACCGACGCTCATTATGAAGAAAGACTCCGTCGAAAGCATCCTCGCCCAGGCCAAACAGCGAGCTAAGGCGATGAATCTACCTTACGCTGGAGCATTGCTGCCGCTTGAGGCGCACGCGCTGATGCAAAATGACCCGGAAGCGAAACTGGTCGACGTGCGCACCCAGGCCGAGTGGGACTATGTCGGCCACGTTCCTGAGTCGGTATTGATCGAATGGAACACGTACCCGAGCGGCCAGCGCAACCCGCGGTTCGTCGAACAGCTCCAAGCGCGGGTCGCGAAGACCGAAGCACCGGTAATGTTCTTGTGCCGCTCAGGAGCGCGCTCGCACCACGCTGCCGCAGAGGCAACGCAAGCCGGTTATCCCAACTCCTACAACGTGCTCGAGGGATTCGAAGGCGAGAAGGATCCGCGCGGCCATCGGGGTGCGCTCGGCGGTTGGCGCTTTGCCGGGCTACCCTGGGTGCAAGGCTGACCCTAACACTACGAGCTCGATCGGCTCTCCCCGGCTATAGCGCCGACCAATTTACGACTCCCGCGTAGGCTGTGGCGAGCACCGCCGCACCGAAAGCGATCCGGTACCAGGCGAACGGCGTGAAGTCATGCGTGGCGATGTAGCGCAGTAGCCACCGTACGCAAAGGAAAGCGGAGACGAACGCCGCTATGGAGCCGACGGCGAACATCCCTACGTCGCCCGAATCGAAGAGCGCGCGGTTCTTCCAGAAATCGTATGCGCCGGCCGCCACGAGCGTCGGCACCGCTAGGAAAAAGGAAAACTCCGTCGCCGCGCGCCGCGAAAGTCCGAACAACATTCCGCCGATGATGGTCGCTCCCGAGCGCGAAGTACCGGGGATCAGCGCAAACGCCTGCGCAACGCCTACTTTCAATGCGTCTTTCCAGGTCATTTGGTCTACATTTTCAATCATAGCGGGGCGTCTTCGTCTCTCCACCCAGAGAATGATGATCGCTCCGACGATGAACGCGAGTGCAACGGGCACGGCGTGAAAAAGATAGGTCTTGATCAACTTGCCGAACGCAAGGCCTAACACCGCCGCGGGAGTGAAAGCGACAAGGAGATTGAGCGCGAACCGCTGCGCGGTGCGATCCGTGGCAAGGCCAACCAACACGCGTCCGAATCGCTCACGGTATTCCCAGACGATGGCGAGCATCGCGCCGGTCTGGATCACGATCTCGAATACTTTCGCCTTCTCATCGGCGAAGCCGATCAGGTCGCCGACGAGGATCAGGTGTCCGGTCGACGAAATCGGCAGAAACTCGGTCAGGCCTTCCACGACACCGAGGACGAAGGCCTTTGCGAGCAACGCGGATTCCACGGCGTCTCCAGAAAATAAAAGGCGGCAGAAACTGCCGCCTTGAAATTCTAACGGAAACCGTCAGGAGTGTAATGAGCCTGTTTCACCGCGTGACGATGTCTCAGTCAGGCTTTTTGATAGACCTCCGCGCCTTTCCTGACGAACTCCATCGCCTTCTGCTCCATGCCCTTCTTCAACGCATCCTGCTCTGAAAGACCGTGTTTCTCGGCGTACTCGCGTACATCTTGGGTGATCTTCATCGAGCAGAAGTGCGGGCCGCACATCGAGCAGAAATGCGCGAGCTTCGCTCCTTCCTGGGGCAACGTCTCGTCGTGGAACTGCTTTGCCTTGTCCGGGTCGAGGCCGAGATTGAACTGGTCCTCCCAGCGGAATTCGAAGCGCGCTTTCGAGAGCGCGTTGTCTCGGATCTGCGCGCCGGGATGCCCCTTGGCAAGGTCCGCGGCATGCGCCGCGATCTTGTACGCCATGATGCCGTCCTTGACGTCGTCCTTGTCCGGCAGCCCGAGGTGTTCCTTGGGCGTCACGTAACACAGCATGGCCGTGCCATACCAACCGATCATCGCCGCGCCGATCGCGCTAGTGATGTGGTCGTAGCCGGGGGCGATGTCGGTGGTGAGCGGTCCCAGCGTGTAGAACGGCGCTTCCTTGCAGTACTTGAGCTGCAGGTCCATGTTCTCGCGGATGAGCTGCATGGGCACGTGCCCCGGTCCCTCGATCATCACTTGGCAATCATGCTTCCAGGCGATATCGGTCAATTCGCCGAGCGTCCTGAGTTCCGCGATCTGCGCCTCGTCGTTCGCATCGTAGATCGAGCCGGGACGTAGGCCATCGCCGAGCGAGAACGATACGTCGTACGCCGCCATGATCTCGCAGATGTCTTGAAAATGCGTATAGAGAAAACTCTCCTCGTGGTGCGCCAGGCACCACTTGGCCATAATCGAGCCCCCGCGCGAGACGATCCCCGTCATGCGCTTCGCTGTCATCGGAATGAATGGCAGTCGCACGCCTGCGTGAATGGTGAAGTAATCCACGCCCTGCTCGGCCTGCTCGATCAGCGTATCCCGAAAGATCTCCCAGGTCAGTTCTTCGGCTTTTCCGTCCACTTTTTCCAGAGCCTGGTAGATCGGCACTGTGCCTATCGGCACTGGAGCGTTGCGGATGATCCATTCGCGCGTCTCGTGAATGTGCTTGCCCGTGGAGAGATCCATGACCGTGTCACCGCCCCAGCGTATCGCCCAGGTCATTTTCTCGACTTCCTCGGCGATGCCGGAGCTGATAGCCGAGTTGCCGATGTTGGCGTTGATCTTCACCAGGAAATTACGGCCGATGATCATGGGTTCGGTTTCGGGATGATTGATGTTCGCCGGAATGATGGCGCGGCCGCGAGCCACTTCATCACGCACGAATTCCGGGGTGATGAATTTCTGCAGTGACGCCCCGAACGATTCGCCTCGGTGCTGCCGGGCGATCGATTCCGGGAGCGCGTCGCACCGCTGGCTTTCCCGGAGCGCGATGTATTCCATTTCCGGCGTGACGATACCCCTTTTCGCATAGTGCATCTGGGTCACGTTATGACCCGACTTTCCCCGGCGCGGCCGCGTTTTCAGGCTAAAACGCATGTCTGCAAGCTTTGGATCAGCGAGGCGCTCGAGGCCGTACTTCGAAGTCGGGCCTGGGAGTTCTTCCGTATCGGCGCGCTCTTCGATCCACTGCGCGCGCACTGGCGCGAGGCCAGCGCGGATGTCGATCTTGACTCGCGGATCCGTGTAGGGGCCGGACGTGTCATAGACGAAAAGCGGAGGATTTTTCTCCGCGCCGAACGAGGCCGGCGTGTCGGATTGAACGATCTCGCGCATCGGCACACGGAGGTCGCTGCGCGAGCCTTGGGCGTAAACTTTGCGCGAGTTCGGCATGGGTTTGACCGCTGCGTCATCGACGCGCGCGGTCTGGGCGAGAAACTTTGGATTGGCGTTCATGGCGCTCCTCTCACGCACAAACCGCAGGGGAGCGAAGGGACTGGCCGTTCAACGCTTCCCTGCGGCGGCATTATCCGCATCAGGTTCGAAGGGTTTGCTCTCACCCGCCCAGGCAAAGTAGCTTGGTCAGGACCCCTACGTTGCT
>Ga0209377_1000520_pt1 | contig 25830 bp, 15 predicted proteins | sample GraSoiAngelo_141_FD_185898 | JGI IMG/M metagenome (GOLD analysis project Ga0209377, IMG submission 185898) | Grasslands soil microbial communities from the Angelo Coastal Reserve, California, USA - 14_0929_12_40cm (SPAdes) (version 2) | ecosystem: Environmental > Terrestrial > Soil > Grasslands ...
CGCGCGAGAGCGAGTGCCGCCAGAACCTGCACGTCTCGAGATGCCGCAATGGCCAGCGCAGCGGCGGTTTCCTGCTTTGCTCGGGCGGAATTGCCGAACTCCGCCTCTCGCAGCGCGGCATTCATTTGCCAGAGCGCCGCCGTCTCCTTCTGGTCAGCGCGCTGTGAGGAGGCAATTGCCAGCCGGGAGAATTCGCGTGCACGCCCGAGATGTCCGAAGAACGCGTTTGTGTCCGATTCGGAGGAGATCAGCAAGTCCTCCGCCCCTGTATGTTCCGCGGCCCACGCTACTTGGCGGCTCATCTCTGCGTCGTCGTTTTCGAGAAAGGCCAGGCCATACCTATCTGCGTGCAAGTAGGGATGATCGAGCTTGCGCGCGAGGGCGAGCTGGTACGTGGCCTTGGCCTGATCGAGCTGGCCCAGAGCCGTGTAATCTTCCATCAGGTTGGAAAGCAGAACCACGCCGTCCGGATTCAAACGAGCAGCCTCCGACATTTCCGCGACCGCCTTCTCATACTGTCCCAGGAACTCGTAATTCACTCCGAGGATGTTGCGTGGATACGCGTCCCGCGGGTAAGCCTGGGCCCAGAGCTCCGCGATCTGGTTCGCTTTTTCCAGTTCCCCCGTGGCAATTTGGCTGTAATTGGTGGCGATCTCAAACTTCTCGCGCTCGCTTGTGCGTTCGCGCAGGGCATACGCCTTTGCGATGTTTTCGCTCGCGAGGCCGGGCTCATCGAGATTGGAGTAGGTAAGTCCCAGAGCGTCATAAGCCAGGGCGAAATTGGGATCAAGCTCGATGGCCCGTTTGAAAAAAGGAACCGCTGCCGCGTCGCCTTTTCTATCCCGGGCTATATCCCCTTGCGAAAACGCCTGCAAAGCTTCCAATGAGAACGTGGTGGCTTGCATGAGAGGAGTGTCAGACTTGTCCACCGAGCTGAGTGATTCGCCCAGCTTGCCGCGGAGTTTCGTTGTCACGCCACCAAGCGCATTCAGGACTTGTTCTTTGCTCTGCGCTACCACCTGTTCAAGGGCGATGGAATCTCCGGACCGGCAATCGACGGCGTTGAGCCCGATCACGTACTGGGCGCCGAGCCGGGCGATGGATCCCGCAATGTAAGCCCTGCCGCCCGCGCGCTGGCAAAGATCGCGCGCCACGTCTCCCGTCAACCGGGTGTCGGGTGGTTTAGTCATCAGCTTTAGCGTAGAGCTGACTCTTGCATCCGAGAGAATGTTCAAATACGGCGACTGGGACAGATCAACGGATACAGCTTGTTTCAGCGTGTCGTCGAAGACGGCGTCGCCCGTCGTATTGGAGAAGTCTACGATGAGAACTTGATCCGTTGCGCTCAGGACTGCTTTTGTCCTGAATCCAAGCCTGAAGACGATCACCACAGCCAAGGAGCAGGCCACTGCGCCAACCGCTACCCAAAGGATGCGGCGCCGCAGGCCAGAGAAACGCTGCGGAGACTGCGAGCGCACGATCGACGGTGAAGGACCAGGCAAAGGCTGGACACTCGCTTTTCTCGCGAACGGTTCATGCGGGAATTCCAAAGATTCGGCAATGCCCGCGCCTTGCGGAGCATGCCGAGAGGCCATTGGATGATCTTCAGGCACTTCCCGCACTTCGGCGACGAAGCGGTATCCCCGGCCCGGGACCGTCACGATGTAGCGATGGTCGTTTGGTGACTCGCCCAGCGCCTTGCGGAGCGTGGAAATGTTTCGATTGAGATTACCTTCCTCGACCACGGTGTCCGGCCAGACACTCTCCATGAGCTCTTCCTTGACCAGGACTTCGCCCGGGTGTTCCACGAGAGCCAGGAGAATGTCAAAGCACTTGGGAGTGAGAGGCAAGGGCTCGCCGTCTCGTAAAACGATACGTTTCAATGGATTAAGGCAGAAGGGGCCAAATTCGTAAAGCCCCATGTAACGGGGGCGTTCGGATCTTTTCGGGAATTTTCCGAACTCTTGCATAGATTCCCGGGACACGTTCGAGCTAGTTTCCCGCGTTGCCAGCAGGAATTGAGTTAAGGCGGATTCTAGCACCAGGCCAGGTCAGATTCCACAGTAGGGGTGTGCCTGCGTGAACATTCCTCTGAGACTGCCGCCGAGGGAGAGAGCGATGAGATTGCCAGCCCCGTGCCGGCACATCGCGGTGATTTCAGGAATTATTCTGTTGACAAAAAGACCAGTTGGCGAGTACTGTCCGCGCGTCCTCCATCCTCACGTTCCTGAATCACCAAGAACGAATAGTACGAAGGACGATGTCCCCCTCTCAGAATTTCATCGGCACATGGAGTGCCCGGCGCGTTCCATTCACGTTGGATACCGCCAAATGTGGGTGTGCCTTGGTCGTGGGATGAAGAGCAACGGGGTCCGGAATTAAATGGATGTGTCTTGGGAGGAAGTATGAACCGCGCTCGTTTGCTGCCCTGCCTTGTGGTGATCTCTTTCTTCGCCCTTCTTTTCAACGGCTGTAGCGGCGGGTCGAAACCAATTACGCTCACTCTCAATTTCACGGGCACAGCAGCGATCGACGCCGGCCAGAGCTTAAACGTTACAGTGACCGGCGCGGGCTCCAAGGGCGTCATGTGGAGTCTCGCCAGCGCGGGCACGCTCAGCAATGTCACCACGACTTCCGTAACCTACAACGCGCCGGCCTCAGTCACCGCCGCGGTCACGGACCACCTCACCGCGACCTCGCTGAACGATTCCACCAAAACCGTAATACTGGCGATCAACGTTACACCTCCCCCGGCCATCACGACGACTTCTCTGCCGAACGGCATAGTCGGCACGGCCTATAACCAGACAGTCGCAGCGACACCAGGCGCGGGCGGGCCGACCGGGCTGACATTTACGTTTACCGGCTCTCTGCCCGCAGGCCTGAACTTGAGTAGCGCCGGCGCAATTACTGGAATGCCCACTACGGTCGGCACGTCAAGTTTCACCGTAAAAGTGACCGATTCCAGCGTGGGCTCGACTGGTCCCCAGTCAAACACGAAGGCGCTGAGCATCACAGTCAACCAGGCGCCGGCAATTACGAGCGCTAATAGTGCGACGTTTGTGGTGGGCACAGCCGGCACATTCACGGTGACGACAACGGGCACGCCGACGCCAACCCTGACGGAGACCGGCGCACTGCCGAGCGGTGTGACCTTCACGGACAACGGGAATGGAACTGGGACGCTGAGCGGAACTCCGGCGGCGGGGACTGCCAAGAACTACGCAATTACATTCACGGCCAGCAACGGCGTGGGCACGGCCGCGACGCAAAGCTTCACGCTAACAGTGGGCACGCCCCCGGCCATCACCAGCGCCAACAGCACAACCTTCACTGTGGGCACAGCGGGAACTTTCACAGTGACCGCGACAGGATTCCCGGCGGCGACGTTCAGTGAGACGGGCGCGCTGCCGACCGGAGTGACGCTTAACCCGACGACGGGCGTTCTGAGTGGCACCCCGGGGGCGGGTACTGGCAAAACATACTCCATCACCATCACCGCCAGCAATGGTGTGGGCTCGCCCGCCAGCCAAAGTTTCACGCTGACGGTGGACCAGGCCCCGGCCATCACCAGCGCCAACAGCACCACGTTTACCGTGAGCACTCTTGGCACGTTCACGGTGACCGCGACGGGCTTCCCGGCGCCGAGTCTGAGTGAGACGGGCACGCTGCCCACTGGAGTGACATTCAACCCCGTGACTGGCGTCCTGAGCGGAACGCCTGCGCCGGGGACCGCAGGCACTTATCCCATCATGTTTACAGCCAGCAACGGCGTGGGCACTGCTGCGACCCAGAACTTCACGCTGACCGTGGGCCAGCCCCCGGCCATCACCAGCGCCAACAGCACTACGTTTACGGTGGGCACCGCAGGCACGTTCACGGTGACAGCGACAGGATTCCCGGCGCCGACGTTCAGTGAGACGGGCGCGCTGCCGACCGGAGTGACGTTTAACACGACCACGGGCGTTCTGAGTGGGACGGCGGGAGCGGGGACGGGCGGGACGTACCCGATCACCTTTAAGGCAACGAACAGCTCGGGGAGCACTTCGCAAAGCTTCACACTCATGGTGGATCAGGCCCCGGCCATCACCAGCGCCAACAGCACGACATTTTCGGTGGGCGCAGCGGGGACCTTCACGGTGACCGCCACAGGATTCCCGGCGCCGACATTCAGTGAGACGGGCACGCTGCCGACCGGAGTGACGTTCAACACGACGACCGGCGTTCTGAGTGGGACGCCGGCGGCGGGGACTAACGGCACATATCCCATCACATTCACAGCCAGCAACGGCGTGGGCACCGCTGCGATGCAGAGCTTCACGCTGACGGTGAACACCGCCCCGGTGATCACCAGCGCCAGCAGCACAACCTTCACGGTGGGCACAGCGGGGACCTTCACGGTGACGGCAACGGGCACACCGACGCCAACCCTAACGGAGACGGGCACGCTGCCGACCGGAGTGACCTTTAGCACGACGACCGGTGTTCTGAGCGGGACGCCGGCGTCAGGGACTGCCGCGACGTATCCCATCACGTTTACAGCCAACAACGCCGTGGGGACCCCTGCGACCCAGAGTTTCACCCTAACGGTGAACACTGCCCCGGTAATCACCAGCGCCAGCAGCACGACCTTTACCGTGGGGACACCAGGCACGTTCACAGTGACAGCGACGGGTACGCCGACGCCGACGTTAAGTGAGACGGGCACACTGCCGACCGGAGTGACGTTTAGCACGACGACGGGCGTTCTGAGTGGCACGCCGGGAGCGGGGACGGGCGGGACGTACCCGATCACCTTTAAGGCAACGAGCAGTTCGGGAACCACCTCGCAAAGCTTCACGCTGACGGTGGATCAGGCCCCCGCCATCACCAGCGCCAACAGCACCACGTTTACCGTGGGCACCAACGGCTCGTTCACAGTCACCACAACGGGCTTCCCGCAGGACCCGATCACCGAGACGGGAACGCTACCCAGCGGCGTGACTTTCGTCGACAACGGAAACAACACGGCGACGCTGAGCGGCACGCCCGCGGCTGGCACCGCCGGAACCTATCCAATCTTAATCACGGCTAGCAACGGTGTGCTTCCCAACGCAACACAGAACTTTACGCTGACTGTCAACTCGTCGGGCGTCGCCTGCGGCTCTGGCCACGAGTCGGTGTTCAAAGGCCAGTACGCTTTCTTGTTCCAAGGCTTTGACGCCAATGGCGCCGTGGCTGTAGCCGGCACCTTCAGCGCCGACGGAACCGGAAAGATCGCTCTGCTTGCGGGCGTGGAAGACATCAACCGCTTCACAGGCGTGCAAACCAGCGTGTCTATCCTCTCGGCCACCAGCTCTTATTCCGTGGGTGCGGATAACCGTGGCTGCCTGACCATCGCAACAAGCTCCGGCACGTCTCAATATGCCATCTCCTTGGGCTCGCTCAACGGCTCCAACATCGCCACCAAGGGCCGCATGATCGAGGTGGATAACAACGGGACGCTCGGCTCTGGCGAACTGCGCTTGCAAAACTCCGCGGCGTTTTCGACCGGGGCCGTCAGCGCCAGCGGGAACTTCGCGTTCGGGGCGGGGTCTCCCCTCTCGTCGGGCGGCGTAAACCGCTTCGTTGTGATCGGAACCGTGAACCTCAGCAATGCCAGCAGCGTCACAGGTGAAGAGGACTTCAACCTTAACGGCCAAGTGGACGGCGGAAGCACTACGGGAGCAGCTGTCCCCATTACCGGCGGCACCCTCAGCGTTTCTAACAACGGGCGCGGGACACTCAGCCTGACAGTTTCTGGCGTCGGCACGTTTAATAACAGCATCTACGTGGTTTCCGCCACCGAATTCCTGTTCATGAACATTGGCGCGCAAACCGCAAGCAACCCGCTGTTCGCAGGGTCGGCGCTCAAGCAGTCCGGTGGATTCTCACCTTCGTCCCTCAACGCCAACATGGTCCTCTACAGTGCTGGCATCTGCTCAACCTGCGGATCAGGCGGTGGACCGGGGCCTCAACTGACGATTGGTGTGGTAACTATCCCCTCCACGAACAACTTCTCGTTCACAGGCGACCAGGCCAGTGGCGCCACCCTAACATCGCCCTTTACCTTCGTGGGAACATACACAGTCGATGCCAGTGGCCGCGTCCTCATAACCCAGACAGGCCACACTATCCCAGGCCTCGCCATATATCTTGTAAGCTCTAACCAAGGATTTTTTGGAAGCACTGGTACCGATGTGAATTTGGGCTTTGCCGAGCCGCAAACCGGCGGCCCGTTTACCACTGCCTCCGTGAGTGGAGCGTTTTTCTTCGGAACCACTGAGCAGGCCACGAAAGACGTCACCGACAACTCCGGCGTAGCTAACTTTAATGGAACCGGTACCATCTCCGGCACCAGCGACGCCGCCGCAATTGGTGCTACGCCGATGACCAGCGCCTTCAGCCAGCCTTATTCCGTCACCAACGGCTCTGGCACTCCGGGCCGCGGCACAATCATGAATAATAGCGGGACGAACGTTAACCTCATTTTCTATATCATCTCGCCGTCCAAGATCGTCCTTATAAACGTCCGCGGCGGCGGCACCGCCAACGCCAATCCGGCGCTCCTTATCGGCGAGAAATAATCTCGACCCAAGGCGGCAGTTGCCGCCTTGGGATGACAACTTAACTTCCAGGGAAGGCCGGCGCCAAAAGCGTCGGCCTTTTTTTCGGCGCCGATCCTTGTCGAAGCTCCTGATCGGAACCGCGACAGTCGCCGCTGCGACCCCCAAAGAAAAAGGCTTAGTGGATTTGCTTGGTTTTGCGGGACATGTAGTCCATCAGCAGATACTGCCCCAGCGTGTAGGGCGTGGTGAAGTACGCTTTGCCGCGGCACATCGCCGTAATTTTCTGCACAAAATTCACGAGCGAATAGTCACTCGCCAGCATGAAGGTGTTAATCATGATCCCGGCGCGCTTGCATTTATTCACTTCTTCCAGCGTCTGCCCCACCACGAAGGGATCCAGGCCAAAAGCATTTTTGTAAATGCGGCCGTCCTCCAGCGTCAGCGCCGAGGGCTTTCCGTCGGTGATCATCACAATTTGCCGCATGTCTTTTTTCTGCCGCAGCAGGATGCGCTGCGCCATCCGTAGTCCTTCGCGCGTATTGGTGTAATACGGCCCGACTTGCACGCGCGCCAGCTCGCTGAGCGGCACTTCCTCCGCCGAGTCGTGAAACAAAACCAGGCTCAGCGTGTCCCCCGGGTATTGCGTGCGAATCAGGTGCGAGAGCGCCATGGCCACGCGCTTCGCCGGCGTGAAGCGGTCTTCCCCGTAGAGAATCATGCTGTGGCTGCAATCCAGCAGCACCACCGTCGCGCAGGAGCTTTGGTATTCGCACTGGTGCACCATCAGGTCCGAGTAATTCATCTCGATGGGGACCTTCGCGCCTTCGCGCCGCACTGCGTTGAAGAGCGTTTCGCTTACGTCCAGGTTCAGCGTGTCGCCAAATTCGTAGGGCCGTGAAACGCCGCCGGATTCCACCCCCGTAGCCATGTCCCGCGTGTCGTGGCGGCCAAAACTGCTGCGCCCCAGCGACCCGAGCAAATCCTGCAGCGTCTTGAAGCCAAGAAAATCGATGGTTTTGTCCGTGATTTCGAAGCGCGCCTCCGTTCGGTCACGCGGCTGGCCGAGCTGGCCCCGCGCCGAGGTTTGCGGAGGCGGGGTGACTTGCGGGGGCTGCTGCGGATTGATGAAGCCTTCGTTGGCCAGTCGTTCGGTGAGTTTGTCGAGCAGATCCTGGATGGCCTCATTGTTCATCGCCTCGGGGTCATTCAGCATTTTGCGCAGCTCGTCGCTCATCGCGCTGTCCGGCAGCAGGTCGCCTTCTTGCAGCGCGCGGAGAATTGCTTCCCGCAGCGCTTCCATCGAGCGTTCGGGATCCATCTGAGAGATTCCGTAGAATTGCGATTCAAATCCGCTCTGCAGGAAAAAATTGCCCAGGCGCTTCACCAATTCTTCCAGATCGATGGCGTCCGCCGGTTCGCCCGTGTATTTACCGTACTTAATGAATTTCATGCCGTGCCTTGATGCGAGTACGTCATGGCTAATTGAACTGGCGCCGCTGCGGTCGCCCCGGAATATCCCGCTCGCGCTGTTCCACTTGTTTCGGCTTCTCGGCGTAGAACCCGCGTTCTTCGCTGCGCCCAATGCGCCGATGAGCCCACAAGCCTTCCAAAATCATCTCAGCGGCTGCCGAGGCCGCCCCCAAATCTTTGCGGTCCGTAACGCCGAGCTTGCCGATGTGCTCCATCAGCCCTTGAATTTTCGCGAGCTGCTGGTGGCGTTCCTGAGCCGTGGCAAGTTCCGGCAGTTTCAGCTCGCCTCCCAGTTCAAACCATTGGATGACCGGCTGGAAGCTCACATCCGCGAAGTGTTTGCTGAACACACGCCCGACTGCGGCTCGAATGAGTTCGCGCGCAATGGTATACGCGCCTTTCAGCTCCCCTTCGTATTCCAGTTCCAATTTCCCCGTGATCGCCGGAAGCGCGGCGTAAACATCAGCGACTCGCGCCACCACGCATTTTTCCCCATTGCGCGCCCCGCGCTGTTCCGCGCTGCTCACCACGCTTTCCAGCGTGGTGATTGGCAGCCGCTGGCTCACGCCGGAACGGCGGTCCACGCGCTTATCTTCACGCGCCTGAAACGCAATCTCCTCCACCACCTGCCGAAGATATTGTGGCACTTCCACTTTTCGGTTCGCATCGCGGCCTACCCACGCTTCTTGCGCCGTGATGGTCATCCCTTCTTCGAGCGTCGAAGGATAGTGCGTTCGGATTTCCGCTCCAATGCGGTCCTTCAGCGGCGTAATGATTTTTCCCCGGGCCGTGTAATCCTCGGGATTCGCGGTGAAAACAAGGAGCAGATCCAGCGGCAGCCGCAGCGGGTAGCCCTTAATCTGAATGTCGCCTTCCTGCATGATGTTGAAGAGCCCCACCTGAATTTTTCCCGCAAGGTCCGGCAATTCGTTGATGGCAAAAATTCCGCGGTTCGCGCGCGGCAGAAGCCCATAGTGGATAGTAAGCTCGTCGGAGAGATCGCGCCCGCCCCGCGCGGCTCGAATGGGATCGACGTCGCCGATAATGTCCGCCATGGTGACGTCGGGTGTGGCGAGTTTTTCGACGTAGCGATATTCACGGGGCATCCACGCAATGGCCGCGCCATCTCCCTCGTCGGCAATTTTTTCCCGGCAGGCCCGGCAGATGGGCTTGAATGGATCATCATTAATCTCGCAACCCGCCAGGACTGGCATCTCCGGATCCAGCAAGCCGATGAGGCCGCGCATAATCCGGCTCTTGGCCTGCCCGCGCAGCCCGAGAAGAATGAAATTGTGGCGCGAGAGCAGAGCATTGACGATTTGCGGAATCACCGTGTCTTCGTAGCCGTGCACCCCGGGGAAGAGCGTCTCGTCCTTCTCGACGGCGCGCAGCAGATTGCGCCGCATCTCATCCTTCACCGAACGCGAAGCACCGCGCGGATCGAAGTCGGGAATGCGCTTGAGTTCGCCGAGCGTGCGCGGTTTCGACTGCCCCGAGAATGTGCTCGCCGTCATGAAGGCCCCGTTCCGTGGTCCGACCGGGCCGGCCCACATCAAGATTAATTCAATCCCTGGCCATTGCCGCCAGCCCGCTGGCGCATGGCCTTGCTATTCTGTAGATGCGGCGCCCACTCGCGAAGGTGGCTCACCAGCCGCTCCTGCCGGTCAAATTCCGACCGCAGCTCCAGAATTTGCTGCTTCCACAATAGGTCCAGCGGCAGCGTGCTCGCGACGAGGTAGGAGAGACCCTCCGGTGGCCCGCCATCCAGATTCTTGGGGTAATCTTCGTATACAAGCGTGTGACAGACCTCGTAGAGCTCGACAAGTTCCCGTTGAATCTTAGGATTCGCAGCAGTCTCGCAGTCTTCCAGGTAATCCACTTGGCCTTCGAGCAAAGGGTTCTCTTCGAACAGTTCCACCACCCGGAATGGAGCGCGGCCCACCGTAAGAATATCCATCCGGCCATCCGCGTAGCGCTTCGCGACTTCCACGATCTCGGCCGTGCAGCCCACGCGCGCCACGCCTTTCGGAAGCGACAGCAGCATGCCGAATTCCGATTTCTCCGCGAGACATTCTTTCACCATCTCTTTATACCGCGTTTCAAAAATATGCAACGGAAGAGGAGCGCCGGGAAGAAGGACGACGTTCAGCGGGAAAAGCGGAATGCGTTCAGGCCGCATGGATCCAAGATCAAATGATACCAGAGGGCATGGCCGGGTAGGGTCAGTTTCGGAGTGGCACTCTGCGTGACCCAATGAAGGTTTTCGATGTAGGAGAGTAAAAGTTTTGGATCAACTCGCTGACAGAATCAACGGTAGGAGGAACTCTTGCAGCCGATCGCTTTCCTTGGGCTCGCGGTTTTCGAACTGAACGCCCATGCAATCCGTTCCGACCGTTCGCACGACCCGTGCTTGTGCACGCCAGGGCGCCATACCCGCTTTGAGTTGCAGACTGAGGGTGATAGGAGTACCTGATGGAAAGGCGCGATGCGCCTGAATCAGCGCGCCGCCAAGGCTGAGGTCCAGCGTCGTCCCCTCAAGACGGTCATCGCCTGATTCCATCGAGACTCTGCAGCTCAGGCGAACGCGCGTGAAGCGCCGCCGTTCGCGCTCGATGGAACCTTCCGTAGCACGGATCAACCTTAATAGCTTATGGCGCTCAACCGGCTTGAAGAGGAAGAACTCAACGCCGGCCGCAAAGGCGCGCGCCATCACCGTCCGATCTTCTTCTCCGGTAATCATCACGATGACCGTGGACGCGTTCACGGGGGAGGCACGGACCTGCCGTGCGAGCTCGATCCCGTCAGGGGGTGGCATGTGCATATCCAGAAAGACGGCATGAAATTTCTCACGCCCCAGACGTGCAGCGGCTTCCACGCTGTTGGTTGCAGAGTCCGCGTCCATACCCGCCGAGCAGAGGATCTCAGAGATGAGTTCGCAAGTGGGCGCATGGTCGTCTACGACCAAGATCCGCGCGGGCAACCTGTCGCTCCTCCGGGCATGCGCGATTCCTGCAGGATCGAGTGCCATGGTAACAAGCCTACGAGCGGACTTGCGACGTTTTCGGATTTTGCAGCCAGCGGCTCAACTCGGCTCGAAGCAGATGAAAGTCGATTGGCTTCTACAGGCACGCCCTGCAACCCGCCTGCAGGATCCTTTCCTGCTCCGCCACCAGAGCGTGTGCGGTTACGGCAATCACGGGGATGTCGCGCATTTCCGGTTTTTCGCGCAACCATGCGAGGAGGTCGAGGCCGTCATCTTTGCCGAGATTGATATCAAGTAATACGGCATCGGGAATCCGCTTTGCAAAAACATCGTAACTGGTCTGCAGGTCTGTCGCGGGCCAGACTTCGTAACCTTCCACCTCGAGCCAGTCACGGAGCAGTTCGCGGTTAAGCTGATTGTCTTCGACGACGAGGATGCAATGTTTCAAGCTTCCTCCAAAGACGGAGACGTCACTACGCGCTCCAGTTGCTTGATCAATGGTTCCCGCCAGGAATTCTGCTTCCGGAAAAGCGATTCGGCATGCGCGTGAATGTACTTTTCCTCCTCTTTGGTTAAGTCCTTGCTCGTCAGTACAAACACGGAAAGCTCCGCTGTGCGAGGGTTAGAACGCCATTCCGCGAGTAATTCAAAACCGCTGATCTTGGGGAGCAGTAAGTCAAGAATGACAAGCTCTGGCAGGGATTGAGCCACGCTGGCGCGAGCCTCGTCGCCATCCACTGCGGTACTCACGGCATAGCCGTACCCGCTGAGCAACTCGACAATCATCTCCAGGGTGGATACATCGTCTTCCACCACCAAAATCGCCCTTGCCGGTGCTGCCCCTCCGCGAGACCTGAGGCAGCGCTCCACAGCAGCCAGCAACGTCGCCTTGTCCACGGGTTTGACCAAATACTCGTCGGCACCGAGAGCAGTTCCGACTCCAGGCTGATCCACGATGGTCACGACAATGACAGGTATCTTTGAGGTTCGCGGATTATTTTTCAGTTGCAGCAAAACCTCGAACCCGTGGACCGGTTTCATGAGCAGGTCCAAAGTGATGGCATCCGGTTGAAGTTCAGCCGCTACTTCCGTGGCGCGTTCCGGCTGGTCGCATCTCAGGGTTTCATACCCGGAAGAAGCGAGTTGCGATTGGATGAGTTGCCCCGTCGCGGGATTGTCCTCAATGACAAGAATTCGCGGGGCTTTGCGTGCTCTTGGCAGCGGTACGGAGGTTTGAGTGGGTTGATCCTGGGCGATCGCGATGAGTGGAAGAGAAAAATAGAAGCAGGCACCCTCGCCGGGCTGGCTTTCGATGCCCAGCTTGCCGCCATGCAGCTCGACGAGGCGGGCGGTAATGGCTAGCCCCAAGCCTGTGCCTTCCGTGGCGCTACCCGTTTGTGTCAGACGAACAAACGCTTCGAAGATTCGCTGTTGTTGTTCGGGAGGAATTCCCAGGCCATTGTCGCGCACTTCGATCCTGACTTGGTTATCCACCTGACGCGCGACCAGCTCGATGCGGCCACCTTCTGGTGTGAACTTGATCGCATTGCCGATGAGATTCGTGAGCACTTGCTTAAACCGCATAGCGTCGGCGTGAACATGCAGATCAGGCTCGGCCTGTTGGAGTAATACATGCGATTTCTTTTCCGCCAGCGGGTGAAGAGCGCTGATCACTTCGGTAAAGGCAGACGCAACCGCCACATCCTCGCGGGCAAGCTCCATTCTGCCGGCTTCGATTTTGGAAAGGTCAAGAATATCGCTGATGAGTCTGAGAAGGTGTTTTCCGCCGGTATAGATGTGGTCGACGTAGCGTCTCTGGCGATCGTTCAGTGGGCCGTAGCGCTCATCGGCAAGGAGGTCGGAAAAACCCAGGACGGCGTTCAAGGGCGTGCGCAGTTCGTGGCTCATCGTGGAGAGGAATTGATCCTTGAACTTGCTTGCGCGTTCCGCCTCTTCCTTTGCCTGCATGATGAGCTCTTGCGCGCGCCTGTGCTCGGTGATGTCGCGCGTGACCCTTCCGAATCCGCGCAGGCGCCCCGTCGCGTCGCGCAAGGCGGTAATCACCACGTTAGCCCAGAACTGCGTTCCGTTCTTGCGCACCCGCCAGCCTTCGTCTTCGAAGCGCCCTCGCTCGCGAGCAACTTTCAGTTCGTACGCTGGCTTGCCTCGTTCCACATCCTCCGTTGTGTAGAAGCGGGAGAAGTGTTGGCCAATGATTTCGTCAGGCTTGTAGCCCTTGATGCGCTCAGCCCCCGCATTCCAACTGGCAATGCCTCCCTCCGGGTCCAGCATCAAAATCGCGTAATCCGTTACCTCCGAAACCAGCAGACGGAACCGCTCTTCGCTTTGCCGCAGGGCCTCCTCGGCCTTTTTGCGGTCCGTGATGTCACTCAGGATGCCGGTAAAAAAGAGCCCCTCGCCTGTTTCCCAGCTGGATAAGGAGAGTTCAACCGGAAACTCCGTGCCGTCCTTTCTCTTCCCAGCCAACTCAACCGTCTTTCCGATCACGTGCGCTTCACTGGTCTCCAAATAGCGCTTGAAGCCCCGCTGATGAGGTTCCTTGAACCGATCTGGCATAAGAACAACGAGGGGTTTGCCGATGACTTCTCCTGCGGAATACCCGAAGATTGTCTCGGCCCCATGGTTGAAATTCGTAATGTTTCCGTGGCTGTCGGCAGTCACAATGGCATCGTTGGCTGTCTGCACGACGCTGCGAAACTTTTCTTCACTGGTTTGCAGCGCCTCTTCTGCTCGCTTGCGCGTGGTAATGTCCGTGGCAACGACCAGGCGGGCGTTCCTGCCGCGATAAACGAGGGGATGCGACGTAATCTCAACATCGATCTGAGTTCCGCCTTTCTTGCGATGTTTCCAGACGCTGTCAGATTCGGTGCTAGGCGGTGTCTTTGCGATGTCCTCCAACATTGCGGGAACGTCTTCCGGCGGGCGAATGTCCTTAATTGTTAAGGAGAGAAATTCTTCGCGCGAGTAGCCGTACTTCCGGACGGCAGAATGATTCACATCCAGGATGGCAAGGGTTTGCAAGTCATAAACCCACACGGGATGTGGATTACTGTCGAAGAGCAGATGGTATCGCGCCTCGGACTGGCGAAGCGCTTCCTCCGCTCGCTTACGCTCGGTAATGTCGTGGAAAACGACAACGCCTCCCTGAAGGGCGCCATCCGCCCTCTTGAGAGGGCTGCCGGCAATACTGAGTAAACGGCCATCCGGCACATTCGCATTGCGGATGAAGAGCTCTACGGCGTCAAAACTTTCACCTCGCATGGCCCGCACCAAGGGCAGTTCGTTGGGCGGATAGAGGGTCACGGCGTCAGGTAAATAGCTGCCATATCGGTCTGACCACTGGTCTGGAGGTGCGTCCGTCGCACCGATGCCAACGATCCGCTCTGCGGCGGCATTAAAGAGGAGAAACTTGCCATTCGCGTCGGCTACAACCACGCCATCGGCGATACTTCCGAGGATCAATTGCAGGAGTTCCTTTTGCCGTTTGGTCTCCTCTTCTGCCCGCTTCTTTTCGGTGATGTCCCGGAAAATGAGCACAACCCCGAACCCTTCCCCGCTATTCGTGAGAATGGGTGCCGCACTATCTTCGATGTCGAATTCTTTGCCATTCTTGGAAAGCAAAAGCGTGTGGTCGGCAAGACCAACAACCTTCCCCGCACGGAAAACTTTCTTGACGGGGTTCTCGACGGGGCGGCGGGTCTCCTTGTTGACGATATCGAACACAAGGTCCATCGACTTTCCCCGCGCGTCTTCGAGACTCCATCCGGTAAGAGATTGTGCGACGGGATTCATGAAAGAGACAGCGCCATTCATGTCCGTGGCGATCACTGCGTCACCGACGCTGCCGAGAGTGGTAGAGAACCACTTTTCACTTCTTGCCAGAGCTTCTTGTACCCGTTTGCGTTCGGACAACTCGTGGAGCAGGATCGCCAAAACCAGCAGCAGCAGCAATATGCTCAAAAGATTCCCGGCGACGACTAGACGAGACGTACTCGTCAAAACCTGCCTCATCTCTTGAGTACGAATCCTCCGGAGGTCCTTCCCCTCGTCGCTCATCTGTCCGAGCACGACGCGGATCTGGTCCATCCACTGCTTTCCGTGGCCCGCGAGGACCACCTGGTTTGCGGCTGCAAACCCTTGGTTCCTGCGGACGTCAATCGTTGTCTGGAGTTCCGACAGTTTCTTTTCTATGAGCGGCTCAAGTTCCTGGAGGTGCTTCTGTTGTTTCGGATTGTCGGCACTGAGAACCTTCAGTTGGCCCAGCACTTGGTCGAGATTCTTTACCGCTTCGCGATAGGGTTCAAGGTAGGTCTCATCTCCTGTCAGGAGAAAGCCTCGCTGTCCCGTCTCTGCATCAACGAGCCGAGCCGCCACCTCATCTAGCGCCAGCTGGGCTTCGTAGCTGTTTTTTCGCGCGGCGGCGGCTTCGTCGACTCGGACCGTGTCCCGGTGCGATTCCCACCCAACAAATGCCAGGATGGCCGTTGCTATTCCGAATCCCATCACAACCGCGCGATTCCCCATTTTCCATTTCATCTTTCCACCGTTGTGCCACGGATTCGCGGAAGCAGGCATTACCCAGCGGACCCCGCAGGTTGCACGGGCTCATAGCCATGAACGACCGCCTCAAACTCATTCAGGACCGAACCGTCCCACCAGCCGCGCTTTACTTCCTCTCTCATGATGGCGAAAGCTTTTTCTACAGAAAGAGCCTTGCGGTACGGCCGGTCCGTCGTCAGTGCGTCATAAATGTCCGTGATTTGCAGAATCCGTGCGGTAAAGGGGATTTGTTCACCCTTCAGTCCGTCGGGATACCCGGAGCCGTCCCACTTTTCATGGTGGTGGCGAATGATGGGCAGCACGTGGCGGAAGGATCGGAGGGGAGCGCAAATTCGCTCCCCCGCAATAGTATGTTGCTCCATGATTTTTCGTTCTTCCGGAGTCAGTGGTCCGGGTTTCAGCAGGATGCTCTCTGGCACGCTCAGCTTGCCGATATCGTGCACAAGACCTCCTCGGCGCAGGGCGACGCGCAGGTATTCCGGCAAGCCCAACTTCTCGGCCACGGCTACGGAATATTTGGAGAGGCGGTCGCAGTGCCCTTCGGTATAGGGATCCTTCGCCTCGATACTCAGTGCCAGGCTGAACAATACGGTCTCGGCGTTGTCCAGCTCATCCGTGAATTGCTTTAGGCGCATCAGGGAATGCACGCGAGCCAGCAACTCGTGCTTATTCACGGGCTTGGTAAGGAAATCGTCAGCGCCGCACATGATTCCGTGGATGCGGTCGTCGTCACTATTCAAACTGGTGAGCAATATGACGGGAATCAAGCGGGTTTCTGGTTTGGACTTCATCGCCTGACAAAGCTCGAAGCCGGTTGGGTGGGGCATCACCACATCCAGCAAGGCGAGATCAATCGAGTCACTATTCACTCGAGCCTGGGCTTGCTGGCCGTCCGCTGCACAGAAGACCTGGTAACCCTCTGCGCTCAGCAGAGCGGAGAGCAGGTCGCGGTTCGCTTCGTTGTCATCGGCTATGAGGATGATTTCGTGATTGCCTCTCGGAGCAGACACAGGGCCTCCGCAGCGATCATCTCGACGTCACAAGAAGGTTTGCGAGCGTCAACTTTTGTCGATAGATCGAAGAGATTTTATCCGGTCTCAGGCAACGAAAAGCTGTCTCATGAGACCTATCGGCAGTATCCCAGACTATTTTTGCGGTTGGCTATGAACTTATGACAGTCTTGCACCAAGGAGTAAATAAGACACGGGAAGCGCCCACGGTCCCCCGTCTGGTGAATCATCGGAAACAGAGCCCGTATCCAGGGCCACTGGTTATGAATCCTGATTCATGGAAAGATTAGGGAGATAGCGGCCCCGAATGGCGCAAGGTTAATCTTCCGTTTATCTTGGTCTGCCCAGAATCTTGTTTTACCGGGGGGAGGAGTTGTGAATTACACAGCGCTGTTTCGATCCGCCGTTGTGGCACTGCTCCGAAATAAAATGCGCAGCGTTTTGACGGTCCTGGGCATCACCATCGGGATCGCGGCGGTGATTTGTGTGGTGGCTATCGGCAAAGCCGGGCAGGCGCGCGTCGAGCAGCAACTCAACAACCTCGGTGACAATTTTGTGTGGATTGAGGCCGGAGGGCGCGCCGTCAACGGCGTTCGCACGGGCACGCACGGAACGAAGTCACTGGTGCTCGCTGATGCCATTGCGATCAAAAATCAGATCCCGTTGATTAAGAGCGTTTCGCCCAATGTGGACGCCTCGGTGCAAGTCATTTATGGGAACCAGAACTGGTACACCAGCTACCGCGGGGTGTCCCCGGAGTTTTTCGACATCAAGCGATGGTTTATCGATCAAGGCGCGGCATTTTCCCAGGATGACGTGGATCGCGCCGCGGATGTTTGCGTGATTGGAAGGAGCGTGCGCGATCAGCTTTTTGGCGTTGAGGATCCCATCGGAAAAGTCATTCGAGTGAAAGACCTTCCCTGCAAGGTGGTCGGCACGCTGATGCCCAAAGGGCTATCGGTTTCCGGCCAAGACCAGGATGACACCATCATCCTGCCATACACGACGGCGCAGAAAAAAATCAAGGGGATCACCTGGCTGGATGACATCCTGTGTTCCGCCGTCTCGCAGAGTGCGGTGAAGATCGCCGGCCAGGAAGCAGCCGCGTTGCTACGCGACCGTCATCACCTGCGACCCGAGGAAGAGGACGACTTCAATATTCGCAATCCGGAAGACATTATTCAGGCGCAACTGGAGGCCAGCAAGACGCTCACGGTTCTTTTGATTGCCATTGCTTCCATATCCTTAATCGTCGGCGGAATCGGGATTATGAATGTGATGCTCGTTTCCGTGACGGAGCGCACGCGGGAAATCGGGGTTCGCGTGGCGGTGGGCGCAACCGAAGAGGCTATTCAGCTGCAGTTCCTCGGGGAGTCGGTGATGCTCAGCCTGGTGGGCGGCGCGGCCGGAGTCCTCCTGGGCATCGTTGGTTCCTACCTTGTTGGGCGGACTCTCAATTGGCCGATGATTATGTCGGCCGAAGCCGTGGTGATTGCTGCGTTGTTTTCCGTTGCCGTCGGCGTGTTTTTCGGATATTACCCGGCGCGGAAAGCCTCTCTGCTGGATCCCATCGAGGCGCTGCGTTACGAATGAAATTGTCGGTTTGTGATTTCCGGGACAAGCGATGAAAACAAAGAGCAAATGGCTCATCCTCGCCGGTGTCTTGGTCGCTGCCGTGCTGTTCTTGGCTTTCGTGCTGAACCGCGGCATACCGGCGCAGCACTTTACTGCCAAAGTGGAGCGAGGCGACATCCATGATGTGGTGGAAGCCACGGGAACGATCAATGCCGTCATCACCGTGCAGGTGGGATCGCAGGTGTCGGGAACGATCGCCAAACTTTTTGTGGACTTCAACTCCCGCGTGCACAAAGGCGACATCGTGGCGCTGATCGATCCCGCTCTTTTGAAGGGTGCTGTTCAGCAGGCAAGTGCGGACCTGGAAAACGCGAAAGCGAACCTGGTCGCCGCGCGAGCGAATCTGGAAAAAGCGAAAGCTGGCTTGGTGCAGACCAAGGCAGATTATGACCGCACCGTGGGACTGACCAAGAGTGGAATTCTGAGCCAGCAACAACTGGATCTGGCAAAAGCGAATTACGACTCCGCGAACGCGGCCGTGGGCGGCGCGGCGGCCAACGTGACGCAAGCGGATGCGCAGGTCAGCCAAAAGCAAGCGGCACTGGCGGTGGCGCAAACGAATCTCAACTATACGGTGATTCGCTCGCCGATTGACGGGACAGTGGTGGCGCGCAATGTCGACGTGGGACAAACCGTGGCGGCATCGCTGCAAGCGCCGACGATTTTTACCATCGCTCAGGATTTGACGAAGATGCTGGTGTACGCAAAGACCGATGAATCGGACGTGGGAAATATCAAGGTGGGGAAGCCGGTCACGTTCAAGGTGGACGCGTTCCCGAAAGAGACGTTTCGAGGAGTAGTGAGCCAAGTGCGCATGAATGCCACCACGGTGCAAAACGTGGTCACCTACGACACCATCATTGAATTCGCGAATCCGGATTTGAAATTGTTTCCGGGCATGACTGCCTATGTGACGATTCCCGTGGAGACCGTGCAAAACGTGCTGAAACTACCGAACACCGCGCTGCGCTATAAACCGCCCATGTCGGCGGAAGAAATTCTGGCGATTTACAAGCAATATGGAATCGAAGTGAACGAGCGGAAAAAAGGAAGCAACGATTCCAGCTCGAGCGACGGCACTGGACAGGGCGGGGGAGGAACGCAGAATCAGCCGCGCACGCCGCGCGCGGATACCGCGGTTGTATGGAAACTCCACAGCGATAACACGATGGAGCCGGTGAAGGTTTCTCTAGGGATTACCGATCATTCGTATACGGAAGTCAGGACCATCGCCAAAGGGGAATTGATGGAAGGGGATGAGTTGATTATCCGGTCGGTGGTGCCGAAATCGTCGGGGCCGGGAGCGCAGGGAATCCGGCGGTAAGCCTGGGGCATGTATGGAGCACTGATTTTGCAAAAGAATCCAATGCAAGCCGCAAACCAATCCGAAACAGCGCCGCCCACCAGGGCGTCCACTGGGAATGTGGTCATTCGCACGGAAGACATTCACAAGTATTACGAACTGGGCGAGACGCGCGTGCATGCCTTGCGTGGGGTCAGCGCGGAAATTCAGCGCGGCGAATTTGTGGCCGTGATGGGTGCAAGCGGCAGCGGGAAATCCACGTTCATGAATATTCTGGGGTGCCTGGACCGGCCGAGTTCGGGGCGCTACTTGCTGGAAGGTATCGATGTTTCGCAGCACGACAAAAGGAAGCTGGCGCTGATCCGGAATCAGAAAATCGGATTTGTTTTTCAAGGGTTCAATCTGCTGGCACGCACGACCGCACTGGAGAATACGGAGCTGCCCACGCTGTACGCGAAGATCGACAAGGCCGAGCGGCGGAAGCGCGCAACGGACGCGTTGGCTCTGGTAGGTTTGACGGACCGGGCGGAACATTTTCCTTCGCAGATGTCCGGAGGGCAGCAGCAACGCGTGGCGGTGGCGCGAGCGTTGGTGAACCGGCCGTCGATCTTGCTGGCGGACGAGCCCACGGGGAATCTGGATAGCCATACGGCGGTGGAGATCATGGAGGTCTTTCAGGATCTGAACGACCGGGGGCTATCCATCGTGATGGTTACGCACGAGCCGGACATCGCGCAGTTTGCCAAGCGTGTGCTGGTGTTTCGAGACGGGAAAATCCGCAAAGATGAGACCGTGCTCGACCCGCCGAGAGCCGCCGAGGTGTTGAAGACGATGCCGACGCTGGAGGACTGAGGCACAAGGAATCCTCCCGCTCCGGACAGAGTAATCCTTGCTGGATGGCAGGTTAACCATAACCGGCCCTCCCCCTAGGTTTTTTCATAAGTGTTGATTCTGAAGGAAGTTAAAGTTCTTTGTTTTCAGACACTTTTGTAAGTGTTGATTCTAAAGAACTTCCAACAGGCTACCGAAAAACGAAAAATAGGTCGAATTGCTGCCAAGAGTGCGGCATGCCTTCCTGCGGCGTTTCTCTCCCATTGCGTTGGGGCGGTACGGCGCGCGCCAAAAATGCGGCGCCTTTTGGAAATCTCCAGAAAAGATGGATTTTGGTTGAAACGAGGTCCCGCAGGAGGCGAAGCGCACTTCTCAACGACCTAATTCTACCAGAGGTGCTACAGGCTTGTTAATGGAAAGATCGGTAAAAATCTTGTGACGGTAATCCATCATTATGTGAGTGCTTGGCACGCGCCATTTGGGTTCTTGGGATTTGTCAGGTATCAAGTTGAGACGAATCCAGGTTACTAAGCCGCCCTCTGAGATGGCCCTGGAATGTTAGAGACTTATAATCCCGTAAGTATAATGGCTTCAAAGGCTTACCAACAACAAATAGAAGCGCCTTGAAGGTGCGATTGGAGCCGCTATTGCACTAAGTTTGTGCATGTTGGTGTGTTCAGAGAGTTTCACAGTCAATAGGGAAAAGGCGGGGACCAGCAATATTGGACGCCCCTGTTGGAAAGTGTTCTTTGGTTTGGTCACCGCGGTACTCCTGTGCATTTCCCCCGCGTGCGGACAAACCCCGACGCTGGACTGGCATGCGCAAGTACGCAAATACGCGGAAGCCCAGGATTGGGCGTCCGCGATGCGGGTCGTGGATCAAGAAATCGCCCGCGCTCCGCAGGATATGGAGGTTCGGGCGTGGCGCGCACGGGTTCTGGCGTGGTCGGGCCGGCTTGCCGAAGCGGAAAAGGAGTATCTGGGAATCCTGAAGGTCTCGCGAACGGATCCAGATAACTGGATGGGACTCGCGGGCGTTTATTTGCGCGAAGGAAAAATTCCAGCAGCACAGCAAGCCATCGACGCTGCGGAGGAGCTGGATCCGAAACGGGCGGACCTGCACGCTGCGCGTGCGCGCGTGCTTCGCGCTGCCGGTAAACCAAACGATGCGCGATTGGAATTTCAAAAGGCGCTACATCTGGATCCCACGAGCACGGAAGCGCAAGCCGGATTGATCTCGATTCGCAGGGAACCGAAACACGAACTGCGGCTCGGCCAGGACAATGACCTTCTCAACTACACCAGCGACTATCACGATGAATGGGTGAGCGTGGCGTCGCAATGGAATTCACACTGGGCCACGAGCGCTGCCGGAGATTTTTATCAGCGCTCGGGAGCCGAAGCGGGGAAGTTTGTGGGCAGCATCACCCGGCGTCAGCCGAAGTGGGGTGCGGTTACCGTCGGGGGCGCCGTTGGCCACGACAACGCGGTGATTCCCAAGAGTGAAGCGTTTTTCGACTTGGACCATGGATGGAAAACAGGTGAAACGAATTTCGTGCGCGCCGTGGAATTCATGTATGGGCAGCATTGGTATTGGTACCAGTCATCGCGGATTCTGGCGCTGAATGGCGGGGCGATCCTCTACCTCCCGCAGGAGTGGACGTTTTCCCTGGCGGCTACGGGTGCGCGTAGCGTTTTCTCGGGAACGAGCGCGGAATGGCGGCCCTCCGGAGTCTCAAAGCTTGGATTTCCCCTGGCGCGCTGGGGAGACCGGCGGCTGTCCGGAAATATCTTCTTCGCCGCGGGCACGGAAAACTTCGCTGTCGTGGATCAGATTGGGAGATTTGCTTCGCAAACCTACGGCGGGGGATTGAAATTCCAGATTGCGAGCCGACAAGACGTCACCGGGTACGCCGGCTATCAGAGGCGAACCCAAAACCGCACGGATACGAGTTTCGGATTGAGCTATGGGATCCATTTTTGAAAAGCTCTGGAGGCTGAGCCCGGCCGCGTTTGTGCTGAAGGCCATTGTCGTGGCCATCGTGGCCGACGGGCTGCTGCTGGCGTTCATCTTGCTTCGACGAACGTACCGGAAACGCTATTTCGCAAAGCGCGACGCGCATGTCTTCGAATGGCGGCAGAAATGGGAAGCGCTGATTTCGGGACAGATTCCCTACACGAGCTGGCGAAAGAAACCGTTTGACCGGCGGATTATCGAGGCGATGGCACTGGACGCATTCGAAGCAGCAGGGCCGGAACAATCCGCACGGCTGTTGAAGTTCTTGCGGGCCAGCGGGCTCATCGAGAAACGCATCTTTGAGGCGCGACGGCTGACCGGGTGGAGGCGCATGCGCGCACTCGTGGCACTGGGGAGAACGCGTGCGCCGGAAGGAATTCCCGCGCTAGCGGAAGGGTTGCGCGACCACGATCTGGAAATTCGGCTGGCGGCGCTGCGCGGGTTGGGGCGGATGGCTTGTCCACAAGGGGCGGAGGAGATCCTGGCATGGGTGGGCGAAGCAGGATTGTCGGTACCGGCGCTGCCGCTGCAGAGCGCGCTGATCCAGTGCAGCGTAGAACGCCCACAGTTGCTGATACCGTATGTGCAAAATGCGGAAGGTCCATTGCGCGAAGTGCTTGGGCGTGTGCTTGGCGAAGTGGCGACCCCATCGCTCAGCTTAGATCTGCTGCAGTTTGTGGGCGACGACCTCGATGAATTGCGGGCCGCGGCGGCGCGGGCCATGTCGCATAGAAAATCCGGCTTGGCGTTCGACGTTCTCACCGAACTGGTGCGGGATCCCATATGGTTTGTGCGGCTGCGCGCGATTGTCAGCTTGGGAAAGCTCTCCGATCCTCGCACGATTCCGGCACTGTTGCGGGGGTTGATGGATGCGAACCGGCTGGTGCGATTGCGGGCGGCAGAGGGGATTGTGGAACTCAAGGCGGAGATGGCGCCGATCTTCGCAGACGTCGTGGCGACAGGGGATCGCTACGGACTGCATGCCTATCTGACGGCTCTCGAGAATGCCGATTTGCGAGGAAAGCTCGAGGAGAGCATCGAGACAAGCACAAAAATCAATGCGGAAGACAAAAATCGTCTGAGGAAAGTGCTGCAGACAGGTACGCTGCCCGCAGAAGAACCTGTGATAACGGAAAGTGCCCCGGATAAGGCAACGTTGCTGCCGTGATTCGCTTTCTCGAGATATCGAACCAGACGCTCTTCTGGTACTACCTGGCCAGCAATCTCGCTTATTTGGTGATGTTACTGATTGCGGTGAAGACCAGCGCCCTGCACCAGCGCAGGCTGCAAAGCTATCGCTTGAGCTGGTTCAAAGAAGGCCCGATGGCCCCGCCTATCACGATCATTGCGCCCGCGCACAACGAGGAGGCCTCCATCCGTGTAGCGGTCCGCAACCTCCTCGAGCTGGATTATCCGGAACTGGAAGTCATCGTCGTCAACGACGGATCCGAAGACCGAACACTCGAAGAGCTGCAGGAGGAGTTCCGGCTGCGACCGGTGCGGGCGGTGTACGTTCCGGAGGCCAAGAGCGCGCCCGTACGAGGATTGTATCGAAGCGATGTGGACGCGAGGCTGATAGTCGTGGACAAAGAAGCCGGCGGGAGCAAGGCCGACGCGACCAATGCAGGTTTGAACGCGGTGACTTCGCCCTACGTGTGCGTTGTCGATGCCGACTCCCTCCTGGAACGCGATGCGCTGCTGCGGATCATGGTGCCCATCCTGGAGGACCCGAAACGCGTCGTTGCCGTGGGAGGCATCGTCCGCGTATTAAACGGGTCGGAAGTCGAAGGCGGACAATTACGACGCGTGCGTTTGCCGCGCAAAAGCATCGAAGCGATCCAGGTGATTGAGTATCTGCGTGCATTCCTGATTGGCCGGGAAGCTTGGGCGCAGGGAAACATGCTCATGATTATCTCCGGTGCGTTTGGCCTGTTTCGAACCGACCTGGTGCGCGCGGTTGGCGGCTACCGCGCGCGCTCGATCGGTGAAGATTTTGATTTGGTGGCCCGCCTGCACCGCCACTTGCTGGAGAAAGGGGCCGACTACGAAATCCGCTTTGTGCCGGATCCCATGTGCTGGACGGAAGTTCCATCCGACCTGAAATCGCTGGCAAGGCAGCGGGCGCGCTGGCAAAAGGGTTTGCTGGACGTGCTGTGGCCCAACCGGGACATGCTCTTTCGGCCCCGCTACGGCCGAATCGGCTTTTTTGCGCTTCCGTATCTCTGGCTGTTTGAGTTGTTTGCGCCGGTGGTGGAGATTGTTGGAATCGTAACGATTATTCTGGCAGCGGTCCTCGGTGTGCTCAGCAAGGAATTCTTTCTGCAATTCCTGCTCTTTGGGTATGCGTTCGCCACTGTGATTTCCATGGGCTCCGTGCTCCAGGAGGAAATCACCTACAAGCGCTACAACGACTGGAAAGATGTGGTGCGGCTGGTGAGTTACTGCTTCCTCGAACATTTTCCCTACCGGCAATTACACATGATCTGGCGGCTGCAAGGCCTCTCGCAATACCTGCGCGGCGACAATGTCTGGAGACCTCTGAAGCGCAAGGGCATGGCGTCGGCGAGAGTTCCATAGGCCTTCTGTAGCAAACCAAACAAGACATGGATACGCGACGGCTGTTTCTTGGCCAGAGAGCTGGTGGAGCAGGCACTTCTGCCGTCGCCGGGGAAGTTACACCAGACTGTTTTTTTGTTGACAATGGCTGGTCAATAGGTTCAATATGTCGTTGAACGACATGTCGAAGGAGGACATAATGGGTTCGCTGGCGCTTACAGAGCCCGTATTGCTCATCCTTCTCAGCCTGGCCGAGCAACCTCGCCACGGCTATTCGATCCTCAAAGATGTGCAGGAGATGAGCGACGGGCGCGTCAAGCTCAGCACCGGGACGCTCTACGGAGCGCTGTGCCGCTTGCTCGAAGATGGCTGGATCGAGCGTTTCAAAGAGAACGACACTTCACGCGGCCGCCAGGCATATTGCCTCAGCCGCGCGGGGCGGCGGAATCTGCAACTCGAAGTCAGCCGGCTGAAACATCTGACTAGACTGGCCATTCTGCGCGTGGCCCCGAAGGAGACGTGATCCATGCTTTTGCTGTACCGCTACCTCCTTCACCTATACCCGCCCGCCTACCGTTGCGAATTTGGCGAGGAGATGATCGCCGTATTCCGTGAAGCTCAGACAGAGACCTGGCACAAGAGCCTGATGGCGCGGGTCGCGTTCTGCGCTCGCGAAGCCGGAGGGCTGCTTTGCGGGGCTCTGCAGGAGCATCTCCGAGTCATCACCGGCCCGGATTTCTTGTCACTGTTCCGTTCAGGGAGGTTTACCATGCGTTCCGAATTTCGATTCCCGAAAGCTACTGCTCCGCTGATGGCGATCATCTTGGCAGTGATTGTGGTGGCGATCGAGAAGGCTA
>Ga0209377_1000522_pt1 | contig 25787 bp, 19 predicted proteins | sample GraSoiAngelo_141_FD_185898 | JGI IMG/M metagenome (GOLD analysis project Ga0209377, IMG submission 185898) | Grasslands soil microbial communities from the Angelo Coastal Reserve, California, USA - 14_0929_12_40cm (SPAdes) (version 2) | ecosystem: Environmental > Terrestrial > Soil > Grasslands ...
ATGTTTTCTGCCTTGGTCAGCGCATCCAGAAAATCCAACTGGGACGTTCCCGTTGCCACGACAATACGGGCCCGTCCGCGATCGAGGATGGCTCGGCGCATAGCAGTCGCCGCCTGTTCGGCAGCAGCTCTGGCAAGCGACATCTTGTCTTCAAACACTCTCACGATCACGGCTGATTCCTCTGTATGACTGATCGCGTCGGGCTTTCAAGTCTCCACGATTTGGCCAGCCGTCGTCAACGTCACATTCGCGGCGCGGTACGGCTGCTGGGCCGAAATCCAATTTCGCACTCCACGGATGTGGGATAGACTCCTCATTCATTACCAACAATTCGCAATCGGTTGAGGTGATCCCATGAATCTGTCATTCTATCGTCGTCTACCGCCAACGTTGATTCGTGTTTTGTTTCTTGTGCTTGTAACGAGTTCCGTTAATGGTGCTTTGCTGGGGGCGAGGACAACTCCGGATTCACAGGGTTTGCGTGTCACAGTTGACGCTGCAACGGGCGACTATGCCATAGGACAATTGGGTACCGCATCGGACGTTTTGAAGTCCACAATCGCTGCAAAAGTAGATGGACACTGGCTCCACGCACGCGACTATCCGAAACATACAATCACGGAATCCACGGTGCACGGCAATCTGGGAATTGCTCATGAATGGAGGGTAAGGCACTCGGAGTCGGCCGGCGCGCCAGATCTTTTCTACTCTCTAAGTTCCTACGCGAACCTTCCGTTCTGCGAAATCCAGGTCCAGGTGCTAAACAATTCCTCACAAACGATCCACATCGAAGCTATTCGTCTGATCGAAGGGGAAGAAGGCCATATTCTCGAGCTGGGTGGCCCGTCTGCTTCAGATCGTGTCCTTTCCGACAGTTTCAGCGAAGACCGCCCTGCTCTGAAAATCCATGACCTTGGAGACACTCCAGGAACCATGCACCGCGGAGTCGGCAGCCAACTGGTGTACAACCGGCAAAGTCACCTCAGTTTCTTCGCCGGCGCGCTCACTTCTGATCGCTTTCTGAGCGTATTCCGCCTTTATGTTGGCGGTTCTTCCGGGACTCCGAAAATCCAGGCCTTCGAGGTCGATTCAACCGGCACGACCGAACTAACCAAAGAAAATTCCCTGAAACAATCCCCGCCCGAAGATCAAATTGAATTGAGCCTCCCTCTTGAGCCGGCAACGGTCTTGTCCTCCGAGAGAATATTCTTCGGTGTGAGCAGCGACTACCACACTCAGTTGGAAGCCTACGGATCCTTGATTCGCACGCTTCACCACGCACGCGTTTCTTCATCCACTCCCATGGGTTGGTGGAGCTGGACCGCCCATTATTTTGGGCTTAACGAAGGGACCGCCCTGACCAACGCGCATTGGCTGGCTCAGCATTTGGCGCCGTTTGGATACGACTACTTCCACATTGACGAGGGATATCAGTACGCTCGGGGCGAGTACACCACACCGGATGCCACGCATTTCCCCAATGGAATGGCCGCTCTGGAAAAAAAGATTCTGGGCAAAGGTCTTATTCCCGGCATATGGACCGCTCCCTTTGAAGTTGCCGACCGGTCCTGGGTTTACCAGAATCATCGCGACTGGCTGGTCCGCAACGCGAAAGGCGAACCCATTCGGCTCGGCAGGCTCGATGGCAAGGATCAGTTGTTTGTGATCGATGCGACCAATCCAGGCGCCCAGGAATATTTGCGCCAAACTTACTCCACGCTCGCAAACGAGTGGAACATCCGTTACATCAAGCTGGATTTTATGGAAGATACGGCCGTTGAGGCCTTCTATTATCGCCCCAATACCTCCGCACTTGAGGCTCAGAGAATTGGTCTACAAATCATTCGGCAAGCTGTCGGCGAGAACGTGCTTCTCGACAAGGACGGCAGCCCGATGCTCAACCCGGTTGGTATTGTGGATGCCGGTCGCATTTCTCTCGATACCGGCCACACTTTCGTGGCCACCAAGGATGCTGCTTCCGGAGTTGCGGCAAGATACTACATGCACCGCAATTTCTTTGTCGACGATCCCGACGCCTTCAACGTTTCCACGCAGATTGTGATCGACCAGCCCTGGCATGGCGGCAAGGTCCCCCTCAGTCTTGACGAGGCCAAGGCCTCTATCGCTCTTTCCGCGGTTTCCGGCGGGATGTATGAAATCGGCGATGACCTGCCCGCTCTCGGCGCAGATCAGGAGCGCCTGGCATTGGTTCAGAACCAGGATCTAATCGAAATGGTCAAGTTGGGTCGCGCGTCGACGCCCCTCGATCTCATGAGTTATTCGCCTGAAGACGGTCAGCCAAGCATGTTTCTGCTTAGGGAAGATCGTCGCCAAAACATCCTCTCGATCTTCAATTGGACAGACAAACCTCGCTCACATTCCATCGAGTTCTCAAGCCTCGGATTATCTACTTTGGACAAGTACCGGGCCTCGGACGTGTTCAGCTGCCAAGAGGCAACAACGGTGCATACGGACTCCTTTGTCGTGGACCTGCCTCCTCGTTCGGCCCGAGTGCTCAAAATCATAAACATCGGTCTCCAAGCTCGGCCACCAACAATCAAAGTGGAGCACGTGCAGGACGCGAAGACTGGAGCGGCCCTGACTTTCCGCGCTCAACAAGCAAGTCCCGACGACTCTGTTGTCTCGTATCGATGGACTTTCGGAGACGGGGTCACTCTGCAAGGCCCGGAGGTCTCCCATGCCTACACACGGCCGGGAAAATACAAATTGACGGTAACCGCAATCGGTTTGGGAGGGCTGTCTACCGAAGACAGCTTTCAAATCTCGGTAACTGGTTCGCTATCTACGAGATTTTCCCCTACGGAAAGGCGGCGCTACGTACCTGCCAACTGAACCGTGGCAAGCTCTGCAAGCTTGTTTTTGCCGGGCTTCTACGCAAGCACAGCAGGATGCATGATTCTTGACGGATACGGCTGCCAATCCCTTTTCACGAGAAGCCGTCCCGGTCCGGCAGTTCAAAGGAGAATTGCATGGGTCATCCGCTTCTTGATCTTACAGACAAGACGGCCGTGGTCATCGGGGGAACCAGCGGTATCGGTCTCTCCCTCGCTCGCGGACTGGCCCAGGCCGGCGCAAACGTCGTCCCCACCGGACGGCGCGAGGACTTGGTGCGTAAAACCGCCGCGGAAATCGTCGTGCTTGGCCGCCGCTCGCTCGCCCAGACCTGCGATGTCACCGACAACGCCAGCATCGAACGGCTGCTGCAATCCGTCTGCGCCGAATTCGGCAGCGTTCAGATCCTAGTGAATTGCGCGGGCCGCACCAGGAAAATGCCGACGCTTGATTTTCCCGAATCCGAATGGGATGCCATTCTTGAAACCAATTTGAAGGGGACCCTGCGTGCCTGCCGCGTCTTCGGCCGCCACATGATCGAGCGTCGCTACGGACGCATTATCAACATCGGCTCGCTTTCCTCGCTCGTTGGCCTGTTCGAGGTTGCCGCCTACGGCGCCAGCAAAGCCGCTGTGGCTTCTCTTACCAAAACGCTCGCGATCGAATGGGCAGCTTCAGGGGTTTGTGTCAATGCGCTCGTTCCCGGCGTGTTGCGCACCGACCTAAACGCAGCCCTGCTCGATGGCACCGAGCGTGGCAAGGAATTCTTGCTTCGCACTCCGATGCGGCGCTTCGGAAAACTTGAAGAACTCGTTGGCGCCGCGGTTTTTCTCGCTTCCGACGCCGCTAGCTTTGTCACCGGCCATTTGCTCGTCGTGGACGGCGGCATTATGGCCAGTGGGGTGAATCAATAAATCACACGACCGCCCCCGAGCCTCAATCGCCGTTCAGTGGCTTCCCTTCGCCGCGACAGTCGATGCTGTCATACGTGCCCTAGTCTCTTTCACAATTGCCAGAAATTTCCGCGCGTTCTCAACTATCATTTCTGGTTTGCCCGACTTTAGCGCCTCTGCCTGCACTAATTCCCCACCAACTCCCAGCGCCACAGCCCCCGCCTCAATAAACTCCGCCGCCGTACTAAGGTTCACGCCCCCCGTTGGCACTAGCGGAACTTGCGGCAGCGGGCCTTTCAGTGCCTTGATGTACTTCGCCCCTCCCACCTGTCCGCACGGAAACACCTTCACAAAATCCGACCCCGCCTCCCATGCGGTGATCACCTCCGTGGGCGTCAGCGCTCCCGCCATCATCAGCTTCCCTTCAGCCGCCGCCAGCTGGACCACTTGCAGATTCAGCCCCGGGCTCACCAGGAATTGCGCTCCTGCATCAAGGCACCGCCGCGCCATCTCCGCATTCAACACCGTCCCCGCTCCGATGAGAATTTCCGCCCCAGCGCTTTTTGCGAGTTCCCGAATGACTTCTACGGCCCCGGGAACCGTCATCGTGATTTCCACGATCGGAATCCCGCCCTCACACACAGCAGCGGCCGCGATTCGCGCCTCGCGCGCCGAGGATGCGCGTACCACCGGCACGACCCCAAGCTCAACGATCCTCTCTCGAACTTTTTGCTTTTCCATTCTGCTATCACCCAAGACTGCCCCTCTCCCTCACCGCGCAATCCGTGCTCCCACCCCTTTCATCACTTGCATCACTTCCTGGAACGTAACCATCGAAGTGTCGCCCGGCGTGGTCATGGCCAGCGCTCCGTGCGCCGCCCCACACTCCACGGACCACTGCGGCTCCTGCCCCGACAAAAATCCGTAGATCAAGCCGGACGCAAACGAATCGCCTCCCCCCACGCGATCAAAAATCTCCAAGTTCTCTCGATTCTTCGCCTTGTAAAACTTCTCATCGCAATAACAAATCGCGCCCCAATCATTCAGCGTCGCGGTTTTGGCTTTTCGCAGAGTCGTCGCTACCACTTTAAATGCATAGTCCTTCACGACCTTGCCAATCATTTGCTTGAATCCTTCGACTTCAAACGCCGAAATGTGCTCGTCCATCCCTGGCACTTCATACCCCAGCGCCGCCGAAAAATCCTCTTCATTCCCGAGCATCACATCAACGTGTGGCGCAATCCGCCGGTTCACTTCCTGAGCCTGCTTCTTGCCGCCCAGAGATTTCCAGAGTGACGCCCGATAGTTGAGATCATACGAAACGACGGTGCCGTTTTTTTGTGCCGCCTCCATCGCTTCCAGCGCCACTTCCGGCGTGGTCCCGGAAAGTGCGCAGAAAATTCCTCCGGTATGAAACCACCGCGCGCGCTGCTTTCCAAAAATCTCGTTCCAATCGATATCCCCCGGCTTCAACTGCGATACCGCAGTGTGCCCGCGATCGTAGCTCCCCAGCGCCGCACGCACGCCGAACCCGCGCTCCGTAAAATTCAGCCCATTGCGCGCGGCCCGGCCCACGCCGTCGTGCCCCACCCAACGCACTAGCGACTGGTCCACTCCTCCCTGGTAAATAAGGTCCTGCAGCAAGCGCCCCACGGGATCATCCGAGAACGCCGTCACCACCGCCGTGTCAAGCCCGAAGCAGCGCTTCAACCCGCGCGCCACGTTGTATTCCCCGCCGCCCTCGCACACTTCGAACGACCGCGCCGTCGCGACCCGCCGCTCCCCCGGGTCGAATCGCACCATCACCTCGCCCAGACTCACCAGGTCCCAGCGGCATTCCTTCTTCGCCTTGATCGTCAGCGCCATGCGCTCTCCTCAAGTGCCTTTCGAATCGCAACCCATGATCCGCTCATACCACGTCCTCCCCGCAATCTCTCAATTCACGTTTTGCACTCCCGCAGCGATTCTAACGGGTTCCAGCCGGGGCGCCAGAATCTGGATAATGCCCAGCGCCAGCAAATAAGCGGAGCCTGCGATTACGAACGGAATCATATAACTCCCCGTCCGTTGCAAAACGTGGCCCACGACCGTTGCAATCAGCATCCCGCCAATCGCTCCCGCCATCCCCCCGATTCCCACCACTGACCCCACCGCCTGCGTGGGAAACATGTCCGAAGTCAGCGTAAACAGATTCACCGAGAACCCCTGGTGACATGCCGCGGCAAGTCCAATCAGCAACACCGCAGACCACATGCTCTCGACCCGGTAGGCAAACACCACCGGGATCACCCCGAGCGCACAAATCAGCATCGTGCACTTTCGCGCGGCGTTAATGCTGTATCCCCCGTGAATAAGGAAAGACGACACCCAGCCCCCGGCGACGCTGCCGGTATCCGAAATCAGATAAATCGTCATGATCGGAATCCCGATTCCCGTCAACGCCAGGCCATGTTTGCTCTGCAGAAATCCAGGCACCCAAAAAAGGTAAAGACGGACATCGCGTCTCCGATCCACGTATCTTTAGCAGCATTAAATTTCCAGAAGTGCTGGTGCGAATCGATCCTCATCACTGTGGTAGAAAAATCTTCAGCGTTCCGATTTCAAAGTGAGACTCCCCGTTTCCACGGAATAAAATCGTCTTGAGCGAGCTGTTCCGCCTTGGTGCGCAATTCTCCGCTCGCGACTTGAATCACCAGGTCCAGAATCGTTTCGCCCATTTCTTCAATGCTCGTTTTCCCGGTGATGATCCCGCCCGCATCAATATCAATGATGTCGGACATGCGCTGCGAGAGATTCGAGTTCGTGGAGATTTTCACAACCGGCGCGATCGGATTCCCGGTCGGCGTCCCCAGCCCCGTTGTGAACAAAACCACATGCGCGCCTGCCCCAACTTGCGCTGTCACGCATTCCACGTCGTTTCCTGGAGTGCATTGCAGGTTCAGTCCCGGCTCGGTCGAGTATTCCGGATAATCCAGCACCGCCGTAACGGGAGACGTGCCACCTTTCTTTGCCGCGCCGGCTGACTTCATCGCGTCGGTCAGTAATCCATCACGGATATTTCCCGGCGAAGGATTCATTTCAAATCCTGATCGAACCGCTTTGGCGCGGGCTGCGTAATCCCTCATGAGTTGCGCAAATCGAGATGCCACTTCTTTCCGGGCGCAACGCTCAATCAGTTCTTGTTCCACACCGCACAGCTCTGGAAACTCGGAGAGAATGCCTTTTCCACCCAACGCGGCGACCAAATCGGCGGTGTGTCCGATTGCCGGATTTGCGGAGAGTCCGGAGAATCCATCCGAGCCGCCACATTTCAATCCCAGCGTGAGTTGCGACAGAGGCGCCGATTGCCGCGTGATTTTGTCCGCATCCATCAGGCCCAGAAAAGTGTCACGAACAGCCTTCGTAATCATCGCGGCTTCGGAAGGGCTTTTCTGTTGTTCAAAAACCAGTAACGGCTTGCTTAATTTCGAATCACGGCGCTTGATTTCTTCCAGCAGAATCGGAACCTGTGCATTCTCGCAGCCCAGGCTCAGGACCGTGGCACCGGCAACATTCGGGTGATGAATGTACCCTGCTAGCAGTGCACAGAGGTTGTTCGCATCTTCGCGGGTCCCGCCGCAACCGCCTTCGTGCATTAAGAATTTGATGCCATCGATATTTCGAAACACCTTTGGGGAGGGCTTCCCCTGTTGCGCTTCTTCGCCAAAAGTCAACGTCCTCAGTTCGTCCGTTTTTCCCTCTCGATAGAGCCGGACCAGCTCCGCAACTTGCCGTCGATAGATCTGAGGTGCCGCAAAGCCCAACTCTTCCTCGAAGGCCTGTTTCAAAACGCCCAGATTGCGGTTCTCGCAGAAAACCAGGGGAAGAACCAGCCAGTAATTTCGCGCACCCACCTGGCCATCCGTTCGGTGGTAGCCAAGAAAAGTCTTCTTGCGCCACGCGGTGACATCGGGGGGCACCCAACGGCGCCCCACTTTTTCGGTTTCGTGAAACCCCGCGGCTGCGTGACTAATGTTGCTTGTGGAAAGCAATTCTCCGCGACGCAGAGTCTTCACCGCTCGGCCTACCAGCACGCCGTACATGATGATTTCACCGTCGGCTGCAACGTCTTGCATGACAAATTTATGCTTTGCCCGCACGTCCGACAACAAAACGTATTCGTTCCCCAAAACACTTACGCGTTCCCCCTGACGCAGCTCCGTCAGAGCGACGAGAACGTTATCCCTCGGGTCCAGCCGCAAAACTCGACTCTGTGTTATCCCGTTGTCTGGCATCGGCGTCCTGCTGTTCGCGCCTGCGCTCTCATTCTAGTGCCGTTCGAGCCGCTTTTGCCAAATCGAATCTTTCGCTGGCGTCGGGCGATAGTGTAACCTTTCGCTACCGCATTCTGATCTCTCCGGAAATCGGCAGACCGGAGACTACGAAGCCGCTGAAACGGCTTTCGCTGCGGCGTTGCGCTGGTACTCTCACTCCCATGAATTTTCGCGTTGGGCTTATCGGCGGCGGCAGCATTACCGAAACTCATGCGCGCGCCGCCCGCGCCATCCCCGGCGTAGAAATTGCCGCAATCTGCGGAAGCAACTCCGAAAAAGTCCACCGTCTCTGCCGCGAGCACGGCGGAACGCCGTATCTGGAACTCAGCGCTTTCCTGACGCACCGCCCGATGGACTTGGTGATCATCGGCAGTCCTTCAGGTCTCCACGCCAACCAGGGCATCGCCGCTGCCAAACACGGTTTGCACCTTCTGACGGAAAAGCCGATTGACATCAGCACCAAGAGTGCTGACGCCTTGATCGAAGTAACAAAACAAGCGGGGGTAAAGCTCGGCGTAATTTTTCAGGACCGAATGAAGCCGCACATCCGCCAACTCAAGGACTGGATCGCGCGAGGCTTGCTTGGCAAGCCGTTACTCGTCGACGCGCGCGTAAATTGGTACCGGCCACCCGATTGTGCGCGTAGACTTCCTTCGGAGTGCGTTCCTACCGATCGCTGGGGTCTGGCTGGGACGTTTACCCAAGGAGCCGTACCCTTGCCTTCGCTTCGCCGATTGACTCGATCAACCGCCATTTTGATTGCTCTCGCTCTGACAGGACTATTTTTCTTGAAGTTCGCCGGACAAAGCCAGGAACCCGGGTGGAGTATCCAGCACCAAGAAGATCCGAATGCCGCCAAGCGAATGACCGTGCTACTGAAAGATTTCGAGCCGCGTCCGATGCTGCACGTGGCTGCGCACGATGTGCCTCGCGCCCGATTCCCCGTGATCGACGTGCACAACCATGTGAATGATGCCACCACAAACCACGGCGAACAGGTTCCTCCTGCCGACGTCGTCCGGGTGATGGATCAAGCCAACGTGAATCAGGTCGTGATTCTGACCGGAATGTGGGGAGACAAACTTCAATCCGTCATCGATAAGATGGTCAAGCAGTATCCCGATCGGTTTCTGGTCTTCACACAGTTCGACTGGAGCAAAGTGAATGATCCCAATTTCAGTCAGGAAATGGTCGAGCAATTGGACGATGCCGTGCGCCGTGGCGCGCGCGGGTTGAAAGTGCTCAAAGACTTGGGCCTCGGCGTCAAGGACAAGTCCGGCAAACTGCTCCCCGTGGACGATCCGCGTCTCGATCCCGTTTGGGAGGAGTGTGGCAAACTGGGCATTCCAGTGGCCATCCATACAAGCGACCCAGAGGCTTTTTTTCTGCCCACCGATGAGTACAACGAACGATATGAAGAGTTGATGCACAATCCCACTTGGAGCTTCTTCGGCCCACAGTTTCCCTCCAAGCTGACCCTGCTGGAGCAGCGGAATCATGTTATTGCCAAGCATCCACGCACGACTTTCATTGCTCTTCATGTCGCCAACTGGCCGGAGAATTTGGACGCCGTCTCCGCATGGCTGGACCAGTATCCAAACATGTATGTGGAGTTGGGCGCCCGTGAGGCTGAACTAGGAAGGCAGCCGCGGCGCGCACGCAAGCTCTTCTTGAACTACCAGGAGCGCATCCTATTTGGAACGGACAGCGATCCGGACGAAAAGATGTACGCCAACTATTTTCGATGGTTGGAAACCGCCGACGAATATTTTGACTACTGGGGCTATCCGGAACAAGGCCGCTGGCATATTTACGGAATGGAATTGCCGGACGGCGTCCTCGAAAAGGTTTACAACAAGAATGCGCAAAAGATCTTCTCGCAATTCAAAGGAAAGCCGGAAGGAAGCAGACCATGAGTGCGTCGCGCCAAAAATCAAAGCTGAGATTTTCCGTCATCCCGATCTCTGTCGCGGCTCTTCTGGCGTTCTCCGGCTGCAAGCAACAGCAAATTCCTTCCGCTTCGCAAGCCCAGCCAGCGCCGGCCTCAACCATCCGCGTAATTCCCAACGCCAATGAGCTGCGCATCCAGACGTCTGCCGCGGAGTTTGTACTCTCCCCAAACGGCTACTTGAAAGCCAGCCTCGTAGGCAAGAATGCGCTTTCCACTCTGGATGATCCCGGCACGGAGCCGGGCCAGCTCCTGACCGCTGCGCACCGTCCCGTGACCGATTTTTCATTGGACATCGCGCATGCTCAAGTTGGCGACGCCCAGGGGAAGCTGGGCAAGACCGGGAAACACATTGACGTTCACGCCTGCAGCCGCAGCCTGGCGCTCGACGAAACACTCTCGCTCGAGTTTTACGATGACTTTCCCGGTCTAGCGCTTGTTTCTGCTTCCTTCCGCAACACCGGGCAAAAAGACGTCGCGCTCGATAGCGTTGCGCTGCAGAAGCACCGCTTCAACGCTACTCTGGCCGATTCTCTTGCGGCGCACAATCAGATGTGGACTTTTCAAGGTTCGAGCCTGAAATGGGGCAAAGATGAAACCTTCCCCATGCCCGCGAAATTTTCTCAGGAAAATCCCTTTGGCGCCTCGGTCGAATCTAAAGACGATTCGGGCCGCGTAGGCGGCGGCATTCCCGTCGTCGCCTTTTGGACTGCGCACGTCGGCGAAGCCGTCGGGCATCTGGAAACGGTTCCGCTGGTTCTTTCCATTCCCGTCGAGACCACTTCCGACGGTTCCGTCGACGTTTCCGTGCGTTTTCCCGCCAACACCACGCTGAAGCCCGGCGACGCTTTTTCCACGCCTCGCACCTTTGTTGCCATCTACGCCGGAGATTTTTACGAGCCGCTCAACCTCTGGTCCAACGCCGTCGACCGCGAAGGCTTGGCCAAGCCCGCCAACAACGACGAAAACTACGCCGTGAGCTGGTGCGGCTGGGGCTATGAAGCGAACGTGACCCCCAAGCAAATGACCGGCACCATCCCGAAACTGAAAGAGCTGAGCATCCACTGGGCCACGCTCGATGACCGCTGGTTCAGCAATTACGGCGACTGGCAGCCGCGAACCGACACGTTTCCCGGCGACTCCATCCAGGAGCTGGTGAAAGTGTTTCACCAACAGGGGCTCAAGATGCAGCTCTGGTGGCTGCCGCTGGCCGTCGAGGACGGAAAGTACCGATACGAAGAGCACAAGTATGTTGTCTCCGACGTGGTGAAAGAGCATCCGGACTGGCTCGTCCTGGATAAAAACGGGCAGCCCGCGCGCATGGCGCGCAATCTGGCGACGCTTTGCCCCGCGCTGCCCGAAGTGCGCGACTACTACAAAAAGCTCACCGAGCGCTTCGTCCGCGACTGGGACTTCGACGGCCACAAGCTCGACAATATTTACGCCGTTCCGCCCTGTTACAACCCCAAGCATCACCACAAATCGCCCAACGATTCCGTCTACGCCATGGGCGACGTCTACAAAGTCATTTTCGAGACCACGCGCGCCCTGAAGCCCGACAGCATCACGCAGAGCTGCCCGTGCGGCACGCCTCCGAGCCTTGCCTGGTTCCGCTACCTGGACCAGGCTGTTACCGCTGACCCGGTCGGCTCCATTCAGGTTCGCCGTCGCATCAAGATGTACAAGGCGCTGCTCGGCCCGCGCGCCGCTATTTACGGCGATCACGTCGAACTGACCCGCATCACTGGCGCGAACACCAACAATGAGCTGGACGTTGGCAGCGACTTTGCCTCCACGCTCGGCACCGGCGGCGTCCTCGGCACAAAATTCACCTGGCCTGACTACAGCCCTAAGTTCAAGACCGTCTTTCTCAACGACAAAAAAATGGATCACTGGAAAAAATGGATTGCGCTCTACAACGAAAAAATGCTTTCCAAAGGAAATTTCCTCGATTTCTACGTTTACGGCTACGACTCCCCGGAAGCCTACGCCATCGAGAAGGATGGCAACCTGTTCTACGCTTTTTACGCTCCCGCCAGCCCTGGCAAATCGAAGACCGACTCCGGAACTGCAGGAACATGGAAAGGTGACGTCGAACTCCGCGGGCTTTCGGCGAAGTCTTACCGCATCCTCGATTACGTCAACAACAAAGACTACGGCGTTATCTCTGGCCGAACCTCTGGCTCGGCGCCCCGCCTTCACGTCGAATTTCAGGACCATCTCCTGCTGCAAGCCACGCCGGCTTCGTCCCCTGCCGACAACTCCGCCCAAGGAACTCCCTGAGCTCGGCCTGCTAGTTGCATTTTCTGTGTAGGGGCGCGATTCATCGCGTCCCTTTGTGCCCGAGGTCGGGGCAAGGGAAACAGAGAGATCCTTCGCTTCGGTGCTCGTTCAGGACACGCATCCTTCGTGGGATGCTCGCTTTCACCCCGGCGCGGGGCAGGGGGGTGTACACCCACCCCCGGCATTTCGTATGGTTATCAAAACAAAGAGGTTACAAATTAGGCAGTTTGTATTTGCCTGAAAAGAAAGAAGATAACAACGGGCAAAACTGGGCAAAATCGGTCCGTTCAGGAATCTATAGGACCCCCTTCACCTCCGTTGCATGGGAAAGAGTGTGGAAGTGATTGATGGGAAAGGGGTTGCGATCGGCCCGTTGCGCCAGGGGTGCGGAACTGCATGAAAATAAGGACGTTAGATGGGCACACTGCGGTTTGGGAATTTTGAAGGAGGGAGCGTTGTGGACCCATATAGGCGGGCAATTACGAAGTGCTCGGTCTCGGAAGGCCGATGGGCACGACATGTCGTGCCCCTACGACCTGGCCGTGGGCCGTGGCTCCCGCGCAGCCGGGCTGATGGAGTGCTTGCGCTGGAACGCTTCGCGATGCGTCGCATGGCGAAACGCTTCGCTGCCGCCGGCGCGCGTCACGGAAAGCACGCCGATTACGTTGGCGTACTGCAGGCAATCCGCCGGACTCGCGCCGCGGATGAATTGGTGAACAAAACCGGCGTCGAAACTGTCTCCGGCGCCCACCAAATCGACAGGGGTGACGGGAGGCGGAAACCCTCGAACTTTTCCGCACCGCGCCGCGCGTAGGCGCCTTGCGAGCCGCGCTTGATGACCACCAGAGGAACGTTTTTGGAGAGGATTTCTGCAGCCTGCCGGAAATCCGCCGCGCCCGCCAGCTGGCAGGCTTCGTTTTCATTGGGCAGCAGGATGTCCACATATTTGAAGACCAGTTGAATATCAGGGGACCAGCGATTGTTCGGATCATCGTTGGTATCGAGAGAGGTAGTAAGCCCGGCTTCTTTGGCCTTGCGAAATGGATCGACCATGGCAGGCCGCAAACCTTTGTGTAGGAAGTACGACGAAATATGGAGGTGTTTTGCACTGAAGATACAGCCAAGATCGAGATCGGTCATGGAAAGGCCATACATGGTGCCGGGATACGTGAGGATGTAGCGCTCTATGCGCTGCGGCAGGACGGCCGTCAGACCGGTGGTCTTGCCGGCAAACTTTCGGACGTGCGAGATATCGACGCCGCTCTCGCCCAGGCGCTTGAGGCAGATCTCGCCGAGCGGGTCGCTGCCAATGCAGGAGGTGAAGCCCACGCGATCGCCCAGGCAGGACAAGTTGTGCGCGAAAATGGCCGAAGAGCTGCCCAGGGTGATGCTGAGTTCCTTGGCCAGGTGCTCGCGTTCGAGCTCCAGCTTTTCCGGCAAGCCGTAAAAGATAATGTCGAGATTGAGCTCGCCGACAACGCTGACGTCAAGAGTGGCCAAGGAAGCTGTCCTCCGAGGGATTCAATCGAGTATCACCACGCGCGAGAGATTCTTTGGTTCGTCGGGGTTGAGATTTTTCTTTACGCCGGTGAAGAGCGCCAGCAGTTGGCCCGGTACGATGAAAGGAGCGAGGGTCGCCAGCTCCGGGCCGTCAAAGCCCAGCTCGAAGATGAAATCGCTCGAGCGGCGAATGGCGTCGTTGGCGCGATTGCAAATCGCAATCGTTAGGCCCCCGAGGTGGTGCATTTCGGCCCGCACTTCGCTTTCGGCCTGCAAGCCTGCTTCGCTGAGGAAAAACGTGAGGCAAGTCGCCGGGCTGACGACCGCTTTCGGGCCGTGGCGGAATTCAAGTGTGTGAAACGCCTGGCTGTAGGAACACGACATCTCGGTAATTTTCAGGGAGGCTTCACGCGCTAGGGAGTGGAAGGGTCCTTGCCCGAGAAAAACGTAGTCGGCAAAGGAGTGCTCCGACACAAACTCTTCGACCTGCGCCGAGAGCGCTCGAACGCGACCCGCAAAATGATCCGCCAGGCGCCCCAGGCTGGATGCAATTTCCGTTTTTCCAGATTTCTCACCGGCCAGGACTTGCAGCGCCAGCAACATCGATGAAAAGGAGCGCGTCATGACCATGCTTTTTTCATCGGCGGCCAGGAGCCGGATCGTGCGGTCGCACGCTTCCTCCAGTTGCGAATCCGCCGCGCAGGTGACGCCTAGCGTCGGCAGGCGGTGTTCCTGCGAAAGCACCTGTGCGGCTTTCACCGCTTCGGAAGTTCGCCCGGAGCGCGAAATCACGACCGCCTGCGCGTTCTCCGCGGCGCGGACGGACATGCCTGGAAACAAAAGAATTTCCGAGGCCGGAACGGCGCGGGCTCGCTGTCCGGTCATCATGGTCCAGGAAGCGGCTGCCGCTTCGGCAAGGTAGAAGCTCGACCCGCAACCGATGAACGTCCATTCGGTGCGCGATTTGGCTTCGTCGAGGATTTCTCTAATTGCGCCGCTACTCTCCAGTTCGCTCAGGCATTGCCGCCAAATTTCTGGCTGCGAGAGAATTTCCGCGAGCGTGGCGAAACTCTGCACACCTTTGTTCGGGCCTAGCATGTACACGCTTCTCCGAGCCGTCACAGAAAAGAAACTCAAACCAAGGTCACTTCCACTTTCATTTCGCGCAATGCTTTCAAGTCATGCCGAGAAATCTTGCGATCCGTAATCGTTTCGTGGACCGAACTCGCGGGCATGATCAGGGAGAGGCTCCGGCGGCCGAATTTGCTAGAATCGCAAACCACCACGGTGCGGCGCGCAGCATCCGCCATCGCGCGGTTCACGCGCGCCTCCAAGAGATTCGGTGTCGTCAGCCCATAACGCACATCAAATCCGTCTACCGCGAGGAAAAGCAAATCGGCGTTCAGTTTTCGCAAAGCCTCTTCGGCAAGAGGACCCACCAGCGAAAAGGAATTCTTCCTTAGGACTCCGCCGGTCAAGATAACGTCCACCGACGTGCCTGCCAGCTCCGCGGCAATGTTGGCGGCATTCGTGATGATCGTCAGGCTGCGAAAATGTCTGCATGCGCGGGCGATCGCCGTGGTCGTTGTTCCCGAGTCCAGAATGATCACCTGCCCTGACCGAATCATCTTCACTGCGGCAGCGGCAATGCGCAGCTTTTCCTGTCGGTGCAGGCGCTCTTTTTCTTGCAACGTTCGATCGTTCAATGCGCCCGTGCGCAGGGGAAGCGCGCCGCCGTGCGTGCGCTCCAACAGCCCGCGATGATGTAGAAATTCCAAATCCTTGCGAATTGTAATCAGAGAAGTCTTGAATCGCTTGGAAAGATCGCCCACCAGGACCCGGCCGTCGCCTTGCAGGACCTCCAGAATTTCGCGTCTACGTTCTTCACTCAGCATGTCGCCGCCAGCTCCGCATCTTCACGAAACGACCTCAATCTTCACAGCTTACGCAATCTATGCACGTCACGCGCGTGCAGCTGCCCGGGCAAGTCGGCGAGACAGTTTGCGGCGCCACAGGCCGCAGCGAGGTTGAGTGAGTCTTCCGATCCCAGTCCTTCCTGCGCGGCATGCACGAAACCGGCAACGGTGGCATCGCCGCTCCCGACACCGGAACGAGCGGCCACTTTCAACGGTAGCACATAAAAAACGCTGCGGCTTTTCGCCGGTTGCCACACCAATCCGTGCGGCCCCAAGCTGATGGCGGCACTTTTTGCTCCGGCCGCGATCAATTTTGCAATTGCCGCCGCTGCGGATTTCGCATCGGAGATGGAATTTCCAAGCCATTCGGCTTCTTCGCGATTAGGTTTCACGAAATCGGGTCCGGCTGAAAGAGCGCGCTTCAGCGGCTCGCCGCTGGTATCCAGAAATGCTTTTCCGCCAAAGCGATGAGTGAGGGCGATCAAATTCGCGTAGAATTCCGATAGGAGGCCGGGAGGCAAGCTGCCAGAAAAAACAGCAAGCAAATCGTGCCCTGCTTCGCGGAAAACAGATTCACAGGCCGACTCGAATGCGCGACATTCTTGTGTTGAAATGGTAGGCCCAGTTCGAGAATCTCCGTCACGTTTCCGTCCTCATCGATAATTTCCAGGTTGACGCGCGTAGCATTTTTCATGGGCACTGTAACCGAAGAAATGTCGAGATCCTTCAAACCCGCCAGCAACTCTTGCCCGGTGGCTCCTCCCGCGAAGCCGATCCAACGCGGCACGCTGCCCAGAGCGCGAAGGGCCATTGCAACGTGTGCGGATTCCCCTCCTGCCGCAGCCTGCACATGGCTGACGCGATTGACTCTTCCCAGCGCAAGCTTCGGCAGGCGAACACGTTTGTCGACGGCCGGGTTGGCGCTGACGCAAACAATCATGAACCTGCGTTTCCTGCGCGAAACGCAGTTGCATTCGAATCGCTTGCGAAGCGAGCGAACCAGGGACGCGCGGCGACCAGCCGGGCATTTACTCTCTCAATGTTGTGAACCCCCTGCTCGTTCAACCATTTCTCGAGTGCACCGAGCCCTTCCTTCACGTAGATGGGAACGCCATCTTTCCACGTGGCCCGTCCGCACAGAACACCGGAGAAATTGGCCTCCGCTTCCGCCGCCAGTTGCAGTGCGTCGTCAAAGAGTTCGTTGCTAACGCCTTCAGAAAGATAGATAAACGGGACGCACGCGGCGTCCGTTGCTTGACGAAAATATTTTTTGCTTCCGCACGCGAATATAGCCAGTCGCGCTCCGCTCCAGGCGCTCCTTCGACGTGGGGCATACTCACGGGAACGCCGACCTTCAAAATGTCGACAGCATATTGAGGCTTGGAAAATTCCTCGATGCTTTTGGTGACCACTTCCGGTTTCACTTGGGCAAATTCCCGGCTTTTGTCTTCCATACCTTCGCAGTGCTGACCAGTTCGAGAAAGAGGGGTACGTCAAGGGCGCAGCATTCCGCGCCGATGCATTCGACCCAGGCATGCTTCGAATCGTTAATCTCTGTGCTGCTTGAAGGCGAGTAGTACAGAAGAATCTTCACGCAGTCCGCACCTGCGTCGACAAGGCGCTTTGCGGACCAGTGCTCGAGCAAATGCGGCAGCCGCCCGGGAATGGCTTTGTCGTAACCGGATTGCTCGTAGGCCAGGAGCAGCCCGGCATTTGTCGCTCTAGCCCGTGCGGTGGGCAAACTGTATTCGGAGTGCTGAGTCAGAATGCGGCTCGCGGCTTCCTTAAATTCCACGAGCATTTCTCCGGGAATGGCCTCGGGGATAACCCCTTTGGCTTTAGCAATCAAAGAGCGCAAAGCAGTGCGCTGGTCGATGGCAAGCGCTGCGATAACACCGCGCTAGTCCGAAACGCGCTCGAGGCCTTTCCTTTTTCCCGATGTGCTCCCAGTTGGCATGGGCAACCCTAATGGCACTCGTCGAGCCACACCACTGCGCCACGCTCGACCCGCGGCAAAACAAACTCCTGATGTTGTGCAACTTCCTGACCGTGGACGACTTGCACTTCTCCGAGGAACGGCAAGAACTTCAGCGAGCATTTTCTAGTGTTTGAAACTGTAATCCGTGCGCCGCGCTCGGCTTCGGGCACGGCAATCTTGTGCGGAACCAGGCCTGCAAAGTTGGCCAGAAAAATATGAGGCTTTCCCTCGACCAGAGCCATGTTCGCAGCAATCGTCGGAGACGCATCCACCTTGAGCCCGGATTCGACGTTCACGGCATCCAGAAACTTTTCCACAGATTCACCGGAGCCCCTGGCAAAATCTTTTTGCAAAGCTTGCAAGTGTGTCCTGCCGGGGCAGTCTTCAAACCACTTCACTTTTTCGGAACTCGCGATGCCCGTGGCGTTTTTTCCGGTGATCACCAACCGGCCGCCCTGTTTGACAAATGATCGCAATCCCTTTTTTTCCTCCTCTTCCAAGAAGCTGACGCTGGGCAGCACGAGCACCTCCCCGTAGTATGCAGACAAAGTACGCGGCGTAACGACTTGAAACTCGAGGTGCTTTTGCAGCAACAAGACCAGCACACCTCGATAGGAAGGCAAGAAAGAATCCTGGTCATAATCCCGGCTCTTGGGGGAAAAATAGACACCCACGGGATGCATCGGCAGCCGCGGACTATATAGGTTTCTTTCGTGCTTCTCAATCCAGTCGAAAATCAACGCGCGGGTTGGCAGGTCGTTCGAACCAGCCATCACGTGACCAGGTGCATCCCAGAAATTGGCCCCCACCATCACTTGGGACATTGCCAGGTTCTTCATGGCTTCCCGCGGATCCACATTTTTATCGCCATCCCAGGAATAATTCAGGATCCAGGTAGCCTTGCCTTGCGCAAATGCGCGGAATGAAAGCATGCCGGCTTGATAGAGAAACCAATCCAACTGTGATCGCGAAGATGCCATGTGGTCGCCTTCGCCGAACTCGTATTCGTGCGCGATGGCATCAACGGCTGCATACATTTCGTAGACGTCGGCGCCAACGCGCGTCGCTTCCTCTTCGATTCCCGGATAGATTTCCGGAATAACCATGATTGTCGGATTGATCGCGCGAGCGTTGTCGCGTATCTCGCGCAGGAAATCGGTCAGCGTAGCGATCCGAAAATCGATCCACTTGCGGAAATTCGTGCTGGAGAAATCGCCCAGGATCAAGTCGCGGCGGGCATCGAGGCCGGTCCGCTGTTGAAAAGCGGCGACGGTATAGTCGTCAAAACTGGCCCAGGTATTCTCCCAGCCGTCGAAATGCGTCATCCAGTAGGGAATATCGACATAAATCCCGTCGATGCCGGTGGCGGCGATTTGACGGACACGCTCCATGTACGTTTTGCGCCAATCCGGGGCGTACGGGGTGATCCATACATCCTCATCGCCAGGGCTGATCCAGAATGCCGCCCCAGCAGTGAACACGGCTGGTTCTCCGGTGATTTTGCGCTGCAGCCAGTCGGGGTGATCTTTGGCGACGGAGTGGGCAGACTTGCTAGCGTGTGCGGTGATGCACTCCGTGCCAGCGATGTAGACGAAAGATTTGTTTCCGGCGCGATGTGCATTTTCCGCCAGAGCGCGGATGGCGGCCAGCTTCTCGGCTGGGTTAAGAAAGCTTTCGTAGCGTCCCGGGATATCGTTGTCCACTTCGATGCCGAAGACATGGCTGCGCTCAGCGTCACCGACGATGGCGTCTGCATTGCTGGAATTCAGGCCGTAAGCTCCAATGCGAACGTAGTGGGTCCAATTCTGAGCTGGCCCATCGGCGAGTGCGGTTCCACCGAAACAAAGAGCACAACTCACAAGCATGATGACACGTTTGTGCATTGTGCCGTGGCCCTAGAACTCGAACCGCAGGCCAATCTGCGTATGGCGCGGCGAGCCGAGCGTGCTCGTAACCAGGCCGAATTGCGAATCGCCGACTGCGGTATTCGGCGAAGCGAAGCGCGGTGTATTGGTGAAATTGAAAAACTCGCCGCGGATTTGCAGTTTCATGCCTTCGCGGATGACGAATTCCTTGCTGAAAGACAGATCGGAGTTGTGGATCCCGTTGCTGCGAAGATTCGAAAAGTAACGCGGCGCGTTCCCTGGCACTTGGTCGCCGGGATCCCCAAAGCAAGCGGCGTTCAGTATGGGTTGCCCGGTTGCAGCGGCCGCGTGGTAGCTGAGACCCGTGGAAAGCTGCGGACAAATCACGTCAGGGCGCTGCTGGCCGTCGGCTAGGCGGGCATCAGCCAGACCAAGGGTCAGCGGAGTTCCGGTTTGGAAGGTGAGGATCGTGGAGATGGACCAGCCGCCGGCGATCGCATCGAGAACGCGATTCATGTCGCGGCCGATCCAGCGGCCGCGGCCAACCGGAACTTCGGCGATCGTAGCGAGCACCATGCGGTGAGTGGCGTCGTTTGCGCTGATGGCGTGTTCGGCTCTTAGATTGTCGAATACCTGGGGATTCCCGGAACTCAACAGGCCGGTAATGAACGAGTTCGCCCCCGCCGAGGAATTGTCCGTGGACTTGGAAAGCGTGTAGTTTCCTTCGAAGCTGATGTAGTGTCCCGCCCGCTTCTGGAAGCGCACTTGAAGCGAGTTATAGAAGGACACGGCCGAGAGCCGGGTCAGGCCACTGAATGATCCGTCGAATTGCGGGAAGGGTCGCAACAAGTTGATTGCCGGGATTTCACTGTCGCCATAAATGGAATCCGGCTCGTTGAAGAGCGCATTGGGATTACTTGGGTCAAAAAGGCTTTGGAACGGGTTGGCTACAGTGCCGTTCAGGAAATCGCTGACGGCCGTGCTGGTAACGTCGTGCGTTGGATTCAGTTCTTCCACCAGCGTGCTTCGAATAGCCGAGGGCAGGAAGTTGCGGTTGGCCGTGCCGGAGAACGAGCTAAACGGAAGGTGCGTGCTTCGGCTCGCCGAATAGTCGGCTCCGATTACGATTTGTCCGGGGAACAAGTGTTGTAGTCCCAGGTTCCATTGATAAATCTCGGCGTTGCGGGCTGTACCCGTGTCCAGGCTGTTGCTGTTGGGGAATCCCCACACGGCCAGAGAGCCATACTTTGTTCCTTGCGCCCGCGGTGCTCCAGAGGGAAAGGGATTGGCCAGCGTCGCGAAGCGGGTTTGGAAATTGTCTTTCGTAAACCGAATCGGTGTGAAATTGCCAAACGCCGTGCCCGTGAACTGAAAATTCGTCGCAACGTTCAGCCCGTAATACACTCCCGCACCACCGCGAACCACAGTCTTGGAATCCACTTGGTAGGCAAAACCGAGCCGGGGCGCCCAGTTGTTCCGGTCGACCGGCACGTTGCGCTGTTTCGAGCTCGCAAAAATGGTCGTCCCGAGAAGGTTCCCGCTGCGATTCACGAGCACTGTACCCGCCGGGCTAGCGAGGAAAATCGGGACGCTAATCCCGCTGTCTCCCGTGAAATCGCTGAATTGGATTCGATTGTGCCGCTCGTTGTAGGGCGTGCTCCACTCGTAGCGCAGCCCGAGATTCACGGTAAATCGCGAATTCACTTTCCAGTCGTCCTGAAAATAGAACGCGGTCTCCTTGGACTTGTTGGCCACCGATGGATTGATGGCGTAGAAGGAATCGGTATCGCCATAGCCAAGCAAGAGGCTCGCGAAAGAGTTGCCCTCATCGGAATCTCCGCCCCCCACGACCTGTTCGCTCACGCCGGTGGAAAAGTGAAAGAAGCCAGTCGGCGGATTGGGCTGGAAAAAGTTGTTGTAGAAAATGCGCTGCTCGCCACCAAATTTCCACGTCTGCCGGCCTTTGATCCAGGCCAAGGAGGAGCTGTAGGAGAGCAGCGTGTGCGCAAACCGCGTATCCGTGCAGCACTGGTTGAACAACGACGTCGCGTTATTGTCCATTTGGATGACAGGAATGCGCGAGACACCATTCCCCTGTCCCAGCACCGCAGGAAGGCCAACGCTGCTCAAGGTCGGATAATTCTCGTTGACCGGAGATACCGCACGATCCACGGCGAACCGGCTCGTCACCACCATCGTCGGCGCCGCGTTCCAATTGTCTTCGAGCACTGCGTTGTGTGCATCGGTCGGCTCTGTGAAGCCGTCGTTGAAATCGCCATCCCCGAAGAGGGTCGGTACGGAAAAAGCGTCGTGATGGTTGCTGTAGCGGGCCGAGATGTGATTCTTCTCGGAAAAGTGGTGGTCCACTTTGATGTCATATTGTCGCCCCGTGTCCTGCGACAGCACGGCCGTATGGAAGTTGGCTTCTCCAGGAGCCGGATTGGCCACCGTCGGCTTCGGATACAGGTTGATGATCGCCTGTCCGATGGGATCGATCAGGCCTGCGTCAATTACATTGTGAACTGTAAATTCCTGCCTCGTTTCTTGTCCTGTCGTTTGATCCACCATAACGTTAAATGGATTGAAAATATGCTGCAGTGTTGTACCGTCCGGGTCGCAGACGGTTCGAGGATCCGAGCAAAGCACGCGTGTCTGCGTGAAATCTCCGGCGCGCTCCAGGGCTGTCGGCACGAAAGCGTCGATGTGCACCGGATCGTGTACCCTTGTCTTCTCGAAATCCACGAAAAAGAAAGTCTTTCCTTTGCGCGCCGGGCCCCCCAGCGAGAAACCATATTGATCGCGCAGGTGGTCGGGCTTCGGGATTCCTTGCGCGTTGCTGAAGAAGTCGTTCGCGTCCAGCGCCGATCGTTGCCCAAACCACCACCCGCTCCCGTGAAACTGGTTTCCGCCTTCCTTCAGAACGATATTCACCACCGTTCCGCCATTGTTGCCAAACTCGGCGGAGAAGCTGTTGTTCTCTACTTTGAATTCCTGAACGATTTCCACCGAAGGCTGCCAATAGACGTTAGTCGTCGCCCCTTCACCCTGTTCCGGTGCGCTGATAAGCGCCCCATCAACCCGTATCTCCGCCGTTGCGTTGCGCTGCCCGTTCGAAACGAAGTTGGTTCCGGTAGGATAAGAGTCTTCCGTTCCCTGCCCGGCCGTCTCGGTTACGCCTCCCGCAAGGAACACCAGCCCAAAGAAACTCCGATTGGTCAGTGGGATGTCGCGAACGTATTCATTCGTCACGTTCGTGCCAAGCGAGGCATCTCCAGTATCCAGCAGTGGCGCTTGCTCCGTGACCTCCACGTATTGCGTCACCTGGCCCGGCGACAATGTGAAGTTCAGGGTCGTTTCCTGACTAACGGCCAGGACCACGCCCTTGCGCTCCTGCGTCGCCATACCCTTCGCCTGCACTCGAATACTGTACGTCGCGGGGCGCAGATTCGTCAGTACGTAGACGCCGTTCGCGTTTGTCGCTGTAGTCGTCGAAACAGTCGTTGCTTCGTCGGTAAGCGTGACACTCGCGTCTGGGATTATCGCTCCGGAAGAATCTGTCACGACGCCACTGAGCTGTGCGGTATATGAAGACTGCGCGTCAACGCGCGGCGTCACAATGACTAGTGCTAAGGCCAACGTCCCTGCCAACAAATACCCTTTTGCGCATAAGATCCGCATCTCACACCCCCAAAGATTGCCCGGTGGCAAATTCAGTCTTATTGCCACTGGTTTCGGCTTGTTTCGATTAGTTTCTTTTACTTTCTTTTTTCCTCCATGTCAAGAGAGACAGCTTATGTTCCCGGTCATGAGAAGCTCTCAATTCAGGAACATGAACGGGCACGATGCTGGAACGCGAGCACAAGAATACCAGCCAAGAATTCAACCGTGATTCATCGTTGCCATGTGGATGGGTTTCTATGCATTCCGGCGGGTATCGCGTAACGATGAAGAGCGGAAAGCTATGGTTGCAGGAGCTAGCTGGCGCAGACGGGATTGTTCACCGTACCCTCCCATTCGATGAGTTGAGGCCTGTGCAGATGGACGAATTCGCTCTAAGCGGAGCCCCAATCGTCTTCCGTTTCATGCGCAAAAGGACGGTGACTGGCTTTGTGCTCAATGGATTTCATGAGCGCGGGATACTGTTTATTCGTATAGGAAAACAACAGGGCTGAAACTGAATCGACGTTGACACCAGAAACAAGGTTAGAACCTGGAAGAGTAGCTACGAAATCTGCCTCCTGTAGCTCAGCCATACGCCGCATAACCAGGCGAGCGAGCCCGAAGGTTTAGGGTTCCTCTGCGCAGCTGCCGTCCCGCTGGCATTTGGCGGCTGCAGCGGTTGGCGAATCGTCGGCGATTCGGAAGTCCTATATAAGGGGATGTCAAGCGAAAAATAGTTCTCCCTGAGCCGCAAGCCGGAAGTGTTCTCGCGGCATCCAGCCCGCACGACGTTCATTCTTTTTTTTCCTTTAGCTGCTTGACCGTTTTGGCCCGTCACGGAGCGGCCCTGTAAGCCGCGGAGCGACGAGGCTCTGATCCTTCTTTTCCATCCCAGTAGTTTCATGTTCGCTGTCATGACGGCGCCATCCGGTTCTCTGAAACTCATAAGCAAAGGTGGTTGCAGAATTGCCAACCATGGTCCTATCGGAGACTCCTGGCCTATAGCTTTCTTGGGTCATGCGAGAGGGCATAGGGTAATCCTGGAGACTCGATGCCGAAGCACACAATGGCCTAACTTCCGAGTGGATACTCTCTCTCGACCCGAGCGTCTCAAGACGAACCCGACTGGCCACCGCCAAGGATGATCCCCAGGGATGGAACGGACTCTCTGCCCGAGACGCTCAAGCTGCTTGTGGTTTCAGTTGTTCAGCGTCGAAATGTGCTCCTTTCTTCCACACGATTAGGGTGATCGCTGCAATCTTTCGCGCCAAGGTGAGGCGTGCCATCGAAGGCTTCATCCCTTTGGTGAGCAAAGCCTCGTAGAAATCATGGAAGGGTCCAGCACCGCTGCTGGCGTTTGTGGCTGCACCTTTGAAGATGGCTTTCAGATCATGATTGTGATTTTGATTGAGCCCACGAAGCTGCTGTGGTTTCTTCGAACGTTGCAGTTGTCCGGCCACGTAGCGGTATTGCGCACTGTCGTGCGTCTCAATCGCCAGACCGCTGTAGGCCCACAGTTGCCGCTTGGTGCGGAAGCGGTGCGGTGTCTGAAGCAACGCGATCAACAGAGCTGCCCGAATCGGACCAATCGAAGGAATCTGGCGTAGCAATTTCCTCGCGCTATGTTTTCGACTCTCCACCAAGAGATCTCGCCGCACTTGTTGGCGCAAAGCCTGCAGGCCATCGAGCTGCTGGTAGAAGAACTCCGCCCGACGGCGCACCCCGGCTTCCGTTATTTTGCCGAGCCATTCCGAACGATGGTGCGGTGCGTAGACGGTTGCACCTGCGCAGGAAATGCCCCAGCCCCGGTAGAGAGCCTTGAGCCGATTCATGACCCGCGTGAGATCTTTGCTGATCGTCAGATAACTGCGCGACAACTCCTTCAGCGTTCGGAGGCCGTTCTCCCCATGGTAGACCGGCCGGAGAAGCCCAGCGCGTAGCAGCTCGGCCAGCTTGCGCGCATCCACCTGGTCACCCTTGTTGCCTTCTTTCAGCAAGGCATTCCTTCGGGGATCGCACACCACGATTTTCGTGACGTGCGGCTTCAATAGGTCGTACAACCAAGCGGCCCAGGTTCCCTCTTCAAACGTGACATACAGGTTTCCCTGCAGTCCTTGAATAAACTGCAGAATCGTTGCCGCTTTCGTTTCGAGGACGGACTCCATCAGCAGCTTGCCGCCGGAATTCATCACCGCGATCGAAACGGTTTCCTTGTGTACGTCCATGCCGATATACTTCGTACTGTCCATTTAGGGTGCTCCTTTCGGTAGGGGATGAGGTCAGCGCTCAAACCTACTCCAAAAGGGGCGCCCTTTTATAATGCGTAATCCAGTTGACATCGTGCGGATAAGTCCCGGGAAGTCGGCTTGTAGGAAGTGATCTCCGCGCTTGGCATCGACTCTGGACGGATTATGGGGAACTTGGAAGTAATTCCAGTTGCCTGGTAATTCGGGTGGTCTCAATGGGTCGACGCAACACTAGGCCGAAGTCCCCTTGCAGGGGCCTCAATAGCTAAGAGTCGTTCGCGAGCGTCGATTCAAACGGAACACCATCCTGGCCAGGGTCTTATTGAGTACAG
>Ga0209377_1000523_pt1 | contig 25784 bp, 26 predicted proteins | sample GraSoiAngelo_141_FD_185898 | JGI IMG/M metagenome (GOLD analysis project Ga0209377, IMG submission 185898) | Grasslands soil microbial communities from the Angelo Coastal Reserve, California, USA - 14_0929_12_40cm (SPAdes) (version 2) | ecosystem: Environmental > Terrestrial > Soil > Grasslands ...
GTCGGAAAGTGCCCGTCTTGCGGCCCGGAAAATATTTAGTATGTTAACTATCAACATGTTAACAATATGCCAGACCGCTCCGAGCTTGCGCTGGAGCTGACCGACGCGGTGGCCGCCGCTTACCAGGCCATCGAGCGCGCTGGCAACCGGGCCTACAAGACGTTCGGCCTGTCACAGCGGGCCCATGCGGCCATGGCGGCAGTCGATCTCGGCGGGCCTGACGGCGCGCGGCCCAGCGACGTGGCGCGCGAGCTCGGGGTATCGCGTGCGGCCGCAACGACCTTTATTCAGCGCCTCGAGGCGAAAGGGTTGGTGGAGACCGATACCGACCCCGACGACGATCGTGGGGTACGTGTGACGCTCACCCGGCACGGTCTGGAGGTGCTGTTGCGTGTGGGGCAGTTGGAGCGGCGCCTGGCGGCCCGTACGATCGAGGGGATGCCGGCCTCCGCGATGTCGCGGGCCATTCATGTGCTGCAGGAGCTGCGGCGGCGGCTCGCACAAAAGTCACTCGAGGTGGTCCGCTGAGATCATATACGAATGTGCAAATTTTTATGCAGGACCTGAAACGCCGCGACTCAGCCGGTGTCGCCTCACGCACCACTTCAACGCCTTCACCTAGACGTAGTCAATTCAACGAATTCACCGCAACCGAGACTCGTGCACTGTCGCTTGTCCGGGCGCATGGAGCGCCTGTTTCAGGCAAGCTAGTTTTCCACATCTCGAACCCTACGTGCATTTGTGGATAACCCTCCGGATACCAACTCCTCAATCCGCAAAACCAAAATCGTTGCGACGCTCGGCCCAGCAACCGGGAACACCAGGAGCATCGCTGCCCTGCTGCAGGCGGGGACGAACGTGCTGCGCATCAATGCCTCGCACGGCACTCCCGAGCAGCGTGCTGAATGGATTGCGACCGCCCGCAAGGTGGCCGAACAGAGCGGCGCGGCGGTCGCGGTGCTGCTCGACCTGCAGGGTCCCCGCATCCGGGTCGGTGATCTCTCCTCGCCGCGCGAGCTGCGGTCGGGGCAGGAGGTGGTCTTTGCTCCGGAGGAGGGGGCGAGCGGCGACGAGCTGCCCACCACGTACGAAGGCCTGGCGAACGACGCCAAAGTCGGCTCGCGGATCCTGCTGAACGACGGGCTGCTGTCGGTTGAAGTGACCGCGGTCGAGCCGCCGCGTGTGCGGGGGCGCGTGGTTGACGGCGGCATCCTGACGGCGCACAAGGGCATGAACCTGCCCGGCATCCAGGTTTCGGCGCCCGCCCTGACCGAGAAGGATCGCGAAGACGTACGAGACGCGATGAAGGTTGGCGTGGACTACCTGGCCCTCTCCTTCGTGCGGCGTCCGGAAGACATCGAACAGCTGCGCAAGCTCGTCGATCCGACGACCAAGCTGGTCGCCAAGATCGAAAAGGCGACGGCGCTCGACAATCTCGAGAGAATCGTGGCCGTGTCGGATGCCGTGATGGTGGCGCGCGGCGATCTGGGCGTCGAAATGCCCTTCGAGCAGGTGCCCCTCGTGCAGAAGCGGTTGATCAGCGAGGCCAACCAGCAGGGGAAGCCGGTGATCACCGCGACGCAGATGCTCGAGTCGATGGTTCACGCGCCACGCCCCACCCGCGCCGAGGCCTCGGACGTGGCGAACGCGATCCTCGACGGCACCGACGCGGTGATGCTCTCGGCCGAGACCGCGATCGGGCGGTATCCTGTGGAGGCCGTGCGCGCGATGGACCGCATCATCCGCGAGATGGAACGCCATCCGCTGCGGCTCCGCGAAGAGCGCCGCGCGGCCGGCCAGGGCGTCGCGACGGAAGACGCGATCGCCTGGGGTACGGCAGCCGTCGCTCGCATGCTCAGGACCCCGCTCATCGTGACGCTGACGCAGGGTGGGTTCACCGCCCGCAAAGTGGCAGCGCTCCGCCCGCCCGTCCCCATCCTCGCGGTGACGACGGTGCGGACGACGTATCACCAGCTGGCACTGGTCTGGGGCGTCCTGCCCGTCCTCGTGGACCGTGTGCCGGGATACGATGCCATGCTCGAGGTGGTGCGCAGCCTCATTCTCAAGCGCAGCCTGGCGAAGCAGAGCGAATGCATCGTGGTGACCGCGGGACTGCCGTGGGAGGTCTCCGGCAGCACCAACCTGATCAAGGTCGAGCGGGTGTGAAGTGCGGCTGATCCTGCTCGGCACAGGCACATCATTCGGCGTGCCGCAGATCGGCTGTCACTGTCCCACCTGCACCTCCTCGGATCCACGCGATTGCCGGACCCGAACCGCGGCGCTCATCGAGACGCGCGACGCGCGCTTGTTGATCGACACGCCGCCCGAGCTGCGCCTGCAGCTGGTGGCGGCGGGAATCGACCGGATCGATGCCGTGCTCTTCACCCATGCCCATGCCGATCACGTGCACGGCATCGACGACCTGCGTGCGCTGTCGGTTCGTCAGGCCACGGTCCTTCCCGCGTACGGCTCGCGCGACACGATGGCGGAGCTCGCAGCCAAGTTCCCCTACATCTTCGATCCAACGTTCGTGGTGCAGGCGGGTACGACTAAACCGGAGCTCACCGCGCGTATTCTGGAACCCGGCGTCGTCGTCTCGATCGCGGGTGTGGCGGTTTTGCCGCTTGCGTTGCCACATGGGGATCATCAAGTATTCGGCTATCGGGTGGGCGCGATGGCGTATCTGACCGATGTGAAGGCGATCCCCGCGGCCGTCATCGATTCCTTGAAAGGTCTCGACGTGTTGGTGCTCAATGCGCTCCTCTCGCGCCCGCACCCGCTCCACCTGTCCATTCCGGAAGCCGTGGCTGCCGCGCAAGGTGTCGGTGCGAGACGCACGTTCTTTACGCATTTGACGCACGAGTTCACGCATGTCACCCTTGCCGCCAAGTTGCCGCCGGGGATCATGCCGGCGTATGACGGGCTGGTTATCGACGTAGCCGAGGCGTAAATTCCGCCGCCAGGAGGCCCTCTTGGCAATGCACGCGACCCTCACACAGTTCGACGATCCGGCAGTACGGCAGGGCGCCGCGATGGACGCGCTGGTGCGCGAAGCGGTGTTCGGGAACGAAGACGACAGGACGCGCGCCCGCTGGCTGCTGTGGGAGATCGGGCAGCGCGCCGGCGTCCGGCCCGCCTCGATTCACGAGCTGTACATGGCGCGTGGTCGCGGCGAGGTTCCGCCGTTCACGACGCCGGCCATGAACGTCCGCATCATGTCCTACGACACCGGCCGCGCGATCTTCCGCGCCGCCCGGCGCCTCGATGCCGGCGCCATCATCTGCGAAATCGCGCGCAGCGAGATCGCCTACACCGATCAGCGTCCGGCCGAGTACGTCGCCGTGATGACGGCGGCCGCGCTGCGCGAGGGGTTCACGGGACCGCTCTTCGTTCAGGGCGACCACGTCCAGGTCAACGCGAAGAAGTACGCCGCCGACGCCGGGGCCGAGCTCACGGCGCTGCGTGCCCTGATCGAAGAAGAGCTGCACGCCGGCTTCTACAACGTCGACGTCGATACCTCGACGCTGGTCGATCTGTCGCAGCCCAATCTCGACGAGCAGCAGCGTACGAACTACGAGCGCGCGGCCGAGCTGACGCAATTCATCCGCGACCGCGAGCCGGAGGACGTGACCGTGTCCGTGGGGGCGGAGATCGGCGAGGTGGGCGGCAAGAACAGCGACGTGCACGAGTTGAAGGCGTTCATGGAGGGCTACAAGCGGACGCTAGAGCAGATCGGGACGACGCCCGGCATCTCGAAGATCTCGGTGCAGACGGGCACCAGCCACGGCGGGGTCGTCCTCCCCGACGGGTCGATCGCGAAAGTGCAGCTCGATCTCGAGGCGCTGAAGGCGCTCTCGCAGGACGCGCGCGCCAAGTACGGGCTCGGCGGCGCGGTGCAGCACGGCGCATCGACGCTGCCGCCGGAAGCCTTCTCGAAGTTCCCCGAGTGCGAGGCGATCGAGATCCACCTGGCCACGAATTTCCAGACGATCGTGATGGACCATCCCGCCCTGCCGACGGATCTGCGCCGCGACGTGAACGAATGGGTCAAGCGCGAGGCGAAAGAGGAATGGAAGAAGGGCGACACGGAGGAGCAGTTTCTTTACAAGAGCCGCAAGAAGGCGATCGGTCCGTTCAAGCGCCGCTTCTGGGATTTGCCCGAAGACGTGCGCGCCAGGATCGGCGCAGACCTCGAAAAGACGTTCACGTTCCTGTTCGAACGGCTGCGCGTGAAGGGCACGCGCGCCGCCGTGGACCGCTACGTGAAGCCGAAGCTCGTGTCGCATGCGGAGCCGCGTGCCGCGCTGGTGGCGGCGCCGGATGACGCGGAGGCGGGCGAGTGAGCGACCGGGAGGCGGGCGGCGGCTTTGGCGCGTTCCTCTTCGGCGTCGTGCTCGGCGCCGTCGCCGGCTTCGTGTTCGCTCCGACCGAGCGCGGCGAGACGACGCGCCGCAAAGTGACCAAGGGTCTGCGCAATCTCAAGGACCTGGCCGAAGAGAAGGTCGATGAAGTGCGCGGGCTCCTGAAGGAAGCGGAAGAGGACGCGGAGGACGCGGAAGGGGAGGAGCCGGCAGACGACGAGCCTGAGATCGCGACGCGTGAGCAGCTGCGGCGCCGGCTCGAGGCGGCGCGGCGGCGCCGGGCGAGGGCGGCGCGTCCTGCTCCCCCTGCGCCGGAGGAGGAGGACGAGCCGCTCGCGTGAACCGTGAAGGCGGCTGGCACCGCACCGTTACCGGTGTCGTCCGGCGCACCCTCGAGGCGGCTTACGAAGACAACATCCCCTTCCTCGCCAGTGCCGTCTCCTTCGACATTCTGCTCACCGCCATTCCGTTCGTCGGACTCGTCGTCGCGGTCGTCGGCTATCTGGTCGAGTATCAGTTCGCCATTCATCAGCTGAACGTCCACGAGCTCTTGCAGCGCTTCCTGCCCGAGGCGAGTGAGGGCACCCCCGACCGCTTTGGATTCATCGAGCGCGCGCTCGGCGAACTCGTCGCCCGCCGTGGTGGGCTCACGTTACTGGCGGCGCCTTTGTTCCTGTGGTTCTCGACTCGTATGTTCGGGGGACTGCGTGCGGCCCTGAATGAGGTCTTCGATACGGAGGAGAACCGCCCTTGGCCGGTTGCCAAGCTCACCGATCTCGCCATGGTGTTCGTCGGCGGCGCGCTGTTCCTCGCCAACGCCTTCGCCTCGACCGGCAAAGGCGTGGAGGCCCAACTCTACACCCTCTTTTTCAGCACCGTGCTGTTCTTCCTCATCTTCAAGTTTCTGCCGAGCAGGCGTATTTACTGGCGTACCGGCCTGGTCGCGTCCTTGTTCTGCGCTGTGGGTTTCGAGATCGCCAAACGGCTGTACACGCTGTACGTCTCGCATTTCGTCACCCTGGACCGCGCCGCCACGAGCGCCAACCTGATCGCGGTCCTGCTGCTGTTGCTGTGGATCTACTACACGGCATTCGTCTTTCTGCTGGGCGGCGAGGTGGCGGAGACGTACGATCTGATGCGCATGCGGCGCCTGCAGCGCGTGCGCCTGGGATGAGTCCTTCCGCCCCGGCGATCGATCTTCGCTCCGACACCATCACCAAGCCGTCCGCCGGCATGCGGCGCGCGATGGCCGAGGCGGAAGTCGGCGACGACGTACTCGATGGCGACCCCACGACCCGCCGGCTCGAGCAGCGCATCGCCGAGCTGATCGGCACCGAGGACGCGCTCTTTTTCCCGTCGGGCACTCAGGCCAATCAGACCGGCATCTGGCTGGTGGCGGAGCACGGCACCGAGGTGCTCCTCGAGGCCAATGCGCATCTGGTCCATTACGAGCTGGGCGGCATCGCCGCGTTGTCCGGTGCGCAGATCCGTGCCATTACGACGCCGGATGGCCTATTGACACCAGAATTGGTGCGCGGCGCGCTGCGACCCGCCTCTCCGCATGTGCCGCGAATTACCGCCCTCGCGATCGAAAACACGCATAATACCGCCGGCGGCGTGGTCCTGAGCGCTACGGCGTATGACGGTCTCATGACCGTGGCACGGGAGGCAGGCCTGGGCGTACACCTCGACGGCGCGCGCCTGTGGAACGCGGCTGTCGCGGGGGGCGTACCACCCGCGCGCCTGACGCGCGGCGCCGATACCGTCATGGTGAGCGTCTCCAAAGGGCTGGGCTGCCCCGTAGGGTCATGCCTCGGCTTCAGGGCATCCCGGCGCGCGCGCGCCTGGGAGATCCGTAAACGATTGGGGGGCGGCATGCGCCAGTCGGGCATCCTCGCCGCCGCCGCGCTGTACGCGCTCGACCACAACCTGTCGCGCATCGGGGACGACCACGCGAACGCCCAGCGATTTGCCGAGCTGCTCTCCGTCAGCACGTCGGCGCGACCGATCGACCCGCAGTCCAACATCGTGATGGTGGACCTGCTGCGCGACGGCGATACGGCGGAGGCGGTGGCGCAACGACTCGCGCAGGCCGGAGTCCGGCTCGCGCCCTGGGGACCTCGGCGGCTGCGCGCGGTCACGCATCTTGACGTCAGCCGCGCCGATGTCGAGCGCGCCGCGCGCATCGTGGTCGAGACCGTGCGATGACGAGTCGCTCCGAACCCAAGCTCCAGGCGATGCCGATGGACCGGGCGATCTTGTGGAACCCGCCCGCGCCACCGGGAAGCACGAATCCGGGGCGCTCATCCAACCGCTCGCCGTACCCGATCTTCTTTCAGCAGGAAGCCGTCATTGCGCTGCAGGAGCACCTCAAGAGCTCCCCGACGCAGGCGATCTTCGGTTTCCTCATTGGTGACGTGTATCGCGATCCCGAGACCGGGGTGCTGTATACCGTCATCGACAAGACGCTGAAGCTCAGCCAGGCGATTTACGGCGATAAGACCGAAGTCGTCGTGTCGCGCTTGTGGGAGCGGATGCAGGAGCAGCTCGGCAAAGTGTCCGCGTCGTTGCTCGGCTGGTATCACAGCCATCCCGGGCAGGGGGGGTTCCTGACCGCGCATGACGTTGAAACGCACGAAAAGTTCTTCACCGAGCCGTGGCACGTGGCCGTGCTCATGGCCGCAGAGGCAGGCGGTCTCACCGGGCGTTTCTTTCGCGCTACCCAGACCAACGACTGGCACAAGATGCCGATCGCGTTCTACGAACTGCTCCAGCCCGAGTCCATCAAACCGGATGGTAAGAAGCGCTCGTTCATCACGTGGAGGAATTACAAAGCCTACGGGCCGACGCTGACCGGTCCGAAGCCCAAGCCCGCGCTGCCACCACCTCCGCCGCCGAAGGCTGAGGAGCCCGAGGAGACCGAGGAGGAAGCGCCGCGGAAGCCGCCGCCGCCTCCAAAATCGGAGAAGGGATTCCGGATCATGCGCTCCAGTGCGGACGACATTCCTGTCGTTCGCACGAGCGCCGACGACGAACCGGCGCCGCCTCCCGAACCCGTGCCACCACCTCCGGCGCCGCGTGCGAAATCGAAGCCCGCCGAGCTGGAAGCACCACCACCACCACCACCACCACCACCTCCTCCTCCGAAGGCGGCGCCTCCTCCCCCCCCTCCCCCTCCGGCCCCGCCTCCCGCGCCGGAGAGACAGCCAGTGGATGATATTCCGTGGACCGTCACGCCGGAGTCCGTGGCGTCGGTGCCGCCGCCCACCATTCCGCCGCCCTCGCCCACGTCGCGCGAGCCGAGTCGCACGCCGACGCACACATTCCGGCTGCTCGATGAGGCGCCGGAGAAACGTGCGAAGAAGCCGCTCCGCCGCCGCAGGAGACCAGGCCCGTGGTTGAAGCGTCTGGCGTTGCTGTTAGTGCTGGCGGGAGTTAGCGGCGGAGGCTACTGGTACTTCGTGTTGCGGCGTCCTCATGTGCAGCCGCCGTGGGCCGGGTTGGTGGAGCGCGTGAAGAAGCTCGTGGCGCGCTCGCCGGCGCCGCGTCCTCCTCGTGGCGGCACCACGCGCCGCGCTCCCCCGGCAGTGCCCGTGCCCATACCTCCTCCTCCCCCTCCGCCGCCCGCGCCCCCGCCGGCGGCGGTGCCTGCGCCCGTTCGTGTCGTCCCGCCGCCGGCCGCGGCCATTCCGCAGCCGCCGCCGTCGCCGTTTGCGCGGTTCGATCGGCTGAGCGACTCATTGTCGCGCGCGGTGCGGAACTATCACGATCGCGCGGAGCTGTTCGCGAGCAGCCGCATCGACTGCAGCGGCCTGGCGAACGGGCTCGTCTCGGTGGAGAGCCTGTGGAACACGTACAACGCCGAACGCCGCGCGCGCATGGCAAATTTTGACGAACGGCGCGCGCTGCTGGATCAGGCGATGTACGCGTCGGTGGATTCCGTGGAGAGCCGCTTCGAGAAGTCGGGGTGCCCGCGGCCGTCGCGGTAATCGAATGATCAATAATCAATGATCCACGATCGTTGAAGGTTGAGCACGATCAGTGGTCATTGATCATTGGTCGTAGATCATTGATATTTCCTGCGCCCCAGGTCCGCAGGCTTTCCGCTCGTGAACCGCGTCAGGCCCCCGCAGGGAGCAGCGCTAAGCGATGTCGGGATTCGTTGCGGGGTGCCTGGGGCAATTCACTTCCAATGCTCAATGACCAATATCCAATGATCATTGATCATTGATCATTGATCATTGGACATTGGACTTTGGACATTGAGCATTGGACGTTGGCATGATCGCCTTAGCCCGAAAATACCGTCCCAAAAAGTTCTCCGATTTGATCGTCCAGGATCACGTCGCGGCTGCGCTCCGCGGTGCGGTCGCCCAGGGCCGCGTGGCCCACGGGTACCTGTTCGCGGGCCCCCGCGGTGTGGGGAAGACCACCGCCGCCCGCATCCTCGCCATGGCGCTGAACTGTGAGCAGCGCTCGGCCGCCGGCGAGCCCTGCGGGGTGTGCGATTCCTGCAGTCGTATCTGGGCGGGCTCGGCGAACCTCGATGTCGTCGAGCTGGACGCCGCATCCAACCGCGGCGTCGACGATGCGCGCGATCTGCGCGAGCGAGCGATGTACGCCGCCAGCACGGAGTCCCGGTCCAAGGTCTACATCGTGGACGAAGCGCACATGCTGACGCGCGAGGCGTGGAACGCCTTGCTCAAGATTCTGGAAGAACCGCCCCCGCGGGTCGTCTTCGTCTTCGCAACCACCGAGCCGCAGAAGATCGCCAACACGGCAGCGCCCATCCTCTCGCGCCTGCAGCGCTTCGATTTTCGGCGGATCGGCCCGCACGCCATCATCGCCCGGCTCAAGGAAGTAGCGAAAGCCGAGCAGCTGCAGGTCGAGGACGATGCGTTGCATCTCATCGCGAAGAGCGCCAACGGCGGCATGCGCGATGCGCTCTCGCTGCTCGACCAGGTGCTCTCGTTCAGCGAGGGTGGCGCGCCGGTGACGGCGGAGCGTGTGCGCGAAGTCCTCGGCCTGGTTCCCGACGAGCTGTACGGCGAGATGTTGCGCGCGATCGTCGAGCGCGATCCCGGCGCGATCTTCCCGCTCATCGAGCGCCTGCTCGAAGCCGGCGCGGACCTTGGCGAATTCGTCAACGGGGCGGCTGAGACCCTGCGCGCCCTGCTGCTCGTGGGCGTCGGTGGACAGCCGGAGGGGCTGACCGAGGGACTCACGGCTGTGATTCGCGAGTACGCGCCTCAGCTCCCCCCGGCCGACATCGTGCGCTTGCTCACGATTCTCGGCGAATCGGAAGAACGGCTGAGTCGCAGCGCGAATCAGCGGCTCCTGGTCGAGCTGCTGCTGCTGAGATGGGCGATGCTGGATAGAACCGTCGAACTCTCAGAAGTGATTGATGCCTTGGCGAAGGGGGCGGTCCCGCCCGCCCGCCCGCCCGTTCCGCCCGTTCCGCCCGTCTCGTCCGTCTCGTCCGTCTCGTCCGTCAACCCGTCTGGCCAGAAGCTCGAACCAACACTCGAAAACGTCCGCTCCGTCTGGCCGCAAATCGTCGCCGAGGCACGCGCGAAGACGCCGATGCTCGGCAGTCTCCTCGCCGAAGCGGAGGTCGTGGGCGTCGACGGGCGAATCGTCACGGTAACGCCTGGTAATGCGGGTCACAGCGAGGGACTGGAGCGGCAACGCGATACTATTGCTCAGGCAATTGGGCGCTTCATTAGTGAAGCACCGCGGGTGAAAATCGCGAGCACTGAGACTCCCCGAGGTGGTCCGGCACCGGAGCGCATGACCGAGGAGCGTGCCGGCGCCGAGCGGCTGAAGAGCCTGCGCGCTAAGGACCCGACCCTGAGTGCCGCCGTAGACGCATTAGATTTGGAGCTTCTCGAATAAGCTTGCTAACGCTCCGACGAGGGGTAACTTTCGATATATGGCGGATTTATCTAGCCTGCTCCAGCTCTCCCAACAGATGCAGGGGCGGCTTACCGAGATCCAGACGCAGTTGGCGCAACAGACCCTGACGGTCTCCGCCGGCGGGGGGATGGTCCAAGCGACTGTCGATGGACGCGGCCACATCCGCGCCATAAAGATCGACCCGGAGGCGGTCAGCCAGGGCGATGTCGAGATGCTCGAAGATCTCGTACTCGCCGCGGTCGCGGAGGCGCAGAAGCGCGCGGCCGAGCTGTACCAGGCCGAGGTGCGGAAGCTGGCGTCGGGACTGCCGTTCCCGTTCCAGCTCCCGCCGCTCTAGGCCGCCGGCCACTCCGTGTCCGCCATCGAGGAGCTCGTGGCGGAGCTCGCCAAGCTCCCCGGCATCGGGCGCAAGACCGCCCAACGTCTCACGTTCCATTTGCTGAAACAGCCCCCGGAGGCCGCCGAGCGCTTGGCGGAGGCCATCCGCCGCGTCCGTGGCCAGGTGGTGGCATGCGGCACGTGCGGCAACCTCGCGGATGAGAATCCGTGCCCGATCTGCCGCGACCCCCGGCGCGATGCCACGCTGTTGTGTGTGGTGGAGGAATCGGGCGACGTCGGCGCGATCGAGCGCGCCGGCCGGTATCGTGGGCTCTATCACGTGCTGGGCGGCCGGATTTCGCCGCTCGACGGGATCGGTCCGGACGAGCTGCACGTTGACCGGCTGCTCGCCCGGCTGGCTAATGGGTCGGAGGTACGCGAGGTTATCGTCGCGACCAATCCCTCGATGGAAGGCGAGGCGACGGCCACCTATCTCCAGCAGGTGCTGAAGCAGCTCAGCAAAGCGGGGCTCCGGGTCACCCGCATCGCGCGAGGCTTGCCGGTGGGCGGCGACCTCGAATACGCCGACGCGGTGACCATCGCTCAGGCGCTGGCGGCACGGCGCGACATGTCCGAGACCGATTAGGAGGAGCATGGCGGGAGCCGCTAGCTGGTCCTTCAACGAAAACGATTTCAAGCAAATCCAGACGCACCTGCAGGCGTTCCTGCGTGACTCGAACGCCCGCTGTGCGTTGCTCGTGGACCGCAATGGCCAGCTGGTCGCCACGGTCGGGGAACCACCGCAGTTCGATCCCACCGCCTTCGCCTCACTCACCGCCGCCGATTTCAGCGCCAACGATCAGCTCGCCAAGATGATCGGCGAGCCGGAGTTCGCCTCGCTCGTGCACCAGGGCGAGCGCGAGTCGATGTTTCTCGCGGACGTGGCGAAGCGGGTGATTCTCGTCGTGCTGTTCGATCAGCGGGCGACCCTGGGACTGGTCAAGCTGAAAGCCAAGACCGTCGTGGGAACGCTCAACAAGGTCTTCGAGGAGATGTTCAATCGCGTGGGGACGGGCCAGGCCCAGCAAAAAGGCCTGCTCGAAGGGGCAGAGGACGAAATTGACAAACTCTTTGGATAGAGGGACGCGTCCATGTCGATGATCAACTACGCGTCCCGCGAGATCAATTGTAAGCTCGTCTACTACGGCCCCGGGCTCGGGGGAAAGACGACGAACCTCGAGCACATCTACGGCAAGGTGTCGCCCAATACGCGCGGCAAGATGATCTCGCTCGCCACCGAGACCGAACGCACGCTGTTCTTCGATTTCCTGCCCGTCGATCTCGGCACGATCCGCGGGTTCAAGACCCGGTTCCATCTCTACACGGTGCCGGGTCAGGTGTACTACAACGCCAGCCGCAAGCTCATTCTCAAGGGCGTCGACGGCCTCGTGTTCGTCGCTGACAGCCAGATCGAACGGATGGAAGCGAACGTCGAGTCGATGCAGAACCTGTACGACAACATGGCCGAGTATGGCTACGATCTAACGAGGATTCCGTTCGTGATTCAGTACAACAAACGCGATCTTCCCAATGCGGCGCCCATCAAGGACCTGCAGGCCGCCCTGAATCCCGGATGGACCGTCGAAGACGGTGCGCGGCAGAAAGTGACGCCCGACCCCTCTCACCCTGGCGAGAATCTGATCGACAAGATCGGCGGAGATTGGGTCGGTCACGCCGCCTACCATGAGGCGGTGGCCGTGCGCGGCGATGGCGTGTTCGACACGCTCAAGGCGGTCAGTAAGCTGGTACTCAAGACGTTGAGCTAATGGCTGGGTCTTCCCCAACACCCTCCCAGCGTCCTGCCGCGATCCGGTGGACAGTGCCCAACATCATCACGCTGGCGCGCATCTCTCTCACCCCCGTGATTGCGCTGCTGCCGTTCATTCAGGGCTACTGGCCCAAGGTCATCGCGTTCGTCGTCTTTCTCATTGCCGCGTTCTCGGACTTGTTGGACGGGTACCTCGCGCGGCGCTATGGCACGATCAGCGAGCTCGGTATGCTGCTCGACCCGATCGCCGACAAACTGCTGCTATTCGCCACGCTCATTCCGATCTTCTGGATCACGCGACATCCCACGATTATCGTGGACTATCGGATCCCGTGGTGGGGCAGCCTGCCTGTCTGGGTGGCGCTGCTGCTCGTGGGGCGGGAGGTGCTGATTACGGTGTTTCGCTTTTTCGCCAAGCGCCGCGGCATCGTCATCCCCGCGGTGGGAGCGGGAAAGCTGAAAGCGGTCGTCCAGAACATCTTTATCGGCGCCACGATTGCGTGGTTCGCCTGGAAGGATGCGATCGCCGAGATGCACCTCGCCGGGGCTTTCCGGAATTTCTGGGATCAGTTCCACGGCTGGTTCGTGTCTGTGACGCTTGCGGGTGCCATCGTCCTGACGGTGTACTCGCTCCTCGTCTACCTCTACCGCTACCGGACCCTCCTCAAAGTCGGCAAGTGAAGCTCGAGGTCGTCACGATCGGCACCGAGCTGCTGCTGGGCCAAATCCTCGATACGAATGCGGTCGATTTGGGGCGCGAGCTGGCCGCGGCCGGCGTGGAGATCGTTCGCCGGACATCTGTCGCGGACCGGCCGGAGATGATTCGTGCGGTGGTAGCCGAGGCACTCGACCGAACGGGGTTCGTGATCACCACCGGTGGCCTCGGTCCCACTCGGGATGACATGACCAAGAAGGAAGTGGCAGCCATCTTCAACAAACCGCTGGTCCTCAACGCCGTGGTTCTGCAGTCTCTGGAGGAGCGCTTCCGCCGGTTGGGTCGGACGATGCCTGCCGTCAACCGCACACAGGCCGAAGTCCCCGCAGGCGCTACGGTGCTCCCCAATCCACGCGGCACGGCGCCCGGGTTGTGGGTCGAAGCGGACGGTCGCGTTGTCGTGATGCTGCCCGGCGTTCCATCCGAGATGCGCGGGTTACTCGCGGAAGAAGTCTTCCCGCGCCTCGTCGTTCGCGGAGGGACGGCCGGCATCGTGGTGAGGTCCCGGACGATCCGCACGACGGGGATCGCCGAGTCGGCGCTCGCCGAGCGAGTGGGCGAAATCGAAGACGAAATCGCGCCACTGACCCTTGCCTACCTGCCGTCGGTCGACGGCGTGGACCTCCGGGTGACCGCCTGGAGACTGCGCGAAGCGGACGCCGAGCGCCGCCTCGGCACGGCCGCGGCGCAGCTGCGCGAGCGGGCCGGCGAGCACGTCTACGGTGAAGAAAAGACCGATCTCGCGGCAGCGATTCTCGATCTGCTGCGCGCGCGGACCGTGCGACTCGCCGTCGCCGAGTCGTGCACGGGCGGTCTTCTGGGCGCGAGGATCACCGCGGTTCCCGGGTCGTCGGATGTCTTCGTCGGCGGCGTGGTCGCGTATGACGACAAGGTGAAACGCGAACTCCTCGGCGTATCACAGACGCTCCTCGAGCGGCACGGCGCCGTTTCGGAGGAAGTGGTCTCGGCGATGGTCGCGGGCGCGCAGCAGCGCTTTGGAGTCGACGCGGCACTTGCCGTCACGGGCATCGCCGGTCCAGGTGGCGGGACGAAGGAGAAACCGGTCGGCACGGTGTGGCTCGCGGCGCGATCGGGTCAGGAGACTCGGGTGGTGAAGCGCGTGTTTCCGGGCGATCGCGCCGAGGTCCGCGCTCGATCGGCGCAGGCCGTCCTCGACCTGCTGCGGCGTCTCATCGGCAAGATCAGCTCATGAATCGGATCAATGCTCCCGACGGCACGCCGCTGATCTTCGATGCATACGAGCCGGCGCAGGCTCACGTCGCCGTGCTGTTTCTCCACGACTGGTTTCCGCCGGGACTCTCCGATCGCTGGGCACAGCTGGGCGCGCAGCTCAGGAACGCGGGACTATCCGCCTACTTTCTCGACCAGCGGGGCCAGGGCCGATCAGGCGGGCGGCGGGGACATCTGTCACGCTTCAGCCAGCTGCTCGGGGACCTGCAGGCATTTCGCCGCGCCGTGCGGCAGCGTCAGGACGTCCCGCAGGTTCTCGTGGGGCACGGCTTTGGCGGGCTCGTCGTGCTCCGCTACCTCGAAACGCAGCCTGGTGAGCCGCCCGCGGCCGCGGTCGTGTCCGGTCCCTGGCTCGCGTCACGCGTCCCGCCGCCCGCGTGGAAACGGCTCGCGGCCAGGCTCGCCGATCTGTGGCCGACGCTCCCCACGGGCCGGGGCAGCCAGTACATGACGGCGGGCGCGCGGGCGGAGCTGCAGTGGGCCCAGCGCGCCGTGCTCGCCGATTGCCAGCGTCTCGAGCGCCCCGTGCTGTTCCTGCTCGGCGGAGCCGATCGCGTGATCGATTTGGATGCCGCGCGCACGCTCGCCGAAGATCTCGCGGCGCGCGCGACGCTCAATTGGTATCCCGACCTCTCCCACGATCTCTTTGGTGTGCAACGCGTCGTAGACGATGTCATGACCTTCGCGCGCACCCATCGCTCCTTGCAGCCAAATCCGGCGAGCGAGTAGCCGGGGTTTCCCTCCGGACTCTTGCTGCCTTATCTTCTTGCCAGACTGAAAGTTCCAACATATGCCCAACAAACGTCATCCCCATTCGCCACCCGTTCCTTCGCTCGATCCCGACCCGAAGGAGCCGCTCGTCGCTGATACGCCGGCAGAGGCCGCCGCGAGTGCGCCTGCTGGCCCGTCGGAGGCGGAGGTTTGGAAGGACCGGCATCTGCGGCTTGCCGCGGAGTACGACAACTTCCGCAAGCGGACCGCCAAGGAGCGGACCGAAACCTGGCAGCGCGCGCAGGCGGAACTGATCTCGCGTCTCGCCGATGCGCTCGATGATTTGTCGCGGTTTGCGCACATCGATCCTGCGGAGACCGACGCCAAGACGTTGCACGAGGGCGTCGAGCTCGTGGAGCGCAAGGTCTGGAAGGAGCTCGAGGGTGCGGGCGTCACGCGGATCGACCAGGTGGGCGTGCCGTTCGACCCGAATGTCCATGAAGCGGTCACGACGCAGCCGGCGGCGAAACCGGAGCAGGACCATACCGTAGGCCAGGTCGTGCAACCGGGCTACAAGATGCGCGATGTCCTGCTGCGGCCGGCCCGCGTGGTCGTGCTCACCTGGCAGGGCCAGTAATGGCGGCACAACGCGACTACTACCAGACATTGGGAGTCGCTGAGACAGCCACGACGGACGAAATCAAGAAAGCCTTTCGCCGCCTGGCCAAGCAGCACCATCCGGATCGGAATCCCAACAATCCGCAGGCGGCCGAGCGCTTCAAGGAGATCAGCGAAGCGCACGACGTGCTGAGCGACAGCGACAAACGGAAGAGGTACGACCAGCTGCGCCGCTACGGGGCCTTCGCTGGTCCCGATGCCAGTCCCTTCAGCCAGCGGGGGGCTCGCCGCGGTCCAGGCCCGCAGGGGACGGGTGGAGGCCCCGGCGACAGCGGCGACTTCGACATCTCGGATCTCGGCGGACTCGGCGATCTGTTCTCGTCGATCTTCGGGCGCCGCGGCACGGGCCGCGAAGCCGAGCCGGAAGAAGTCGAGACCAGCATCACGATTCCGTTCCGCGTCGCGGCGCTGGGTGGACAGGTGCCGATCACGCTCGCCATGCCCGAAGTCTGTCCGACGTGTGGCGGCAGCGGTGCCGCAAAGGGCGCGACGGTCAACACCTGTCCCGAGTGTAAAGGGCGGGGCACGGTGTCGTTCGGGCAGGGCGGCTTCGCCGTCAATCGCCCGTGCCCCGTCTGCCGGGGGAAGGGAACCGTTCCGTCGCAACGGTGCCCGACGTGCCAGGGCAGCGGCGAGGTGCGCGTCGAGAAGCGTATCAACGTCGACATCCCCCCCGGGACAGAGGACGGCGCGCGCCTGCGGCTCAAGAACCAGGGACCGAAGGGTCGCGGCGATCTCATCGTGGTGATCCATGTCGCGCCCGATCGCTTCTTCCGGCGCGAGGGGCTCGACGTCATCGGCGTCGTGCCGATCAACGTCGCGCAGGCCATGCTTGGCTCGCGCATTAAAGTGAAGACGGTCGACGGCAAGAGCGTGGTGCTGCGAATTCCGCCCGGAACGCAGCACGGCCAGCGATTCCGGGTTCCGCGGGTCGGGATCGAGAAGAACGGCCGCCGCGGCGATATGTACGTCGAAGCGCACGTGACGCTCCCGGAGAAGCTGAGCGCCGAAGAACAGGAAGCGGTTAAGAGTTTTGCGGAAAAGACGGGATTGAAGTACTGAGGCCTACGGGACCAGCAAGACCTTCCCGACATTGCGTCGTTCGTGGATGTACCGGTGCGCCGCAGCCGCTTCCGCGAACGCGAACGTTCGATCGACACGCGGTGTGATCTTCCCCTCGCGCGCATAGCGAAGCAGCGCTTCGAGCTGAGGGGCCAGGAGCGCCTGCTCGGACCAGATGTGCCCGAGGTTGACGCCGGCAACAGACTTGTTGTCGTTCATCAACGTGAGCGGTCCGAAGCGAGGAAATCGAATAACGCGCCACAGGAGTTTGAGCAGGTTTCTGCGGGAGCCCTCGGAGAGGGCAGACGCGCCGTAGCAGACCATGCGCCCCGCCGGGGCGAGCAGCTCGTACCCATAGCGCCAGGACCGGCCGCCGACGGCATCCAGAACGATATCGATGCCACGAGGCCGCAGTCTCCGTGCCGCCTCGAACCAGCGCGGATCCCGGCTGTCGAGCGGCTCGACGCCATACTCGCGCAGCACGGCGTGCTTTGGGGGCGACGCGAGCCCGATGACGCGCAAGCCGAGGATGCGGCCCAATTCGGCGACGGCCAGGCCGACGCCGCCCGCAGCCGAGTGGACCAGCACGGTCTCGCCCCGTTGCGCGGCGGCGACGCGGACCAGCATGTGGTGTGCCGTCAGGTAGACGACCGGAAATGCCGCACCCTGTTCGAATGTCCACCCGTCAGGCAGCGGAAAGACCGAGCCGGGGGCAACGACGACCAGCTCGCTCTGGCCGCCGAATTTCGTCGTCGCGATGACGCGGTCGCCTACGCGCGGCGTCGTGACTCCGGGACCTGCGGCATCTACGACGCCGGCAAGTTCGTAGCCAACGGTACACGGTGGCCTGGGTGAGTCGGGGTAGAGGCCCTGCCGGGCCAGCAGATCGGAGAAGTTGATGCCGGCTGCGTGCACGCGAATCCGGACCGTGCCCGGTCGCGCTACGGGATCCGTCGCTTCGCGAACCTCGATCACCTCCGGCGGTCCGCGCCGCGGGATGACGACTTGCTTCACGTGTCGAGACTCGGTGTTACGTCCATGTGGCGATAAGTTAGCTTGCGAACGCGGGGTCGCCGTGTTTTGTTTGTTTTCGACCTTGCAACTTAGAGTGTTGCGTCTGTGATGGGGTGTAGGTCAACTGGCAGACCGCCCGGCTGTTAACCGGGAAGTTGGAGGTTCGAGTCCTCCCGCCCCAGTTTCACCCTCCCGTGACGGGAGTGATCCGCACCATCACCACGCCGTGCGCCGGGGCAGTGGCGGAGAAGCCGCCCCGTGAACGCCCCGAGGTCGCTGTGGGCCCGCAGGTCGCGCGCGCGCGACACCTGGCAACTTGACGTCGCTCAGGCGCACGGCAGATTCGCACCCAGGCCACCATGAGACGTTTCGTGTTCAGCCTGTTCGTCGCGTGCGCGATCGGGTGCGGAGGTGCGCGGACTGCGCCGAACGCGCCAGGTGTATCGACGATCATCCCTAGCAAAACCGATGCGCGGGTCACGCGGGTTGAAGAAATGCTGCGCGGCGTGCCGGGTCTCGAAGTGACCCGGTTGCCGGACGGGAACTATCGGCTCCGGATCCGTGGGCAACGCAGCATCCGGGGGAATCCAACGGACGACAATCCCCTCCTCGTGATCGACGGTATCCCCATTCCGAACGAATCCATGAGCAGCATGCTGGCGGATCTCTCGCCCGGCGACGTTGCGCGGATCGAAGTGCTGAAGGACGCGGCGGACACGAGCATGTACGGATCGCGCGGCGCGAATGGCGTGATCGTCATTACCACCAAACGCGGACGAGGGGAGAGATCACCATGACGGCCGGCGTGGCTCGGTGCATGGCGTTATCGGCGGTGGCGCTCCTGCTCGCGGCAGCCGCGTCGGCCCAGCGACCCGGCGCTGTTGAGATCGGTGCGCTCGCGCGGTTTACGGATTTTGACAACGACCTGGGGATGAGCAATGCCGTGGGCGCTGGCGGGCGCCTCGCCGTGTACGTGCGGCCCCGGCTCGCGTTCGAGCTCGATATGTCGCGCGCCTCCAGCGATCGGAGCGCCGGCTCCGCCACCTACACCCCGCTGCATGCCCGTCTCGTCGTGGGCGTTGGACGCCCCGGTCGCGTCGAGGGCCTGCTGGGCGCCGGATATGTCCACAATGCATACCGTGGCTCACTCGACGCGACTGACGGAGGTCTCTCGGGGCTCATCGGTGTGCGCTATCAGCTCATCAACCGCGTGTGGCTGTGCATGGGGACCGACCTCGACATCATGCTCCACCCGTCGTCGGACAGTCCCTTCGCCTTCTACCACGGCAACTGGGGGCTCCACCTCGGCGTCGGAGCCCGGCTCAACGGCGGCTCATAGGTGGTAGGTCCCGACTAGACGACCGGCGCCCAGCCCGGCGCGTACTCGCGCTGCCAGAACCTCATTGCCAGGTCGTCGCCCAGGATCCGTCCGGACTCCGGATCGGTGCGTAGGGCGCGGCCGGTCCACTGCGCGATGTTGCCGAGGTGGCACAGCAGCACGCTCTTCGCCCCCTCCGCGATCGGCTGGGTCAGCGGCACGCCGCTGCGGATCGCCTCCACGAAGTTCGCGATGTGGAGCCCCGTCAGCTGGTCGTCGCCGCTTGGTGCGAGCGGGTCGGCGACTGCCTGGGCGATCGATTCCTTCACGACCTTGTTCTCGAGGTCGTACACGGTGTAGCCGTCCTGGTCCATCACGACCGTGCCCGTCGTCCCGTAGACGATCGTGCCCCGCCCGCGATTCTGCGTCGGGAACGGATTGCAGCTCAGCCCGTGCCACACAATCGCGCGCTGCCCTTCGAACTCGAAGCCCGCCTCCTGCGTATCGGTGAACTCCCAGTCGTCCTCGAAGTGGTAACGGCCGCCCACCGAGGTGACGCGCGTCGGATAATCCACGCCCAGGGCCCAGCGCGCGACATCGACTTCGTGGGTGCCGTTGTTGCAGATCTCGCCCGTGCCCCAGCGACGGAACCAGTGCCAGTTGTAGTGGATGACGTTGTCGTGGTACGGCGTGCGCGGTGCTGGCCCCTGCCAGAGCTCGTAGTCGAGCCCCGCGGGGACGGGCGCCGGTTTGCCGCGCCCGATCGAACGACGCCGGTTCGAATACCAGGCGCGAGCCAGATACGCGCGCCCAATCGCCCCTTCCCGGATCGTCTGCACGGCCTCCTGGGCACGGGGGGACGAGCGCCGCTGCGTGCCCATCTGCACGAGATGTTTAGCCTTGCGCTGCGCGTCCACGAGCAGCTCGCCCTCCCGCGGATTGTGCCCGCAGGGCTTCTCCAAGTACACGTGCTTGCCGGCCGAGAGCGCCAGGATCGTAGCCGGGGCGTGCCAGTGATCGGGCGCGGCGATCACGAGCGCGTCCACGCCCTTGTCGTCGAGCGCGCGGCGGAAATCCACGAGCCCCTTCGGAGCTTTCCCTTGCGCCTCGCCTACGGAGGCGAGACCCTTGCCGAGCACCTGCGAGTCCACGTCGCAGACGTAGGCGACTTCGGCGTTGGGCGTCTTGCCGAACACGCGTCCCAGGACGGTGCCGCGGCCGTTCAGGCCCATGACGGCGACGACCACCTTCTCGGCGGGAGAGCCCCCCAGCACGAGCAGGGGGGAGTGGGCGGCGGCGAGGCCGAGACCCGTCGCGGAGACGGACTTCACGAACTGGCGGCGCTTCATAGCGGTCTCACCTTGATGTTGCGGAAATAGACCTCATCGCCGTGATCTTGCAAGACGATGTGTCCCTTGCGGCGGTCGGCGAAGCCCGGAATGACGCGGTATTTGCTCTTGGCGACCAGGGAATCCATGTGGGCCGTGCCCAGATCGAACTCGACGATCTTGCGGCCATTCAACCAGTGCTCGCCGTGGTTGCCGCGGAAGATAACGGTGGCCGTGTTCCACTCGCCCACGGGACGCAGCGCTTTGGCCGCGCTCGGAGCGATGAGGTCGTACAGCGCGCCGGAGCGGTGAGTGGGCAGCTTGCCGTCCTCGTGCCGGTCGTCGTCGAGCATCTGGTACTCGAACCCCAGGGCCGAGTGATTGGGCGCGATCGCGCCTTGGGCGACCGCCGCGGGCGTCAGCTGACCGTTCTGCGCGATCGACATCTCCTCGGAGACGTTGTATTTGACTCCGCTATTCGCGCCCGGCGTGACCTTCCATTCCCAGGTCAACTCGAAGTCCCCGAACGTGTCGACGGTCATCAGATCGCCGCCGTTGAGCGGCCGTCCATCGGGGACGCGAGGCACGTTGCCGTTCGCGATCTTCTTGATCGCGCCGTCCACGACGACCCAGTGGCCGGTGGGGACGGTGTCGTAGCCCAGGCCACGCCAGCCAGCGAGCGTGTGGCCGTCGAACAAGATGCGCCAGCCGGCGGTGCGTTCGGCGGGGGTGAGCGTGTTGGGACTGGATTGGAGTAGAGAGAGGACGAGGACTGCTGTGATCATAGGGACTCCCATAAAAGCAGGACCTGCTTTTCGTTGACAGGGTCATGACGCGGCCTCGGGACTTCCCAATCGCGCCGGCTCGAGGCGCGGCACCAGCAAATGAATGATCGTCCATGCCGTGACGTAGGCGAAGCCGCAGACGGCGAAGATCGATGCGTAGTTGCCTCCCGTCGCATCGAGAATCCGGCCGATGCGCCACTGGAACAACACGCCGCCCATCGCGCCGGCGAAGCCGCCGATGCCGGAAACGGACGCCACGGCGCTCGGCGGGAACATGTCGCTCGCCAGCGTATAGACGTTGGCCGACCAGCCCTGGTGCGCGGCGGCCGCCAGGCTGATGATGAGCACCGCGGTCCACATGCTGCTGGCGTACGGAGCGAGCGCGGTGGGCACGATCGCGACCGCCATGAGCAGCATCGCCGTTTTGCGCGCGCGGTTCACGGTCCAGCCGCGTTTGAGCAGACGACTCGACAGCCACCCGCCGCCGATGGACCCGACATCGGCGATTACATACACCGTAATAAGAGGAAGGGCGACCTGCGCGAGCTTGATGCCGTAGGTGCGGTCCAGGAATTTCGGGAGCCAGTACAGATAGAACCACCACACGGGGTCGGCGAGGAATTTGCCGGCGACGATGGCCCAGGTTTGGCGGACGGTGAGGAGGCGGAGCCACGGAACCCTAGGGGCGGCAGGGGCGGCAAAGGTGGCCTCTGGGCTGTGATACAACGCGAGCCACAGAAACAACCACAGAAAACCAAGTGACCCCGTCACGACAAACGCCCAGCGCCAGCCCCAATTCAGCGCGATGAACGGAACGATGAGCGGTGTGAGGATCGCGCCGGTGTTGGTGCCGGCGTTGAAGATGCCGGTGGCGAGGGCGCGCTCCTCTTTGGGGAACCATTGGCCCACGCTCTTGATGGCGCCGGGAAAGTTGGCCGACTCGCCGAGGCCGAGCAGCGCGCGAGCGGCGGCAAAGGCCGCGGTGGTGCGGGCGAGCGCATGGCCGATCGCCGCGAGACTCCACACGATGACCGCCGTGGCAAAGCCGCGGCGCACACCCACGTGATCGAGCCACCATCCCGCGAAAAGGAAGCCGAATGCGTAAACAAACGTGAACGAGTAGACCACGGCCGCGTACTGCGACTCGGACCAGTGGAGCTCGAGCTGCAGCGTCGGCGCGAGGATGCTCAGGACCTGCCGATCCATGTAGTTGATCGTCGTGACAGCAAACAGCAGGGCGCAAATCGTCCAGCGGTAGCGGAGCCGGGGTGGAGCGAGCGTCGCCGTCACAGCGTGACGCCTTCTTTCCAGATGGCGATCTCGCGGTACCCGTGTTTCTCGTTGTTGGCGAGCGCGCGTCCCGAGGCCACGTCGAGGATCATGGTGAACAAGTCGTCCGCGAGCTGGTCCATCGTGGCGGCGCCGCCGAGCAATGCTCCGGCGTCGAAATCGATCCAGTGGGGCTTCTTGGCGGCAATCGCGGTGTTGGAGGAGACCTTGAGCGTCGGGACGGGGAACCCGAGCGGCGTACCGCGGCCCGTCGTGAACAGGAGCAGCGTCGCGCCGCTTGCGACGAGGGCGGTCGACGACACGCCGTCGTTTCCGGGCGCCTCGAGCAGCGCCAGCCCTCCCGCCCGCGTCGCCGCCGGCTCGCCGTAGCGCAGCACCTGGGTGACGGGCGCCCGGCCTCCCTTCTGGATCGCACCCAGCGATTTCTCTTCGAGCGTGGTCAGGCCGCCCGCGACGTTGCCGGGGGACGGGTTCTCGTAGATGGGCTGCTGATGGCGGAGGAAATATGATTTGAAGTCATTGACGAGCGCGACGGTCGCCCGGAACACGGTTTCGTCCACCGCCCGGTTCATCAAGGCCCGCTCGGCACCGAACATTTCCGGCACCTCGGTGAGGATGACCCCGCCGCCCAGCGCCGTCAGGCGGTCGGCGATGCGCCCGACGAGGGGATTCGCCGTGATGCCGCTCAGGCCGTCTGAGCCGCCGCATTTGTGGCCGAGGATGAGATCGGACGCGGGGCACTCCTCGCGGCGGTCGCTCGTCATTGCGGCCACGAGCTGCCCTACGGCCTCCAGCCCCGCGTCCACCTCGTCGGTGACGTCCTGCGAATTGAAAAACCGGAGGCGGTCGCGGTCGACGTTGCCCGCGAGCTCGAGGAGCGCGTCCATCTGGTTGTTCTCGCAACCGAGGCCGAGGACCAGCACACCGCCGGCGTTGGGATGTCGAATCAGGCCGGCCAGTACCCGCTGCGTGTGGGCCAGATCGTCCCCCAGCTGGCCGCACCCGTAGGGGTGCGAGAAGTTGTATACGCCGTCGATGCGACCGCTGAATAGCGCCGCGCCCTCACGGGCGATCCGCTCCGCCGCGTGGTTCACACAGCCGACGGTATTGAGGATCCACACTTCGTTGCGCGTGCCGACGCGGCCGTTGGCGCGGCGGTAACCCATAAATGTCGGCCTCACCCCCTGACCCCCTCTCCCCTTCGCTACGCTCAGGGCAGGCTCTTCGGGAGAGGGGGAACGTTGGGGTGAGGTCGGCTCGTATGAGTACTCGAGCACGCCCTCCAGGCACGTCTTGAGATTGTGCGAGTGGACCCACGCGCCGGGCGCGATGGGCGCGGTCGCCGCGCCGATCGGGAAGCCGTACTTGATCACCGTCTGGCCGCGGGCGACGGGGCGCAGCGCGAGCTTGTGACCGGCCGGGACGTCTTCGGCGAGCACGACGCGCTCGCCCGCGACGACCAGTTCCTCCCCTGTGATGAGCGCCCGAACCGCCACCGCGACGCTGTCCGCCGGATGGATTCTCACCGCCGGTGCCGCCGGGCTCACCGCGCGAAGTCCCGGTAGTGCGCCTCGATCTGGTCCGGTGTCGCGGTTCCCGAGAGGATCAGCACGCGGTGGCGGAACGTCGTCGACCGGCCCGCGGCGAGCGTGAAGTTGAGCTCGGTCTTCCCATTGCTGAACACTTTCTCCCCCAGCGGGTTGGCGGCGAAGAGGCCGTAGCCGCGCGCGTGCCAGTAGGTGGGGAATCCCACGTTTTGGGGATGGTCCAGGATGGCGAGGGTCACGGGCTCCCCCTGTACGACCCCCGTGAGCATCGTCCAGCGCCCGCGCGTACCCCAGACCGAGTCGCCCTCGAGGCCCTCGGAGCTGTGATAGCGACCGGTGACGCCCTCGTTGTTGAGCATGGGGACGGTCGTGGCATGGCCGGCGGCGTCGGTGAACACCTCCGGCGTGTTGGACGGCTGCTCGAGCGCCCGCGCCACCCGCATGCCGATCAGCCCTTCCTTATTGTCGGTGAATGTGACGGAGCCCCCGACCGCCGTGAGCGTCGTGATGCGGTCGACCGATCGCACGCCCTCCGCAGCGCGGAATACGAAGCGCGTGTCCTCGCGCAGCAGCGGCTTCCCGGCTGAGTCCACCCAGTCGGCGCTCACCTCGAGCATGCCCTCGCCCTGCCCGCCGCCGGCGCGGCGCACGGCGCGATGCAGGATGGTGCCCATCTTGGCACGACGCGCCGCGGGGATCGCGTCGGAGTTGTTCCAGAAGTCGAGCCCGTTCACGTCCCCATGGTCGAACCAGAGCCCGACCTGGTGGGGGTGATCCACCCGCTCGCCCGGCCTGGGATCGAGGGGCCAGCCACGCGTGACGACGACGCCCGACGCGGCGCGCAGCGGGTAGAGGGTCGGCTTCTTGAGCGTGGTTGGCCAGATGTACGAGGTGAAGGGTTTGCCGTCGACGGTGACGTCGACCCGCCGGTCGGCCGCGCGCGCGATGACTTCTACCCGGGGGACCTGGGCCTGCCCGACGACGGGCAGACCCAGGCAGAGCAGCAACCAAGCGTTGCGCATGTGTTGTTCCGCTTCTCAACCCATCACGATGTCTTGCTTGCCGTCGTCGAACATGATCTTGCGACCCGTATGCATCGCAGCGACGGTCATGCACAGGGCGACGGCGTGGCTGTAGCCCGCGTCGATATGCGCGTTGGTTTTGCCGCGCGAGCGCACACACTCCATCCAGTTCCGCACGTTGGCGGTCGTGGACGAGTCGCCTCCCGTGTTCGCGGCCGTCTCCGTCGGCGCCACCTCGGAGAGTTTCATCGTGGGCAGCTGGTTCGCCTTCATGCCCATCTCCGCCGCGTAGCGGTCGGTGAGCCCGCCGTTGGGCGAGATCTCGTTGGTGTCGAGGTTCAGCATCCCGGCGTTCGAGTAGTACAGCTCCTTTGTCCCGCCGGCCCCGTTCGTCATGCGGGACGCGTACACGACCTGGAAGCCCTTGGTGGGATCGTCGAGCGGCCCGTACTCGAACACGATGGTGGCGGTGTCCCAGTTCTTGCGGCCGTCCTTCCAGAGGTAGACGCCGCCGTTGGCGACGACGCTCCGGGGACGCGGGAAGCCCGTGAACCAGTGCACCGTATCGATCTGGTGGACCATCCACTGGTCCGGGATCCCCGAGGAATAGGGCCAGAAGAGGCGGTACTCGAGGTACTTG
>Ga0209377_1000527_pt1 | contig 25696 bp, 20 predicted proteins | sample GraSoiAngelo_141_FD_185898 | JGI IMG/M metagenome (GOLD analysis project Ga0209377, IMG submission 185898) | Grasslands soil microbial communities from the Angelo Coastal Reserve, California, USA - 14_0929_12_40cm (SPAdes) (version 2) | ecosystem: Environmental > Terrestrial > Soil > Grasslands ...
CGCTGGGCATCATGGTCGGCATCCCCGTCATCCAGCTGATGATGTTTGGATTCGCGATCCAGACCGACGTGCGTCACATCCCGACCGTCGTCTTGGACGAATCGCGTACGCCGACCAGCCGCGACCTGATCGCGGCATTCGAAAACACGGGCAACTTCCGCATCGTGGCGCACGTGGACGGACGCGACGCGCTCGACGAGTGGATCGCCCGGGGCGACGCGCAGGCGGGCATCGCGATTCCGTACGACTTTCCGCGCGATCTCGCCCGCGGGACGACCGCGACGATCCAGGTCGTCGTTGACGCCTCCGATCCGTTGTCGTCCCAGGCCGCCCTGGCGGCGGCGGCCGGCGTGGCACAGATCCGCAATCTCGCGATCCTGTCGGCCGCGGCGCACCGCACCGAGCTGCCGCTCGAAACGCGGGTACGGCCGCGTTACAACCCGGGCTTACGCAGCCCGAACTACATCGTGCCGGGCCTGGTCGGCGTGATTCTCACCATCACGATGGTCCTGGTGACCGCCATGGCGATCGTGCGCGAGCGCGAGCGCGGCACGCTGGAACAGCTCATCGTCACACCGATCACAAAGACAGAGCTCATGCTCGGCAAGATCGCGCCCTACATCGGCGTGGGACTGGTGCAGATGACCACGGTGCTGCTGCTCGGCCGATTCGTGTTCGACGTGCCGCTGACCGGCAACGTCCTGATACTGTATGCGATCGCGCTCATATTTATCGTCGCGAGTCTCGCGATGGGGCTGTTTGTCTCGACGCTCGTACGCACGCAGCAGCAGGCGATGCAGGCCAGCTTCTTTTTCGTCCTGCCGAATATTCTGCTGTCGGGATTCATGTTTCCGCGCCAGGCGATGCCAGCCGTGTTTCAATGGATTGGCGCGCTCCTGCCGCTGACGCATTTCCTCAAGGTGCTGCGCGGAATCCTGCTGAAGGGTGTCGGCGTGCCCGAGCTGTGGCGGGAGATCGCGATCCTGCTGTCCATCGCGACGCTGCTCTTTGCGGTTTCGGTGAGGCGATTCCATAAGACGCTGGATTAACCTGTGTCCCCCACGACCGAGACCCGGTCCGCCGCGTCCTTGGCTTTCTGGAGCGCGCCTTCCCCGAGCGTGAACAGATCCTCGGGCCGGAGCACCTCGCTATGGGGATACGCCACGACACCGGCGGAGATCGTCGGCGTCTTGGTGGGACCGAGATCCGCAAACGTGTGCCGGGTGAAAACCTGGCGCAGCCGTTCGATGAACCGGCGGCCACCGGGTCCGTCCGTCTCCGGAAGCACACAGGCGAACTCGTCACCACCGTAGCGAGCGACGAAGTCGGGAGCCCGCAGCTCACGCTGCAGAATCGCGCCGATCTCACCGAGCACGCGATCGCCGGCGGGCTGGCCCAGACGCTCGTTGATGTCCCGCAGGCGGTCGATGTCGATCAGCGCGAGTGCGAAATGGAGCGAGTAGCGGCGCGCGCGCTCGAATTCATCCCGCAGCCGCCGATCGAGCGCGTCCAGTGAGGCACACCCGGTCAGTTCATCGGTGGTTCCCGCGCTGATCTGGCGGCGATAAATCGCCGACCGCCGCTCTTCGTTCTCGAGCACCCGCGCCGCGGCCTGCGCGATCGTATTCGCGAAGGCGACGTCCCCCGCCCTGAGCTGCGGATCGCCCTTCTCGGTGCGCAAAAAGAACACGCCGGCCGCACGCCCCTGCACGAATACGGGCAGCGCCACAGCGGCCTGCACGTTCACCTCGACGTGCTGCTGGCTCCAATGCTGCCGGATCGTCGCGAACAGCGGATCCTCGTGCACATTGTGGATGACGACCGGACGTTCGGTGCGGATCGCCTCTTGAATTTCGGGATAGCGTGCAAGGTCGACGCGCAGATCGCGAATCGCCGGGTTCTCGTACACCGCCACGACTCTGCCCTTGTCCTCCCCCGGCGCGGTCAGCACGAACGAGCAGTGCGACAGGCCAAACGCCTGGCCGACGCGGCGCACCAGTGTTTGAAAGATCTCATCGGCGCGGAGCGCCGAGGACACTTCCTGAAAAATGTCGAACAGCAGATCGCGGGCGCGCAGGGCTTCCTGCGCCTCTCGGACCTCGGTGCGCATGCGAATGTGGACGTCCAGTCGCGCGCGCAGCTCGGGGAGGTGAATTGGAGCAACCAGGGCGTCGCGCGCGCCGGCCAGCAGCGCTTCAGTCGCGGTGGTGAAGCGGCCCTCGCCCAGCAGCACGAACAGCGGCGCGCCGCCGTACTCCGGCCGCGTCACCAGCGCGCGCACTTCATCGGCGATGCTGGTGAGCCCGGGATCGGGAGTGTAGAGCAGGAAATCGGGCGGAGAACCGGCCGCCGTTTCTGTTACCTGGAAACCGCCGCCGACAAGCACGCGCTCGAGACCCTCGGGCCGGCTCGTGGGATTCCCGAGCAGGACAATGCGATGACGAAACAGGTCCGGCACGGCATCTCTCGCGCGCAGAGGGCGGGGCCAAGCTATAGTTCAGCACATGCCCGGGCAAGCACACCCCGCGTTGGAGACGCTCGACGCCCGCACCCGGATGGTCATGCGCCAGCTCGCGGGCCGGGGAATCCGGGATCAGCGGGTACTGGCCGCGATGCGGTGGGTGCCCCGCGAATGGTTCCTGCCGCCTCACCTTGCCGCCGAGGCCTACAGCGACGCGCCCCTCCCCATCGGGAACGGGCAAACGATTTCACAGCCCTACGTTGTCGCGCTCATGACCCACGAGCTCACCCCTCGGCGCTCGGACCGCATCCTCGAAATCGGCACGGGCTCGGGATATCAAACGGCCGTGCTGTCGCGCCTCGTCCCCTCGGGCAAGATCTTCACGATCGAGCGCCTTCCCGATCTGCTGGTGGAAGCGGAAGAACGCTTTCGCAGGCTGGGGCTCACCAACGTCGAGACGAAGCTCGCCGATGGCGCCCAGGGCTGGCCGGAGCAAGCGCCATTTGACGGAATCATCGTGGCGGCTGCGGCGCCCCGGATCCCCGGACCCCTCGTCACTCAACTCGCACCCGGAGGCCGCCTGGTTATCCCCATCGGTGACCTCTCAGCTCAAGAGCTGGTCATCCTGGAACGGCCGACGAATGGCGGTGCTGTGCAACAGCGCGGAGCCGGTGGAGTTCGGTTCGTACCGCTGATCTCCCGGCTCGCGTTCACGGACGAGCTGTGATGCTCGGGGCCCACGTCTCGAGCCAGGGTGGTGTGGCGGCCGCGCCGGCACGCGGCGGCGCGTTGCGCGCCACCGCGATCCAGCTCTTCACCAAGACGCCGAACCAGTGGCGCGAACCGGCGCTCACGACGGCAACGGTCGAGCAATTCAGGAGTGAGGTCAGTCGACATCGCTTGGAGGCGGTCGTCGCACACGACAGCTACTTGATCAATCTGGCCTCGCCCGACGCCGTGTTGCGCGCGCGCAGCATGCAGAGCTTCACGAACGAGTTGGACCGATCGCGCGCGCTGGGCCTGCGCGCGGTCGTGTCGCATCCGGGGAACTACATGGACGATCGGGATGCCGGTCTTGAGCGAAACGCGCGCGCGTACGCAGAATGTCTGGCTGCGGTGCCCGGTGACGTGGAGGTTTGGATCGAAGGCACGGCGGGATCGGGGACCGCGTTGGGCGCGACGTTCGAGCAGCTGCGTGACCTGCGCAACGCGCTGCCTGACGCATTCCGGACGCGCGTGGGATTCTGCCTCGACACGGCGCATTTGCACGCGGTGGGCTATGACTTGGCGCAGGTGGAACGGGTGTGGGAGGAATTCGATCGTGTGATCGGGTTGGAATTGCTTAAGTGCTTGCATCTCAACGACTCACGTGCGGCGGGAGGCTCGCGGGTGGATCGCCACGAATGGATCGCAGAAGGCAAGATCGGACCCGAGCCATTCCGGCGGATCATGCGAGACCCTGATCTCTGGGGAGTCATTAAGATTATCGAAACGCCAAAGCGGGATGACCCGCTGCGGCACGACCGACGGATGCTGCGGCGGCTGCGCGCGTACGCGCGAGGCAACACACGCGCCGCCGCGGGCGTATGAAGGAGGCATGCTGAAACGCATTGCGCTGGCGATGCTTCTCGCGATTCAGGTGCTGGGCGGCGGCGCCGTCACGCTCGCGCACGCGCGCGACGTCGTGGCGGCACCCCCCGGTGTCGAAGCGAGCCACACCGCGCGGTGTGCCATCCTGCACGACGAGCTGCGCTGCGCGCTCTGCCAATATGCGAACGCGCATATCGTGTCGCAGCAGGTTTTCACCGTCGAGATCCCACTCGCCGGGGTGCGATTTACCCATACTCAGCCGTCTGTATCGGTCCGCTCGGTTTCCAGGCTAGCGGCCCCCGCTCGAGCCCCACCCACGCTCCTCTCCTGACGTCGTCGTGACCGCTTCGCAGGCTCGCGGAGCGCTCAGCAGTCCTTCGTAATCACAGGAGAGGACAGTGAACATGACACGCACGCTATGCGCGGCGTTGCTGGCAGCCGCGTGTTGGACCACACAGCTGGGGGCGCAGCAGCCGCCCACCCAGCGCCAGCTCGATTCGCTGGCGGCGCAAGTTCGGCAGCTGCGCACGCGGGTGGACAGCCTGCTCGCGGCGAGTCGCGCAGGCGGCGGCGTGCAACCCGCCGCCGCAGCGCCGGGTGACGAGCTTGCTCGATTGCGGGCCGCAGCGAGCCAGGCCGCCGGAGGAGGAGCGCGCGACACCACGCCTGCAGCCGATACGATGGCTCGAGCGATCGGCCGGGAGCGCAATCAGGCGCAGCTCAATCCTGAAATCGGCGCAACGGGCGACGTGCGAGTGTACGCCACGACCGCCGGGGTTCAACAAGACAACTTTGAGCCACGCGAATTCGAAGTCGGGTTTCAATCCGCGCTCGATCCATACTCGCACACCAAGATCTTCCTCTCATTCGAGAACGACCACGTGGGCGTCGAGGAGGGATATATCTACTGGATCGGGCTTCCCGGCCACATGCGGCTGGACCTCGGCAAATACCGGCAGCAATTCGGCGAGCTGAACCGCTGGCATCTCCACGCGGTACCCGAGACGGAGTACCCGCTCGCGCTGACGAGCTACTTCGGTGCAGACGGTCTCGCGGGTACGGGATTGTCGTTGTACCGAGCGTTCGGCGGGTTCGGCACCCACGAGCTGACGCTGCAAGTGACGGGCAGCGAGAGCGACGCCGAGTTGTTCGGCAACAGCGGCCGGATCACGTACCTCGGACATCTGCTCAACTTCTGGCAGCTGAGCCGCTCAACATATATGCAGCTTGGATTCAGCGGCTTGTACGGCACGAATCCGGATTCAGCCATGAAAACGGGTGTCGGTGGACTCGACTTCCGGCTCACCTGGCGGCCGCCGGCCGAAGCGTTGTATCGCGAATGGACGCTGCGTGGCGAGCTCGTGGCCCTGCACAAACAGATCGCCGGAACGGGACCGACGCGCCTCGGCGGCTACGTCAGTAGTACCTACAAGCTCAATCAGCGCTGGATTGCCGGGGTACGCTACGATTACGTGGAGTCGCCGGAGTTCGGCCAAATCACTCAGCAGATCATCCCGACGCTCACCCTGTGGGAGAGCGAGTGGGTGTTCCTGCGCGGTCAATATCGGTGGCAAAGAGTCGCCGGCGAGACGGCGACGAACCAGTTCGCGATTCAAGCGGTCTGGGCCATCGGTCCACACAAACACGAGACCTACTAATGCTACACATCATTTCCCTCCTGCTCGGCCTGTCCGGCGCCCACACTCCCGCACCGGCTGCTCCGGTGAAGGTCGTCACGTCGCTCACCTCCTACGCTGCGATCGCTACGGAAATCGTGGGGGACCGCGGCAAGGTGAGCTCCATCGCGGTCGGCGACGAGAACCCGCACTACGTGCAGCCGAAGCCGAGCTTCGTGCCGACGCTGGCGCAGGCGGACGTCTTCGTAACCACGGGGCTCGATCTCGAGCTGTGGGTTCCGGCCCTGCTCGATAAGGCCAACAACCCGAAGATCACCGAGGGTGGACCGGGGTACGTGGCGGCCTATCAGGGGATCAACCTGCTCGATGTGCCCGCCAACCTGTCGCGCTCGCAGGGCGACATTCACGTCTACGGCAATCCGCACATCTGGACCGATCCGCTCAACGCGGTGCTGATCGCGCGCAACATTCTGCGCGGCCTCAAGCGCGTGTCACCCCAGGACGCCGATTACTTCACCACGCGCGAGAAGGACTTCGAGGATCGAATCTACCGCGCGTTGTTCGGGGACGAGCTGGTAAAGCTGCTTGGCGGTGAGTCGCTGGCCGATCTCGATCGCCAGGGCAAGCTGTTGACGTTCCTTGGCTCGCAACAATATCAGGGCGCCCCGCTCATGAATCACCTCGGCGGGTGGCTCAAGCAGGGCATGCCCTTCCGCGGCAAGCTGGTCGCCTGCTATCACAAGGAGTGGGACTACTTCTCGCGGGAATTCCAGGTCACGTGCTTCGATTACATCGAACCGAAGCCCGGTATCCCCCCCACGCCGCGGCACGTGCAGGAAATCATCACGGCGATGCGTGACCAGCACATCCAGGTCCTGCTCTCGACCAACTACTATGATCGGAGTCAGGTGATGGACGTCGCCCAGCGGACGGGCGCCAAGGCGGTCATCGTGCCGTCTAATACCGGAGGCCAGGCGGGTGTGAATACCTACTTCGACCTCATGAATCTCTGGGTCACCGAGCTTGCCCAGGCTTTCGGCGCGAAGGAGGTTCCGTGAGCGGCCTGGAGTTGATGCTGCCGCCATTCGTCGCATGCATGATCCTGGTGGCCATGTTGTCGTACCTCGGGCTGCACGTCATCGCGCGTGAGGTGATCTTCGTCGACCTCTCGCTGGCGCAGATGGCCGCGCTGGGCAGCCTGTCAGCCCTGCTGTTCCATGTCGCTCCGGAGTCGCCGACGACGTATGTGTTCGCCCTGCTGGCGACGGCTGTGGGCGCGTTCCTGTTCGCACTCACCCGCTCCTCCAACCATGGCGGCACCGTCGGCGCCGGCCGGGTGCCGCAGGAGGCGTTCATCGGCATCGTGTACGTGGTGGCATCGGCCGCTGCCGTGCTGGTCGCGAACAAGGTGCCGGGCGGCGGCGAGGCCGTGGAGAAGACGCTGGTCGGCAGTCTGCTGTGGGTAACCTGGAAAACGATTCGTAACCTGGCGCTGGCCTATGTGGCGCTCGGAGTCTTTCAGTTCGCGCTGCGGCGCCGCTTTCTCACGATCTCGTTCCATCCCGAGCAGGCCGAAGCCCAGGGCTGGAAGGTGCGGCTTTGGGACTTTCTCTTCTATCTGTCGTTCGGTGTTGTGATCACGTTAGCCGTCCCCATCGCGGGAGTGCTGATGGTCTTCAGCTTCCTGGTTGTTCCGGCGGTGATCGCGAACCTGTTCACGGCGGACAAACGGAAGCTCACAATCATCGCCTGGAGCTCGGGAGCGCTCGCATCGATTCTCGGCCTGTGGCTTTCGTACACAAAGGATCTGCCGACTGGCCCGCTGGTCGTGTGCATGTACGGGCTGCTGCTCATCGGCGCGGCAGTGTTGCGGAGGCTTGGGGTGGGGGACAAGGCGGTGGCATCCTGACAGCCGAGCGAGCGGGCCGGCGGGCGGGCGGCCGGCTGCTTGCGGTGCTGTTGCTGCTACCCACCTGCCCCCTAGCCCGCTTGCCCGCTCAGGTTGCTCTGCACGCCACCGTCGGCGCCCGCTACACCAGCGCTCTCGTTCACGACTCCATCGTCATTCCCGTCGATGTGCAGCCCGCCATCGGCCCGGCGCTCGCACTGGCGATCAGTCAGCACACCAGCAGCCCGTGGACGCCGGACGCCAATCTCGACGTCTCGTGGTCCTCGCTGCAGCGCCACGAGAGCGGTACAACGAGCAAGTTCAATTCGGTGACCACGATCGCGTTCACAGTCGGTGTCCGTCGCGAGATCGCCCACGGTCTCACGGCACGCGCGGGTTTCGGCGCCATTAAGCATCTGCCGAGCGAGGACATCGGAATGTTTCGGACCGGTACCGGACTGTGGGCACTCGGCACCGCGAGCCTCTATTGGACACCCTCGGCCCTCCGGGGAGTGTCGCGCGACATCGGCCTGTCGCTGCGCTACGATGTGCACCGGTTCTCTACCGCGGCATTGCACGCCGACGGATTCACCTCGACGCAGCTGGTCCATCGCCTGTCGCTGGGGATCGGGATGCGCGTTCTCGGGAAAGGCGCAACCGCGCCATGAAACGGCGACTGATCATCGGTGCCGTGCTCCTTGTGGCGTGCAGTGAACCGACTGCGCCTGGCCGTACGGCATGGTATAGCTTCGACTTCGCAGGGGACGTGTTCCGCTGGCCCGAGAGCCGGGTGCCCGTGCGCTACTATGCCGACACGCGGAGCAACATGCGCGACCTCGTCGAGCGCGCCATCGGCACGTGGGAGGATCAAGTCCTGTATGGCGAGTTCTCGGGTGAGATGGTCAACGATTCGACCGTGGCCGACGTGATCGTGACGTGGTTCGACAGCGTGCCGCCGAACGTGCCTCCCCCCCCGGATAACGGCCCGCCCGTGTTCGCGTGCGACGGCGTCACGACCTTACAGCTGGACAGTACGGGCACGGCGCTCGCGGAACCGATTCACACGCAAATCCGCATCACGACGGCGCAGGTCTACACCGCGGCGCAGGTTGCTGCCTGTTTACGGCGCGTGACGATTCATGAGCTGGGGCACACCCTGGGATTGTTACAGGAGAGTCCCGACCAGCAAGACATCATGTATTCCACTGTGCAGGTATCGGCGCCGAGTGCGCGCGATCATCAGACGGTGCAGGTGTTGTATCACACCGCCCCGACGATCGCGCCCGCACCCCGCTAGCGAATCCGCGCGACCACCAGGCGCGGAACGATCGTCGCCGAAAGCGACGCGCCTTCGGGGCCGCTGAAATGCAGGGTGAATGCCGCGCCGCCCGGTGCCTGCACCGCTCGCACGTATTCGCCCGATCCGGAGTGGAGCGTACCACTGAGATTGACCGCGCTGCCTGCCGATAGGGGAGGCACCAGCGGATACGGCTGTGGAAAGTCCGCTGGGCGCTGGGTGTGCAACGACGCATACGTGCGACGGAAATGCCACGTCTTGTACTGGAGCTCGGGAGGAGTGGAGAAGCCGACGAGATCGGATACGTAGTTCGCCAAGGCCCACCGGCTTATCGTCTGATCGAAGGGCTGGCCTGTCTTTGCTGCGACATTCGCCGCCCCGGTGAGATTGCTCTGCACCAGCTTGCCCGGCAGCGAATCGTTGAACTGATCGACCACATAGCGCACAAAGAGCCAGCTCGCTCCGATCTCCGCGAGTGAACCGGTGTCCTCGGGAATCAGGAGTGGTGAGCTGCCGGGATCGAGCAGGTACTGGTTTGCATCATAGACCGAATTGAAGGCGTAATTGCTGAAGGTTGCCGTGTCTCCTTGGGCGAGATAACTGCGTCCCGCGATCTCTTCCGCATACTTCGAGAGCCCCTCATCGAGCCACCCCTCCTCGGAGTCCGCCCCCTTCACCCTCACATGCTCCACGAAGTTGATCATGTGCTGGAATTCGTGGGTGAACGTGACCGGCGTAGTATGAATGACTTCCTGCGCGGGGTGCGCGCAGCTCAGCGTGCTGTCGGGATCAGCCACAATCGAATAGAAGATTTCGCCGTTGTTGAACTGCGGCGCGGCAATGGGATCGAGATCACCGGAGAAAAAGAAGCCCGCGATGTAGCCGCTGCTGTGACAATGCGCCTTGGTGACGAGCTTGTTCACCACACCGGTCATCAGAACAATGGCGACAGTGTTCGAATCGATATCGGAAACATGCCCAAACGCCACGGTATCGATTGGATACAGCCGCGTGTCAAAGACTTGCCGCAAAGAGTCGAAGTCGGCCGTCGCAAGACCGGGCGATGGCGCTGTGGTGTCGACATAGATCGCGATGTGCAGGCCGACTGACTGGACCCGGGCACCGACGCTCGCGAAGCTGGAGCAGGTGAAATTCGAGCAAACCTTGAACGTCCGCACACTCCCAACTGTCGGGGGACCGGCGGTCGTCGATGGCAGCGGCACCGTGGCCGGCGCTGCTGCGAACCCCGTGTGCAGCGGGTAGCGCCGCGACCGCGCCATCCCCCGGAGGAAATAGTCGAAGGCCGCTGCCGCCGCGCCATGACTTCCCCCGCCGAATGACGCCATCTGCGGAATCGCGATCGACGCGGCCGGCGTCTCTGAGACCAGCGAGAATGGCGCGGAAACGATCGGCGTCGGCGCCGCCGACCACGGGAGCACCAAGTACTCGGCCGAATCGGTCATCGAAGCGTTAACCGGGAAGTGGACGCATCCGGAGTCGCTCGCGGGATCGAGCACCTGATACGCCGTGACGGCGAGCGCGATGTCGGTTCCGTGTGCTGTACATGCCAGCGGCCCCGGTCCGGGCGAGTCGTGGACGCATGCGGCGGCTGCGAGCAGCAGCAGGCTCGCGAGCGACCTGCTCGCGAGACGAGATTGCCAATTCACTGTGAACGCTCCCGGTTACGCGCCAGCGGTACAGGGGGGACGGCGACGAGTGTGGTACCCCGATTATCAAAAAGCATGCGCATTTTCCGTTCCCCCCTGGGTGTCTGGCCTCACATACCGATGGTGAGCTTCAATTGCACGCTGCGGGGACGACCCACCGAAGCGCCGCTGAAGAATGCGCCCTTGAGCAGATACTTGCTGTCGAAAACGTTATCGACGTACAACTGCGGGCGGAGTATCGTCCGCCCCACTGTAAACGCATATCCGGCGCTCGCGTTAACGATGAAGTTGGGATCCACGTGCGTGTTCTTGTTGAAGTCGAACAGGCCACGACCGTAGGTCGAATCGGGATCGTTACCGTTGGTCAGGCCGGTCCCATAGATACCTGTGGCCGACAGATAGAGCCCACGATTGGAGTAGACCGCACTGGCCACCCCAGAGACCCGCTGGTCGTGGTCCAGATCGAAGTATCCGGGCGAGGAGTCGGGCGGGAAAAAGCCTCCGGTGATCGGGTGGCTCCCGTAGGCGTGGTTGATCGCGACGTTGACATAGCCCGACACGGGCCCGGAGGGGCGAATCTCGAGTACACCCTCAAGCCCGGTGATGCTGACCTTCGCGATGTTCACGGATGTGACGATCGCGGTCCCCGATACGGTCGCGTCGTCGATTCCCGGCTCACTCTGCTTCTTGTACGCGGACAACTTGGTCACCAAACCGAACGGAAAGCGATGCACGTATCCGAGCTCGAAGAAATTGTCGCGCTCAGGCAGCGTCGGCGCGGCGACCACGCCGCCCTGCGACGTGCTCGTGATGGCGCGAAGGTCCTCGACGTTCGTCGGGAGAAACAGCCTGCCGTAGTAGATCCAGAACGTGTTCCCGGGATCGGGGAGGAAGCTCAGCTTGGCGCGCGGGCTCAGCTGATTCTGATTGCCCGCAAACGGTGCGTTGTGGTTGTCGAAGCGTACGCCGGCCCGAAACTCCCACTGATCGGTCGGCGCAATGGCGGTCTGCGCGTAACCGCCCACGTCGCTCCCGGTGAGATCGGAATTCGACGACGGTCCAGGCGACCCTGTGTTCGTCCGGGACGAAAAGTCCTCGTGGCCGCTGGTAAACTGCGCCAGTATGCCGGTCTTGAACTCGAGGCCGTGGTGCGGGCGCAGGGTGTAATCGACCTTTGCGCCGGTGGTATGGAAGTTCCGATCTTCGGAGATGATGTATGAATTTGAGTCGCCCGGGAACACGAACGTCGCGGAGTCGGTGACTCCGGGCGTGTAGGTGAGACTGCCGTCGCGGAAGAACCCGCCGAGGAACAGCTCCGAGGTCTTGCCGAGCGCGAGGTTTTCCTCACCGAGCTGATGTCGCCAGCCGACATTGACGAATCCGTTGACGTCCTGCTGATGGTCGTCGATGATGCCCTCCGCGGAATCGAACGGGACTTCAAAGCGTGTCCGCGAGCGGTTCACTTCGATGTTCACGACATCGCGATCCGTGGCGGTGTATTGCAGCTTCGCGAAGCCAAAGACGTCGGAGCCGTTATTGTGAAAGTTCTCGACCACGTTGTTGAGTGTGTCGAATACCACCGGCTCGCGGCGCATCTCGCTCGACTGCCGTGATCCGGAGGCGAAAAAGCCCCATCTGCCGCTGTTCGTGCTCAGCGTCAGCGCCTGACCGTTCGTCGATTGGTTAGTCGATGGGGATCCCGTCTGAAAGGACCCGCCGAAACCCGAGAACTCGCCGTGAAAGCCGCCGCTCGGAATGCGCGTGTTGATGTTGACCACGGCCGCGTTCTTATTGCCGAACTCCGCGTCCCAGCCCCCGGTCTGGAATTCGATTTGGTTCACGACCTGCGGGTCGAACAGCTCGTTGAGGCTTCCCGAAATCCCGGACGGCACGGGGATGCCATCTACATAGTAGGTGTACTCGGCGTGCTGGCCACGGATGTGAACCTCTCCAGTCGGCGCCCGCGCCGCGCCGACGATGGACTGTTGCAGCAGCTGCGACGTCGTGTTCGTCGGAGCGCCGTGGTAATCGTTCTGTTTGAAGATCTGGTTTCCGGTACGGGTGTCGACGGCCAACGGAACTGAGGTCTCCACTTCGACGGCTGACAGACTGATCGGCAACGGCACGAGGCGAAAATCCGCCCGGCTGAATTCCTCCGTCGCCCCAACCGACACATCGTGCGTCTGCGCGCGGTAGCCGAGAAACCGCACTTCGACGCGATAACTGCCGCTCGGCAGGTTGTGAACCACGAACCGGCCGAACGCATCGGTGACAGTGGTCGCAACGACGTTGCCGGACTGCAGAACGCGAACTTCGCCGCCGGCCAGCGGTGTTCCGGCAGCACTGTCGGTGACGCTTCCACCGATGTCCCCGCTTGGCGGCACGCCTTTCGAGGGCGCAACCGCCAAGACAAATGCACTCAGCAATGTGAGGAAGTGCATGAAACTCTCCCGAAGTGAGCCACACACACACGCACTCCACCGGTTGAGGAGCCGTGCTATGAGGTCGTGTTTCGAATTGCGGTCGCCGCGGACGGCGGCGCCGTCACTCAGGAAAGCGTGGGAGGAGCGCGGGAATCGGGGAGAGTGAGGTCGGCTGCTGTCGAGGACCGCTCGACGGCCGACGGCGTCGAGCGGATGCCCTGCCCTTGGCGCGTGCGCCAGACGACCGGCGCGCTGCGGGCGAACGGCGCCGCAAGGAACCGGTGGAATGCACAGTCTGCCGGGTGAACGCGGGCACAGGCGGCGGTGGAGTGCGACTCGATGTGCGCGGGACCGCTGCGGTGCTCGAGGCGAGCGTCCGCCCAAGCAGCGGCGGCCGGGACGCTGAACTGCAACAGCGTCAGGAGAAGCAGCGTCGTGCGAACCACGAGCGAGCGTTTCCGCATCGGCGGCATAATACAATTCGAGACTCGACCTTGACAGCCCGAGTCACACCGTCTTAGCATAACCCCTTCTCAAAAAAGGACTTCTGTTCTTGTCCACCCGCCGCCAGGAGGCCCTCGACTATCACGCCCAGGGCCGCCCTGGGAAGATCCAGGTCACGCCAACAAAGCCGTTCAAGGATCAGCGAGACCTTTCCCTCGCGTACACCCCGGGGGTCGCGGAGCCGTGCCTGGAGATCGCCAAACGCCCCGACGATGCCTACGTCTACACCACCAAGGGCAACCTCGTCGCCGTCGTCACCAATGGTACAGCAGTCCTCGGCCTGGGAAACATCGGCGCGCTGGCAGGAAAGCCGGTAATGGAGGGCAAGGGCATCCTCTTCAAGGCGTTCGCCGACATCGACGTGTTCGATCTCGAGGTGGGCTCGGAGAACCCGGAGGATGTGATCCGGTTTTGCCAACTCCTCGAGCCGACCGTCGGTGGGATCAACCTCGAGGACATCCGCTCGCCCGATTGCTTCTATATCGAGCGGAAGCTCCGGGACACTCTGGGCATTCCCGTTTTCCATGACGACCAGCATGGCACCGCGATCATCTCCGGAGCAGCGCTGCTCAATGCGTTGACCCTCGTCAAGAAGGACATCGCCAGGATCAAGGTCGTGTTTGCGGGGGCCGGTGCCGCGGCGATCGCCACTGCCGAGCATTACGTGCGGCTCGGTGTGATCCGTGAGAACATCGTGATGTGCGACCACAAAGGCGTGATCTATGAGGGTCGCGAAGGACTCGACGAGTTCAAACAGCGCTTTGCCGGCGATACCACAGCGAGGACCCTTGCAGAGGCCTTGCAAGGCGCGGATGTGTTCGTCGGATTGTCGGTGGCGGGGATCGTGACTGGCGACATGCTGGTGGGCATGGCCAAGCGGCCGGTGATCTTTGCTCTGGCCAATCCGACTCCAGAGATCATGCCGGATGAGGCAAAGAAAGCGCGGCCCGATGCCATCGTCGCAACGGGCCGCTCGGACTTTCCCAACCAGGTGAACAACGTCCTCGGTTTCCCTTTCATCTTCCGCGGCGCGCTCGACGTGCGCGCCAAGAAAATCAACGACGAGATGGAGATGGCGGCGACGCGCGCGCTGGCCGCGCTCGCCAAGGAAGAAGTCCCCGAATCGGTCACGCGCGCGTACGGCATCGATAAGCTCAAGTTCGGACCCGACTACCTGATTCCCAAGCCGTTCGATCCTCGGGTGCTCCTCTGGGTGGCTCCGGCAGTGGCCTGGGCCGCGGTCGCCTCCGGCATCGCCGGACGCATCATCGACGTGGAGGAATACCGCGCCGAGCTCGAAGCGCGGCTCGGGCCCGAGCGTCAGGTGATGCGCGGGCTCATCAACCGGGCACAACAGGATCCGCCGAGCATCGTGTTTCCGGAGGGCGACGACCCCCGCATCCTGCGCGCGGCGCGCATTCTCGCCGACGAAGGCATCGCGCGGCCGATTCTCCTGGGCGACGTCGACGCGATTCGTCGCCAGGCCGACGACGCCTCGCTCACGCTCGAGGATCTCGAGCTGGTCAACCCGGCGACCGCCGCCGACCGCGAGGCGATGGGAAGGGAGCTGTGGCAGCGGCGCCAGCGGCGCGGCATGACGCAGCGGGAGGCGCAGCGGCGCGTGCTCGACCCGATGTATTACGGGTTGCTGATGCTGCGCGGCGGTCGCGCCGACGCCCTCGTCGCCGGTGAGGAGATCGACTATCCCGACGCGGTGCGCCCTGCCCTCGAGGTGATCGGCGTCGAGCCCGGACGCAAGCATGCCAGCGGCATCTACATGATGATCGTCCGCCAGCAGACGTTTTTCTTCGCCGACACGACCGTCAATATCGAACCGGACGCCGAAACCCTGGCCGAGATCGCTTCGGCGACCGCCAAGTTCGTGTCCAAGCTGGGCGTCGAGCCGCGGGTCGCTATGCTGTCGTTCTCGAACTTCGGGTCGGTAAAGCACCCCGCTGCAGCAAAAGTGCAGCGCGCCGTCGCACTTCTGCAGGAACGCGAGCCCGACCTCCAGGTAGATGGCGAAATGCAAGCGGATACGGCCGTGGTCGAGCGAATCCTGACCCGGGTGTATCCGTTCGCCAGGCTGCGGGGCCCAGCTAACGTATTGATTTTCCCTGACTTAGATGCCGCGAACATCGCGTACAAGCTGCTTGCCCGGCTTGGCGACGCCCAGGCTATCGGGCCTATCCTTGTGGGAATGGACCAACCGGTCCATGTCTTGCAAAGGTTGTCAGAAGTCCCCGATATCGTAAACATGGCGGTGATTGCCGCCGTGGACGCCTTAGAGCATCGCCGCCAGGCGCGGCCAACCACCGAGCGAGCGTGACGATTTCTCTCGAGCAGCGCGTCTATAGGAACCTGACGCCCTCCCAGTTGTACGAGCACGCCCTCAGGCGCCGGGAGGGCGTCGTCACGCCATCCGGTCCGTTTGCCGCGGTGACGTCGCCGCACACCGGCCGCAGCCCGAACGACAAGTTCATCGTGCGGGAGCCCGAATCGAGCGACCAGATCTGGTGGGGCAAGGTCAACCAACCGCTCGATCCGAAGCAGTTCGAGCGACTCAAGGCGGATGTCCAAGCGCACCTGCAGGGCCAGGAGTTCTTCATTCGCGACGTGTACGCCGGCGCGGATCCCGACTACCGCTTGCCGATCCGGTTCATCACGCCGAATGCGTGGCACGCGCTATTCGTCTACAACATGTTCCTGCGTCCCAGCGACGGCGATCTGTCCCGCTTCAAGCCGGGATTCGAAGTGCTCCACGCTCCGGAATTCCATGCCGACCCCGCTGTGCATGGCACCAAGTCGGGGACGTTCATCATCGTCAGCCTGGCGCACCGCACGATCCTGATCGGGGGCACCCGCTACGCCGGTGAGCTGAAGAAGTCGATCTTCACGATCCTCAACTACCTCTTGCCGCAGCAGGGCGTGCTTTCGATGCACTGCTCGGCAAACGTTGGTCGGGATGGCGACACGGCCCTCTTCTTCGGCCTCTCCGGCACCGGCAAAACCACTCTTTCAGCGGATCCTGAACGCCAGTTGATAGGCGATGACGAACATGGATGGTCGGACGAGGGGATCTTCAACTTCGAAGGCGGCTGCTACGCCAAGGTCATCAAGCTGTCGCGCGACGGCGAGCCGGAGATCTACGCGACCACCGAGATGTTCGGAACCGTGCTGGAGAACGTCGACATCGACCCGCGCAGCGGCGCGATCGACCTCAATTCAGCACGCATCACCGAGAATACCCGCGCCTCGTATCCGATCCACTACATCCCGAACCACGTGCCGGAGGGAATGGCGGGACACCCGCGCCACGTCGTTTTCCTCACGTGCGATGCTTTCGGGGTGATGCCGCCGATTGCGAAGCTCACACCCGAGCAGGCGATGTATCACTTCCTCTCCGGCTATACCGCCAAAGTCGCGGGCACGGAGCGCGGCGTCACGGAGCCTAAGGAGACATTCTCGGCCTGCTTCGGCGCGCCGTTCCTGCCGCTGCCTCCGGCCGTCTACGCCAGGATGCTCGGGGAGCGGATCGAGCGGCACAGGGTGCAGTGCTGGCTGGTCAATACCGGGTGGACCTGCGGACCCTACGGCATCGGGCGCCGCATGGATTTGAAGAGCACACGGGCGATGATTCGCGCCGCCCTCGCAGGCCAGCTCGACAAGGTGCCCACGCGACGTGAGCCGGTGTTCGGACTCGAGGTGCCGCAGCACGTTGCGGGAGTGTCCGACGAGTTACTCGATCCACGCAAGACCTGGAAGGACCCCGCCGCCTACGATGCTCAAGCCCGGAAGCTGACGGCGCTCTTCCGCAAGAATTTTGAGCAATTCGCCGATTCGGTCTCGCAAAAGGTTCGGGGTGCTGGCCCAATCTCTTAGGCGCTCAGACCCTTAGCCCCCCCTTCGCCGCTTGTCTTTCGAGGTCGTTCGCGACCCGCTCTGGAACAACATCCGCCTCGAGCCTGAGGCTCTCGCCGTAATCGATACGCCGGCGTTTCAACGCCTGCGGTACGTGCGGCAGCTCGGGCACGCCTTCCTCGTCTATCCCGGCGCGACGCATACGCGGTTCGAGCATGCGCTCGGCACCTATCACCTGGCGGGTCGAGTGACCCCGGATCGCGACATCAGGCTCGCCGCGTTGCTGCACGATATCGGCCACTATCCGTTTTCACACGCGCTCGAGGAAGCGGGCTTACCCCGCCACGAAGGGCTGGCGACCCGGCATTTGCGGACCGGCCCACTTGCCGCCGCGCTCGAGGGCCTCGGCGTCTCAGTCGAGCGGGTCCTGCAGCTGATTCAAGGCAGCAGCACTTCGCCACTTGCCGGCGTTGTAGCGGGGTCACTGGACGTCGACAAGCTCGATTACCTCTCGCGCGACGCGACTATGTGCGGCGTGCCGTATGGCGTGATCGACGTCGACCGATTGTTGACGTCCCTGACCGTGACACCCCAGGGCGTTGCTCTGCACGGCAAGGGGCTCGCCGCGCTCGAGTCGCTGTTGTTCGCCAAATACCAGATGTACCGCAATGTCTACTGGCATCACGCGGTGCGCAGCGCGACCGCGATGTTCAAGCGGCTCGTACGCCGGGCCATTGCCGCGCGTCGGGTATCTCCGGACGAGATCGCGCTGGGAACCGATGATGGGTTGAGCCACGAGCTGCAATTGAGCGACGAGACCGGGCTCGCGCGCGCGTTGCGCGAACGCCGGCTCGCAAAGCGCGGCCTCGACATTCCGGCGACGGAGCTTCCTGCAGAGACGGCTGACTGGCCGTCACGCGATCCCGATCTGCTGGAACGGGTGGAAGAGCGTCTGGCACGCGAACTGGGACTCGGCCCCGATCACCTGTTTCTCGATTTCCCGTCGAAGCCCGATATGCTCGAGGTGGCCGTGCCCGTTGTCGGCCGGCCCGGCAGCGCCACCGAACACCTGGGCCTGCCCCGCGTCGCGACCGAGCTGCATCGTTCGGCGCAGCGCCTGCGGGTGTTCGTGCTGGAGCCGGTGGAGATTCCGGCGCGGGCGATCGTGGAGCTGGTGACGTGGCCGCGCGACGAGGTGGAAGCGCGGCTGAATGCCGATCAGGGCTTGTTGCGCGTCGGGGCCTGAGTCTTTACGTCTTCCTGCGGCGCCGGATCGACCGAATCGACCCGTACGATGATCGCCGTGATGTTGTCCAGCCCACCATGCCGATTGGCCTCCGTGATCAGCGCGTCCACCTCGTCCTGCGGCATGCGTTCGGGCGACAACAGATCCTGAAGCTGATAGTCATCCAGCATCCCTGTGAGACCGTCGGACGCCAATAGGAACACGTCCTTCGGCTTGACCGTGCCGACGTAGATGTCAGGCATCACATCGCTGTTCGCGCCCACGCAGCGCGTGATCACGTTGCTGTACGGATGGGTCCGCGCCTGCTCCGGCGTCAGGTATCCGGCATCCACCTGCTCTTGGACGTAGGAATGATCTTTCGTGAGCTGGCTGAGGCGGCTATCGCGCAACAGGTACGCACGACTGTCGCCTACCTGCCCGATGAGGAATCGCGTCTCGAACAGCGTCAGCACTGTGACCGTGGTCCCCATGCCGCGCTTGTCGTGCTCGGTGAGTGTGCGCTGGAAGATCGCGCCGTTGGCGGCGCGGATCGCCCCCCGCATCCGCTCTGCTACCTGCTCGTCGCCCAGCCCGCGCAGCGAGTCGAGCTCTCGCGCCACGAAGCGCACGGCCATTTCACTGGCCACTTCGCCCGCAGCGTGCCCACCCATGCCGTCGGCAACGACGAAGATGCCGCGGTCGGGTACCATGAGGTAGCTATCCTCATTCCCCGACCGGATGACGCCGACATCGGTGCGCCCAGCAGATGTGATATGCACGTGATGCCTAGATGAACACCCAGTAGACCAATCCGACTATCATCAGGAGAAGTAGGGCGGCACTGCCACCACAGCCGCTGCCTTTCTTTTGCTGAGCGACCGGCGCCTTTGCTCCCTTCGGTTTTGCGGCGGCAGGCTTTCCCGCCACAGGTTTTGCCGCTACCGGCCTTGGCGCTGCAGGCTTCGGTGCGGGCGGCTGCGCCTTGGGCTTCGGCGCGGGCTCCATCGTCATGACTTCCATCATCCGGGTGCTGCCGCCCTTGGCGACCGCCGCGGCGTCATCCGTCGGCTCGAACACCAACCCGATTTCGCCGAACCGGACGCTCGCCCCAGGCGCGAGTGGCATCTCGCCCTTCACCTGGTCCCCATCGACGAATGTCCCGTTGGTCGAGTCGAGGTCTACCAACACCCATACACCTTCGCGACGCTGCAGCTTCGCATGCGTCGTGGAGACGGACTCGTCGGGCAAGACCACATCATTGTAGTCCGCCCGCCCAATGTTCACGACCGGCGTCTTGACGGCCAGTCGCTGCCCCTTCAGGGCCCCGCTCTTGACGATAAAGCTCGCCAGGGGACCGCTCGCTGGCCTAGGGGCTCCGGGCGGTGCCGCAGCAGATGGGATGCCATGCACGGTTTCGCGGAGGCGCCCGGCGTCCGGGGGAGGAGGCACGACGGGCGGGACGGGCGGGACGGGCGGCAGGGGATTCGAGGTCTGGCCGACCGGTGGGGCTGCCTCAGCCACGACCAGCGTATCGGCATAGAACCGGAACTTCTCTTCTCCGATCGTGATCACGTCGGCTCGCGCCAGCACGCGCTGCCCCTCGAGTCGAACGTCGTTGACCGACGTCCCGTTCGTGCTCGAATCGACCAGCAAGTATCCCTTTGGAGTCTGGACGATCTCGGCATGGCGGCGGGAAACGTCCTTGCCCGGAACAACCACATCGCACGAGGCGTCACGACCGAACACCAGCGACGACCCCGTGATCGCGTACTCGCGGCCGTCCGTCAGCGATACGACGCGACCACCCGTGTTGCCGGTGGCCTTGCCTCCTTTTCCCTCCCCCCCCCCACTTCCACCTTGTCGCCATGCAACAGGGGGGTGGGCTCGGCGCCCAGGCGGACGCCGTTGATGAGCACCTCGGCCTCGGGAACTGCCTTGCTGATGACGACTTGTCCATCGGATTGGGTTTTGAATTTGGCGTGACGGGGGAGGACACCTGGAACGGCTAATGGGATGGCGCAGGAAGGATCTGCACCGAGTAACACCTCGCCCTGCGGGAGTGGAAACTTTTGGCCCCCCCGCCCTCCCAACTCAAGCAACGCCATGCAAGCTCGCCCCCTCCGTGGCCAGGCCCGAGAAGTTACGCCCGAGCCTATAACTGGGCAAGGAACCACAAGTTAGGTGACCCCTACAAAGATGTTATGTGATCCCTACCGATTCTTCACGTCCGATGAGCCCGCTGCGCAGCCAGTACCAGAAGATCAGAGAGCCGACGATGACCGTCGCGTAGCTGTTGATGAATCGCCAGATCAGCGTGTAGCTCGGTGTCAGCTCGCGCGGGACGTAGAGCGACATGACGGCGGCGGAGGTCAATTCCGCGAGTCCCGACGCTCCCGGCGTGGGGGCAAAGTACAGCAGGAACGAGATGAGGGTCTGCAGGAGGAGGATGTCAGCAAAGTTCGCCGGAATCCCCAGGATCCGCATGGTGACATAGCCGGCCAGCAACTTATTTGCGTGTGACGGCGCCGAGATGACGACCGCGAGGAGCAGCGTGAGCAGTCCTTTCGGCGATCCGAAAGCGACCATGCAGTCGTGGGCCCGGTCCACGCCGACCGAAAGCTTCTCCATTCGTGCCGCGGCGCGCGCGTTCCGGCGACCGATCCGCGTGGCGAGTCGCTGAATGACGCGCTTCACGAAGCCTGGAAAGACGACGGCCATGAACATCAGGACGCCGATGATGCCGAAGATCGTGAGGCTGGTTTTGAATAGGTCGTAGAGGGTGATGCCGAGGACGAGTCCGTGCTGCGCTAATGACTTCCCGGCGCCGAACCAGACTGCGAGTGGACCGGCGATCGCAAAAAAAGCCACCGTCGCGATGAATGTCACGAAGATGGCGCTCAAGGCGACGGGTACGGGGACCCCGGCGCGCTTCATGACCCACATCGACATCGGGGCCGAGCCCGACTGAAACGGCGTGAGATAGGCACCGTAGGCGCCGAAGCCGCCTGCCACGATCATGTTCCGCAGCCGCACGCCCGGATAGATGTAGCGCGTGCAAACCCACAGCCGCAGACCGCCGCCCACCCAGTCCATCGACGCCAGGACCAACCCAACGGCCACCCAACTCCAATGGAGCCGCAGGAACGGCGCGAGGAAGACGTCCACCCGATCGCCGAACCGAATGAGATAGTAGCCAACGAGGAGGGCGACCCCGCACAGGGAGATGATGGCGAACAGCTCGAGGCCTCGACGGAGGAGGCGGGGGGTCAGGGCGAGAGCCACGGCGCGAAACTAGGAGGGATTGGGCGAGTTGGACAGATGTCAGGTGTCTGGTGCCAGGGGGCCGCGGATACCAGACACCTGGCACCTATCCTGGTTATGTTAGCTGGTTATGCGTATGCCTCCGCGCAGCATCGTTCTCCGCAACGTACGCCAGCATAATCTGAAGGGGATCACGGTCGAGTTCCCGCGCCGGGCGCTGTCGGTGGTCACGGGTCCATCGGGCTCGGGAAAGAGCTCGCTCGCGTTCGATACCCTCTACGCGGAGGGCCAGCGGCGCTACATCGAATCGCTCTCGACGTACGCGAAGCAATTCCTCGAGCGGATGCCCAAACCCCTGGTCGATTCGATGGAAGGCATTTCGCCGGCGGTCGCGATCGAACAAAAAAACCCCACGACGTCAAGCCGATCCACCGTCGGTACAGCCACCGAAATTGCTGATTTCCTGCGCTTGCTGTGGGCCCGCGCCGGAACGCAAAGCTGCCTGCAATGCGGTCACGAAGTGAAACGCGATACGGTGCAGGAAGCGGTTGACGACGTACTGTCGGCAAACGGGTCTGGAGAACCGGGGCACGGCAAACGGGATACGGGAAACGTGATCGTCGCATTCCCCCTGCCCCAATCCGCCCAACGTCCTGATGTCGAGATTGCCGCGCAACTGCGTGCGGCCGGATTCGTGCGCGCCCAGGTCGATGGCAATGTCGTGCGTCTCGATGAGGAGGGCGCGGAAGGACGGGTGCGGACGGGCACGGACGTTCTCGTGCTGGTCGATCGAATCGCGCCAACCCTGGAGAATCGCGGCCGCCTGGCCGATGCGATCGCCACGGCCTTCAGCGAAGGCGAGGGCGTCGCAGTGGCGCTCAACAATGGCGACCGGCGGCGCTTCTCCGAGCACCCAGCATGCTCATCCTGCGGCTGCCCGGCCCCCCTGCTGACCCCGACGCTCTTTTCCTTTAATAATCCGCGCGGCGCGTGTCCGACCTGCAACGGCTTCGGCGCAGTGCTCGAATACGACGAGTCACTCATCGTGCCCGATCGGGGCCGCTCCCTCGCCGACGGCGCGCTCGATCCCTGGACGAAGCCACGGTACGAAGGAAGGCGGCGACTGCTGCGCGAGACGGCCCGTGCCCGGAGCATCGACTTCGACGCGTCCTGGCGCGACATCCCGGCGCGCGACCGCCACTTCCTGCTGCATAACAAGGGTGGCCGCTATCTCGGGATCTTCCCGTTCCTTGAGCGGCTCGAAGAAAAACGCTACAAGCAGTACATCCGCGTCTTCCTGCGGCAGTACCAGCTCGCCAAGACATGCCCCGTCTGCAATGGCTCACGGTTGAAGCCTGAATCGCTCGCCGTGCGAGTCGCCGGAAAGACGATTGCCGAAGCCGCCGCCCTGACAGCTGCTGATCTCGCCGCTTGGATGGAGCAGCTCCAATTACCCTCGTTCCAGCAACACGTGGCTGACCACATCCTCGGCGAGCTGCGAGGCCGTGTGGGCTTCGTGAACGACGTCGGCCTCGGCTATCTCACGCTCGACCGGCTGACGCGCACGCTCTCCGGCGGCGAGGCGCAGCGTATCGCGCTCTCCAACGCACTCGGCTCGCATCTCGTCGACACGCTCTATGTGCTCGACGAGCCGTCGATCGGCCTGCATCCCGCCGACGTCGATCGCCTGCTCGGGCTGTTGCGCCGGCTCTCAGGCGCCGGGAATACCGTCGTCGTCGTGGAGCACGATCCGGCCGCCATGCGCGCCGCCGACTGGATGGTAGAGCTCGGACCCGCGAGTGGCGTGGCCGGTGGTCAGCTCGTCTATCAGGGTCCCGCCGCCGCCGTGCGCGAGGCGGGCACACTCACCGGGCAGTATCTGTCGGGCGAAAAGCTGATCGGTGTGCCGTCGGCACGGCGGCCCGCGGCGCGCTGGCTCGAGATCAAGGGGGCGCGGCTGCACAATCTTGCCGGCGTGGACGTTCGCATTCCGCTCGGCACCTTCACGGCTGTGACGGGCGTATCGGGCTCGGGCAAGTCGACGCTCGTCCATGACGTCCTGTACCGGCAGCTCGAAGCGCGCCTCAAGGGCGAGCACACCGCCAAACGGCACCTTGGCGAGCCCGTCGGCATGATCAAAGAGTTGAAGGGGTGGGAGGCGCTCGAGGATGTGGTCTGCATCGATCAAGCCCCCATCGGTCGCACGCCGCGGTCGAATCCCGTGACCTACGTGAAAGCGTTCGACGAGCTGCGGGCGCTGTTCGCCAGCGAGCCGCTGGCGAGAGCGCGCGGCTATGCGCCGAGCACGTTCTCATTCAATGTGGCGGGTGGACGGTGCGAGGCCTGTGAAGGCGCCGGGCACGTCATCATCGAAATGGTATTCCTGGCCAACGTCTTCGTGCCCTGCGAGGTGTGCGGCGGGACGCGCTTCAAGCGCGAGGTGCTCGATGTCAAGCTGCAGGGTGGGAGCGTCAACATCGCGCAGGCGCTCGACTGGACGGTCGATCAGGCGATGCAAAAACTCCACCGCCACCCACGACTGGCGCGGTGCCTGTGGTATTTGCAACAGGTGGGCCTGGGATATTTGCACCTGGGCCAATCCGCGACGACACTCTCGGGTGGCGAAGCACAGCGTCTCAAGATCGCACGTGAGCTGTCCCAGGCCGGCAGCAGCAAGCGCTCGGGCGGAAAACGCAAGCTCTACATTCTCGACGAGCCCACGACCGGACTGCACCTCGATGACGTGCGGGTGCTCTGCCGGGTGCTCGATCGGCTGGTGGACGCCGGCCATACGCTCGTGGTGATCGAGCACAATCTCGACGTGATCAAACGCGCCGACTGGGTGATCGACCTCGGCCCCGGCGCGGGTGATCAGGGAGGAAAGGTGGTCGCCGCCGGCACCCCCGAAGACGTCGCGGCGATCCCCGAATCACCGACCGGACGCTTTCTCCGCGATCTGACGCTGGCGAGCGCGGTTTGACCGGCCGCCAGCCCGCCGGGACGCCCGCCCGCGGGGCCGACGCACTACTCATCGCCGCCACCCTCACGTGGGGCGTGAGTTTTGTCATCGTCAAACAGGCGCTCAGCGCCAGTACGCCACTCGCCTTCCTCAGTATCCGATTCGCGTTGGCAACTCTCGCCCTTACCCCGTTCGTTGACTTTCGCGCGCCATGGTCCCGTGTCGAGCTGCGCGGCGGATTGCTGCTCACCCTCTTGCTCGCGACCGGCTTCGCCTGCCAGGCCGTCGGTTTGCAGTATACGACGCCAGCGCGCTCCGCCTTTATCGTTGCCTTGTCATCAGTGCTCGCCCCGCTCGTTGCGCTGATCGTCCTCCGCCATCGCACCGGATGGATGGTGCTCATTGCACTCGCCATCGCGGGTGTCGGCATTTACTTCCTCACATCGCCAGACGCCGGCGGGTTGAATCGCGGGGATCTCTGGACGATGATCACGGCGGTCGTGTTTGGCGGCCACATCGTTGCGGTCACCGAGCTGTCGAGACACTACGAGGCACGCCGCCTCGTGTGGTTGCAGATCGCGGGGACAACGGTAGGAGTCTCGATCGCGACCCTCCTGCTCGAGCCTGTTCGGATTGCGTGGTCGGCGGGCTTGATCGCGGCATTGGTCTTCACCGGGGTCATCGCGACCGCAGTGGCTCTGGTTTGGCAGATGCGCGCGCAGCGACACATGTCTTCGGCGCGCGCGTCGCTGCTCCTCTGCTTGGAACCCGTCGTCGCCGCGGTGACATCCTGGTTTTACTGGGGAGAAGAGCTGTCGCTGACGCAGGCGCTTGGCGCAGCTCTCATTTTCGTCGGGATGGTGCTTGCCGTGCTCGGCGAGGCCCGCGACCTCGCCGCTCAGCCGGTCGGGCCGGAGACCTAG
>Ga0209377_1000532_pt1 | contig 25619 bp, 27 predicted proteins | sample GraSoiAngelo_141_FD_185898 | JGI IMG/M metagenome (GOLD analysis project Ga0209377, IMG submission 185898) | Grasslands soil microbial communities from the Angelo Coastal Reserve, California, USA - 14_0929_12_40cm (SPAdes) (version 2) | ecosystem: Environmental > Terrestrial > Soil > Grasslands ...
AGAACGCCGCACCTGCTCCGCGCAAAATCAGTACACGCTCCTGCGGTTGCTCCGAGGCAACTTTGATCGCAGCGTTCAGTTCGTTGAGCAGCTCGAGCGTCAACGCATTACGCCGTTCCGGTCGGTTAAGCACAATGGCTCTGATTTGCGGAGTTTGTTTTTCGACGAGAACGACGGGCATGGATTCGTTAAATCCTTGAATCGATTAGACCTGGATGACGCCGGTGTGGAATTGTCCTTTAGGCGTCGGACGCGACACATATGGCAGCACCTGGGCGAGAATGTTTCGGGTTTCGTGCGGCTGAATGATCGCGTCCACCCACCCGTGCGCAGCGCCGTAGCGGATGTCGGTTTGTTCTTCGTAACTCTGTTTCACTTTTGCGCGGAGTTCTTCGAGTTCGTCATGCGTCGCCTTTTTGTCCCCCCGCTCGCGCGCACGGGCGAGAATCGCAAAGACAGTATCGGACGCCTGAGCGGCGCCCATCACAGCATAGCGAGCAGTTGGCCACGCAACGATGAATCGCGGGTCGTAGGCTTTTCCACACATCGCGTAGTTGCCAGCACCGAATGATCCACCGACGACTACCGTGATTTTCGGCACCACAGAATTGCTGACGGCATTCACCAGCTTCGCGCCGCTGCGAATGATCCCACTCTCTTCAGCATCGCGTCCGACCATGAATCCTGTGACGTCCTGAAAAAAGATGATCGGCAAACTCGTTTGGTTGCAGTCCATCACGAAACGCGCCGCTTTATCGGCGCTATCGGAATAAATGACGCCGCCCATCTGGATGCCCTCTTTTTTCGTCCGGACCTGAAGACGCTGATTTGCCACGATGCCCACGGGTCGTCCACCGATGTGGGCATACGCAGTCACGATTGTCTTGCCATAATCAGCTTTGTATTCGTCGCCTGAGTTTGCATCGACAACTGTCGCGAGCAGATCGCGCACGTCGTACTGCTTTTGCCCGTCGAAGCTGATCAAATCATAGATACCATCCGGATTCTTCGCCGGCTTCGCTGTTTCCTTTGGCACACGGGACGCTTCAGGTTCTTTTGCTTCGGGCAGTAACGCAATGAGCGAACGAAGGCGCTTCAGACAAGACGGGTCGTCCTTTTCATAAAAATCAACCGTCCCGCTGATCTCGGCGTGCATTTGTGCGCCGCCTAGCTCTTCCGCATCGACAATTTGTCCGATAGCGGCTTTGACCAGCGAAGGGCCTGCGAGGTACAGGCCGCTTCCCTTCGTCATCAAAATCTTGTCGCACAAAACCGGAAGGTATGCGCCACCGGCAACGCAATTGCCCATGATGGCGGCGAATTGAGGAATGCCCGCGGCGGAAATAACCGAGTTGTTGCGAAAGATGCGGCCGAAGTCATCTTCATCCGGAAAAATTTCGTCCTGCATCGGCAGAAACACGCCTGCAGAATCGACCAGGTAAACGATGGGTAATGAGCATTCAAAGGCGATACGCTGGGCGTGAATTACTTTCTTGGTTGTTTGTGGAAAGAAGGCGCCAGCCTTTACAGTTGCGTCGTTGGCGATAATCATGCACGGAACGCCCTCGACATTGCCGATGCCAGCGACCACGCCTGCTGCCGGGATCTTCCCCCATTGCTCGTACATTTTGTAGGCAGCCCAGAGACCGATCTCGAAAAAGGGCGAATTCTTGTCGAGTAAAAGACTGAGCCGCTCGCGCACAGGCAACCGGCCCATCTTTCGTTGACGTTCGTGGCCAGCTTTGCCACCGCCCTCGCGAAGAACCGCCTCTTCCTTGGCAATCGCGGCGCAGTGCGCACGCAAAACTTCGCTGCTGGAAGATGTCGATATACGAGACATGCCGCGAAGCACGCTTAATCTGCGGAGCAGCTTGAATCAAGCTGTAGTGGCGGTTCTGAGCGCCGGCTTCCGGCATGCGCCTCTATGGGCTGTCAATAAATGTCGTTGTCGGAGCTATAACCAGGATCTCCACGAATGGAGCGCAGCCGCGCGCGGCTTCCCCACTCCGATTCCGGCCGATGAATCTGTCCGACTGTGATTTTCACCAGCCACGGCGTAGCAGCCAACGCTCCGATCGCGACCAGGGCAATCGCTGCCGCCTGGCGAAGCGGAGGCTTGATTTTGTCCGCCATCAATATTCCCAAGCCGACGCCAATGGCGCCGCGCGTTAGAAAGAGGAATGGATCAACCGGGAGCTGTTCGGCAGTTTTTGAAATGGATATCGGAAGAGACATCGCCTACCATATACGTCTCGTTTCAAAAAAAGAAATGGGAAAATCTTCGCAGCCTGGGAGATCCAGTGTGCGTGCATCTTTTCCATTGACATGCCCAATCCGATCTACGCGCTGATTCTCGCTGGCGGGAGCGGTGAACGTTTCTGGCCGCTGAGCCGCCGGGCCCGGCCTAAGCAACTGCTTCAACTGATCTCTGACAAAACTCTTCTGGAAGAAACGGTCGCGCGTCTTGAGGGTTTGGTGCCGCGCGAACGTGTTCTCATCCTGACAAACGCGGAGCAAGAAGCGGCAGTTCGTGAATTGCTTGCCGATCTGCCGAAGGAAAATATCGTGGCCGAACCGGCCAAGCGTGACACTGCGGCCGCGGTTGCCCTTGGCACCGGTTGGGTGGCAGGTCGTGATCATGCGGCCACGATGATCGTCCTTCCGGCGGATCACGTGATCGAGGACCGTGCGGCTTTTCAAGAAACATTGGCATTGGCTGCAGACGCGGCCAAGGAGACCGGCGAGCTCGTCACCATCGGTATTAAACCGACGTGGGCATGTCCCGGTTTTGGTTACATCGAGCACGGTGAGCCGGTCCATCTACGAAAGCGCGACGATAAGGAAACAATTCACCGGGTGGTGCGCTTCCGCGAGAAACCTAACCCCGATCTCGCCGAGTCTTTTTTAAGAAAGGGAAATTTCCGCTGGAACGCAGGGATGTTCGTCTGGTCCGTGCCCACAGTGCTCGGAGAATTCAACCGCCACGCGCCAAAGCTGGCGGATTTCATTTCACAACTTTGCGCGCCGGGAAATTTTGCGAAGGTTTTGCGCGAACGTTTCAGCAAACTGCCGCAGATCTCATTCGATTACGCGATCATGGAAAAAGCGGACCGGGTCCTTGTGGTCGAAGCCAGCTTCGACTGGGACGACATCGGAAGTTGGAGAGCGGTCGCGAGATATTTTAAGAGCGATCCCGAGGGAAACGCCGCAAACTGCCCGATCGCTGCGCTCAATTCCACCAATAACATCATTTTCGATGAGGAGGACACGACGATCGCCCTGCTTGGAGTTCACAATCTCATTGTGGTGCGAACCGGTGATGCAGTTTTGGTTTGTCATCGTCATCAAGCCGAAAAGATCAAAGACTTGATCGGGAGACTTCCGCCGGAACTGCAATGACTAAGGCTAAACGTCCGATCTTGGCCCTCGATTTTGGCCGGGCCCGCATCGGGGTGGCCATCTCGGACGAATTGCACTTACTGGCCCATCCACTGGAAACGATCCGAGCAGACGCGCAAACGACGTCGCGAGTGGCGGAAATTGTCCGGGAAAAGAAAGTCGATCATGTGGTGGTTGGAATTCCGCGTCAGATGAACGGCGCGATTGGCCTTGCCGCAAACGACGCCCTCCAGTTTGTGGAAAAACTGCGGGCGATTCTCCGCTGCCCGGTCGTCACGTGGGACGAACGGCTAAGCACCGTCGCAGCGGAACGAGCCCTCCGCGACGCCGGCAAGAAGACGCACCAGACCCGTGGCTATGTGGATCAAGTCGCGGCGCAAATGATTTTGCAGGGATACCTCGATCGGCGACAAAACGAGGCGCCTGCCGAAGAGAGTACACGCGGAGTCTAGCACCACAGAAAGCATATCGGAGTGGCTTCCGCTCGATCTGAGCGCGGCGCAACACGTCAGTGCTCGCTATGATATTTGGTAATGACTAAGGATTACAAATTTGATCGATGAGGCGCGGCAAAGCGATCGCAGCCGGCTCGTGGATTCGCTGCGTCGCAAATGTTGAAACCGGCGTTTCATCAGGATTCACTTCAATCAGTTGACCGCCATCAGTGCTGGCTCGCAATGCCCAGTCGATGATGTATCCGAACGTTGCCGTTGTGCCAGCGACAATCACGAGGTCGCAAGCTCCGCGACCGAGATAATCTTCAACTCGCCGCACTTCGTCCCAAGGCAGTTGTTCCCCGAACCATACAACGCCGGGACGCATGAGTGCGTGGCATCTTGCACAGTAAGGCAGATCCGTCTGTTGTATCTCGTGTTCATTTGGCCCGGTGGAGGGGCGAGCTCCTGCGAGCCCGCTGTTGTTGCGCGTGCCCCGTTCCTCGGCGTCGCAGAGCTCCGCCCTCCAGTCGCAGCGGGAACACCTACTTAGGAAGATGTCCCCATGAATTTGCACCATCTTTTCCTTTGGCAGTCCTGCGCGCGCGTGCAGGTCGTCCACATTCTGCGTTACGAGCAGGAGGTCGCCTGCGCGTTGGGCCAGTTTAGCAATCGCCGCGTGCGCTGCATTCGGTTGCGCGTTGCGGATGCACTGCCGCCGTTCGCGATACCATTCCCAAACCAACTTTGGATCGCGCGCGAAGGCCTCCGGTGTCGCGAGCTTCGCTGGGTCCAGGTTCCTCCAGTAACCATCCTCGCCGCGAAACGTTGGGATGCCACTCTCAGCCGAAACGCCCGCGCCTGTAATAACAAGAACTCGGCCCGCGTCGGTCACTTTTCCAAGCCGATCTTTTTCATGATCGCGATGAAGCGCGGTTGCGAACGCACAGGGTCCCAGTTGGGATCGACCTTCAATTCCGGCAACCATGGAGTACGCTCCTCCACCGCTCTTTCGAGCCAATCCAGCGCTTCTGAATCGTCGCCCGCGATCGCATAATTCAAGGCGATGTTTAATGGCGATTGATATTTCCCTTCCGCCAGGCGTTTTTGCCGGAGTTCATTTTCTTTTCGGAAATACGCTGATAGGCCAGCAGTTTCGTACGCCTTTCTCATCTCATCCATTTCTGCGTCGCTAAATACGCCTTCCAGACCGTCGCCTTTTTCGTTGGCGGCAAAAGCTTGGGCCGGCATCCTCTTTTGATAGAACAACGCGGCCAGGAAATGATAGACCCATGCATTATTTGGATCCATCGAGATGGTTTTCTGGAGCTCCTGTATGGCGCGGTCGAAATCGCGCGTGAAGAATAACTGCCCTGCGAAAAAGAAACTGACCTCAACGGAAAGCGGATCCAACACGCTTGCCCGTTCCAATTGTTCGTGAGCCTCCCGGGCGCGTTGAAAGTCGGAAAGATACTCCGCGAACCGGACACGTGCGCTCACCGAATTTGGGTTGAGCCGGATGGCTTCTCTAAATTCCGTTTCAGCTTCGTCAAATCTCCACTCGTATTGAAATTCTGTGTAGGCGAGCGCACCATGGGCTTCGGCTAGATCAGGGTCAATCATCAATGCGTTCTGTGCCGCTCGCTTCGCTTCGGGAAAGGCTTCCTTGGGTGGAAGGTATCCCCAATAACCAATCATGTTGTAGGCTTCCGCTAAGCTCGCGTAGGCGAGCGCGAACTTTGGATCCAAAGCGATCGCCTGTTGGAAATGCTGGACGCTCTTGCCAAATCCCTCGTCGGTAAACTTGTTCAATTCGAACCGGCCCAACAGATAATTCTCGTAAGCTTGGGTATTCTCGGTGGGTTTCTTGGCCAAGCGCTCTGTTTCTTCGATGCCAAGCTGGACTTTCAGCGCCTCAACGACATGGCGAGAAATGTCGCTCCGGATCTCGAGAATGTCGGTCATTTCCCGATCATAGGTTGCCGCCCACAAGTGAAAGCCATCGGCTACACTGCTCAATTGGGCGCTGACACGCAGTTTGTTGCCGGCTTTGCTGACGCTACCCTCAAGCACCGTCGCCACATTTAGTTGCTCGCCAATTTTGCGGATGTCCTCGGTTTTCCCTTTGAACGCAAACGATGAGGTCCGGGCCGGTACGTGTAATCCTTTGACTTGAGTGAGCGCCGTGCAGAGGTCCTCGGTGATACCATCGCTCAAGTATTCGTTCTCCTTCTCGGCACTCATGTTGACGAACGGCAATACCGCTACGGATTTGGATGCCGGCGCGCTATGCGGATGTGCGCGGAAAAACCAGACACCGATTGCGAGCAGCAAGATCGACAGACTTAAGATCGACATCCAAACGGTGCGAGATTGCGGCCGGCGTGTGCTTGCAACGATGCGTTTTGGTTTTTCCCACGGCAAAACGACACGAAATAAATCCAGTGGCAGTTGAATGTTTTTCAACTCCGTTGGGCCCAGCTTTTCCAGGCGCGGCGTGAACGTGTTGCGGATTTGCCGCTCGACATCCTGCGAAATGCAGATCCCGCCAGGCGCGGCCAGCGGTTGAATGCGAGAAGCAATGTTCACGCCGTCGCCGTAAACATCGCGGTCGCGGTGCATCACGTCGCCGATGTGAATGCCAATGCGGACTTCAATTTGCCGGCCGGTCGCGACATCATGATTGCGCTTCGCCAGCGTACGCTGAATTTCCACTGCGCAGTTTGCCGCATCGAGTGCGCTGGAAAATTCCACCATGAAGGCGTCGCCAATCGTTTTAATCTCCTGGCCACCGAACCGCGCGAACAACGGCCGCAGAATCTCGCGATGCTCCTCTAACAGCTCCAACGCTAACGGATCGTCGCGCTGCGCAATCGCGCTATAGCCGACGAAGTCAGTAAACGCGATCGCGGCAAGGCGACGTTGCGGGGATGGCGAATTCATGTGTGCGCTACCAACATAGCGGCGAAGAAAAAATCGACATCTACTCTGTTCCTACCGATGGTCTTCCTCACCTTAATGCGACGCCCGAGCAGTAGAGGATGGCGTCGACGAGGATGACTCATTCCCAACCGATCTGGCGGCCTTTGTTTTGTTCTTCCAGCCAGGTCATGAGCGGCTTGAAGTAATCCATCATCGCGCGCGTGGAGATGTCTTCGCCTGTGGCTTCTTTCAGGACTTTGCGCCAATCCTCAGTGGCGCCTTTTTTAAGAATGTTATTCAACCACGTGCCGACTTCTTTGTTGTCTGCGTAATTACATGACTGCGGTGGTTGATGCAGAATTTTGCGCGCGATGTAATCGTGCAGTTGAAACTTAAACACGGTCGCGAACGCATAATTGTAGTAATAAGCCGGGTTGTCATTAATGTGCGTCTTAGTCGCGGCATCACACAATTCTTCACCACGTGGTGAAGGCGGCTCGACACCCTGAAAATCACTCACGTATTTCCACCAGCGCGCGTTCCATTCGTTAGGCGGAAGATTATGCGCGTAGATGTCGGCTTCCCAATGCGGCATGGTGCCGCAGGAGAAATAAATGAACGGGATCGAGCGCGAAAGCGCGTCATCAAGCAGGAAGGCAGTCTTGTCCGCTTTGAAATCGTTAGGCAAAACACCGCGCGATTGCAAGTATGGCACCTGACTCGAAGCGAGGGAGATTAATTCGCCGACGCCTTCGTGAAATCCCGGCGCCGCACCAATCCGCAACAAATATGGAACTTCCGGGCGTGTGTAAGCCATGAAATAATGGCCGTGCCCGAGCTCGTGATGCGCAGTGAAAAACCAGCGCGCGTTCGGCTCGATGCTTTGCAGTGAACGAATGTCGTGCTCGAGATCGACATGCCAGCATGACGCGTGCGTGTTCTTTTTGCGTTTCTCGTTAGGCGGCACCGGATACAAATCTGATTTTTGCCAGAAACTGTCCGGCAACGACGGAAAACCAAGCCCAGTGTAAAACTGTTCCGCGGTTCTGACGATCCATTCCGGTTTTCGGCCTTCGAAGTATTTGTCGATGTTGGCTGCTTCAACGAGGCCCGGCCACTCTTGCGCCCAGCGATTGCCGATCCAGTGCGCGGGAATTTTCTTTGGCACAGGCTGATGAAACTTTTCGGCTAGCTTGTATTTCGCCCACGTATGCAGCTGCAGATAAAGCGGGCGCAGTGTGGCCATCCAGTCCTCCAGCATCTTCAGCATCTCATCAGTGGTCATTCCATACGCGGCGACTTCGAGCGCGAAGTAATCCGGGTACTTCATCTCTTTCGCGACGCCGTTTCGCAGACCGCGCAATTTGACGAGGTTCTCCTTGAGCGCAGGCCCGATTTCTTTCGATGTTTCCCAGACTGCTTTGCGCTCGGCGAGATCGGTGCTCTTCTCCAGTTTGTCGTCGATTTGGTTCGCAGTGGTCTTCTGCCCGTTGAGTTTGAATTCAAACCCGTTCATGAGCGATGCCTGCTTTGTCTCCGCCGCAACGCGCTTCGCGACGAGATCCGGATTCGTCATCGGGCCTTCGGCCGCGTTTAGCAGGAGCTGCTTCAACTGGCGAACGGTTAGCTCGCTCAGTTCTTTCTCATGCGTGAGCAGTTCGCTCGTCTGATTGATGATGGCCGTGTTCCCGTTAAACGCAGCGTAAGCCTTGCCGGTCGCTTCCGCCGCAGCATCGTGTTCCGGCGTCACATCCGTGACGGCGACCCATTGCGCCTCGCTGTTTACGCGGTAGAGCGCCTGATAACCCGCGTTCGCAAGTGCCAGAAAACGATCTGCGCGCTCCTGAACTGGCGACTTTGTTGCGGCGATCGTCGGTGATGGGGATAAGATCAGGAGCAAGAGGAAGTGTGAGAGAAAAGAACGTTTGTGGGCATGCATATGCCGAAGTTAGTCGAAGCCAGCCAACGTTGTGAAGCGTGGTTTTGTGGTAGGGACGAACCGCCAGACCGTCCGTCCAATTTGTTCGGCGCGACCGGTGAACGCCTACCTTGCCATAGTTGAAGCCAAGGGTAATTTCGTCGCTGTGCGCAAAGTTTTGAAATCAGACAAACGTCCTTTCGAAATCAAACCGCAGCAGGAATCGGTTTGGATTTGCATGTGCGGCCTGTCGAAGAACCAGCCGTTCTGCGACGGCTCACACAAGACCACCAGGGACGAAGAAGACGGCAAGACTTATGAATACGACGCCGAAGGCCATCGGCACCAAGTATGATGCGCGAGCGTGCCGGCGTCATGACGATGAAATCACAACACGTGAAATTCATCGTCGCGTTCCAGCGCCAGTTCGGCTTTGAGGCTTTCCAGGTCGCGACCCATGCTCGCCACGGCCGTGGTCTTGCCTCGCGACCGGAAAATCACGGAGGCGTCTTTCGCTTTCAGGTCTCCCGACACGTTCACCTCATCGTCGCCACTCCCATGGCCGACGTAGCGGATATGCAGATCAAAATGATTGCTCCAAAAAAATGGCGGCGCCTCCAAGCGCTCGCGTGCTCCGAGGATGTTGCGCGCGGCAGTCTGGCCCTGTCGTTGAGCGACGACCCAGTGCTCCACCCGGATGCGACCTGCGCGCGGGTCCGGCCAGCGTGCGATGTCGCCTGCAGCAAAAATCCCCGGCACGTTCGTCTCCAAATATTCGTTGACTAAAACGCCGTCATCCGTCGCGATCCCTGCTTTTTCAACAAGCCCAGTGTTCGGTCGCACACCGACGCCGACGACGACCAAGTCGGCCTCCAGAATTGTTCCGTCATCGAGCTGCACCTGTCGATTTCGAATGGCGGCAGGCGTTCGACCAAGATGAAACCTTACGCCATGCGCTTCGTGCGTTTCGCGAATCAGATTTCCCAGTTCGTGTCCCAGAACCTTTTCCAACGGTAGCGGACCTTTTCCGACGACCTCCACTTCGACTTTGCGCTCCCGCAGCGACGCGGCCACTTCCAACCCGATGAAGCTCGCGCCGATCACCACTGCGCGCTTCGCGTCTTTCGCCTTGTCAATGATCCGCCGGCTATCCGCCAGAGTTCGCAAATAACAAACATGTGGCAACCCGCCTCCCGGAATTTCCAGCCGCACGGGATCAGCGCCGGTAGCAAGCAATAACGCGCCATAACCTAACGAACGTCGATCCGAAAGCGCCATCCGTCTTGCTTTCGGATCGATCGCAGTGACCGAAGTATTTGTGAGGAGGTCGATTTCTTGTTCGCGATAAAAATCTGTCGATCGAAGCGGAATCCATTCCTCCGGAGCTGTGCCCGCGAGATAATCTTTGGAAAGATTTGGGCGATCGTAAGGCAAAAATTCATCTGCGCTGATCAACGTGATCGGCCCCTCGTAACCTTCGCGCCGCAACATTTCCGCCGCGGCACTGCCAGCTGCGCCCGCACCGACGATCACCACACTCGACGACGAGCTTTTCGGTTTGCGCGTCGGCTTCTTGTCTATCTTGCCAGTTATGAAAAAACGGTTGCCGCGTTTCTCGATTTTCCAGCACGAAACGTCGCTCAACGCCGGCGCGCCTATTGCTTCGCCAGTGCGCAGATCAAAGCGAGCGTGGTGCCACGGACAGCGCACCGTGCAATCCACCATCAAACCCTTTGCCAGTGGCCCGCCGTAATGCGTGCAAGTCGCGCCAATAGCGAAAATTTCTTCGCCGCGTCTGGCTGCCAGAATTGCTTCTCCAAATGCGTGTCCCAAAAGCATTTCCCCGTCCGCCAATTTGTCGATCTTGCATCCCTTTTCGAAATCAGGGCCCTCCAACTCGCTTGATGGCTCAGCCATAAGATCTCCTCCTCTGCATCACATAAGAATCGCGCGCCATGAAGGCGAAGCGCGTGTGATGCGCTTAGAGAAAGAGGTACACTTTTCATGCTTTGCTGGTAACCCGCGATCATATCTCGCGCCACGCCTTAGCAGGGCGAAAGTCACGCTTCGCGCAACGTCAAACCTGAAGAAGCTGGCCGTGTCAGCACTGAATCGCTGTCGTATTCGTTTTATTTACGGCCCAATTCAAAACAGCACCGTGGCGTCTCTCCATACTCGCAGCATTTTTTTGCCCGCATGCCGACAAGCTTGGAAACTAGCGACTGAACTATTAAACATGCCTCGGGGCGGCTGGCAGTTACTGCCGCAAGCGGGCATCCGTTTCGACCGTAAATGAATTGCTTGCCTTCATTTTCTTCGAATTTCGCCGACCCACCGAGCTCGTTGAGGGCATCGATAGCTGCTTTGATTCGGTCGCGACGACTTCGCCCCTTTAGGCGCTCGAGGTGACCTTCCGCCAAAGCCCGGCCGACGTTGCGCATGGTGGCTCGCAATGCGCGAGAGGGAAGCCGTTTTGAAATGACCGTGACTAGATGATTTAAGAGCAGACCGTAGGCCTTTGGAAAAATGGATTCAGCCTCAGCACTGAGGGCGTAGGTCACATGAGGCTTTCGCGTTCCGCGACGCATACCCCGCTGCTGAACGAGGCCACCGCTTGGGCGTATTGTTTTCATGCGTCAACGCAGTAGCCGTTTTGGCCAAAAAATCCGCGGTGAATTCGCGCGAGAGCTTCCCGTTTTTTGTCTCTCTCCACGACCATTTCTCCTGCGCCAACTCTGGATGCTGCCGGAAGAGCGCATTCTCCTCAAATACCTGGCCGTCAGGAAACTTGTATGTAATGACGATGTGAAGCCGTTTATCTTCCACCCATTGCCTGAATTCGCCATCGGCAAGCTTTTTTCCATTGATATCGCATAACCCAGGAAATCCGTGCGCCGCGCCGGCCGGTTCGGTGACTTCGATGGCAAAGACGGGTGCAGCGACGAATCCGAAGGCAAGGATTGAGAGTGAGAAGGCTCGTTTAATTTTCGCGAGCATTGCTACCAAATATCGCCAGACATAATAGCAACGGTCGCGTCGTGCTCGCGTCGCATGCCCGGATTTTCGTAACGAAAAAGTTACCTCTCCAGAAAAATGATGATGCAAATCAACCACCGCATCGTTCGCGGTTAACGATTCATTAAATGGGAGGTCAGAGGGATGAGTTCATTAAATGTTTTGGAGCATGCTTCCAGCGCGGCCAGTGCGCAAAAGCCGTCTGCCTCGCGCCCCATAAAATCGGAGACGGCAGTAATCACAGAAACTGCTCTGATTACCGGAGCCAGCAGTGGCATCGGATTGCACCTCGCGAAGGAATTCGCCAGGCACGGACATCCAATGGTACTCGTTGCTCCGGTCGCAGCGGAGCTTCAGGAGATTGCGTCGGAATTGAAAACCACTGGAGCACCGTCGGTGAGAACAATCGCCAAGAACCTGGAGAAATCCGACTCGCCGCAGGAGATTTTCGAGGAACTGGCGCGCGACCTTATCTACATCGACATCCTGGTAAACAACGCAGGGTCTGCGCACAGAGGACAGTTTTGGGAGATCGACATCGAAGACGACATATCGGTGGTGCGGTTGAACATCGAAGCGGTCTTGCGCCTGACGAAGTTGTTCTTGTCAGCAATGATCGAGCGTCGCCGCGGACGCATTCTAAACGTGGCCTCCGTTGCAGGATTTGAGCCTGGCCCGCGGATGGCCGTTTATCACGCCTCCAAAGCATTTGTGCTCTCGTTCACCGAAGCGCTCGCGACCGAATTGGCAGACACCGGGGTGACTGCCACCGCGCTATGTCCCGGGCCGACCGATACTGATTTCTTTGAAAAGTCCGGAATGGTTGGCGCCCGCCTGTTTCAAAAAACAAATGTGATGGCGCCGCAAGACGTAGCCAAAGCCGGATACGAAGCGTTGATGGCCGGCGAGCGTGTCGCTGTTCCGGGGGTCGCGAACAAAATCATTGCTTTCTCCCGGCGTCTCTTGCCGGAAGCCACATTAGCCAAGATGACGGAGAAACTCTACGTCGATACAACAGACCGAACGCGGGAGCTTGGAGACAAGGAACGCAAGGCCGCACACGGTCGCTAGAGAATCAAAGTTTTCGACCCATAGATTTTCTTAGTCGACACAAACCCAACTGAGATTATAATGTGTCGGTAATGAGCGCCGACAAATTTCATCCGGTAGAGATGACGAATCGCAGGCGGCTCGCCTTTGCATCAGCGCCGGCATGGTGGTGGTAAAAAGCGACCGTTTCTCAACGGTGCGCTGATATTTCTCTCGTTCAAAAGAGAGATCTTGTCTTTGCGCAAATGAACTAACCCAAACCATTGTAAGCATATGTTAATCGTGATGAAACCACGCGCCACTGCGCATGAAATCGATGCAGTGGTTGATCTCATTACTGAGATCGGTCTTCGCGCTCACCCGATGCCCGGAGCGACGCGCACCGCGATCGGTATCACCGGGAACGAAGGTCCCATCGACGGCAGGCGTTTCGAAAACCTGCCAGGCGTCGCGGAAGTCATTCGCGTCACCAAACCTTACAAGCTGGTCACCCTCGATCTGCGTCCTGATAAAACGGTTGTGCGCGTCGGCGGGGCGACGATCGGTGGCAGCGAGTTGGCCATTATCGCTGGGCCGTGCGCGATTGAGAGCCGGGAACAGGCATTTGCTGTGGCCAAAACGGTGCAGAAGAGCGGGGCGCGCTTTTTCCGCGGCGGCGTGTGGAAGCCGCGCACTTCGCCTTACACATTTCAGGGCTTGGGCGACAAGGCGTGGCAGATCTTGACGGAAATTCGCGACACGTTCGGAGTAAAGATCGTCACCGAAGCAGTAGAAGAGTCTCATGTCGATCTTATTGAAAAGTACGGCGACGTGATTCAAATCGGCGCTCGCAACATGCAAAACTTTTCGCTTCTTAAACGCGCTGGCCGTTCAAAGGTGCCCGTGCTGTTGAAGCGTGGGATGGCTGCAACGCTCGAGGAATGGTTGCTCGCAGCCGAATACATCATGGCGGAAGGCAACTATAACGTCATCCTTTGCGAGCGAGGTGTGCGCACATTCGCGCAGCACACACGTAACACGCTCGACCTTGCCGCGGTACCGGCGATTCGCCGCATTTCGCATTTGCCGATAATCGTGGATCCCTCGCATGGCACCGGTACCGCTTATATGGTGACGCCGCTCGCCCGGGCCGGGATTGCGGTTGGCGCGGACGGCCTCATGATCGAAGTCCATAATCGCCCCGAGCTTGCTCTTTCCGACAGCGCGCAGGCGCTAACGCCCGCGGAGTATGCGCAGCTCATAGAGGAAGTTCACGCCATTCGCAATGTCATGGCACGTGCCGGTTGTGGGTTGAACGCAAGTTGAGGAAACGAGATCGATGGTTCTGCTAATCGATAATTACGATTCGTTCACTTACAACCTCGCGCAGTATTTCGGCGAGCTTGGTTGTGAGCTTCTCGTTAAACGGAACGATGAAATCTCAGCTGCTGAAATTGCAACACTAGCGCCGCGGCATATTTGCATTTCTCCCGGCCCGTGCACCCCGCGTGAAGCCGGCATGAGTAAGGAAGTCATCCTGCGCTTTGGTCGCCAGATTCCCATTCTGGGTGTCTGCCTTGGTCATCAATGCATCGCGGAGGCGTATGGCGGAAAGGTGGTCCGTGCTAGGCGCCTCATGCACGGGAAGTCATCCATGATCAGGCATAACGGGAGTCCGCTCTTTTCGGATTTAGCTAACCCATTTGAAGCCGGCCGATACCATTCGTTAGTCGTCGAACGAAGCACAGTTCCCGACTGTCTCGAGATCATGGCCGAAAGTGATGATGGCGAGATCATGGCGCTGCGCCATCGCGAATTCCCGGTACAGGGAGTGCAATTCCATCCCGAATCGGTCCTTACGCGCGATGGCAAAAAAATCCTGGCCAGCTTTCTGGCACACCTGGCATATTGATGAAACTACAACTCACGCCAACGCTGGACGAATTTTCGCGGCTCGCGAGACACGGCAACGTCATTCCTGTTTTCGCGGAACTTGTTGCGGATGGCGAAACGCCAGTTTCAGCATTCAAGAAACTCAATCGCAGCGGTTACAGTTTCCTTTTTGAATCAACCGAGAAAAATGACGTGTCGGGTCGATTTTCGTTCGTTGGAATCGACCCACGGATCGTCATACAAAGCTACGGACGCGAAATCCGCATCGCGCAACGCGGCGTCGAGCAACGCTTCGAAACGACGACAGACCCTCTCGATGAAGTCCGCAAATTGATGGCGCGCTACCAATCTGTTTCACGTTCGGAATTGCCCCGCTTCGCTGGCGGCGCTGTTGGTTTTCTGGGCTACGAAGCGATCCGGTTCTTTGAACCAAAAGTTCCCGTTGCTTGTTACGACGACCTGCATTTGCCCGAGATGCTTTTCATGCTCACAGGCAGCGTTGTGGTATTCGATCATCGCCTCCGCAGCTTGAAGATCATCGTCAACGCATTTCTCGACGATGGGCCAATCCAAAAGACTTATACGCGCGCTGCCGACTCGGTGGCCGCCATTATGCAACAATTAGAGGAACCAACTGATCTCCCACTTAGCCCGATCGCAGAGTGCGAGACGCAGCCGGCACACAGCAATTTCCGCCGTGAAGATTTCGAGCGCGCAGTGGAACAAGCGAAGGAATACATCCGCGCGGGCGACATTTTCCAGGTCGTCTTGTCGCAACGATTTGAATCCGAATTCAATGGAACGCCGCTCGATTTTTACCGCTGTCTTCGTTTCATCAATCCTTCGCCGTACATGTTTTGTCTCAAATTCGGTGATGATTTTGCGCTCGTTGGCAGTTCGCCGGAGATGCACGTCCGGCTAGTTGGCGACGGAATCGAGATTCGCCCCATTGCAGGAACCCGCGCGCGTGGGAGCACCCCGGCGCAGGATGAGGCTAATGCGGCCGATCTTCTTGCAGATCCGAAGGAGCGGGCCGAACACATCATGCTTGTCGATCTTGCACGCAACGATGCCGGGCGTGTCGCCGAGTTCGGCACGGTTCGCGTGACCGAGATGATGGAGATCGAACGTTACAGTCACGTCATGCACATCGTTTCCAACGTGGTTGGCCGTCGTCGCAAGGCTTGCACTGCCTTCGACGTCGTCAGAGCGACATTTCCCGCCGGCACCGTTTCCGGCGCGCCAAAAATCCGCGCCATGCAAATCATTAGCGAGCTGGAGAAGACGCGGCGCGGCTGTTACGCGGGGGCAATCGGTTACTTTGGTTTCGATGGCAATCTCGATTCATGCATCGCATTGCGTTGCGCCGTGCTGAAAAACGGGAACGCGTATTTTCAAGCTGGTGCGGGTATCGTCGCCGATTCGGATCCGCAACGGGAATACGAAGAAACGGTTAACAAAGCGCGAGCAATGATGAACGCGCTGGCAATGGCAAGCCAGATGAGATCGGCATGAATCTGCAACCCATGAGAAGCGAAATCGGCAATCTTGATCTTCGCGAAATGACCACGCGTCTCATGCGCCGGGAAAATTTTACGCGGGTCGAGGCAGCGAATTTTCTAAATGCGCTATTGAATCCTGTCGCTACGGATGCGCAGTTGGCGGCGGCGCTGGTTGCTTTGGCAGCCAAAGGCGAAACGGTCGAAGAACTCGCGGGCATGGCCGAGACCATGCGCGATCGCGCTATTGGAGTGCGCTCGCATCACGAGCGGTTCATCGATACTGCAGGAACCGGATCAAGCACTGCGAAAATCTTCAATGTCTCGACAGCAGCTGCCTTTGTTATCGCAGGCGCCGAGGTACCTGTAGCAAAACATGGCTCGCGAGCAGCAACTTCAGGTTGCGGAAGCGCTGATGTGCTCGAAGCGCTTGGAGTCAACACCGCCGCCGCACCCGAGACGGCCGAATGCTGCCTGAACAAGCATGGAATCTGTTTTATGTTCGCGCCGCTTTTCCACGGCGCAACCGCGCGCGTCGCAAACGTGCGACGCCAGCTAGGCGTACGCACCACATTCAACCTGCTGGGTCCCCTAACAAATCCCGCGCGAGCGCCCTTTCAGATTCTCGGCGTCTGGCATTCGTCTCTGCTTGAGCGGCTCGCCTCAGCCCTCGCTCTTCTCGGCGCTGAGAAAGCATGGATAGTGCATGGCGCCGATGGTTTGGATGAAATTACGATCGCGGACAAGACTTTCGTCGCCGTGTGTTCATCTAGCGGTAAAGTGGAAACGTTTACGATCTCGCCAGAGGATTTTGGATTAAAACGTCAAAGCCCTGATGGATTTCGTGCGAGCAGCCCACGAGAAAACGCACAATTGATCCGGGCAATTTTAGACGGTGAGAAGACGAAAGACATAGCCGTCGCGCGCGACCTCGTCATCGTAAATGCCGCTGCCGCGATTCACATCACGGGATTCGCGCGTGATCTTCCCGAGGGAGTCATCCTTGCCCGCGAAAGTATCCATAGCGGACGCGCAGCATCAAAGCTGGACGCGCTCGTTCGCGAGACAAATCAAGATCGATGAGCAGAAACTTCCTCTACGAAATTCTCGCCCAAAAGCGCCAGACTGTGGCTTACCTCCAAACTGATCCATCTGCGAGACGTCTTCGCGAGCGCGCGATCGCGTTTCGGAAAAGCGCTGCATCGCATCGCTTGCTGCAAGCATTGGAATCGGAATCACCACACCTGAAAGTTATCGCGGAATTCAAACGGGGATCGCCATCTGCTGGAATCATTCGTGCTGATCTTTCACCGAGCGAAGTCGCTCGGCGTTACGAGCGAGGCGGCGCTTGCGCCATTTCCGTTCTGACTGATGAAGAACATTTCAGCGGTTCGATCGCCGACCTTCGCGCGGTGCGATCCAGTACCAATCTACCGATCTTGTGCAAGGATTTCGTTATTGATCCAATCCAGATTTATGACGCGGCTATTGCCGGGGCCGACGCGGTCTTGTTGATCGTGGCGGCGCTTGATGAGGACTCGTTAGGCAAACTGCGCGAACTCACCGAAGATAAGCTCGGCCTCGATGCGCTTGTCGAAGTCTATACAACAGAGGAATTGCGCCGCGCGCTGAATGCCGGCGCCAAAATCGTCGGCGTGAACAACCGCGATCTTCAGACGTTTCAGGTTTCGTTGGAGACAAGCAAGTGCCTTATCCTCGAAGCTCCGCGCGACAAAATCATGGTTAGCGAGAGTGGATTGCAAAGTGCGGAATCACTGGATCACCTTCGCTCCCTCGGGTTCCGCGGGTTTCTCATCGGCGAAGCCCTGATGCGGGCGGCCGATCCGGGAGAGGCGCTTCGCGATCTCATAGCCACGGTTGAAGATCGACCTGCCACAGCGCGGCTTCGCCGAGGTGAACAACACACATCACGCACTGCGATCCCATCATGACTTCTGTGCAAATTAAAATCTGCGGCGTCACGAATTTGGGGGATGCCAAGGCCTGCGTCGAACTCGGCGCACATTTGATCGGTCTTAACTTTTATCCGCAAAGCCCGCGTTACATTCAACCTAAGGTTGCCCGGCAAATCGTCGAGGCCATGCCGCCGAGCGTTCATGCCGTTGGTGTTTTCGTTGATGCGAATGGCGATGAGGTTCGTACCGCTGCAAACCTCGCCGGAGTCCGATGCGTTCAATTACACGGGAACCCCTCACCTGAAATGACGCGCGAACTGGCTCGCGAATTTCGCGTCATTCGAGCGTTTTCCACTCATGCGCGGTTCCGCCCCGAGGACGTCTCATCCTTCCCTGAGTGCGATATCCTAATTGACGCGCATCATCCCGATCTCTGGGGTGGCACGGGCCAGACGTGCAATTGGCCCGCCGCGCGAGCAACCTTACCGTTCGCACGGTTTCTCATTCTCTCCGGCGGTTTAAACGGGCAAAACGTTGGCCAGGCGATCGCGGCCGCCACGCCACATGCGGTTGATGTCTGCAGCGGCGTTGAAAGCGCACCAGGCGTGAAAGATCATCGCGCGATCAAAGATTTTATCGCTGCGGTCCAAACAGCCGACCGTTTGGTAAGTGCTTCGTCGCTTCGGTAATTTTCCATGCAAAAATCGCGAATCACAAGAAGCGAACCGGATGAGCACGGGCATTGGGGCAAGTTCGGAGGCCGCTATGTTCCGGAAACTTTGGTCGCGCCGCTCGAGGAGCTGACCAAGGAGTTCATGCGCGCGCGCGAGGACACAAAATTTTGGCGCGAACTCAACCAGCTGCTACGGGACTACGCTGGCCGGCCAACGCCGTTGTTTCATGCGCAGCGGCTAACCGCTCATGCAGGCGGCGCGCAAATTTACTTTAAGCGCGAAGATCTTTTGCACACCGGGGCGCACAAGATCAACAACGCGTTGGGGCAGGCCTTACTCGCCCGGCGAATGCAAAAGCAGCGCGTAATCGCGGAGACGGGCGCAGGTCAGCATGGCGTCGCGACGGCAACCGTTTGCGCGCTGTTCGGATTGCGCTGCGTTATTTACATGGGCGCGGAAGATGTGCGGCGGCAGGCGCTCAATGTTTTTCGAATGCGATTGCTAGGCGCCGAAGTGGTGACCGTCAACGCCGGCGCCCGCACACTAAAGGACGCAATCAACGAGGCATTACGCGATTGGGTGACGAATGTGCACGACACTTATTATTTGCTCGGCAGCGCGCTGGGTCCGCACCCCTACCCGCTCATAGTGCGTGAATTCCAAAGCGTGATTGGACGCGAAGCGCGCGAACAGATTCTGTCCGCATCGGGAAGGTTGCCGCGCGCGCTGATTGCATGTGTCGGCGGCGGATCCAATTCGATCGGCTTGTTTCATACTTTCATTGGAGACGAACAGGTCAGACTGATCGGCGTTGAGGCCGGAGGACGCGGCGATTTGTTAGGTGAACATGCCACAAGGTTTCACAGCAGCGCGGCGAGCGGCGGAGGGCGGGTCGGCGTTCTGCAAGGCACGATGTCTTACGTGCTTCAAGACGCGAATGGCCAGATCGCAACGACTCATTCGGTTTCAGCCGGTCTCGATTATTCTGCCATTGGCCCAGAACACGCATTTCTTCATGACACCGGACGAGCAGAATACATTTCGGCGAGCGATGCGGAGGCGCTCGAAGGATTCGAACTTTGCGCGAAATTGGAGGGAATTATTCCCGCGCTCGAAACAGCCCATGCAATTATGCCCGCGATTCGTCTCACGCGCGAGCTGCCAAAAGATGACGCGATCATCCTGAATCTCTCCGGCCGCGGAGATAAAGATGTCCAGCTCGTCGCGGATTTGCAAAGGCGATGAGTCGAATCCGGGAGACCTTTGCTGCGCTAAAACACCTCGGACGCGGCGGATTCATCCCGTTTATCACCGCGGGCCATCCCGATGTTGCCACCACTGAGCTCTTACTCAGTGAGCTTGCGGCTGTTGGTGCAGATATTATTGAACTCGGCGTTCCCTTCAGTGATCCAGTCGCCGACGGCGAGGTGATTCAACGCGCGTCTGAGCGCGCATTGCGGAATGGCGTAACGCTTCGTGACGCACTCACGTGCATTGCGCGTGCAAGACAGAACATCGATGTGCCCATTGTCCTCTTCAGCTATTTCAATCCGCTTTTGAAATTCGGTGAAGACCGGCTGGCAGAGGAAGCCAAACGAGCCGGAGTGGATGCAGTGCTGGTCACCGATCTGACTCCCGAAGAAGCTCAGACCTGGACTGAGAAATTGATTCAACGCGGGCTGGATCCGATTTTTCTTGTCGCGCCAACAACGTCAGACGATCGACTGGCACAGATTGCAAAGCAGGCGCGCGGGTTCATCTACGCTGTTTCGCGTGCGGGCGTAACAGGCGCGAGAGACCAACTGACCAGTGATGCCGCAGCTCTCGTAAAACGCGTGCGCGCGGTGACCGATCTGCCCGTAGCGGTCGGCTTCGGCGTCTCGACTGCGGAACAGGTTCGCGAAGTCTGGCGGTTCGCGGACGCCGCCGTGGTTGGTAGCGCCATCGTCAGCCAGATTGAAAAACTCGGAGGCTCTCCGGACTTGACCAATCGTGTCGGCGATTTCGCGCGATCCCTGCTGGCCTAAAAGCAAGCGCATTTAAGGTCGTGAATTATGCAAAAGCGGAGACGAATCGCCGCTTTTCTCGTAAAGAAACGCTTTTGAGCCGACCTACTCGGCCCATTCGGCGCAAAGGACCTCTGCCTGCTCGAGAACTGTTCTCGTTGCGGCTTCCTGTTTGTCCGGCGGGTAGCCGTATTTGCGAAGGATCCTTTTCACCATCACGCGCAATCTCGCCCGAACTGCTTCGCGTTCTGTCCAATCAATCGTGACATTTTCGCGAATGGCCCTGGTCAATTCTTGCGCGATGAAGCAAAGATTTTCGTCGCCGAGCGCTTGAACCGCGCTGTCGTTTGTCCCAAGCGCGTCATAAAATGCCGCTTCTTTTTCAGTGAGACCAAGCTTTTCGCCGCGCTGGTACGCGGATGCGTTGAAGCTGGCGCGAAAAGCCGCGCCTCTGCTCGACGTCAGCGTATCAGAGTTTATGCGGCTGCGAAAGACAAGTGAGAATCAGGCTTGCTCTAATTTTGCCAGCAAACGCTCGCTGTAACCCTCCTTGCGAAGCTTTTCGTAATCGATGCGGCCATCCTTTTTCAGCATGTCTCGCTTGAGAGCGCGCATCAGATTGCCAGCAGCGTGATCGAGTAATTCAACTTCAGATTTTGCGCGTCGCTTCGCAGTGGCTTTCACGCACCCAATTTGCCTCAATTCGGTTCGCCGTTCAATTCCAATTCGCAGTCAGGAGCAGCGCAGGACGGACCTTGGCGGCCATCCCGAAATCGATCATGCAAACTTCACCCGGATTGGCGCCGCGCATCTTCATCGTGCATGCGATCAAGCATCAGCGCGCCGTCGAGCGCGGTCTGGTTACATAGGGCCACATCGGCATCCTGATTGGCGATTTCCAGTAACCCCTCGCGAACAGCTCGACGCTCCGCTTCGCTCAGCTTTGGAAGTTCTTTAATGATTTCGGATGCGCTCACAGCGAAATTATAACGTCGGTCCGCAAATTTGTCAGGCGAGAGCCTAGCCGACACTTTTTCCAATGAGAAGGGGGAAAAGGTTGACGGAAAAAGGAAGAATTAAGAATTGGGATCCGCCTTCGCCAAGCCGCCTTCGTGCCTGGAGCGGGTGGGTTTATATTTCGATTGGTCATTCTCCTGCCGCTGCATTCAGTATATCGCAAATGAAAGATCGAGTACAAGGAAAGGGGGTCAATTACATGTTTACCACGAAAGGTTATGCCGCCCACTCGGCGCACGAGCCGTTGAAGCCGTTCTCGTTCGAACGGCGCGAGCCGACGCCGACTGATGTGCAGATTGAAATTCTTTTTTGCGGAGTCTGCCACTCGGACCTGCATATCGCGCGAAATGAGTGGGGTTTCACGACTTATCCATGCGTGCCCGGGCACGAGATCGTCGGTCGCGTGGTGAAAGCGGGTCGGGAAGTTAAGAAATTTAAAGAAGGGGATCGGGTCGCGATCGGTTGCATGGTGGACTCGTGCCGGACGTGTCCGGATTGCGAACAAGGGCTGGAGCAATTCTGCCAGGGAATGATTCTGACTTATGGCAGCGAGGATAAACACACTGGTGGCGTCACTTATGGTGGATATTCGACGAGCATCGTGTTGGATCAGGATTTTGTGCTCCGGCTTCCGGACAAACTGGATCCGGCGGCAGCGGCGCCGCTGTTATGTGCCGGCATCACGACTTACTCGCCAATGCGGCATTGAAACGTCGGCAAAGGCCAGAAGGTGGGCGTAGTGGGACTCGGCGGGCTGGGACATATGGCCGTGAAATTCGCGAACGCTTTCGGAGCGGAAGTGGTGCTCTTCACGACGTCACCCGGCAAAGAGGCCGACGCGAAGCGATTCGGCGCGCACGAGGTCGTGCTGTCGCGCGATGAGGAAGCGATGAAGCGGCAGCTCAACAGCTTCGATTTCATTCTCGATACAGCCTCGGGGAAACATGATTTGAACGCGTATCTGGGGCTATTGAAACATGATGGGACATTAACTTTGGTAGGCATCCCGGCGGAACCGGAGGCGATTGGCGCGATGCCTTTGGTCCGACGCCGCCGACGCCTGGCCGGCTCGTTGATCGGGGGAATCGCCGAAACGCAAGAGATGCTCGATTTCTGCGCGGACCGCGGAATCGCGTGCGAAATCGAGATGATCCCGATGGGGAACATCAACAAAGCTTATGAGCGGATGCTGAAGAGTGACGTTAAATATCGGTTTGTGATCGACGTTGGAAGCCTGAGGTAGGAGAAGGCAGAAGTCAGAGGACATTACTGCGGGCATCTCTTCGAGCCGCCTCACATACCAACCGTCGTCGGTTCATCGGGGGAACCGGATGGGTGCGGTCGCACGAAGTACCGTCAGACGATCGATGCCGCGCAAAAAGGCGTTTTGGCGCACGCGGCTGAGGGAAATTACAGGAAGGGCCTGAATAGATCGCGAACATCGAACGACTAAACATTATTATTATGAAAAATCTTACCAGTTTACTGATAGGCTGTTCGCTGGCGCTGGCTGGAGCCGCGTTGGCACAACAGCCAGTCGAACAACCGTCACCATCAAAGAAGAAGCAGGCCGCTGAAAAAACGCACCCGGCCGAGACACAACCCGGCGTGAACGCGGCCAAGCCTCAAGAGAGGCCCGCGAAGCAAACCGGAGCGATGAAGGAGCGCGGAGCTACGAATGAGCCCGGTGCTACGAATGAGCCGGGTGCAGGAAAGGGCCGAAAAACTCCAGCGACCCAGGAATCTGCAACCGCTCCGGGAACGAATGTTTCCGGGCAGCCCACCGGCGTGCCGACGCCCGGCGCGAAGCAGCAGGCTGAGCAGCGGAGAAAAGGGATGAAGGGCCCCGCCGCGGCGGCGAAAACATCTGCTACTCCGGCAGCGCCGGCGGCTGCGGCAAGTGCAGCTCCGTCAGTTCCGGCAGCCGGCCAGCGAAATACGCAGGCTAATATGGGGGCCAAGGCGAAAAAGCCGGATCAGCAGCAGGTGCAGCAGATCAAATCGCAGCACGCGAACTTCCGTGCGCAGCCAAAGCCACAGCAGGTTCCGGCAGTTACGTTTAACCAGAACCGTCGCATTGAGGGAAGCGATCGCTGGCAGGGTCCGCAATACGAAGTATTCCGCTCATATCGTCCGGAACGGCACGATCAGGGCTGGTATCAATCGCATTACAACCGCGTGGAGCTGATCGGTGGCGGTTACTACTACTGGAACAACGGCTACTGGTATCCGGCATGGGGTTATAATCCTTCGGCCGAATATTATGCCTACGACGGACCGATCTATGTGGGTCAACGCGCTGAGCCGCCGGATAAGGTGATCGCCGATGTGCAAGGCGTGCTGCAACAGATGGGCTATTACAAGGGCGAGGTGGATGGATTGCTCGGGCCGTTGACCCGCGAGGCGCTCACCGCCTACCAGGCCGACCAGGGGCTCACCACGACAGCGGCGATCGACGAGCCGACACTCGATTCCCTTGGGATGGGATAATAAGAAAGTCCCGCAATCGCGGGACTACGGCGCCCTGGGCTACAGCGTGGCAAGCAGTCGTTGAGACTTGAGAGCGATTTAGCAGCCCTCCGGGGTCGGCGACCCCGCTACAGGTTTTGTGGCTGAGACAGCCGCCTCTACATCTTCCGAGATACGGCCGACTCGGCTCTGAGAATCGTCTATTAGTTGATGGGAGATCCACGCAACGTCGCGCACGCGAAGAAAGTCACGCAAGAGAAGCATCACAAGAACAAGCATGCTCCAAAAGCCGGCGCGCCGGCTGCGCAGCCGGCTAAGAAGGCACAATCTGAGAAACAGGCTGTCGTCACGGAGCGTGCCGCGCCTGAAACGGAAGCTGAGAAACCAGCTCAATCGCCAGATTCGGCGCGGTTGGAGAAATCGCTCGCCGTTCTCTCGAAGCTCAAGGAGTTGGAGTTTCATTCACGGGCGAATCTCGAGAAACTGGCCGAACTCAGCCTGACGATCGAGGAAGACCTCAAGCAGAAAGCGTTTGCGGAAGCGATCGGCGCCGTCTATTCGGCCCAGGACGCCTTTCAATCCAAGATCCTTAAGTTAATTGAAGACTACGAAGCAGAGTGCGCCCGGTTGAGACCGGCGGTATAAAAGTTCGGATCTGAAGCTGTCAGTTTTTTGCACCCAAACGAGCCCTCGGTTTCGAACAATGCTTGTAAGTCAACAGTCAGAAATAGACAGATACGAAAACGACAAAACTATTCACAGTAGCAATAGTAAGCGCTGGCCTGGCGTTCAGCGTTGGCGCGCAAGCGCGCGGAAAGAAACACGAAGAACAAACCATCAGCAGTTCTGATCTACCAACCGCGGTGCAGCAAGCTGCTCAGGCCGAGGCCAAAGGCGGAACAATTGTCCGCTGGGAAAAAGAGGGCGCTAATTATGAAGCCGTCATTGATAAGAACGGCAAGCAGACCGGCATCGAAATGGATGCGAACGGCAAAGTCGTGAGCAAACACGACGAAGCCAAGGAGCACAAACAAAAAGGCACCTACTAATCGAAGTGGGTCGCGTTGTCCTAAACGCGATGTTAATCAACGGCGGCGAAGCGCATTGTTCCAAATGACGTCTTCGCCGCCTTCACGCTTTTCAACGCGTTTAGCCTGGGTCGGCGACCCCAACTGAGGTCCGGGATCAGCGATCCCGGCTACAGTTTTCATGTAAGCGCGCGAATGCTGGAGTAAATTATGCCGCCGAGGATTGCTCCAATGGCTACCAAGGCAACATCACGCCGCAACAACGCGATCAAGAGAAAAGCAACCACCGCAATAGCGAGAGTAGGCAAGTCGATCAGCGCTTCAGGAATCAAGTCCAGTGATACAACTGCGATTACACCTACGACCGCCGCACTAACCCCGGCGAGGAATGCCTGAATCA
>Ga0209377_1000536_pt1 | contig 25550 bp, 22 predicted proteins | sample GraSoiAngelo_141_FD_185898 | JGI IMG/M metagenome (GOLD analysis project Ga0209377, IMG submission 185898) | Grasslands soil microbial communities from the Angelo Coastal Reserve, California, USA - 14_0929_12_40cm (SPAdes) (version 2) | ecosystem: Environmental > Terrestrial > Soil > Grasslands ...
AAGCTCAAGCTGATCGCCACCGGCGCGGCGGAGGCGGCGGTCGCGGTGAACCACGCGGTGCACTTCATCAACCCGGCGGCGAAGGTCGAGCCGGGGCATTCCTCGAACATGGCGCTCTTCGGACAGACGGAAGACTAGGGCTATTTCCGCCCGATTTGTACCACGACCGAATCGATCTGGTTGAGCATCTGCTGATACGGCACCGCATGCCCATTCGCCTGGACGCTGAACGTGATCGTCCGACCGCCCCCGATCGCTCGCTCGATGTAGCCCGACAAGCTGTTCACCCGGTCGATACTCCCCGTCTTGGCGATCACGCGGCCCTCGAGCGGTGTGCCGACGAAGCGCTTGAGGAGCGAGCCGGGCTGGCCGGCGTGGGGCAGGCTCGCGACGAACGGCCCCCCGTTCGGGTGGCGATGCATGTACGCGAGGAGCTGCGCGAACGCCTGCGGCGTGACGAGGTTGCCCGCCGCGAGCCCCGAGCCGTCCTCGAGCGCGAACGCGGTCGAGTCGATCTTCACGGAGTCGGTCAGGAACCCCCGCTCGACGCCGAGCCCCGCCTCCCACGAGCCCTCCCCCTTCAACTCCCGGCCGAGGATCTTGAGCAGCATCTCCGCAAACCAGTTCTGGCTCGAGTTGAGAATCGGGAAGATGATGTCCGGGAGCGGCCGGCCCCGGAAGTCGACGAGCGAAGCGGCGCAGCAGCGCACCGTGCGGTAGGCGAGCGAATCGGTGGTGCCCACCGCTCCGCCCTCCACAGCCACACCGCGGCGGGCGAGCGACGCCGCGAGTGCCCGCGCGGCGTACAGATTCGGATCGGGGAGCGCCACGCTCTCCACCCGCGTCTTCCTCCCGAGCGCGACCGTCCCCTCCGCCCGGATGCTCCAGCCGCCTGCCGTCCGGAAGAAGTTGTCGCCGATCGTGGTGGTCGACTCGGCGGCGACCGTGCGGGCGCGATTCTCGAAGGTGATCAGCCCGAGATCCGGGGACCACGTGATCACCGGCGGCGCGTCGAGGGCGGGACCGGGGTCGATGCGGAAGTCCACGCTGTTGTCATGGAACCCGAGCCCCGAGACGGGGGCCGCGTACCACCAGGTGAGGTCCCAGGCGTTCCACCCGTAGTGAATCATGGTGGGCTCGAAGTACGAGCCGTCGCCCACGAGCTTGCCGGTGATCCGTCGGATGCCGCGGGCCCGGACCGAGTCGGCGATCGCGTCGATGGCCGTGAAGCTCGAATCGCACACGCCCGGGGCGAGAGTGTCCACGGCGTAACAGCGCGCGGACCATGTGGGATCGCCTCGCCCGTAGAAGATCAGGTCTCCCTGCAGCACCCCGGCCTCCACCCGGCCGTTGACGTACAGGCTGGTCGTCACGCGATAGTCCGCCGGGAGCAGCACGGTCGCCGCCGCGGTGACGACCAGCTTGGTGTTGCTGGCGGGCACCGAGAAGCGATCCGCGTTGCGCTGATACAGCACCCGGCCGCGGTCGTCCACGACGTAGATCCCCCAGGTGGCGCGGTTGAATGGCGGCGCATCGATCAGCTGGGCGAGGCGTTGCTCGAGCGACCCCCGCAGCGGCGCGGTGCGGGGTCGCGCGGCCGTTGTCTGCGCCGCCACCGAGGAGCTAATCGTAAGCGATGCGAGGATCAGCTTTCGCATAGACCAAGTCCGTCACGAGGTTCACGAGCAGAAACACCAGGGACATGAAGAGGATGCTCCCCTGAATGGCGGGGAGATCGCGCTTTTCGATCGCGCTCAGCACATAGCGGCCGAGCCCCGGCCAGCCGAAGATCGTCTCGGTGAGAATGCTGCCGGTGAGATAGCTCCCGGTGTCGAGCCCGATCACGGTGATCACCGGGATCAGCGCGTTGCGGAAGCCGTGCCGTAGGATCACCGCCGCTTCGCTCAACCCCTTGGCCCGCGCGGTGCGGACGAAGTCGCTGGACAGCACGTCCAGCATCGCGGCGCGGGTCATCCGTGCGAGGAACGCGATGGAGCGCATGCCGAGGGTCAGCGCCGGCAGCACGAGATACGCGAGCCCGCCGGAGCCGGACGGTGGGAGCCAGCGGAGCGCCACCGCGAACAAAAGAATGAAGAGCAGTCCCACCCAATACACCGGGAAGGATACGCCAAGGTACGACACGAGCATGGCGATCCGGTCGACGCCTTCCCCTGGCCGGATCGCCGAGAGCACGCCCAGGGTGATTCCGCACAGCGCGGCGAGCGCCATGGCGGCGAGCGCGAGCTGCACCGTCTTGGGGAAGCGCGCGGCCAGGTCCTGCGCGATCGGCCGCTGGGTGATGTAGGAGCGCCCGAGATCGCCGTGCATCACCGCCCACAGGTAGCGTCCGAACTGGGTGGGGAGCGGATCATCGAGATGCAGGTCGGCCCGGAGGCGGGCGATGGTGGCGGCGTCGGCGCGCTCCCCCACCATCGCCGCCACCGGATCCCCGGGCGCGACGTTCAACAACAGGAACGCGACGACCAGCACGCCGAACAGCGTGGGCACCGTCATCAGCAGCCGGCGTCCGACGAGGCGCATCACCGCGGCACGACCCGTGCGCCCGTCCAGCGCTGCCCGTTGAAGATCACCGGCAGATCCCACCCCGCGAGCTCCGGCCGCCGCGCCCACAGGTCCGTGGGAAACCACAGGTACAGCCAGGGCGCGGCGCGATACACTCGCTCGTCGATGCGGTGGTACAGCGCCGTACGCGCGGTGTCGTCCGTGGTGCGGCGAGCGCGGAGGATCAGCGAGTCCGTGCCCGGGTCCGCGTAAAACGCATAGTTGCCTCCCGGGCCGAAGCTCCCGGAATAGAACAGGGGGTAGAGAAAGTTGTCGGCGTCGGGGTAGTCGGCCCACCAGTCGAGGATGACCATGTCGGCTTCACCCTTGCGCGCCGCCTCGCGCTGGCTCGACGCATCGCGCTCGACCAGCTCCACTCGCACGCCCACACCCGCCAACTGCGCCTGGATCGCCTGTGCCACCCGCGACAACTCCACGTTCGTTCCCGTGCGCCACAGCCGTACGTCGACCCCGCCCGAATACCCCGCGTCGGTGATGAGCGCCCGCGCGGCCGCCGGGTCGTAGCCGTACCCCCGCCGCGTGGTGTCGCTCCCGGCGAGCCCCGGCGGGATGGCGCCGCGCGCGAGGACGCCGCGACCGCCGTATACCGTCGCGAGGATCTCCGGCACGTTCACGGCACGGTTGAGCGCCTGCCGCACGCGGGGGTCGCGCAGCGGGCCGCGCCGGTTATTCAGCGCCACGTACACCACCCGCAGCGCAGGCTTCTCGACCAGCTGGTCGGGCCGCTCCCCGCGCCAGCGCGCCGTCTCCCCGAACGGAACTTCGATCACGCTCAGGCGGCCGGCCTCGAACTCCGCGGCGCGGGTGAGCGGCTCCGGGATGATCCGCACCCTGAGCGTGTCGCTGGCGGGGGCGCCGCCCCAATAGCTCGGATTCCGCGCGAACAGCAGGTAGTCGTCGTGCTGCCACGCCACGAAGCGCCACGGTCCGGTGCCCACGGCACGCTGGGCCAGGTCGGTGGGGGACGGCGCCGGCACGACGCTCGCCACCGGCATCGCGAGGAACTTGGGGAAAATGGCGAGCGGCTCCGTGAGGGTGAACGCAACACCTGAGTCCCCGAGGACCGTAATGCCGCTCACGTCGCCCGCGCGCCCGGCAGCGTACGCTTCAGCTCCGGCGATGGGGTACAGCGGCCAGGGCCGGCCGCCCTTGGTCGCCGGGGACAAGACGCGCAGCATGCTCGCGCGCACCGCGGCGGCGGTGAGCGGCGTCCCGTCGTGGAACTTGACGCCCGGTCGCAGGTGAAACACGTACTCTCGGCCATTTCCGTCCCGCCCCGTCGTCCAGCGATCGGCGAGCGCCGGGAGGAGGCGGCCATCCGCGTCGAACTGAGTGAGTCCGTCGAAGGCGAGCGTCACCATCTCACCGGTCGGCACGTCGGTCGAGAGGGCGGGATCGAGAGAGCGCGGGTCGTAGGATTCGTAGTACGTGAGGCCCCGTCCCCCGGCGCGCGCGCTTTTCCCCCCGCAGGCGGTGACTGCTGTGAAGACGGCGAGGGCAAGACTGAGGAGTCCGCGCATGTGGTCAGGTGTCGAAAAGGTTGACAGTCCGGGGGGAGGTAGCCAACATAGGGATGCAGCCCGACTGCGTCAATTGCGCGCGCTCCGTTTGACCTTGCTCGTCGCCGTGTTCGCGGCGGCTCCCCTCGCCGCGCAGCAAGAGCAGCAGCGGGTGGTCCGCGGGCTTTCCTTCGAGGGCAATCACGCGATCGACGACTACACCCTGAGCACCGCGATCGGGACGTCCAACTCGAGCTGGTTCGCGCGTGCGTTCCCGATCCGCCTGCTCGGGCTGGGCGAGAAGCGCTTTTTCAATGAGCTTGAGTTCCGTCGCGACGTCGTGCGGCTGTTGCTGTTGTACCGTCAGAGCGGGTACATGAACGCCGTGGTGGACACCCTGGTGCGCCGTGAGGGCCGGGACGTGTACCTCAAGTTCCGGATCTACGAGGGCGATCCGGTGCGGCTCGCCGCGCTCGAGGTGCGGGGTCTCGACTCGATCCTCGACGTGCGGCGTTGGAAGCGCGACCTGCCGCTCCAGGTCGGCGACCCGTTCAACCGTGCGCTGTTCCAGGCGTCCGCCGACACCATTGTGAGCCGGCTCAAGAACCTCGGGTACCCGTACGCCGACATCCTCCGCAGCTACGATGTGGACGCCGCGGCCCTCCGGGCCGTGGCGACACTCGAGGCGCTTCCGGGCCCGCGCATGCGGGTCGGGCAGGTGCTCATCACGGGCGCGGACCAGGTGGACACCGGGACCGTGCGCCGCATGCTCTCGGTCAGGCCCGGGGAGTGGTTTCGCCAGGATCAGCTGTACGTGACGCAGCGCGACCTCTACGGGCTGGGGATGTTCCGCTCGGTCAACGTGCTGCTGGCGGATACGACACCGCCGCCCGGCGATTCGACGGTGCGGGTGCTGGTGCGCGTCTCCGAGGCGCCGCGCCACCGTATTCGGCTGGGCGCGGGGTTCGCCTCGCTCGACTGCTTCCGGACCCAGGCCGGGTGGACGGCGTACGACTTCCTGGGCGGAGCCCGCTCGCTCGACATCACGGGCCAGCTCTCGAAGATCGGGGTGGGTTTCCCGACCGACGCGAACCTCAAGCAGAGCGTGTGCCGCTTCCTGCGCAACGACGAGACCTCGGACACCGCCAACTACAACGCCACGGTGACGCTGCGCCAACCAGCGTTCCTGTCGCCGCGCCACACGGCGAGCTTCGCCGTTTTCGCCGAGCGCCGCTCCGAGTTCAGGACCTATACGCGCCAGGCCGTGGGTGCGAACGTGGCCGTGACCGTGAACGCCCGGCGCGACGTTCCCGTCTCGGTGGGGTACAGCTACTCGGTGGGGCGCACGACCGCGGACCCGGTAGTGTTGTGCAAGCGCTACCTGCTGTGCAACGAGTCCGACCAGGCGTTCCTCGCCAACCGGCGGCCGTTCGGCGCGGTCACGATCGCCGGGGTCCGCGCTCGGGTGAACTCGGTGCTCGATCCCACGGCGGGGAGCGCGGTGCAGGTGACCCTCGTCCACGCGTCGCGCTACGTGCTCTCGGACACGCTGTACGAGTTCAACCGCGGGGAGGTCGAGGTCGCGAAGTACTACCCGTTGGCGCGCCGCAGCGCGTTCGCGTGGCGGATCCGGGGCGGCACGATCTTGCCGCAGCCCCCCAGCCTGTCGGCTCACAGCGTCAAATTCGTCCCCCCCGATCAGCGCTTCTACGCCGGCGGGCCCAACTCCGTGCGGGGCTACGCGCGTAACGAGCTGGGGCCCCGCGTGTACGTGTCCGATAGCATTACAGTGACCGGGGTCGACACGGCCTACAAGAACATCCGGGCGTCACCGACCGGGGGCAACACGGTGTTCACCGCCAACGTGGAGCTGCGCGTTCCGGCGCCGATCTTTCCGGACCGCGTGCGCCTGGGCCTGTTCGTGGACGTCGGGCAGGTGTGGGAGCGGGGAGATACCGGGACCACGGTCAGCGGCCTGCGCGTCACGCCGGGGTTGGGGTTGAGGTTCATCACGCCGCTCGGCCCGGTGCGGCTGGACGCGGCCTACAACGGCTATCCGCAGGAGGCCGGCACGCTGTACTTCCTGAACAAGACGAACAAGAGCATCAAGGCGACGCGACTGAGGATCAGTCCAGCGTTGCCGCCGGGCTTCTGGCGGCGGGTGGTCGTCCAGTTCGCCGTGGGGCAGGCGTTCTAGATGATACGGCGCTCGCTCGGGGCCGCGCTGTGGACGCTGGTGGGGCTGCTCGCCGGTTTCCTGGGAGCCCTCTCGTCGCTGGTCGGCACGGGGGCCGGGCGCGCGCTGCTGGCGCGCGTCAGCGAGGGGGCCCTGCGTCAGGCCTTCACCGGGACGGTCGAGATCGGCGATGTGCGGGGGTCGCTCCTGACCGGGCTGACCCTCACTGAGGTCCGGCTGTTCGATGCGGACACGACGCTCGTCGCCTGGTTGCCGCAGGCCAACGTGAGCTACAACCCATTCGACTTCGCGGCCGGCCGGGTGGTGCTGTTCGAGTTCGACCTGCGCCGGCCGGTGATCAACATCGTGCAGCACCCCAACGGCCGGCTCAACATCGAGGAGCTGCTGCGGCTCGGCAGGGGACAGCCCGACCGAGGGCCCCATGGGCCGGCGACGCTGATCCTGTTCCGAAACGTCCGGATCACGGACGGCACCGTCACGCTGCGACTGCAGGCCGCGCGCGCCCAGCCGGGCGATTCGAGCCTCGAGATCGCGAGCGACGACCCGAATGGACGACTGCGCATCCGACGCTTCGAGCATCTCGACGCGCGGCTGTCCGCGTTGCAGGTGTCCTCCCCGCGCGAGCGGGGAATCCGCATCGACATCTCCCGGCTGGCCATGGAGGGCTCGGACCCCGTGGTCCGGCTGGTGGACGTGGCGGGACGGTTGCGGGTGATCGGTGACTCGATGGACGTGCGGCTCGCGCGCGTGCGGCTGCCGGGTTCCGCGCTGCGCGACGCGCGTGGCACGGTTCGCTGGCCGCACGGCCCGCTGCTGTTCGATCTGCGGCTGCGCGCGGATTCGGCGACCCTCGAGGACTTCCAATTCATCGACCGGCGCTTCGCAGGCGTTCCCGGTGCCGGCGTCGTGTCGGGCGACGTGCGGCTGCGCTCGCACGGCGAACGGGTGCTCGAGGTCGGGCTCGACCCGCTGCGCCTGGTGTTCGGCGGCGGCACGGTCGCGGGCCAGCTCATCGCGTTCAGCGCCGCGGACTCGGGGCTCGTCGCGCTGCGCGACGCCGACCTGGATGCCCGCGACTTCGACCTCGAGTTCGCCCGGCCCTTCCTCGATACGCTCCCGTTCGCGGGCCGGCTCAGCGGACACACGCTTGCCACGGGGCCGCTCGCGGCCCTCGCCCTCGAGACCGACTGGTCGTTCCGCGACTCGCTCGTCCCGGGATGGCCCGAAACCCGCATCCGCGGGAAGGGCGAAGTGAACCTCAAAGCCGCCGACGGCATGCGATTTCAACCGTTTGCGGTGGAGGCGTCGAGCATCGCTCTGGGCACGGTCGCGCGGCTCGCTCCGGCGGTGCGACTGCACGGGACCCTCTCGGCCACGGGGACGCTCAACGGGCCGTTGCGCGACGCGCAATTCGCGGGCACGCTCGAGCACCGGGACGGGGAGCGGGCCCCGAGCGCGCTGACGGGGAGCGTGCGTCTCGACACCCGGAGTGACGCGCTCGGCATCTATGCCGACGTCACGGCGGACTCGCTGTCGTTCGACGGGTTGCGGGGCAGCTTCCCGACGCTCCCGCTCCAGGGCGCCGTGACGGGGCCCGTGAAACTCGCCGGCCCGCTCGGCGCGCTCGAGACGCACGTCGATCTGCACTCCCGCGGCGGCGATCTGCGCGGCGACGGGACATTGATGCTCGACCTGCCGCACTACGGCGCGCACGACCTGCAGGTCACGGCCCGCGGCCTGGACCTCGCTCACTGGCTCGGCCGCGTGGCTCCCCCGTCACGCCTGAGCTTCACCGTCCGGGGCGATTTTGTGGGCGACAGCGCGGTGCCGCCGCTCGGGACGGTGCAGGCGATCCTCGAGCCATCGCGGCTCGCCGGCGCGGGCGTGGACTCGGGCGCGGTGCGCGTGCGGTTTGCCGACCGACGACTGTACGTCGACTCCTTGCGCGTCGCGCAGTCGGGTCTCGTCACCACGGGGTCGGGCTCCCTGGGGTGGGTGCGCGGGACGCGGGGCCAGCTGGCGCTCGACTTCGACGCCGACAGTCTCAACGCGCTCGACCCGCTCGTTGGCTGGCTCGCGGGCGGTGCCCCTGACGCGCTCAACGATCCCGGCGGGGAGGTCGCGGAGAACGCGCCGCTGGCCGGCTCGGCGCGCTTGCTCCTCAGGCTCGAGGGCTCGCTTGACTCGCTCGGCCTCGACGCGCGCGCCAGCGCCGAGCGGCTCGCGTGGCGCGCGTGGCGCGTCCCTGCCGGCCGGGGCCACTTCGCCTGGCAACCGGGTGCCGCCCCGACATTCTCGCTCGAGGCGACCCTGGACTCGATCGCCCACGGCATGTTCGGATTCTCGGGCGCGTTCGCCGCGGCGCGCGGGACGCCGGACTCGCTCACGTGGCTGGCGCGCTCGCGCATCGGGGAGGGCGGCGCGTTTCTCGCCGGGGGCCGGTTCGCCCGCCGAGCCGACCAAACGGGACGCGCCGCGCTCGCGGTCGGCGTGGACTCGCTGGCCGTCCAGCTCCCAGGCGATGTGTGGGTGCTCGATGGGCCCACAGAGCTGACCGTGACCGACTCCGCGGCTACGGTGACCGGCCTCGTGCTCCAGGGCGCGTACGGATCCGGCAAGCTGGTGCTCGAGGGGGCCCTGCCGACGCGCGGTCGGGCGGCGGCCCACCTCCAGCTGGAGGGGTTCCCGCTCGTGGGGCTGTACGCGCTGCTCGAGCGGGACACGGCGGGCGTGGGCGGGACGGTCACGGCCACCGCCGGCCTGTCGGGCACGCGGGCCAGCCCCGTCTCGAGTGGGTCGTTCTCGCTCTCGAACGGCGCGTTCGGTGAGTTCCGTGCGCCGTTCGTGGACGGGACGTACGACTACCACGACCGGCGCCTCCGCGGGGCGGTTCACCTGTGGCGCTCGGGCCAGCAGATCCTCGACGTCCAGGCGTACCTGCCGCTGGACCTCGCCCTCGAGCCCGTGCCGCGCCGCCAGCTCCCCGACACCCTGTCGGTGGGCGCGAGGGCGGACAGCGTGGACCTCTCCGTTCTTGAGGCGCTCACGCCGTCCCTGCAGCGCGTGACCGGCGTGTTCTCCGCGGACCTGGGGATCGCCGGGACGTGGGACGCGCCGCGCCTGCGGGGCGAGCTGCAGATCGCCACTGCCGCCGCGACCATCCCGACCCTGAACGTGCGCTACGAGGACGTCAACGGGCGCCTCACCTTCTCGGGCGACACCATCGCCATCCAGTCGCTGTCGGCCCGCAGCGAGCGCGGCCGGGCCGACTTCACCGGCATCGTGCGGCTCGAGCAGCTGACGCACCCGGTGCTCGACCTGCAGATCGCCGCGGACCAGTTCAAGGCGCTGGACTTGAAGAACAACGTGGCGATCACCGCCAGTGGCCGGCTGTCGCTCAAGGGGCCGGTCTTTGGCGCCACGCTCACCGGGCACGCCAAGGTGACATCGGGCGTCCTGTACTTCGCCGACCTGGTGCAGAAGCGGATCGTCAACCTGGACGAGCTCGCGGACACCTCGCTCGCCGTGCTGATTCAGCAACAGCGGCTCGGCCCCGAATTCGAGAACGTGTTTCTCGATAGCCTGCGGATCGAGGATCTCGAGCTCGAAATGGGCAGCGACGTGTGGCTCCGCTCAGACGAGGCGAACATCCAGCTCGCCGGCTCCGCACGGCTCACCAAGCAGCGCAACCAGTACCTCGTGAGCGGGACGCTGCAGGCGGTGCGCGGGACATACCGCCTCAAGGTGGGGCCGGTGTCGCGCGAGTTCGTCGTCACCGACGGGACGGTGCGGTACTTCGGCACCCCCGATCAGGACGCGGCGCTCGACATCAAGGCGAAGCATGTCGTGCATCCCGCGCCCGCGCCGACTCGCGGTCAGCCGATTCTGGAGGACATCACCGTGGTGGCGCATATCGGCGGCACCCTGCTGGTGCCTAAGGTTACCCTCGAGGCGGAGAAGTACGACCTGTCGCAGACCGAGATCATCTCCTATCTGCTGTTCGGCAAGAGCAGCGTGGATTTGGGGGGCGACCAGGGAATCGCGGACCAGCGCGCCGTGGTGCAGAGCGCCCTCGCGATCCTGTCGGGCGAAATCGAGCAGACCATCGTGTCGGGCGGCGTGCCAGTGGACTACGTCGAGATCCGCCCCGGCGGCGGCGGGCAGGGAGTTGCGCTCGTCCCCTGGAATCTCGCCGTGGGGCGACAGCTCGGTCCCAAGACGTTCTTGGTAGTGAACGCGGGGTTCTGCTCGGGAGGCCAGGTGGGGGTGCAGAACATGCTCGGCCTGTCGCTGCAGTTCCGCATCAGCCCCGAGTGGCGCACGGAAGCGAGCTTCGCGCCGGTGCAGACGTGCCTCGATGCGCAGACCGGGGCGCAGGGGAACACGGTCCCGCGTCAGGTCGGTCTGGACCTCTTCTGGGAGCGGCGCTACTGAGCCATGACGCGGGCCTTGCTCATCGCCAACCCCGCGGCAGCGCGCACCGACGCGCGGGCTGTCACGACGGTCCGCGACACGCTGCGGCGCGGCGGCTGGACGGTCGAGGTGCTCGCCACGGCTCGGGCGGGCGACGCGCGTCGCTTCGCCCGCGAGGCGCACGCCCAGGGGTTCGAGGCCCTCGTCTGCTACGGCGGCGACGGCACGGCCATGGAGATCGCCGCCGGCGCGGTGAAGAGCGGCATCCCACTCGGGCTGGTACCGGGCGGCACAGGGAACCTGCTCGCCGGTAACCTGCGGCTGCCACGCGATCCGGCGGCGGCGGCGCGCGTGATCCTCGGCGGCCGCGTCGCGCCGATCGACCTGGGCGCCGTGGAGCGCGCCGACGGCACGCACTATTTCGCCGTGTGCAGCGGCACCGGTTTCGACGCCCGGCTGATGGCGGGCACGGGGGCGGCCGAGAAGCGGCGCTGGAAGATGGCGGCGTACGTGATGCGGGCGTTCGCCGCGCTCCCCACGGTCACGAGCCCGCTCCACCGTGTGACCGTGGACGACGTCGCCCGTGAGCTGCCGGCGGCCATGGTGCTGGTCGCGAACTGCGGCGAGCTCGTGCCGCCGTTCCTCCGGCTGCGTCACGACATCGCACCGGACGACGGCTGGCTGGATGTCGTCGTGCTACGGGCCGAAGGCGTGTTTCAGAGTCTGAGCGCGTTCCTCGAGCTGGTGCGCCGGCCGGCGAACGGCGCGCGGCGGTTGTGGTTCGGCCGCGGCCGCAGCGTGCGCGTCGAAGTGCTCGAGGGCCCTCCGCGGCCGATGCAGCTCGACGGCGAGCCGTGGGGTGACGCGCCCTTCGAGGCACGGCTGCTTCCGGCCGCGCTCCCCGTCATCGTGGATCCCGCTACCGCGCCGCTCGGCGCGTCGCGCCGTGGCTGACAGCGTCCTCGTGATCGACCACGACGCCGACGTGCTGCGCGCCGTCGGCGACTACTTCGACGGGATCGGCTACGACGTGGAGCGCGCCGGCGCCGCCGAGGCGGGCTTCGAGGTGTTCGATCGCATGCGCCCCGACGTCGTGATCCTCGACCTGCACATCGCCGACCTCAACGGGCTGGAAGTCCTCGAGCGGCTGCGGTCCCAGGGAGGCTCCGTCATTCTCCTCACCGACCAGGGCGACATCGGGACTGCGGTGCGCGCCATGCAGCGCGGGGCCGAGCACGTCGTCACCAAGCCCGTGGACCTGAACCACCTGGCCGCCGCCACGGCGCGCGTGTGCGAAAAGGTCCGCGTGGTGCGCCAGAACGCCCTGCTGCGCCGGCGCGAGCACGGGAACGAGGGACTCGAATCGCTCGGGGTCTCGCCCGCAGCCCGCGAGCGGTCGACTGTGCTGCTCACGGGCGAGAGCGGCACCGGGAAAGGCTGGGTGGCCCGCGCGATCCATCACCTCTCCCCGCGTGGGAACGGCCCCTTTGTCGAGGTGCATGGCGGCGGGCTCTCGGCGACGTTCCTCGAGTCGGAGCTGTTCGGACACGAAAACGGCGCCTTCACCGACGCTAACGAGCGTCGGCAGGGTCTGTTCGAGCTGGCGGACCGGGGAACGATCTTGCTCGACGAGATCGGAGACCTGGCACCGGACGTTCAGGCCAGGCTGTTGAAGGTGCTCGAGGCCAATACGGTTCGGCGGCTGGGTGGCACGCGCGACATGGCGGTCGACGTAAGGGTGGTCGCGGCGACCAACCGGGACCTGGTGGCCGAGGTGCGCGCCGGCCGGTTTCGTGAGGATCTCCACTCCCGCCTCAGCGTGATGCCGCTCCACCTGCCCGCGCTGCGCGAGCGACCGCGCGAGGACCGCCTGACACTGCTGGCCCGCATGCTCTCGGACTTGGCACGCCAGATGCCAGGCTGCCCCAGCGCCGGGAGCGCCGAGGCGCTGGACCGGCTCGTGTCCGCGCCCTGGCCCGGGAACGCCCGCGAGCTGCGGAACGTGGTCGAGCGAGCGATGATCCTGGCCCGCGGGTCCCCCCAGATCGGCGTCGAGCACCTGCCGGCCGACCTGCGGAAGGGTGGGGGTGGGGGTGGGGGGGAACGGCGCCACCAACCCCAAGCGCTCGCTGAGGTGGAGCGCTTGCACATCGAGAAGACGCTCAGGTTTCATGGCGGCAACCGCACGCGAGCGGCCCGCGAGCTCGGGATTTCGCGCGCGACGCTGATCAATAAGATTAAGGTGTACGGGCTCGACATCTGAGGCGGACCATGACCGACAAACCGAAACTGATGGAGCACGACGCGATGGTGTGCCGCTCTTGCGGCAATGAGGAGCGTGCCTCCGAGGGCTATCCCTGTGCCGACTGCGGCACGTTCATCTGCTTGATCTGTTCCTTCCGAGGCGTCACGCGCTGTAAGGCGTGTGAGGAGAAAGCCAAAGCCTCGCAGCAAGCCTAACCCGCCGCTCCCCGCCGCTTTCGGATCTCGCGCGTCACGTCGTCGGGCGAGGTGCCGAACTCCTTCGCCAGCTTCTCGACGGCGTCGCTCGCCCCCGGCCAGTCTCCCGCGGCCGCGAGCGCCGCGAGCGCGATGTCTTCGACCACGGTCGTTCGCTCCTCCAGATCGCGCGTGCGCACGGCGACCTCGCGCGCGAGCCATTGCTCCAGCTGGCGGCGGTCGATCTCCAGCTGCCGCTGCCGCAGCCCACTCTGGAGCGACATCTCCAGCTCGTCCAGGTCGACCGGCTTGATGAGGTAGTCGTACGCCCCGAGCTTGAGACACTCGATGGCCGTGCGGGGCTCGTCGATCGCCGTGAGCATGATGATGGCGAGATCCGAGTCGGCGGCGAGCGCCTTGGGCACGAGCTCCACGCCGCTCATGTTCGGCATGCGGATGTCGGAGAGCATCACCTGCGGTTGCTCCGCAGCCTGGCGGTCGAGCGCCTCGGCGCCGCTCGCCGCCTGCAACACCCGGTAGCCGAGCCGCGTGAGAAATCGATCGAGCGCCTGGCGGATGCCGTCTTCGTCGTCGACCACCAGCACGGTGGTCGGGGGGCTCTGCGGGTCGGGGTTGGGCATGGCGCTAACGTATGTGCCCTCCACAACCCGAGCAAGCCGAGCTATCTTCGCGCTCCCATGGCGTCTTCCGCTTCCTCCAGCCTCGCCGCCGTCCGAGGCATCTCCGTGGGGCACTGGACCGACCTCGAGCGGGCGACCGGATGCACCGTGGTGCTCGGGCCGGACGGTGGGATGCGCGCCGCCTGCGCGGTGCGCGGCCGCGCCACCGGAACCCGCGAGCTCGACGCGCTGAACCCCCGCCACCTCGTCGACCGCATCGACGCCATCTTGCTCACCGGTGGCTCGGCCTACGGTCTCGGCGCGGCGGATGGTGTGATGCGCTGGCTCAAGGAACGCGGGCGCGGTCTGCCGGTGGGGTCCGCCGGCATCGTGCCGATCGTGCCGACCGCGGTGATCTTCGACTTCGATCTCGCCCCCGGAGGCAAGGCGGACCGCTGGCCGACGGCGGACGACGCGTACCGCGCTTGCGCCGCCGCGTCGGGGGAGGGCGAGGTTGCGGAAGGGTCGGTCGGCGCGGGCACGGGAGCTACCGTCGGTAAGGCGCTGGGGCCGCGCGCCGCCATGAAGGGCGGCGTGGGAACCTGGGCCGCGAGCGGCGGCGACATCGTCGTCGGTGCGCTGGTGGTGCTGAACGCGGTCGGCAACATCCTCGACGCCTCGGGGGCGATCCTCGCGGGGGCGCGCGGCGCGGACGGCTCGTTCGTGGATGCGCTGGCGCATTTCGCCCGGGGGGGCGCCCCGTTCGGCGCGGGGGCCCGCAACACGAGTCTCGCCGTGGTCGCGACCAACGCGGCGCTCGACCGCACCGGCCTTGAGGGGCTGGCCCAGGCGGCGGGCGACGCGCTGGCGCGGCGTATCGTTCCCTACGGCACGCTGTTCGACGGCGATGTCGTGTTCGCGGTGAGCACCGCCGCCGCCGCGCCCGCGACCCCCTTGCAGGCCGAGGCGCTCGCGGCGCTTGCGGTGCCAACGGCGGTGGAGCGCGCCGTGCGGCTCGCGCGGGGCCTCCGGGACATCCCGGGATTGGCGGATGCGAGGTCTTGAACGGCTCGTGGATCCCAGGCTCAAAGCCTGGGCTCGGCACAACATTGTGCTGAAGCACAATGCCTTTCACGGCAGTGCAACGCCGAGCCCACTCTTCAGAGTGGGATTACCGGACGGATACCCTTCGACGTTCGTGTGTCTCCCGTGACTGATCGTGTCGACCGCGACGTCGCGGACGTCGCGCGCAAGTGGGTGCCCGATCCGCGGCTCGGCGTGCTCGAGGTGACGGTCGAGCCCGAGCGTCTGGCCGGCTGCACCACCAGCCGCGACGCCTTGGCTGCCCTGCGGCGCATCGCGGCCGACGCCGGCCGGGCGGCGGACATCCGGCTGCTCCCGGACACCTCCGTCCGTGACGCGCCGGCGGCCGTGGTCACGGCTGCGGTGGCGCCGCTGCTGCGCGAGCCGCGGATCGCGGCCGACCGTGTGAGCGAGGCGCTGCACGGCGAGCCGCTCGCACTGCTCGAGCGGCGCGAGGAGGGAGGGGTGTGGGTGCGCGTGCGCGCGGGCGACGGCTACCACGCGTGGACCCACGTCGGGTATCTGGCGGTCGGACCGAGCGCATGGGCGGACGACTGGAGCAGGCGGGCCACCGGACGCTCGCTCGGGGCCGAGCTCAGGTTCGAGGATCAGCGCTTCCGGCTTGCGGTGGGCGCGCGCGTCACGCTGCGCCGGAACGGGCAGGTCGAGACCGCGGACGGACGCGCCTGGAGTGTGAGCGCTGGCGTCGTCCGGCCGGAATCGGAGCTCCGAGCCGAGGCGCGTCTCCTCGCGCCGCCGGAGTGGGCGTTGCGCTGGTTCTCAGGAGCTCCGTATCGGTGGGGCGGGCGCACCGAGTGGGGCATCGATTGCTCCGGCCTGGTCCAGGGAACGTACGCGGCCCGGGGGATCGCGCTCCCCCGCGACTCCGACCTGCAGTCGCTGGTGGGACGGGAGGTCAGGATCGACCCGGCCGGCTCGGGCTACGAGGCGGGCGACCTGCTGTGCTTCGCGGACGGGCACCGGATTTCCCATGTCGCCCTCTGGGCGGGGGCGGGTCGGATCGTGCACGCTGCACTGTCGCGCGGCGGCGTCGGGTCGGACGACCTGCTGGGCGAGACGCCGGGGGCCAAGCGATTGCGGGATTTTCTGGTCGCAGTGCGGCGTATGAATGTCCGACGGTAGGTGGAATTCTGTAGGGGCGCAGCATGCTGCGCCCCTACCACACCGGTCAACCCCTCCTCTGGTCGACCCATCGGTCGATTATGTTTGCGGCATGAAGCTCGTCCTGTTCGACATCGATGGGACGCTCCTCTGGACCGACGGTGCCGGCCGCCGGGCGATTCAGCGCGCGCTCGTCGACGAAGCCGGTACCGCGGGGCCGATCGAGAGTTACCGCTTCGACGGGAAGACCGACCCGCAGATCGTGCGGGATCTCCTGTCGCTCGCGGGGCATTCGGGAGCGGAGAACCCAACCGTGATCCAGGCCGTCTGCCGGCGCTATGTGGATCATCTCCGCACCGAGCTGGAGCGACCGACTCAGGCGACGCGGTTGATGGTCGGGATCGCCGACTTGCTCGCGGCGCTCGAGCCGCACGAGGCCCATCGCCGGGCGGTCGTCGGCCTGCTCACGGGCAATGTCGCCCCGGGGGCTGCGCTGAAGCTCCGATCGGCTGGACTCGACCCCGCCCGCTTTCGCGTCGGGGCGTACGGCTCGGACTCCGCCCGGCGCGCCGAGCTCCCGGCGGTCGCCGCTGGGCGCGCGGCGGCCCTCACGGGCGGGACCTTCGCAGGATCAGACGTGATCATCGTGGGCGACACCCCGGACGATGTGGCCTGCGGTCGGCCGATCGGCGCTCGCAGCGTCGCGGTCGCCACCGGGTCCTACGACGTCGCCGCCCTCCGCGCGACCGGCGCAGCGTACGTGTTCGAGACGCTGGCCGACACCGCCGCCGTGCTCGACGCCATTTTCACGTGAGCCACCTCTCAGCCGCGCCGGCGGACGAGCTCGAAGTCAAGGCGCGGGTCGACGATCCCGACGGGCTGCGAGCCGCGCTGGTGCGCGCCGGGGCGACGCTCGATTTTCGTGGCGACATGATCGACCGACGGTTCGATCGGGGCCGCACGCTCGCGGAGCGCGATCACGTGCTGCGGCTGCGAGAGTTCCGACCGGCCGACGGCACCCCGGCCTATGGAGTGCTGGGGTGGAAGGGTCCCCCCTCGCAGCGCGGGATGTACCGCCACCGCGCCGAAGCGGAGGCGCGCGTTGCGGCCCCCGACTCGGTGGTGACGATCCTCGAGCAGCTGGGGTTCGCGGTGTCGCTGCGCATCGACCGTCGGGTGGAGGTGTATCGGCTCGGCCAGGCCGTGCTGCGCCTCGAGTGGTATCCGGCGATGGACGTGTTGCTCGAGGTCGAAGGCGAGCCGTCCGAGATCGAGCGCGCGATCGCCGCCTCGGGCCTCGCCCGGGACCGGTTTCTTCCCGAGTCGCTGCCGTACTTCGTCGCCCAGTACAAGGCCCGCACGGGCCGGGCCGCCCTCCTCGCCCGATGAGCGCGCAGGTGAAGATCCCCATGCCGCTGCGCGTCCCCGAGCTCGCGCCGTCGCTCGGCCGCGTACTCGTGCCCCGCCGTCTGGAGGAGCCGTGGGTACCGCTCGACGACATTCGCGAGGAGCTCGCGACGCGCGTCATGGAGCTGGGCGGTGAAGCGCGGGCCGCCGCCGCAGGCGAGGATCGCGACCGGGTGCTCGACGCGGTGAGCCGGCGCGCCTGGCTCGGCGCGTGGGAAGCTGCCGTGCGCCGGGCGGGCCAGCGCGTGACTGCCGCGCTCGACGGGGAGATCGAGCGGGCCGCGCGCCGCGTGCGAATGCCGCGACGGGCGCGCCGCCGCCGCCTCCTCGCCGGGTCGGAGAAGCGAGCAATCGTCGCCCGGCTCGCCGCGGGCGGCGAAACCCTCGTGGCCGCCGTCGATGCACTCGATGCAGTCGCCGTGCGCGTGCGCGAGGCGAGCGTCCTCGACAAGGCAGCGCACGCCGACTGGCAGGAGGCGCTCCGCACCGCCGCGCGCCGGCTCGAGGCGGCGTGGCTCGCGCTCGAGACGCAGGTCGCCGACGAGGAGCGTCGCTGGGCGGGCGAGATCGACGCGGTGGCCCGCTGGCGGCCGTCGCTCTGGCCGCTCGTCGTGCTGTGGACGCCGCTCGCCGTGGCGCTGGCATGGTTCGGACTGGTGCTCGGCGGCTATCTCCCTGCCCCCGCGTGGCTCGCGGCGCGCCTCGGCTTTTGAGCGGCGGGCCGTGACCGCGATCGGTGTCGGTGTCGATCTGGTCGAAGTGTCCCGCGTTGCCGCCATCATCGGCGACAAGGGATCGCGCGTCTTCGAGCGCCTGCTCACGCCGACCGAGCGCGCCTACTGCGAGAGCCGGCCAGACCCCGCGACCCACGTGGCCGTACGGCTCGCCGCCAAGGAAGCGGTCTACAAGGCGCTCCAGGGAAGCGAGGCGGCCCGGGGAATCGGCTGGCGGGAAATCGAGGTCATTCGCGCACCCGACGGCCGGCCCGATGTCCGTCTCACCGGGTTCGCTGCGGCCCGGGCCGAGGTGTTGGGCGTGGAGCGGGTGCTCCTGTCCCTCTCGCATACCCATCAAGCGGCTGTGGCTGTGGTCGTGCTGGAGCGGGGTGACGCGTCGGCTTGAATTCCCGACTGTTTTACTCTAGTATTTGACATCCCCTGATTGAGAATCATTCCCATCTACTGTAAGCCCCTGCTTGGCTTGCTGTTGAGCGCCTGCGTGGCAGTCCGCGCCGCAGGCCAGGCGATGGATTCGTTGTCGGTCTCCCGGCGGATCGTGGCGGCGGCCTCGCTCGCCGCGGCGGAGTACGGGATCGGGGTCGCTCCCCGCGGCGGTCGCGTGACCGTGCCCGAGGAGGTGTCGGAGGCGAGACAGTTCCTGGAGCAGGCGCGACTGGACGTGGGGTCGCTGCCCACCACCGTCCGGGCTGTGGCAGACTCGGACCTCGCGGTGCTGGAGGCGATGATCGAGCGCGTGGCACCGCCCGACTCTGTGTCCCTGCGGGCGGGAACGCTGATCCAACGGATCGCCGCTGTCGCGGGTGGCGCGCTCGATCCATATCCGAAGCGACCGCCGTCGCTCGCCCGCGGCGCGGTGGTGTTTCGGGAGCAGTGCGTGCAATGTCACGGCCCGACGGGTCGGGGCGACGGGCCCAAGGCGCGCCACCTCGAGGGACCGGCGCCGGCGAGCCTCGCTGACCGTGCGGCAATGAGCACCGTGTCCCCGGTGGCCGTGTACCGGAAGCTCACGATCGGCGTCGCGGGCACCGCGATGCCGCAGTTCGAGGAGACGCTGTCCCCCGAGGACCGGTGGGCGGTCGCGAGCTACGTCGCGACCCTCCGCGCCGACGACGCGATGGTGCGCGAAGGCGAAGGGCTCCACGCCGCGCAGTGCGCGTCGTGCCATGGTGCGACCGGGGGAGGCGATGGTCCCCTCGCGAAGTTCCTGTCCGTGCGGCCGCCGGCGCTGAGCGACCTCGCCGTGCTCGGGCGCTTCACCGACCAGGAGCTCACGCGGCTCATCTTGCAGGGCCGGCCGGGGACGCCGATGCCGGGCTTCGTCCGGACGCTCGATCCGGGGCAGGTCGCGAGCCTGGTCGCGTTCCTCCGCGTCATCTCAACGGCAGAGCGGCAGCAGCGCGAGGCATCGCCTGCGGCCGCGACCTTCTCCACCGTGCGGCGCCAACTGGACTCGGCGGTGGCACTGCGCTCCGACAAGATTGCGTTCGATGCGTACCTCACCTTCGAGCAGGTCGAGACGGACGTGCGGGCCCGAAATGCGGGGCTCGCGAGCGAGCTCGAGGACGCATTCGCCAGCTTGCGCGCCCGGGCCGGAGCCGGAGCGGGACCGGACGAGCTCGATGCGATTCACGCCCGGCTGCTGGCGGGACTGGAGCGCGCCGAGCGGCTGGTGGCCGACCGGTCCTCGGCCGCGAATCTCCTGATGCAGTCGTTCGTGCTGCTGTTGCGCGAGGGGTTCGAGGCCATCCTGGTCGTCGCGGCGCTGATGGCGTTCCTCGCCAAGGCCGGCGCGGTCGAGCGCCGGCGCCACGTGGCGCGGGGCGCCTGGGCCGCCGTGGGCGCGAGCGTCGTCACCGCCGCGGTGGTCGAGCTGTTGTTCGAGATCACGCCCGGCCAGCGCGAAGCGCTCGAGGGCGTCACCATGCTGCTCGCCACTGCGGTGCTGTTCTACGTGAGCTACTGGCTGGTGTCGAAAATCGAAGTGGCGAAGTGGAACGCGTTCGTGAAGGGTCGGATGGAAGAGGCCCTCTCGACCGGCTCGGGGTTCGCGCTCGCCTCGGTGGCCTTCCTCGCCGTGTACCGCGAGGGTTTCGAGACGATCCTGTTCTACAAGGCGCTGTTGACGTCGGCGGGATCGGCCGGCGGTGGGTCGGCGGCCGGGCCGGTGGCGGCGGGCATCCTCCTCGGGGCAGTGGCCCTGGTGATCGTCTACGTCGCGATCAGCCGCTTCGGGATGAAGGTGCCGCTCAAGCCGTTTTTCGCGGTGACGAGCGCGATGCTCTACTACATGGCGTTCGTCTTCGCCGGGAAGGGGATCGCCGATCTTCAGGAATCGGGGATCCTGCGGACGAGCGTAATCGAGTGGGCGCCGCGCATCCCGGTGCTCGGCATCTACCCCACCGTCCAGTCCCTGGCGCTCCAGTTCCTCTTGATCGTCCTGCTGCTCGTCGCCGTCGTGTGGCTGCAGCGCAACCGGTTCAGTGGCGCCGGGCCAGATCGTCGGCGGCCGTCGTTCCCATGAGCGCGGCCGGCACCACCGGGGCGGGCTCGGGGTCGCGCAGCCGCGCGATCACCACAACGCCCGCAATGATCACCAGGACGCTCGTCACCTGCGCCAGCGTGAACGGCCCGAGCAGCCGGTCGTCCTTCGCGCGCACGAATTCCACCAGAAACCGCTCGGCGCCCGCCAGCACGAGGTAGACGCCGAACCGCCAGCCGACGGCGTGCGGGCGGTCGCGCAGGCGCCACAGCCACGCGAACGCGAGCATCATCAGCACGGTTTCGTAGATCTGCGTGGGGTGGACGGCGACCAGCTCCGCGGGATCCGCCCCCGGGAGGAACCGGACGTGCATCTGCGTCAGGTTCGACACCGTGGTGGGCGGCAGCCCCTCGGGAAACTTCATCGCCCAGGGAAGCGTGGACGGGATGCCGTAGTCGTCGTTCACGAGGAAGCAACCGACGCGCCCGAGCGCGTAGCCGAGGGCCAGCGGAGCGGCGGTGAGCTCCATCGCCCAGCGCCCGGGCACTCGCCGCCACCAGCCGAGCCCGAGGACCGCGGCCACGCCCCCGAGAAACCCGCCGTACCACACGAACCCGCCGCGCCGAAACAGCGCGTCCCACTCCCCAGTGAGCAGCACGTACCAGATTTTGGCCCCGACGATACCCCCGACCACGGCCGCGAACACGATATCGGCGGCGTAGTCCTCGTTCATGCCGCGGCGCCGCAGATCGACCTGGATCGCCCAGCCGGCCATGAGAAAAGCGACCATCATCATGAGGCCATAGCCGGTGATGGTGAGCGGGCCGAGCTGGAAGGTCAGCGGATAGAGGGTCATCGTGATTGCGGATTGCGGATTGCGGATTGTGGAATAGCCGCGGTCTCGAGACCGGGCAGTGGGAGATCGGCGCGCGCGTCCAGGGTCCAGTCGCTGCGCTCGCCCAGCGCGAGGCGGTGCCAGCCGGCGCGGGCGATCATGGCGGCGTTGTCCGCGTTCAGGCGTGGGCTCGCGACCGCGACCCGCGCCAGGCCTGAAAGCCGCTGCGCCGCGAGCTCCGCGAGCGTACGGTTGCAGGCCACACCGCCGCCCAGCACCGCGGTGCGATAGCCGGTGGCCCGGACCGCGCGTTCCAGTTTGGTCACGAGCACGTCGAGCACCGCGTCCTGGAAGGCGCGGGCGAGATGCGGCCGGTCGCGTTCGAGGTCGTCGGTCGCCCGCACGGCGCGCAGCACCGCGGTCTTCAAGCCCGAGAACGAGAACTCATAGCCCTCGTCCCGCATCGGTCGAGGAAACGAGAACCTCTTGGGATCGCCCTGGGCCGCGAGCCGCTCGATGGCGGGGCCGCCCGGATAGCCCAGGGCGAGCAGCGCGGCCACCTTGTCGAACGCCTCGCCGGCGGCATCGTCGCGGGTCGCGCCAAGCAGGCGGTAGCGGCCCCACGCGGGGACATCGAGCAGCAGGGTGTGGCCGCCCGACACGAGCAGCGCGACGAAGGGCGGCGCCAGCTCCGGATCCTCCAGTGCGGGCGCGAACAGGTGACCCTCCATGTGATGCACGCCGATCAGCTCGCGGTCCCCCGCGTAGGCAAGCGCCTTGGCGTACACCACACCCACCAGCAGCGCGCCGACGAGGCCCGGCCCCTGCGTCACCGCCACCGCGTCCACGGCGCTCCAGGCGAGTCCCGCCTCGGCGAGCGCGCGGTCCACCACCGCCGGCAGGGCAGCGAGGTGCGCCCGGCTGGCGAGCTCCGGCACCACCCCGCCGAACACTTTGTGTACGTCCTGGGAGAGGATGACGAGGCCGGCGAGCTCGGGGCGCCGGCGCTCGCCCACGAGGACGGCGGCCGACGTCTCGTCGCAGGACGTCTCGATGCCCAGAACGACGTCAGCCACGTCCGGTCTTCCGCTTGAGAGACACGGAATCGGGCACGGCGCGCGCGATGAGGCCTGGCGGCCCGCTCACGGTGAGCCTGGCGTAGCCGCCCGGCCCCGCCTTGCCGACGAGGTGCGCCACGACGCGCACGCTGTCCCGCGTGAGCGTGTTCACGCGCGACGCGGGGCCGCGCACCGTCACCGACACACGTTCGGGGGACAAGAGGAACCCGGTGAACCCCGAGGCCGCCGTCGTTATTGGTACGCCGCCGATCGAGCGCTCGATGATCGCCGTCACTTCTCCCGCCATCCGCACCGCCTTGGGTGAGATCCGGACGACGCCCAGGGGGGTGGTGTCGATCGGGACGGTCTGGAAGAAGGGACCGCTCACGCTGGAAATCACGGTCGGCAGCGTCGTCACCGAGTCGAGCTTCGCGAGGCTCTTCTCCGGTCCCACCAGGCGGGCCAGGCTGGGCGTGATCGACAGCCCGCGGAGTACGTAGCCCGACTCGGCTTCGACGTTCACGCGCGGCACGATCCGGACGTCCTTGCGCGACACGGAGTCGAGCAGGATCTCGACATCGCGCGGCCGGATATCGGCGACCTGCACGTCGATCCCCTTGGGCAACTCCACGTCGGCGGCTTGAAGCTGGATCCGCCACAGCGCAGCGGAGAACGTGTCGGGAATGACCTTGCGAATCACGCGCGGGAAGGAGCGCAGCTTGAGGATTTCGCTGCCCTTCCCGGTGATCACGACCGTCACGCCGGCGGTCTGCTGCCGAACCGTCCGGCCGGGCGGGATGCCGATCGCGAGTCGCATGGCGAAGCTCTGCGACAGGGGCTGCTGCGCCGCCACCGCCACGTACAGCATGATGGCGAAGAACAGGGCCGCCAGTTTGATCGGCCAGTTGCGCACGAACAGGTGCCCGAGGCTAGCGCGGACGGTCATCGAGCAGCCGCCGGATCAGGGTTTCGTTCACGGGGCCGTCCCATTCCGAGGCGCCGATCACCTTCTTGACGATCACTCCGTCGCGATTGATCACCCAGCTTTCGGGCACGCCGGTCGCCTGGTAGGCTTGCTTGATCGCCCCCGTCTGGTCGTGCAGGATGTCGAAGCTGAGCCCCAGCTCGCGCGCGAACGCCGTGACGACGGAGTCGTCCTGCTCGTCGATGCTCACCGCCACCACCCGGAAATCGCCGCCCTCCCCGAGGCGGCGGTAGAGCCGTTCCATCGACGGCATCTCCACGCGGCACGGCTGGCACCACGTCGCCCACACGTTGAGCAGCACGACCTTGCCGCGGTAGTCGGCGAGGGTGGTGGGGCGCCCGGTCCGCAGGTCCGTAGCGTGAAACCCGGGTGCGGCGGAGCCCACGCCCAGCAGATCGATCTGCGGCCGGATCTTGATGACCAATGCCGTGCCGAACACCAGCGCCATCACCACGCCAATCGCCACCGTCCATTGCCGCGGCCGGGTCATACCGTCACCAGGCAGCGCCGCCGGAGGTCCCGGACTTCACGGGCGGGGTCGCTGCTCGTGAAGATCGCGTTGCCCGCCACGAACGTGTCCGCCCCCGCCCCATGGGCGGTCACGATGGTATGCGACGTGATCCCGCCATCCACTTCGAGGAACGCGCGGGAGCCGTGCGCGGTGAGCAGCTCGCGCGCCCTGCGGATCTTGTCGTTCGAAGCGGGGAGGTACGTTTGCCCGCCGAACCCGGGGTTCACGGTCATGATGAGCAGCAGGTCAAGGTCGGCGACGACCTCTTCCGCGAGCTGCAGTGGCGACCCGGGGTTCAGCGCGAGCCCGGCGAGCATGCCCTGACCTCGCACCGCAGCGAGCAGGCGCTGCACGTGTACCGTCGCCTCCGGATGAAACGTGAAGACGGAGGCACCGGCGGCCGCGAACGACTCGAGGTAGCGCTCGGGCTCGACTACCATCAGGTGCACGTCGATCGGCTTGTCGGTGAGTCCGCGCAGCGCCGCGATCATGTTCGCCCCGAACGTGAGGTTCGGCACGAAACGCCCGTCCATCACGTCCACGTGCAGCCAGTCGGCGCCTCCCGCCAGCACCTGCGCCACCTGCTCGGCGAGCCGGCTCAGGTCCGCCGACAGGACGCTGGTCGCGATGCGAATCCCCCCCCCGTTGGTCATCACGGGCTCCGGGCCACGACGATGTCCACGACCGTGCCGGGGGCGGCCAGGGTCCCCGCCGCCGGCTTCTGCCCCACCACCGTCCCGGGGTTCGCGTCGCTCGTCCGCCGCCGCGTGACCGTGCCGAGCTCGAGACCGTCCAGCTCGAGCCGGGTGCGCGCGTCCGCCTGCGACATCCCCAGCAGGTCGGGGACCGCGATCGTGGGGGCTCCGCGGCTCACCACCACGGTCACCGGTGCCCCCGGACTGAGCACCGAGGTCGCGGCCGGGCGCGTGAGCATCGCGACGCCCGGCGGCGCGGCGGCCTGCACCGACTCCACCTGCGCCACCGTGAGTCCCGCCGCGGCGATCAGGCGTCGCGCCAGCTCGCCATTCAACCCTGCCACATCCGGTACCGGAATCTTGGGCGGGCCATCGCTCGACACCAGGGCGACCTTGAGCCCCGCCGGAGCACTCACGCCGGGGGGCGGGTCCTGCCACACGATCGTGCCCTGGGGCGCAGTAGGGTGCGGCTCGCTGCCTCCGTCCTGGACTTGGAGACCTGCTTTCCGGAGCTGGTCCGACGCTTCCTGGAGCGACAGCCCCAACACGCGGGGCACCACGCCGTGTCCGTGCAAGAGCGGCGCCGGGAACAAGAGCAGGTACGCCGTCAGGTAGCCGCCGAGCAAGGCGCCGAGCAGCGCGAGGCCCCAGCGGCGTGCGCCGAGCTTGTCGAGCGCCGGGAGCCTCCATTGCCGGACCGGCGAGATATGCCGGCGGAATCGCATCAGCGCACTCGGGCGAGTCGCGCCGCGTACGCGCCGTCCATCCCGTGGCGTTGCGGCAGCGACTGGAAGTCGCCGGCGGGCGTGAGCAGGGCGGCAGGGACCGCGCCCGCCGCGGGGGGGGGCGGGGGGGGCGGGAGGGGCACACGGGCGAACTGGGGG
>Ga0209377_1000540_pt1 | contig 25428 bp, 22 predicted proteins | sample GraSoiAngelo_141_FD_185898 | JGI IMG/M metagenome (GOLD analysis project Ga0209377, IMG submission 185898) | Grasslands soil microbial communities from the Angelo Coastal Reserve, California, USA - 14_0929_12_40cm (SPAdes) (version 2) | ecosystem: Environmental > Terrestrial > Soil > Grasslands ...
CCGCCCTGCTCCGCAGGCTGGGCGATGGCTACGGCGCGCTGCTGAACGACGTCCGGTCCATCGTCCGGAGAGCGGTGTCACGCGGGAGCGGCCGCGAAATCGATGCGCGTGCCGACGAGTTCTTCGCAGTCTTCGATCGCCCCGCGGCGGCTGTCGAGGCGGCGGTGGCCATCCAGCGGGGGCTCGGCAACCGCACATGGCCCGACGATCTGGAGGTGCGGCTGCGTATCGGGATTCACAGCGGCTCCCCGACACTAACGGATGTCGGGTACATCGGCCTGGCCGTCCATACCACGGCCCGCGTCTGCGCGGCGGCCCATGGTGGGCAGATCGTCGTGTCAACCGCCACCAGAGCGGCCGCTGGAAAATCCGCAGCGACTGGCTTCCGATTCCGGAGCCTCGGTCGACATCGTCTTCCTGGTCTTCCCGACGCTGAGGTCCTGTTTCAGGTTCAGGCGCAGGGTCTACGGCTCAGCTTCCCACCACCCCGCACTGGCCGTCGCTCGTCGCCGCGCCACCGCGCCAAGGATCGGACGCCTCCTGGGCACGGTCAGCTGCAGCTCCCGGAACTCACCTGAACGCCACCTATCGCGATATAGATCACGAACCCGTTTGACACGGAGGAACGTCCCGATGGCGATCATTGATTCCCAAGTCCACTGCTATGAGGCGAACACCCCAAAACGGCCCTGGCACAGTGTCCCGAATTGGCCTGATCATGCCACCGGCGACGAGGTGGTGGCGGCCATGGACACGGTCGGCGTCGACGGCGCGATCTTCATCTCCGCCTTTTCGATGTACCGCTACGACGCGAGCTATGCCGTGGAAGTGCAACGGGCTCATCCCGGCCGGTTCGCCCTCGTCAAGCCGGTCGATCCGGATGATCCGGCGGTGGCCGATGTCATCGCGGACTGGAAGAAGACGCCGGGCGCCGTCGGCATCCGGATCATGATGACGAAAGAGGCCGGGCGCGATCCGAACGACCCGGGCCTCGACCGGATCCTGCGCGCCGCGGTTCGGTACGACCTGCCGGTCAACATACTGTGCTGGGGCAACGTGGACGCGAGCGCGGCGCTCATCGACCGCCACCCCGACACGCGATTCATCATCGACCATCTGGCCCTCATGCAGCCTCGAACGCCGCCCGCCCCGCCGCAGCCATGGGCCGATCTGCCGAAGGTGCTGGATCTCGCCAAGCGCCGGAACGCGGTGATCAAGGTCAGCGGTGCCTGCACGCTATCCCGGGAACCGTATCCTTTCCCGGACATCTGGGACCCCCTCGCCCGCGTGTTCGACGCCTGGGGTTTCGAACGCTGCCTGTGGGGGACTGACTGGACTCGCGCCTTCGCGGTCGTGAACTACGAACAGGCCGTGGTGCCGTTCCGCCAAACCGATCGCCTGAGCGCCAGTGAACGCGCGATGCTGATGGGCGGTGCCTGCGCCAAGGCGTATCGCTGGTCTCCAAAGAAGGGCTAGGCTTCACGCGCGGCGCGGCGCTTCGCGAGCGCCGGCGAAGCGGCCGGGCGCGAAGGCGTCGAGCGCGACCCGCTTGTCTCGACCGAGGACGAGATCGGCGGTCGCCTGCCCCATGGCGGGACCGTAGAGGATGCCCTTGCGGGCGCCACCGGTGGCCACGTAGACCTGATCGAGCCCGGGCACACCGCCGAGCACGAGGAGCCCGTCGGATGCGACCGGACGCAAGCAGGCAGTCTGTTGCGCAACCTGCGCGTCGGCCATCGCGGGCAACATCTTCAGGAGCGCAGCGCCGATCTCATCACGGGCTGCAAGCGTCGACTCCTCGTCGAAGCCTGCCTCTTCCTCGGTGGTCCCCGCCCACAGCAGGCCGTCGGTCTTGGTCGTGGCGTAGTTGTGGCTCCAGCCGACCGAACAGGCGATCGGCGGCCCCGGAGCCTGCAGGCGGAGGATCTGGCCCTTGAGCGGCCGGACGTCGATCGGCACGCCGATCCAGTCCGATGCCTCGGCGCTCCACGGGCCAAGCGCGAGCACCGCGGCGGCGCAGCTCAGCACCTCCCGCTCCAGAACCACACCGGTGACGCGCCCGCCGTCGCGCCGCAGGCCGATTGCGCGCCCGTGCCGGACCCTCACGCCGAGGCCTTCTGCAGCCCGGGTGAGTGCCAGCACCAGGCGATACGGCTCGACGGCGCCCCCACCCTCGATCAGCGTTGCCCCGAGCGCCTCCTCCGCGATCCGCGGCTCCACCCGCCGCGCCTCCGCGCCGTCGAGCCAGCGCACCCCGTAGCCTGGCTGCTGCTGCTGCCACGGCAGCGCGGCCCGAAGCCTCCGCACGTCCGCCTCGCTGAAGGCCAGCGCCAGAGACGAGCGCATGCGGAAATCCACGTCGATCCCGGTCTCCTCGAGGAGGCTCTTCGACAACTCACGATGCAACCGCATCCCGTCCAGGGCAATCTCGGCCTGGGGCCCGGGGATCCCGAAGCCACTCAACGGGCTCAGCCCTCCGTACGCGAAGCCAGAGGCGTGACTGCCGATCGCGTCGCGTTCGACGACGACGCTCGCCACGCCAGCCTTCGCCAGGTAGTACGCGGTCGTTATGCCCGCGATGCCGCCGCCCACGATCACGACGTCGGCTGAGCTCTCGGTCATAGTCTGGAAATCCTGTCAAAGTCGATGAGGCCGGTCAACGGTCATCCAAACCCATCGCTCCCGGTCAGGTAGAATACCCACCATTCCAGTCCTGACGGAGAGGACGATGACCAGAGTTCTCGTGATTCATGGCGCCGGCATGAATATGCGCGGCAAGGTGCAGGTCGACATCTTCGGCCCGATGACGCTACCCGAATACGACGAGCGCATTCGCGGCTATGCCAAGGAGCTCGGCGTCGAGGTCGAGATCTTTCACTCGAACATCGAGGGCGAGATAGTCAACCGGCTCTACACGGCGAACGACGAGGGCTTCGATGCGGCGATCTTCAACCCGGCGGCGTTCGGCACGGGCTATCCGGCACTCGTGGCGGCCATCTCGCAGGTGAAGTTCCCGACCGTCGAAGTGCACATCTCGAACCCGATCCGACGCGGGCCAGCGTCGCAGACCGCCGCCGTGAGCCAGAGCGTTGTGGCAGGATTCGGTATTGCCGGGTATGCACTGGCGTTGCGCGGCATCCGCGACATGTTGGCGGCGAAAAAGTAAGGCCGGCAATGCCCATGTCTGCGAAGCGGCGTGAGATGCACTTCGGCGTGTTCGTGCTCGGCACCGGCAATCACTCCGCCGGATGGCGCTACGACGGCGCGGCGACCAGCAACAACGACCTCTCGGTCATCCAGGAGATCGCCCGGCATGCCGAGCGTGGCAAGTTCGACCTCTTGTTCGTGTCCGACGGGCTCGTCATGGACCCCGGGGACCACCCATCATTCCTGTGCCGGTTCGAGCCGACCACGCTCATCTCGGCGCTGAGCGCCTCGACGCGGCACATCGGCCTCGGCGCCACCGTGTCGACCAGCTTCGGCGAGCCCTATCACGTCGCGCGAACCTTCGGCTCCATCGACCACATCACCAGGGGCCGGGCGGCCTGGAACGTGGTGACGAGCTCGGCGGGCAAGGCGGCGCTCAACTTCAGCCGCGAAGCCCACATGGAGCACGACCTGCGCTACGAGGTCGCTCAGGAGTTCGTCGACGTCGTGAAGGGCCTCTGGGACTGCTGGGAGGACGGCGCGATCGTGGCGAACAAGGCGACCGGAGTCTACATCGACCCGTCGAAGGTCCGCCCGCTCGACCATCGTGGCCGGTTCTTCCAGGTGAAGGGTCCCGTCAACATGGCCCGTTGCCCTCAGGGCCATCCGGTGATCATTCAAGCCGGCGGCTCGGAGGCCGGGCTCGAGCTGGCCGCGCGGACGGCCGACGTCGTGTTCTCCGTCGTCCAGGAGCTGTCGGCCGCGCGGCGTGCCTATCGCGATCTCAAGGGGCGCATGGCGAAGTATGGGCGCACGCCGGATCAGATCACGGTCCTCCCGGGTGTGATGCCGATCATCGGAAGCACTGAGGCGGAGGCCCGCGACAAGCTCTCGCTGCTCCAGAGCTGGCTCACGCCGACTAACGCCCTCACCTTGGTGACCAGCCGGATCGGGTACGACGTGACCGGCTTTCCGCTGGACGGGCCCGTCCCGGCTCCACCGCCTGACGCGAGCAGCCAAACCTTCTCCCGGGTGCTCTACGAGACGGCGCGACGGGAAAACATGACCCTGCGCGATCTCTACAACCTGACCGCGGCCGCCCGCGGCCACTGGGTCCTCTGCGGGACTCCCAAGCGCATCGCCGACACGCTGGAGGAATGGTTCGTCGAGGAAGCCGCGGACGGTTTCAACGTCCTTCCTCCTTACTTCCCTGGCGCGCTGGTCGACTTCGTCGACCTGGTCGTGTCGGAGCTTCAGGCGCGCGGGTTGTTTCGGCGCGAGTACGAGGGGACGACGTTGCGTGACCATTTCGGGCTGCCACGCGTTCCAGCGCCTACTTCCCCTTGAGCCGCACGTCCTCGTACGGGGCGGAGAACGAGTAGCCGGTGATCAGCCCGAGACCCGACTCCTCCACTCTCGGCCCGTAGCCGCTCATCAAGCCGACCTGGACGATGGGCGCGACCATCGCTTTCTCGTGGATGAGCTGCTGGATGCGGTGCAGTGTCGCCTCGCGCCGCTTCTTGTCGAGCTCGGTGGCCTGCTCGCGGAAGAGCCCATCGATGTCCGGGTAGCTGCCGTACACGTACGCGCCGCCCGATGCGATGAAGGCTTCGATCCGCGTCGCGGCGTTGCCGAAGGCTGCGCTTCCGCTGTGCACGAGGTTTCTGTACTTCTTGTCGCCATAGCCCTTCTGGAATGCGGCGCGTTCGAGAGGCCGGAGCTTCACGCGAATGCCCGCGGCCTGGAGCGAGTTGACGACCGGTTCGCCGATGGCCACGGCCGCGGCATCGACGGTGTAATCACCGGCGTCCAATCCGTTCGGATATCCGGCCTCGGCGAGGAGCTTCTTCGCGCGGGCGCGATCGTATTGCGGAGGAGGCGGCGCCCAGAAGAAGTCGAAGGTGTTGGGAATGATCGAGTTCGTGAGCAACGAGTGTCCGAGCGTCTCGGCCTGGTTGATCGTCTGCCGGTCGATCGCGAGGTTGGTGGCGAGGCGCATTCGCCGGTCGTGCCACGGTGATGTCGGATCCCACTGGTCGACGAAGGCCACCCATTGCATCACGCTGGACACGACCGGCCTGAGCGTGAGTCCGGGCGTCCGGCGAAGGTCCTCGCCGAGCGACGCCGTCATCCAGTACGTGACGTCGATTTCGCCGCTCTTGAGCGCGGCGTATCGCGTGGTCGGATCCGGAATCACGCGCAGGACCAGGCGCTTCACGCTCGGCGTCTTGCGCCAGTACCCCTCGACCGCCTCCATGACGAGCTCGACGCCGGGCGTGAACGAGACGAACCGGTAGGGGCCGGCGCCGATGGGCGCCTTCTTGAATCCTTCGTCGCCGACCTTCTCGACGTACTTCTTCGGCACGATCCAGCCGGCGCCGGTCGCCGTCGAGTAGAACATGACGAAGTCAGGCCATGGCTGCTTCAGCCGGAAGCGGACGCGGCCCGGATCCGGAGTCTCGACCGCGGCGATCCTCTCTTTGAGGGTCTTGTTCGCGGAGCCGCGATAGCGCTCGAACGAGAACTTGACGTCCTCGGCGGTGACCGGCTCGCCGTTGTGGAACTTCACGCCGCGGCGCAGGACGAACTCGTACGTGAGCCCATCGGGGGATACGGTCCACGACTCGGCGAGCGCCGGCGCCAGCGGGTTGCCGGGCAGCGCCTTCAGCATCGCGTCGTGGAGTCCGTAGAGCACCATGAACGGCGTGACGATCCCGGGGGTTTCGGCTGGATCGAACCACGTCGGAGCGAGCGAGATGTGGACGCCCCAGGTCACCTGGCCGTCGGGCGCGGCGGCAGCGGGTACGGCGGCGCCCGCCGAGATCAGCAGAACGAGGACGGTGACTGAGAGGAGAGGTCTCATCATGAGCCTCCAGCCGGGTGGGTCAGGCGGCGGCGTTCTCTCGCTGCGCGATTGTTCCGACGCGGGCGAGCATCGCGGCAGCATTGCCGTGCAAGATCTGCTCGCGCGCCTCCTCACCGATCTGCGCTTCGGCAAGCGCCTTCCTGGTCCAGTCGCAGCCGAACTCGGTGCCGTCGGTGCCGCACACGATGCGGTCGGCGCCGTACAGGCTCACGCCCGCTTCGATCGCGCGCGGGCCGAACGAGTTGCAATCCACGTACACCTTCGACTTCCAGAAGCGCGACGACGGCAGCTCCTCATTCGGAGTGTCGAGCAGGCAGCGATGGTCCATGCGCTCGACCTCGTAGGGAATGTTGCCGCCCAGGTTGTGGACGTGGATCATCGCGTCGGGGTAGGACGCGAGGTAGTCGGTAAGGCACAGTGTCACCATCACCGAGGACAGGCTCGCCTGCATGTGGAGCGTGCCGTTGCGACGGCGCGCGTTGTCCGTGTCCCCTGCGACCTTGGGGAACGCGTCGCCCGGCCGGGGACCGTGGTGGATGAAAAGCACCGCGCGGTGGCGGTTCGCGACTTCCAGCAGTGGACGCATCGCTTCGGCGTCATTGCGCGTGAGAAAGGCGTTGCCCGGTAGCTGCGCGCCGATCATGCCCGGTAGCCCGAGCGTCCGCGCGAACTCGGCGGATGCGGCCGAAATGTCCGTCAGCGGCAGCGCGGCGTACGCCGCGAAGCGGCCGGGATGCTCCTGGCAAATCGCGGAAAGCCGATCGTTGACGATCCGGCAGAGCGGCAGGGACACTTCCTGCGGCTGCGCCTCGACCCAGCAGAACGATCCAAGGAGTGACAGCACGCTCACCTCGACCCCTTGGCGGTCCATCCGACCGAGATGGAAATCGACGTCATCGAAGGCCCTGGCGACCGGCTCTTCGCCCATCCGCGGCATCTTCAGCACCTCGACTCCGTCCTGGTTGCGCAGGATACGCGGTTCCCTGGTCCGGGCGCGCAGGGCGTCGGCGAGCTCAGCGGGTCTCCAATGGGCGTGCATGTCGATCATGGCGGTTTCCTCCATGGGTTGTCCGGCAGTGTAACCCGACGGCCGGCCGCGGTACTCTGTTTCCGCCTTGATGATCGATAGAAGGCCCGGCCTCCGCCAGCGGATCGTCTCGCTCGAGCAGGCGTCATGACGGTGCGGCTAGCGTCCATGAGCTACACGAGCCGAGACGGCGCAACGACCATCCCGTCGTACCTGGCCAGACCGAACGGGGATGGACCGCATCCGGCCGTGTTGATCCTCCGCGGCGTGGCCGGGCCCGACGACGGCTACACCGAGATCGCGCGTCGCAGCGCTTATCAAGTCGCCATCAATAGTCTTGGCGATCAGTGTAATCCGTCCTACTCTCCGATCTGGAAGCCGAGACGGCAATACTCAGACCGAGGAATCGAGGAAAATCCTGGACGTCCAGTTCCACGAGCTACGGGTCGGCCAGTGAGCGCCCCAACGCCCCTCGGCATTCTGGTCGGACGGCTCGCGCAGGCCGATCCGAGCCGTGCCGCGATTACATGCGGACAGCAAACTATTTCGCGGGCAGAGCTGGAGGCGCGCACCAACCGGCTCGCGCGCGCCTACCGCGACCTTGGCGTGCGGCAGGACTCGTTCGTGACAATCGGTCTGCCGAACGGCATCGAGTTCCTCGAGGCGACGCTGGCCGCTTGGAAGCTCGGTGCGACACCCCAGCCGATCTCTTCCCGCCTTCCGGCCGCGGAGCGTAGTGCGATCGTCAATCTCGCCAACCCTTCCCTCGTGGTCGGCGTCGAACCGGCCGAAACGCCGGGTCGCACGACGATACCCGCCGGCTTCGAGCCAGACGAGTCAGTCCGTTCGGACGCATTGCCGCCGCTCGTCGCCGCGTCGTTCAAGGCGCCGACATCGGGCGGCAGCACGGGCCGGCCAAAGCTCATCGTAGCGACACAGGCAGGACTTTGGGAGTCGATTGAAGGATTCGCGACGTTGCTGCGGATCCCTGCGAACGGCGTGCATCTCGTAACCGGGCCGCTCTACCACAACGGACCGTTCATGACGTCGCTGCTGGCATTGCTCAAGGGCAACCACATCGTCGTCATGCCCCGATTCGACCCGGTTGGAGCCCTTACGCTCGTCCAGCAGCATCGCGTTGATTGGATGTACGCCGTACCGACCATGATGCATCGCATTTGGCGGCGGCCCGAACGCACCAAGTTCGACGTGTCGTCGCTTCGTGTTGTGTTCCACATGGCGGCACCCTGTCCGATGTGGCTCAAGCAAACTTGGATCGACTGGCTCGGTGCTGAGCGTATTCTTGAACTCTACGGTGGGACCGAGGCGCAGGCGATTACGTTTATCACCGGCGACGAATGGCTAGAGCACCGCGGCTCGGTCGGGCGCCCTGTTCTGGGCGAGATGTGCGTGCTTGACGCCCAAGGCAACGAGCTCCCGCCCGGCCAAGTCGGCGAGATCTGGATGCGCCGCGGTCCTGACGCGCCGCCGTCCTACAAATACGTGGGGGCCGAGGCGAAGTCTCGCCCCGGCAATTGGGAGTCACTTGGCGACATGGGCTGGCGGGACGGTGACGGCTACCTCTATCTCAGCGACCGGGACACCGACATGATTCTCGTCGGTGGCGCCAACGTCTACCCGGCCGAGATCGAGGCCGCGCTCGAGGAACATCCAAAGGTCACATCGTCATGTGCGATTGGCCTGCCGAACGACGACTACGGAAACATCATCCACGCCATCGTACAAACAGCAGAGCCGGTCTCGATCGGCGAGCTCGACGAGTTCCTTCGGTCCCGGCTCGCGAAGTACAAGCTGCCACGCTCCTATGAGTTCGTGGCTGACGCGCTGCGCGGTGATGACGGAAAGGTCCGCCGCTCTGCCCTCCGCGCCGCGCGGGTTGCCAAATCCGTTTGAGCCTAAAAGCGGCTCGGCCCTTTCAGGGCCTGGGTGAAGTCTGGGTAAACGAAAGGGTTAGAGCGGCTGAACCAGCAACCTTGTATTTGTGAGGCCTCGCCTGGGCGTACCCGATGGATCGCATGAATCGTGGTGGGCAAGTCACGCCCGGGCGGCGGCCCCGCGGTATGATGCGGGGCGCCGAGATCCCTGAGGCGCTGAGAGGTTTCTAGGTTTGAGTGATCAGGACGTGGAGCCGTGGCTGGTGCGGCGCGTCAGCAACGTCGATCCTCGCCGGATTCCTGACCCGCTAGTCATGCGGGGCTACGGCGTCAGCGGCGGCCTCAAGGAGTCGCAAAACGGTCGCACGGAAATTCCCGGGAGCCACGTATGCACCAGCGCGTCGCGCCGCGAACCTCGGGCCTCGAGCCAGCCGGAGCCATTGAGCATGGCGAAGACGACGGGACGACGAGAGTGGCTGTCAATGGTCGCGCGGGGAGCCACCGGCGCGGCAATGGGCGTCCTTGGGCCGCCACGCGCGGCGCGGTCGGAGGACAACGGCGACCATCCACGCATCAAGCACATCGTCGTGCTGATGATGGAGAACCGCTCGTTCGATCACATGCTCGGGCTGTTGATGAACGAGATTCCCGACCTGCGCGGCGTCCACACCGGCGACTGGACCACCGTCGACGACAAAGGCAACGTACATCCCCTGACCGCCGACGCGGCGTACCAGGGGCAGTTCCGCGTCGACCCGCCGCACGATTTCTGGAGCGTGCACCAGCAGATCTACGCGCACCCGGGACGGCCGGCGACGCGGCCGCTGCAGCCGGGCATGCAGGGATTCGCTGCAACCTACGCGCGAGCCGGCGGCAACCCGGCCAACGTCATGAAATGCTTCAGCCCGGAGCGACTGCCGACCATCCGCGCGCTAGCTAAGAATTACCTCGTGTGCGACAACTGGTTCTCCTCGGTGCCGGGCCCCACGAATCCCAACCGCGCCTTCGCGCACTTCGGGACATCGTTCGGCCGCGTCGACAATGGCCCCGTGTGGTTCGCGATGATCGGTGGGCGCCACGAAAAGGGCATCTACGGTCGACTACGCGATCGCAGCAGATCAGCAAAGATCTATTACTACAACCAGCAGAGCGGGACGATCGGGATGACGTTTCTGGGCTCGTCCTACTTCGGGCTCTATCGCAATTTCGAGAAGGACTGCCGGAACAACAGGCTGCCGGATTACGCGTTCATCGAGCCGCCGTACGTGGATCAGGACGACGGCACGCTGGCCGCCGACCATCATCCCGACAACTTCGTCCTCGCGGGCGATCAGTTCATCCGGAGCGTGTACGAGGCGATCCGCTCGAGCGACGAGCTGTGGCGCTCGACCTTGTTGCTGATCGTCTGGGACGAGCACGGCGGGATCTTCGACCACGTGTCGCCCCCGACTTTGCCGTACGGGGACAGCTTTCGGTCGCCGGTCGCCGGCTTCGACTTCAACCGGCTTGGCGTCCGCGTCGGGGCGATCGTGGTGTCGCCCTACGTGACGCCGGGCGTCTCGCACGCGCTGTTCGAGCACGCGTCGATCCCCGCCACCGTGACGCAGCAGTTCATCGGCCCGCCCGTAGCACACGCGCCGTACCGGCGCGAGCAGCGCGCGCCGACCTTGCAGCAGCTCCTGATCGACATGGCGCCGCGCATGGAGCGACCCGACTTCGGCCGGCCCCCGCGGCGGGGTGAGTCCTGGAACGACCGCGTGATCCCGGCTTCGCTGTCCGAGCCTCGTACACCCGACCGCCCGAAGTTCGGACCGATGCGACCGGCGACGTCGCTACAGATCGAGCACGTCCACGAGGTGCATCAGTTCCTGGCGTCGCGGATGCCGAAGGTCGCGCACGCGTTCGATCCCCGTCGCATCACGACACAGCGCGAAGTCGGCCAATTCATGCGCACGGCGCTGGCGGCCCTCCACTCAGAGCTGGAGGACCGCGATTCTTAGGCTGCCGGCCCGCCGGGCGCTGACGGTCGCGGCTGTACTCTGGACGCTGACCGTCCTCGCCGCGCCGCACGCGACCCAGGCGCAGGCAACCAACGAGGTACCGCCCGAGTCGTTCGATCTCTCCATGTGCTCGAAACCATCCGTGGCGCAGAGCGGCAATCCGGTCGTGCGGGATCTGCGGACGGAGTTCCGGGATCTCTACTTCGACGTGTGTCGCGTGAAAGAGGACTACAAGGACGGCGGCTTCGGCGGCATGCTCGAACGACAATTCGGGACGGTCCAGGACCTGATCGTCGACACCTTCACCGGTCGCGGTCTACATCCGACGCTCGGCCTCATCGTCCCCGAGGGCGGGATGGCGTTCGGTGCCGCGCTGAACAACGAATGGCACATCACCGAGACGCCGCACATCCGGTTCACGACCAGCGTCGAGGCGCGCGGGTCGGACAGCGGATTCTGGGCGGCCGGCGCCGTGTCGCACATGCAGTTCGACTGGTACCGCGCGGACGTCGTCGGCTCGTTCCGGATGCCCCAGATCACGGTCGCCGTCAAACATTTCGATCTCCCCGCGATGCCGTTCTTCGGCCTGGGCAACGAGACCTCGCTGAGCGACCAGGCGTTCTACAAGCTGACCGAGACCGAGCTGCCGATCCAGGTGGATTTCCCTGTGGTATCCGGGCTGACGTTGTCCGCGCTGGCGACCGCGCTCTATGCGACGTCGGATCCGTCCCAGTTGTTCCTCAGCCGGTTCTCCGCTTCATCGGCGCCGGGCATCCGGTCGCGGACGACGTACGTCGTCCCCGGACTGATCGCGAGCTATCGCTCTCCGGACGTGCTGTACGGCCTGTCCGGCGACGCCCGCGTGAGCTACGAGGCCTACGAGGCGCTGCATGGGGGGAAGTTCACGTTCGATCGAGTCGAAGCGCGGATGGCCGTGCACTACGGCATCGAGGATCAGCCCTTCTCCCTGGGGGCATTTCCATACTTGCGAAGTCTGCTTGGCTCGAGCCGCTTCACTGCCGAGGCGAACCTGGTCATCAGCGAGCCCCGGTCGCACAACGCGGTGCCGTTCTACCTCCAGCCGACACTGGGCGGCGGCGACATCCACAACGAAAATTGGCTGAGGAGCTATACGAGCTACCGGTTCACGGCGCCGAACACGGTCGCGTATGGCGTGAGCTATGAAAGGCGACTGATCGATCCGTTCGGGTTCTCCGTATTCGCGGATTGGGGAAAGGTGGGGCTGAACCCCGGTGAGCTCGATTTCGACCACTTGAAGCATAGCATCGGTGTGGGCTTCTCGCTACGACTCGGCGGCAGAGCGGTGGTGGAATTTTCGATCGCGTGGGGCGGCGGCGAGGGCAGCCACACGTACGCGACGGGCAATACGAACAACGCGATCGGATTCGGGGCACGTGCAGCTGGCACCGTCGGTCTTCGGGGTGTCTTTTAGAGGAAGAGATCGACGGAACCCATCGCCAACACACTTGGTGTAGGGTGAATGCGACTCGGCGCCTGACGGTGATTCAGTCGATAACGGGATTCGAACCCGTGTTTCCACGCCGCCGCGCGCTGTTGCCAGCAAATCAACCAGTTGAGTCAACGAGCATCGGGACGGGACGGAAATCTAACGCGCGCTCCCGACGCAGCGGACGGATGAAGGCACGAGGCGGACCGAGTCGATTGGTGGCGGGCCGAGCCCGCTGAGAAGGTGCTATCGTGGAGGCCGGCACGACGGCCGCTGTGAGGTGAGGTCGTTGACGTGTCGGGCGCGATCTTCGCTGGGAGGAGGTGAGACTGATGCGGTTCACGCGGATCACCGTCGACCCCCGACAGATGGGCGGCGCCCCCTGCATCCGCGGTCTGCGGATGCCGGTCGCCACCGTTGTCGGCATGGTCGCCGACGGCATGACCGTCGATGAAATCCTCAAGGAACACCCGACACTCGAGGCCGAAGATGTCAGCGAGGCCCTGCAGTACGCTGCTGAGGCTGTCCGCGAGCGCATGATTCCCCTCGACGCGTGAACTTCCTGATCGACAACGCGCTGTCGCCCCGGGTGGCGGCCGAACTCCGCGCTGCCGGGCACGACGCGATCCACGTTCTCGACTACGGAATGCACGCGGCAACCGACGAAGCCGTCTTTGAGCGCGCTACGGTCGAATCCCGCGTCGTCGTGTCGGCAGACACCGACTTCGGCACCCTGTTGGCCTTGCGCGAAGACATTTCGCCGTCTGTGATCCTCTTCCGGGCCGCTTCACTCAGGCGCGCTGATGACCAGGTGGCTTTGATCCTCAGGGCCTTGCCGTCGATCGACACGGCGCTTCAACGTGGTGCGATCGTCATTCTCGAGCGCCATCGCCTTCGCCTCCGAGACCTGCCGATCACGCGTCGGCGCGAGGAAGACATCTAAAAACCCGTCAACACCTGGATTCCGGCCTTGGGTGAGTGGCGTCGTCAGCAGGAACAGGGCGTGGTCTCGACCAACTGCAGAACGGCAGCCGCATCCAGCCGACGCCGATATCGAACGACCCGTGCCCCTGATGGGAGATCCGCCTCCGCGCAGTTGCGGCCTTCGTCGATGCAGAGGATCAGGTTGGATAGCCGAGCGCTTCGATAGAGCGCTAGCTTCCGCTTCACGTAGTCTGGTGTCCAGAAGCCCACGATCTCCAGGAGCCACCGGCGCGTCTGATCGGAGCGATGCTGGACCGCGAAGTCGGGAAAGATCAGCGTGCCAATGGCAGCGATCGGCTCTGGCTCGCGGATCACATCCCACGCAGGTGCGAGCCGTCGAAACTCCCGGGCAAAACGCTCCTCCAAGAGGCTGTCGTATCGGCGCGGCGCACTCGAGGGAAAGATCGGATCACCAGTTCCGAGTTGCAGCGTGAGACGGCGCCCGTGGAAGACGCATTCTGCCAGCAGGCGGAAGCGTGGACACCACGCCAGGAGGGGCACGAGCTCGCCGAGGGCCCGACCGTAGAGGCGGGTATTGCGAAACAGCGCAAACGGTCCCGAGAGTTCCACCATAGCGCTGGCTTCGCCGGATCGCCTGGCGAGCGTGCATATCAGCCCGCGCCACTTCGCATGGCGGACCAGCACGCGCGTGTTCCCCTCCACCTCGATCCTTACGACGGTCGCGCGGAAGAGCATCGCCTGAACCACGGCGAGATTGCATCGAAGTGCCAGCTCCACCGCCGACAGCGGCGGCGCCGGCGCCGCGACGAGTCGTTCGCCGGGCAGGTCCCCGAACAGCGACTCTTGAAGATCCTCTCGGCTCACGCCCAAGGAGGCGGCGACTGCGGCCCAGACGGCTTGTGGAAGGGCCGATGTGCGCGCCGCTTCCCCGAAGACATGCGCTCGCGCTCGCCTGGGCGGCACCGCCGACTTCCGCTCGCGGGGCCGGAGTCTCCCGAGAACCTGGATGGCGAGTCTGAGCTTCTGCGGAGGGCTCTCGCACGGCAGTGGGTCACGCAGCCGCGCCTCCAGCTCACGTTGCGGCCGTCCGATGAACCGTTGATGCTCCTCGAGGAGAACCCGAAGCCAGGGGTGGTCATGTTCCCCGAGGAAGTGAGGCACCGCGAGGGTTCCGGCCACGCTATAGCTGAGCAGATCGGCGGATAACAAGGCCCTGGCGTCTCCGGCGCGCTTGACCGACTTCGATGGTATTCCGCGTAACAAGCTCATACACCGCGGCACGCTTGCCCTCGCTCGGCCGCAGCAACCGACCCACTCGCTGCACGTGCTCACGCTCCCCGAGCGCGCCACCCACAACCACGGCGACGTCGGCGTCAGGGACGTCGAGGCCCTCGTTGAGCACCCGCGCCGACACGAGCGTCCGGAGGTCTCCGTTGCGGAAGCGCTCCAGCACGTCATCACGCTCTGGGCGGCTGATGTCGCACGTCAGCGGCATGACGAGGTGTTCGCGGGCGATGGCATACGCCGTTTCGTTGTCGGCGGTGAAGATCAGCACCCGGGAATGCCGATGGCGCACGAGCAGAGATTCCAGCGCTCGCCGTTTGGCATGTGTGAAGGCGAGAAGCCGTCGCATCTGCCGCCATGCTGAGAGAGCACGACGGCCCTCGGGGGTACGAGCAGCGTGGTGGGTGAAGTCCGCCCAGCTCCCGTCCGGAGCTAACCGGCGGAACTCAGCATGGGCGCTGGTGAACAGTGCCGCCAGGCTCGTGTACGCACGGCGTTCCTCGGGAGTGAGGTCCAGATACAGCGTGATCGAATCAAAGCTAGCAAGAAATCCTCCCGCGAGATCAGCGATAGCGAGCTCGAAGACGGTCGCTCCCACGAGCTCGGCTAGGCGGGCCGTCACACCGGGGTCGCGTGTTGGTGTCGCCGTAAGACCGAGGCGAGCGACCGCGATCGTCATCTCGAGCGTCTCATCTCGAAGTCCACCGCCGAAGTGGTGAACTTCATCGACGATGACGAGCTCGAAGCGGTCCCCGAGCTGATCCATGTGCCGATACGCACTCTCGAACGTGGCGATCGTCAACGGCGCCCACCGGCGCACGCCATCGCCATAGCACCCGACAGGACCCCGATACAGAGCCCCAATCTCCCGGAGCCATTGATCGAGCAGGACCCGAGTCGGAACCAGACACAAGGCACTCAGCCGCGTCCGGTGCATGGCGGCGAGAGCCAGCCTCGTCTTGCCGCTCCCAGTCGGGAGAGCAACGACGCCACGGCGTTGCCCCAGCTCCCACGCAGAGAGTGCGGCCTCCTGATAAGGCCTGAGGTCAACCTCGGACCACAGCTCCTGCGTCGGCGATACGGGCTCAGGAATATCTTGGAATCCCGTGCGGCTCTGAAGAAGCCAGCGCTTCAGGGCCGGATACTTGCTGGCGGGCGCCCTGTAGACATGGACACGAGGGTCCCAGAGGACGCCCGGGGCCTCGGCGAGATCCAGATCCTTCGGCGGATCCGTCAGCACGATGGTCCCGCGGTCGAATTGCAACCTCATGGCCAGCGCCTCTCCGGTCGATCTCCGGCTTGTCGGGTGGTCGTGCCGCTGAACCCTTTGATACCCACGACCACGACCCACGCCAATGCCCAAAGATGGATACGTCTGTGCGCCGATGTTGGGCCCGGGCATGGCGCGCCCGGTGATGCCGCGGCACCATCGGGGCTCCATTCACTGGAGGCGAGGCGGGCGCCGTCGAGGTCGAGTTCGACTCTCGACGCGCTGTCACCCTCTTACGGTTATGTTCTCTAGGACGCCGAGCGCCGGGGCGGGAAAAGTGCTAGCCGCGCCCGATCCTCAGGGACTTTGGCCTGGTCGGCATCAGAGCCTTCGAGTACAAGGAGGCAGGCGGGCGGGAGCTCGCTCTCGACAGTCCCGACGCATGAGGAGATACGAATGCGCCCACGACGCCCTTTCAGATATCGACCGATGCAGCGACGCCGAGATCCTGGCCCGATTAAACGACTCGCTCCATGCCGCTCGGGCTGAGACCGAGGGCCGCCAGCATGTGGTCGTCGAGATCCCACGAGGATACCCGCAGCTCGTCTGGACGGCGTCTCGGGACAAAGTTACATATCTCGTCAAAGCCCCGGCTGGCGTCCTGGCAGGTTCACGCTGCGCTCGCACGTGTGACGGCATGGCTCGGCGAACTCACCGCGACAACCGACGGGCGTGCAAACGGCGCAATGTTTCCTCGGCGAGCGGCATGAGCGCCTCGTCCGGGAACGGATAGACCGAGCTGATGTTGATCTCGCAGAGCACGTAGGTATCTTCGCCGGCCGCGTCCTTCGGCCCGTACATGAAGTCAGCATCCCAAATGACCGGTAGCTCTCCGGGGTCGATCGACAGCACGCGACACATCTCGGGCAGCCACTCACACTCGAGCCGGTTCTTCAGCTTCTGGAAGTCGGGGCGCGTCGGCGAGTAGTAAAGCCGCGGTCCAGGCTGCGGCGCATCGGCCGGCGCGGCACCGGGCGCCGCCGGATACAACGCATTGATGAGCTGCTCGCCAAAGCCCGCCAGGCGGTCGCGCACCTGGTAGCAACGCACGATCCCGTCGGTGAGCCGCGGCTGATAAACCTGGTCGATGATGCGGCCGTCGCCCTGGAAATATTGCTCGCAGCGCGCGACGAACTGATCCAACGACTCTTCGGATTCCTGGCTGCCACGCAGCGCGTGGCGTATGCGAACACGCGCCACGGGTGCACGCGGGTCGACCGCTTCCACCTTCCAGACACCGATGCCGCCGTTGCCGCGGTTTTGTTTCAGCACGCGCGACTTGCCTTCGGCGAGGCACTGCGGCAACTCGCGGCGGAATTGCTCCAACGTCGTATAGAGACGTGTATCGGTCCCCCAGCTCATGTTGCGCGTCCGATAGAGCACTTCCTTCGTGCCCATCTTCAGAATCAAGTCCGGATGCGAGCTCACAAACACACCGTGGCGTGCCACATCACGCAGGATCGAATCGAGCTTCGCGCGGTTGCCGTCCTTGCGGACCGGATCGATCCAGACGAGCACACCGTCGACCCCCAGTAACTGCTCGCGCACCTCGTCGGCGACCTCGTCGGCGTAGCTCGCAGCCTCGACGTCGAGGCCGACGTTGCGTAGCGCCTTCGCAATGTTGCCGAGCCGCGTTTCCTCGAGCTTCACTGTCGCACGGATGCTCGGATCGCCGGCGAACATCACCGCCACTCGATACTTGTGCTCGCTCATGTCATGAGCCCTCCCTTCGCGAAAGCACGTTGTCACTGCATCGAACGCTCGACAAGGGGCCGACGCGGGTGGCGCGGACATCGGCCGTGCCGAGCTGTTGCACTCGTCCGCCACGCGCGCTTGCCCTCGCCACCGATCGGGACATACGACCACTCATGGCCAACTGCCACCTACGCACGCTGAACGTAGTCGTCCAGGAGCGACGGTGGGCCTATCGTCGTTTAGCAACATTACGGACCCGGTGGTGGGCTCACAGTACTGGTCGCATGCCCCACGGCCCGTGAGCCAAGGGGCCGGCTGCAGATCGCGGCCAAGCAGACAGCGTAAATTACGAAGCCGAAGATGAGCCACGTTGGCGCACAGGCGCATCGCCGGCGAGACGGGCTTCCGTGCCGGATAAAGGTGTTTGGCCGCGAAGCGCCTTCGAACGTTTTCGCCGAACTCGCGAGTCACTTCGCCAGTGTGCCTGTGACCTCCAGGTCGGCGAACTCGGTGACGGAATCCGCCTTGGTCCACAATCCGACCCAGCCGCCCGCGAACGTCTTGTCCTCGTGATCGAGGAGCGGCGCGCCATCGAGATAGGCCTGGATCTTCGGTCCCGTCGCGACAACACGAATCGAGTGCCACGACCCGAGACTGGGTTCCGTCACTCGTGAGGACGCGATCGTGCTGCGCTTGCCGTTCACGATCGTATAGAGCCGAAAGTTGTTCTCGAGGGCGTTCGCACGGACCAGATAATAGTTGCGGCCGTCCCGTGCCCGAAAGATGACGCCGCCGCTGGCGTCCTCCTTCCCCGAAATCGGTCGGAAGCGGACGGAGACGTCGACGTCGCCAAACTTCTGGTCCTCGAGCACGGCGACGGCCCATGGTTGCGTTTCCACGGTCTGCGCGAGGACTTGCCGCCCACCCGACGCGCGCCGTACCCACAGGCCGGCCGCGAACTTCCACTTCGGATTCTCGAGCCCGAGATCGTATTTCATTGAAGCCCTCTCCTCTGCGGCCATGGCGAACGTCGTCATCATGAGCAGCAATGCGCTGATGAGCTTCATGGGGCCTCCTATGTCGTTCAATCCAGTCGCTCGATGACGACCTTCCAGTCGTCGCCGCGCACCAGGGTCACCTCGGCAACGGGCCGGCCGTTGGCGAGACTGGGCATTGAGCTCACGGCGCGGTACCCGGCATTGGCCTTGACCGCCTCCGCGGTGACCTCGGCCAGCGAGCGTCTCGCCCGATCCATCGCCGTCTTCTGGGCCTGCGCCGCCGCCAGATCTCCACCGTCGCTGAGCGCCTCCACCCTGACGACCACGCCTGCGCTGTAGTCGACGATGACCTCAATGAAGCCCTCTCCCGAAGAAGAGCCGGCCTTCGAGGTGTAGACCGAGAGCTGGAACGCGCCGTCGTCGATCTCGTACTTCGCCGACAACGGTGTGCCCTCACTCGCGCTCACGACGAGGCCGCTCTCGAGCGGCAGCCACGCACCCTGCAGCGCCTGGGTCAGCCGGCCCCGCCCATCGCCCGGGGCCGGCTGCGCCAGGACCAGAACGGCGCTCGCCCCCAACAGGCTCGACACGATGACCGCGATCCCGATCCCTTGTCTCATGCTGCGCCTCCTTGCATCCGGTGTTCGTCCCGCCTGGCGCCGATGATCATCACGTTCCGATCGAGGCGCTACTGAAGAGTCCCTGACATTCGTGTCAGGTGCGTCGGCGGCGCGCAGCCGATATAGTCGTGCGGAATGCGCGTGCTCATCGTCGAGGACGAGAAGAAGGTCGCGAAGGCACTCCGAGAAGGCCTCGAGGCGGAGCATTACGCCGTTCGGGTCGCCTCGTCGGGCGAGGAGGGTTTCTTTCTCGTCAACCACGAGACATTCGACTGCGTGGTCCTGGATCTCATGCTTCCCCATCGTGACGGGCTCGAGATCCTGGCGACCGTACGCAAGCGCGGGCTGCAGACGCCCGTGCTTATCCTCACCGCCAAGGACACGGTGAGCGATCGCGTGCGCGGGCTCGACAGCGGAGCCGACGACTACCTCGTGAAGCCATTCGCCATCCCGGAGCTGCTCGCACGCATCCGCGCGCTCCTCCGCCGCGGACGCTCGGATCAGGTGCTCAAGCTCCAGCACGAGGACCTGGAAATGGACCTCGTGACGCGCAAGGTCACCAGGGCGGGACAGACGCTCGAGCTGACGGTGAAGGAGTTCGAGATCCTCGAGTATCTGCTTCGGCATGTCGGCCGCGTCGTCTCGCGCGAGATGCTCACGCGCGACGTGTGGCACATCGCGGCCCGCGCGACCCCACTCGACAACGTTATCGACGTGTCGATCGCGCGCCTGCGACGCAAGATCGACGATCCATTCCCGGCGAAGCTGCTCCACACGGTCCGCGGCGTCGGATTCGTTCTTCGTCGAGAGCGCGAATGAGGATCGCCGCGCCGACGGTGCGCGCCCGTCTCACGCTGTGGCACGCGGCGGCGTTGACGCTCGTCATCTGTGTCTTCGCAGTGGGCGTCTTCGTCTTCGTCAGGGCTCGGCTGTATAGCACGCTCGATGAGCAGATTCGTGAGGACCTGGCGACCATCGACAAGGTCTACCGCGAGGAGACGGGCGACCTGGGGGAGCTCGCCCTGCGCATGGGCACGAGGTTCGAGGTCGCCGAAGGCTCGACCGTGATCTATCGCACGGCGGGGTGGCCACCGACCGGAGCGACGCCGTTTCGCCGGGGCACGACGGCCGACGCCGCCCATCGCATCACCGCGGCTCGCGACGAGAGGCCGGTCCGCCAGACGCTGTGGACGCTCGCCGTCATCATGGCGACGACGATTCCCTGTGCCGTCGCGCTGGCGATCGCCGGCGGGTATCTCCTGGCTGGCCGCATGCTGGCGCCGGTCGGGACCATGGCGGACTCGGCGCGCCGGATCACGGCTGAATCCCTCGGCGCCCGGCTGCCGATGGCGAATCCCGGGGATGAATTCGGCCGTCTCGCGAGCGTCTTCAACGAGACCTTGTCTCGCCTCGACGCGGCCTTCGAGCAGCTCCGCCGCTTCACGGCCGACGCCTCGCACGAGCTTCGCACCCCGCTCACCGCCATCCGCAGCGTCGGAGAAGTTGCGCTCCAGCGGTCGCTGACCGCGGAGGGCTACCGTGAGGTGATCGGAAGCATGCTCGAGGACGTCGACCGGCTCACGCGCCTCGTCGAGAATCTCCTCTTGCTGACGCGAGCGGAGGCGGGACGAATTCTGCTGACTCGAGCCACCGTCGACCTGGGCGAGCTCGTCGCCGGCGTTTCGGACAGTCTCCGGGTGCTCGCCGAGGAGAAGAACCAGGAATTGACGGTGGAGCTTGCGGACCCGGTCGCCGCGGATTGTGACGCCGCCGTCCTGCGCCAGGGCATCACGAACCTGTTACACAACGCCATCAAATACACGCCGCGCATGGGTCTGATCCGCGTCGCCGCGACGTCGACCGTGACCGGCGATGCGGTGATCGAAGTTCAGGACTCGGGTCCCGGCATCCCCCCTCCAGATCAGCAGCGAGTCTTCGAGCGCTTCTATCGTGTGGACCATGCCCGGTCGAGAGATTCCGGCGGCAGCGGACTCGGTCTGGCGATTGCCCGCTGGGCGGTGGAAGCGAACGGAGGGCGGATCGAGCTCGAAAGCGTCGAGGGCCGAGGCGCGCTGTTCCGGGTCGTCCTACCTCGTTCCTGACAAAAACGTCAGGATCTGGAAGGCTCAGGCATGGCTAAACTCCGCACCACAAGGAGATCGCCATGGCGACCCAGACGATCGACGCGACGCGCGCAGGTGAGCCGAAGGAGATCGCGGCCACGCTGTTCCAGCTTGGCGCGACTTCGTACGGTGGCCCCGCCATCATGGGCTTCATGCAGGCCGAGCTTCAGGAGCGACGGAAGTGGGTGTCCAAGGAACGGTTCCTCGAAGGCCTGGCGGTGGCGAACATGGTGCCCGGCGCCACGGCGACCCAGCTCGGAATCTTCCTCGCGTACGCCCGGGGTGGCTGGTGGGGTGGCCTGCTCGGCGGAGTCTGCTTCGTGTTACCCGCGTTCGTCATCATGCTCGCGCTGACGATCGCGTACGCGTATCTCGGCGTCACGCCATTGGCGCGCAGCGCTCTGTATGGTCTCGGCCCGGTGGTCGTTGGACTGTTCGCTATCGCGCTCTATCGCCTCGGTAAGACGGCGGCGAGTACCGTGCCAGAGGCGATCATCGGCATCGCGGCCGCTGGAGCATTGGTGACGTCCCGACTGGGAATTGTTGCGATCCTGGTCCTCGCCGGCTGCGCCGGTCTGTTCGTGTTCCATCGCGGTCCCTCCGCTGCCCGCACGCGCGCGGTTGCAGCGCTCCTCTTCGTCGCCGCGCTTTCCATCGCCCTGTGGATGTCGGCGTCCCCTTCCGTCGCGGCAGATGCCGGCTGGACGCCGAACCCGAAGAGCCTCGTTCACCTCGGCCTGTTCTTCCTCAAAGTGGGCGCCTTCACGATCGGCGGCGGGCTGACGATGATCGCGTTCATCCAGGACCAGGTCGTCGGCCAGTTCGGATGGCTGACGCCACGGGAGTTCGTCGACGGACTGGCTCTGGGGCAGCTGACTCCCGGCCCTGTCCTGATGATTGCGGCCTATGTCGGCTACAAGCTCGCCGGTATCGGCGGAGCGATCGTGGCTGCGTCGGCGGCTTTCCTGCCATCTTTCGTAATCATGCTGGCCATTCTGCCCGTGCTGGATCGTGTCAGACAGATGGCCTGGGTGAAAGCCACGATGAAGGGCATGGCTCCGGCCGTGATCGGCGTGCTGGCCGTTTCGTTGATCCGACTTTCTCCAGCGGCAGTTCCGGATCCGTTCGCGCTGTTGATCCTGATCGCGACCATTGCCGCCACGCTGGCGCTCCGAGTCGGCGCGTTCAAAGTGATGATCGGCGGCGCGGTCCTCGGCGTCCTCCGCAGTCAGCTCCCCGTCTCACTGCTCACACGTCACTTTTGACTGTTCGTCTACGAAAGAGCACGCTCGACGAGACTGTGCTCGAGCTCACGCATACCCATCTCGCGGTACATCGTCGCCGCGGCGGTCAGATGCTGTCGAGCTTGCTCCAGCCGGGGCACCTTCCGCAGCAGCTTGCCGAGATGGAAATGACAGTGGGCAGCGAGGGGACGCATGGCGCTGGGCCAGGCTCAGGGCCTCGTGTGCACGCCGCTCAGCATCGTCGACCCGACCTTCGAGCAAGAGTGCTTCGCCGAGCCAGGCGAGCTGCATCGCACGCCCGACCCTCATCGAGCTCATCGTGGTCGCCGGCCGCACGCACGACCTCCTCGAGAAATCCCCGGCCCTGCTCCAGGCGTCCAGAGAGTGCCAACGCGTATCCGAGACGTCCGAGGACTGCCCAGGGTTGGAGCTTCCACGCGTCAACGACGACGCGCGCGCTCCAGGGCTTCGATCGACGCGTCGTAGTCACCCTGTGCGAGAGACAGGCCGCCGATCCCCGTCAGGGTCTCGGCGAGCGTGAATGGGTGATCGGCGCGTTCTGCGATCCTGAGCGCCTGCAGAGCGTGTGATCGCGCCTCGACGAATCGCCCCAGGCTCGTGAGGGTCAGGGCCAGCCCGAGAAGCTTGCGTGCCTCTTCAGGGTCGCGATCCGCCAAGAGCTCCATCGGGCCCCTCAGATCCGCGAAGAGCACCGTGACCTGCTTGCGCTCGCCTTCCAGCGCGCCTCGCGAGCCGAGAATCTTCTCAGCCAGATACTGCGGCGTGTACGCCTCAGGGGAACGGAACTTCGGCTCGTCGGCCCCCGCGGTCAGCGCGCGGCCGCAGCCGCCGCAAAACTGCTCGTTGCCCTCGTTGGAGAAACCGCAGAACGGGCACGTCGTAGGCAGCGGTAGGCCGCATTCGCTAAGAAGCGGCGGCCCTCGCGATTGTCAGCGCGACACTGTTCACAACGTGCATTCCGTAGTCGAGAACGTGGATCGCGTCGTGCCCGGCAGCGCGGAGTTCGGCGGCCACCCGGGGCGACAGCGCGTTGTCGATCAGGAAGTTCACGCGTCGAGGGGAATCATGCGCTCGCGGACGGCCTCAGCCGCGTACTGCAGGGCCTCGCTGACATCTTCGGCCTCGTTCGAGCGATGGATCACGCCCTGGGATGCCGAGCTGGATCTGTTGCGGGTGGCGACGCTGAACTAAGGATCACAACCCTTGACTTTACCCGTACGCCAGCTTTAGGTTCGCCCCAATGTCCCAGGTGAGACCGGGCGCAACGCCAAGAGATACCGCACATATGTGATTCTTGCATGAACCGCCGATCGTATCGTGAGCATTCGGCTTCTCGTCCGAGAAGGGGAGGTGGTTTCCGTTTCGGGACTACTGGCCTTGCAGCTCACCACCAGGCGGGAGGGTACGATGCAGTCGGAGCACCGTGCGTTGGCTTTCGAGGTCCTGATAGGCTTCGCGGTGGTCCTTGGAGTTGGCATCGGCGGTGTGTCCGCCCAGACGACCGATCCACGAATGGGCACGTGGAAGCTCAACGTGGCGAAGTCCCAGTTCAGTCCGGGTCCGCCACCCCAGAGTCTTACGGTGAAGGTTGAGCCGTCGGGCCAAGGGGAGAAAGTTTCTACCGAGGGCGTCAATGCCGACGGGACACGCACAGCAACCCAGTACACGGCGAATTTCGACAGCAAGGACTATCCGCTGACGGGCTCCGCAGTCGCGGACACGGTTTCATTGAAGCGAATCGACGGGCGGACCACCGACCGCACCGACAAGAAAGCCGGTTCGGTCGCGCAAACCCTCAAACGGGTCGTTTCTCAAGATGGCAAGACGATGACCGTCACAGTGAAAGGGAAGAACGCTCAGGGTCAAGACGTGAACAACACCCTAGTCTTCGAGAAGCAATAAAAGAGTCGCGTCAGAACGCGTGCGAGACGTCAGGGGGCATACGATGGCCTCAACGCTCTCGCACGTGTCCTGGGGGCACCACGCCTCAGGCCGCCATCGCTCGACGAGCAGCCCGCGTCTGCTAGACTCCCGCCAGCCATCCCCACCGGAGGTGCCATGCCGCTGATCGGGGTCGCGGTCGTTCTCGCTCTCAGCTTTATTGCCACGCCGCTCGCCGCCCAAGCGCCGGAGTCGACCCCACGTACACGCGTCGCATTCCTCGGCGCCGAGTCTCGCTCGACTAACCAGCATTTCCTCGACGCATTCAGGCAAGGGCTGCGTGAGCACGGTTACGTCGACGGCCAAAACCTTACGCTCGAGGAGCGGTGGGCCGAGGGTCGAAGCGAACTCTTTCCGGGACTCATCGGCGGGCTGGTCCGACTGAAGGCCAGGGTCATTTTGACGGTCAGTCTGCCTGCGGCCCTGGCGGCGAAGAGCGCCACCACGACGATCCCGATTGTCTTCATTGCGGGCGACCCCCTGGGCTCGGGGCTCGTCCCGAGCCTGGCCCGGCCGGGCGGCAATCTGACGGAGCTATCGATCTCCCTTGGCGAGGACTTCAGCGGCAAGTGGCTTGAACTGCTCAAGGAGGCGGTTCCGAAGATCTCCCGCGTGGCTGTTCTTTGGAACCCGACGAATCCTGCGAACACCGCCTACTTGACCGTCCTGCGGAGCGTAGCTCAAAAGCTCGGAGTCAAGCTCCAGTCCGAGGAGATACGGGACGCGCCCAGGCCCCCTCGTCGTGGTGATCGACCCACTGACCGTCCGTTACCGAGGGCGGATGGCTGAACTCGCCGCGAAGAACCGGTTACCGGCGATGTACGGGTTATGGGAGGTTGCTGACGCCGGCGGGCTCATGGCCTACGGAGCGAATGTAGCCGACC
>Ga0209377_1000544_pt1 | contig 25362 bp, 30 predicted proteins | sample GraSoiAngelo_141_FD_185898 | JGI IMG/M metagenome (GOLD analysis project Ga0209377, IMG submission 185898) | Grasslands soil microbial communities from the Angelo Coastal Reserve, California, USA - 14_0929_12_40cm (SPAdes) (version 2) | ecosystem: Environmental > Terrestrial > Soil > Grasslands ...
GAGGCCCTGGTTTGATCTATTACGGCTAATCAACATTCTTCGCCTTGAAGATGGCTCTCCTCAAACGTTTTGTAACCTCAGGCTCGGCCTTGACTTCGATCCCGTTCTCTCCAATGATGAACGGATGCAGGAAGTTAGAGTGAGTTGTTCCTCGCATTTTCGGAACCTCGATTTTTCTCGAGCGCATCTTCATCGAGAATGAATCCTCTTCTAGAGAATTGCCCTGCAACGCGTTCTGTTCTAGAGTTGTCTCGCCGCTGGTGCTCTCTTCGAGACTGTGGTGTAGGCGGATCATTCCGTCGACCACGTATTCCTCTACAGCCTTTCTTCCCTGGTTGGTTGTGTCAGCTTGTCCACTGACTAGAAGGGTTGTGCAACCGAAAGATTTGAGGATCATTGTCAGTCTCTGAATCAAGCTTCGAAGGTCCACCTGTGTAAGTTCCAAGCTCATTGCATCCAGTGAGTCGATGACTACTCTGCGTGCGCCTGCGGTCTGGATCGCGGTCTGTATCTCGTAGAGGAGAGCTTCGAGGGTGAAGGGTCGAGGGACAACGAATCGTTCTTGGCTGCTGAGTCCTAGTCTGCTGGAGATCGCGTCGAGAATTACGAGGTTTCCAGAGTCCTCGTAGCTGCCGAGGTTCCAGTTGAAGCTGTTGAAGAGATTTTCGCGGAGCTGCTGGGGTGTCTCTTCCAACACTACGTAGACGCCGTTTTCGCCGAATTTTGTCAAGCCGTTGTATAGGAACTGAGAGGAGAAGATGGTCTTGCCTGCGCCTGCTGGTCCTGCGAGGAGATAGACGCGATCACGAATTAGTCCTCCGCCCACGATCTGGTCGAAGCCCGGGATTCCGGACTGTATTCGTTGGAGCTGTTGAGGGGTTTGGGTTTGGCGTTGCTCTGGAGCTGGAGGCGCTTGGTACTGGGAGTTGTCGTAGTTTTGTCCCTGGTAGGTGTCTTGGGATTCGTAGCCTGTGTATTCTTGGGGTTGCTGGGAGGTGTCGTATTGAGAGGGGTCTTGGTACGTGTATGGGTCGTTACTGTAAGGCTGATTTTGATCGTCGTAGCTCAAGAGTCATCCATCTCAACACTCATTGATTGCAGTTGGGGGCGTTTGTTACGAAGTCCATGAAAGGAATTGTCTGACCTTGGACCACACCCTTGTATAGGTAGTAGAATCCGATGAACGTTATCCAACTCACGTTGCTGTTGCCAAAGGATACGGCCCCTGCTTGGTTCGGGCCGGTGCCTCCAATCTTGACTATGGCGAAGCTCGCGGGTACGGGACCGTTAGCACCTTGATGTAGGAGGAAATAGGGATTGCTGAGGGAGTATGCGAAGTTGGTGGATGGATTGATGCTGTTAGGATCCAAGATCCAAGCGTGGGCGAATTGTCCGAATCCATTCACGCCATAGGCCTGCGCTTGAAGTCCAGTCTGCGATAGGAGGGTAACGTTGTAAGTGGGGTCTGTGTTGGCTAGTCGGATGTAGAGAACAACCGGTGTAGATGCTGGCATGCAGAATGCTGATTGAGATGTGGTCTGAGTGCCTGAAGTGTAGTTGAATGATTTGGTGTCGAAATACACTGCCAGTGGTCCAATGTTTGTCACGAAGTTTCCTCCCCCACCGTTGACGATGAGGCTGCTGAAGCGCCATGGGTAGTACAGATTGAATTCCCGGCCCCGTGTGGTAGCGAGACTAATTCTGTAGCTATTACCGTCCTTGACGTTTATTCCTGCGACGTGAATGACAAAGTTGACTGCGCCGGCTGGAATATTTCCGGGGGTGAAGTAGGTGGATAGTTGAGGGGGGGGATTGAACATGCACGGCGTCGGTCTGCACTGTCCTGTGGTGTTTGTGTTCCAAATGTATATCGTAGCGATGCTCACAGACGAGCCTCCGAGATTGTTTACGATAATACTGAGTGGTCCCCCAGTGGGGTAAGTTGCATTTATGGGAATTAGGTTTTCCGAGACTGCTTGTTGGTCTCGCTGGCTCATGCTGGTTATGACGTGGTTGTAGGCGTCGTATTGTATGAAGCCCCAGAGCATGACGTTGAATCCCATGAGTATGATTATGACGAAGAATAGTCCTCCGAAGATTGTGCTCATGCCCTTCTTGGAACGGGCGAGTCGCCTGTAGACTGTCATCCTATGACACCCAAGTGGTCGTTATGACTGTTCCTCGCTGTGTGGCGATTGTCACCGTCTGAGTGTCACCGGCCCCTGGAGATGGCTGCAAGAAGCGTATGATGCCACCGTTCGGAGTACCGCAACTGCCGTTACCCGCCGGGCAAATGGGCGCAACCTGACTAACGTTGACTTGGAGTGCAGGGAACTGACCAGGTGAATTGTAGAGCGTCGAGTTGATGTAGACCGAGACAATCGTGAACGGGATAGTGCCTACATTTCGTACATAGATTAGGGCACAGTTGAGACTGTTGCAATTGTAGAAGTAGACTCCCTCTACAGACATTCTCTCCTGGTTGGCTACGCTGCGGCTTGAGAACCAGTATCCTGCTCCGCCCTGGTAGGCGCCGAAGCTGGAGACTGCCCAGATGAATAATAGTGAACTTAGGGATACGACTATGATCAGCATGGTCAGGTTCGCCATTATAGTGCTAATGGCTTTCCGTGACCTACGGTTTCTATCGACTGTTTTTCTTGCCCATCTTACTAGGCTCATTTCTTTTCCTCTTTCCAATGATTCTATTTTCTAATCAGATTCCGTTTTTGAAAAAACCGGGAAGTTCAAACAAGGCATCAAGACTCGCCAGCATTGTGTACTCACTTCGTTAAGGTCCAGGTGAACTGGTTGTTCCTCGTTGTGACCACGGTGATTGTGTACGAATTGCCAGAGATGAACTGAAATCCGGTAGTGGGACCACCGTTCGAATAAGTGCAGGTCCCGCATTGTGTGTAGATCTTGATCAGCGTAGCATTTACTGCATTTGGAGCAATGGGGCCGACGGTAAAGGTCGATGGTGAGGTGTACTGGTTTCCACTGTTATCCTTCACGTAGTACGTTTGGAGGGTAACAGCTGCCGAACCAGAGTTCCTGATGAAAATCGTTATGTTGCTGTTAGGGCCGTAGTTGAAAGAGTCGTAGTTCAGTGTCTCCTTCGGCACTGGATTCTGCACTAACAGGCTGCTGAGTAGTCCGGTTGACCAGGCGTAGACCATGACTGCGGCGACGACGACAATAACAACCATCAGTAGAGCAGCTAGTATAGTATTGATTCCTTTCTTGTCTCTTCGAATCCGGCGGAGGCTTTTCATTTTCAAGTCCCTACCTTGTGCCCTGCCAGACAAACTGGTTGTTCCGCGTTGTTACCACGGTCACCGTGTACGAGAGCCCCGATGAGAATTGGTATGTTGCTCCAGTGCAACTCGAGCCACACGCTGTGCTGATAGCGATGTTTACTGAGACCAATCCGTTAGGATTGACCGAGGCGGGATATTTCCCACCAGCGTCAGTTGGCCAATTGAGCCGAGCGTATTGATTGCCGTTCGAATCCTTGACGTAGTAGCTTGCGAAGGCAATTGCTACACTTCCGGTGTTGCGCACGCTCAGTGTCAGGTTCATGTTATTGTTGTTAAAGGCAAAAGATTCGAAGTTCATCGATTCCTTCGGTACCGGGTTCTGTACGAGTAGGGCGCTGAGTAGTCCTGTTGCCCAGGCGTAGACCATGACTGCGGCGACGACGACGATAACGACCATGAGTAGAGCTGCGAGAATGGTGTCGATGCCTTTCTTGTCCCGTGTTATTTTTCTGATTTTTCTCATTTTTTTCACTCCTTTCGTGTTTCCCGTGGGCTTGTCTTGGCTAGTTCCCCAGATTGGGTGCAAGCCGGAGCATATCGAGAAGGACGCGTTGATTTGTCCGCTGATACCGTTGATCCGCGGTGGAGGTTTCTAGAGTTGAAGGTCATGCGTGGTTTCTCCCTGCAATACTCATTCTAGTGTCGGTGTGGTCTATCCAGAAGACCCATGACTTTGTCGTCTTTTGTCCGCTGATGATTCCTTCCACCACGAGCTCGAGAAGTAGCGCTTTGGTGCTCTCCCAGTTCTTCAGCCCAGACTTGATCCGTACATTCTCGACATCCATTGGAATGGGCGCGCCGGAGAGAACGTGTAGTATTCTGTCACGCAACGTATCCTTAGATCTGTTTGGCCGACTCAACATGTTTCTCGCTCTGGGGCTATGGCCTGGACTTTACCCACAAGCCACGACTATAGCCAAAGCCGCACCGAACATATGCATCATGTAACCTCGAAAATTCTCGAACAGTTACATGAACCGCAGTCGTCAACCTACGGCTTTAGATGGATATCTGCCAAGCCTCTGGGATATTCCCAGAATACCTCGAAGCGATGGCTAGATTTGATCCGTTTAGACTAGCGAATGATGATCTTTAGCGAGCTTTGGCCTTGATAGCTTCCTTCGGTTGCAGCGTTGCCCAGATCGTCTCGAATATTTTTTCGTGCGACTTTACCAGCAAGGGATCGTTGGTCCATGTTGCAACGTCTTGACCAGCATTTACATTAGTATCGTCTGGGATGTCTTCCAAGAAGATTATTTCGGCTGAGTCTGCGCTAGCGAAGTGCATGATTGGAACTGTGACGTTTCGGACTTCGATTACCTCGGCCAGTTCTCTTGCGACACTTGCGTTGCCTTGGTTTACCGGTGCGACGACCTTTACTTTCGCTCCTCTTTGAGCTGCTTTCTCTAAGACCTCTGATTGTGCTTTGTAGACTCTTACGAGTCCGTTTGCAGTGGTGGTGAAGAAGACGTTGACCTTGGCTTCGCTGATCATGTCTTGTACTCGTTTGTAGACTTTGTCGCGGCCCCTGACGCTCCAGAGATCGTATCGTTCGTAGGGCTTCTCTGTGTACACGTACTTTGAGGATTCAAAGGCCATTGCCAGGTTCTCTACGACGTTCACACATTCGGTTGTCTCTTTGTTCAACTTGTCAACAAGTGGGACCAGCACATCGTTGGGTGAGACTGCCATGTATCGTTCTGGTTTGCCTGGGACGATCCGTAGTAGTCCTTTGCTTTCTAGGCCTCGTATGGCTCCGTATGTTTTGGGCCTCGGGACTTTGCCGAGGAAGCTGATCTCGCTCGCGTTTCGTGGACCCATTTTTGTCAGGACGACGTAGATTCTGGCCTCGTACTCGGTGAGGCCGAGTTTCATCAGTGACTGTACGCTGAACTCGTCCGCTGCCAATACTTTTACGCCTAGATTTCTGCCGTAGTCACTGACGACCGTTTTTAAACTAGTCTCGGCTGTCATTGTCAATAACCCACCGCTCGGAAAAACAACCACATCATCAGATCTCCAACAATGAAAGTAACTATCAGGCTCGCAGTCAGAAACACCAAGTGAGAAAGACCGGGGGTCACCCACACGCCATCGGAAAACATTCCCTGTTCCTTGTAGCTCTCGAGTCCTGACACAAGCTTGTCCCGCTCCTCCGCCGCCGACGCGACCAAGTGAAACTGTCTCACAGGCTTGGAATCTACGACTGAGACTTCCTCAGCGGGATACAAGTAGACTTTCGACTGAAGCGAATTGAAACTAGTCTTGTATGATGTCAGCATGACCAGAACTTTCCTCAGAATAGATTCGCGCTCGAATCCCTGAAACAATCCTCGACCTGCAGAAGCTCGTTGAAACAGATTTCTTGCTAGAAGGAAAACTGCTGAGCAAATCGATAGGAGGAACGAGTTTACTAGGATAGCAATCGGGAAGGGATAGAATATGAAGGGAGGCTGCCAAAACGGCGCCAAGAAACTAGGCGCTACAGGCAATGCTAAGCCAAGGCACATCAGCGCCTTGCTGTCGGCACCGCCCATTACGCTGAACTGGAATAATAGGAAGGCTACGACGATTGTCGCACCAGCTGAAACCGCCAGGATCGGCAACGCATCAGGGGCGACGATTATCCTGAGGGCGAAGACCAACGTGGCCGCCGGCCCGTATACTAACCAGAACTTGTTCGAGATCTCTCTAGTCTTGAGATCGCTTAGGGAGGCAGCTATGAAGACGCCGACGGTCAATAACAACGCTGCCAAGTCCAATGATGAAGGCACTGGCGGATTCATTCGATCTCGGAACCTCCCTTCCGCTGGGAAAATGAGCATATCACTTCTGGAACCAGCGCTAGTGACGCCCGGTACTAGTCAGCAGTAATGCCCTACTGCTTAGCTCAAAGCTTTTAATGCAAAGGACAAACTCTCTGACCACTGAGGCAAAATTAGAATGCCAATGGCGTTTGTCCTGATAAATGCAGAAATCGGCTCTGAAGATGCGGTAGTCAAGGAACTCAAAGCAGTAAGTAACGTGAAGGAGGCGTACATGGTCTACGGGGTCTACGACATCGTTGCTAAGGTTGCTGCGGACAGTATGGACAAACTCAAAGAGATCATAACTTGGAAGGTTAGAAGGCTCAACAAGGTCAAGTCAACTCTGACGATGATAGTAATCGAGAACTAGGCGACTTAGACCAGATCTCATCCCATAAATTCTCCGAGACATCGGCTGTCATGTTAACGGAGTTCCACATCGGAATTGATGATACGGATTCCGAGAAGGGCGGGTGCACCACTTACACAGCGACCGTCCTCTTTCAAGAACTGCTCGGTAGAGGTTTCAAACCCTCCGATTTTCCTTGGCTCGTAAGACTGAATCCTAATATTCCGTGGAAGACACGCGGCAACGGAGCCCTTGCGATTCATTTCTTTGTGGATGAAAAGGAGATCGAAGATGTCCAGAACATTTCACTAGAGATTGTTGAGAAGACTACTTTTGCGTCGGCTCGTGGAACCGACCCCGCCGTGGCGTTTCTGAAGGGGCATGTCCCGGCAACTCTACGTGAATATTCGACGCGCGCTCTTTACGATGTTTTGTCTGTCCGTGAGGCGAGGGCGGCCGCTAGGAGAGCTTGCGCAGAAGTTCATTCGTTGATGGGGGTCCGGGGAGTGATCGGATCGCTTGCAGCGATTGGAGCTGCTATAGACTCTGTAGAGCATACGTTCGAAATCATCGCCTATAGAGTCAGAGAAAACCTCGGAAGCCCCAGAAGGATCGATCGTGAATCGGTAAAACTGATGAATTCAAAATCTGGGGACAGGACTTTCAACAATCTGGACCCTGAATCTGGAAGGGTCCTAGTCAGCCCGCACGGTTTGGACCCTGTCCTTCTCGGAATTCGAGGCTACAATCCCCACGATGTTCTAGCTGCATTCAATGAGGTCAGGCTTCAAGAAGAAATTGAAAGAGTCATGATCTTCAGGACAAACCAAGGTACAGATGCTCATCTTGGAAAGACAAGAGCGGCCGTCGATCTTAAGCCTCATCAATCGGCAGTAGTTTCAGGGAGAGTGGACGAGTTGCCCAGCGTGTTACGAGGCGGCCACGTAATCTTCAGATTAAGCGATGACTCAGGGTTGGTTGATTGCGCGGTCTATAAGCCAACTGGGTCCCTCGCGATGGCGGCACGGGATCTATTGCCTGGCGACCGAGTCAGGGCTAGTGGAGGGATTCGGGGTCGTCGATATGGAAGGCCTACACTGAATGTGGAAAAGCTTGAGGTGCTTCATTTGGTGGAGAAGATTGAGCATTCGAATCCGACTTGTAGCGAGTGTGGAGGTCGATGCGAATCAATGGGCGTCGGACAAGGGCTCAGATGTAAGAGATGTGGCCAACGAAATGAAAAGGCTCTAAAGATCCACGCGAGACAAGATCGACATCTTCAACCAGCTGTCTACGTTCCTCCGCCGAGGGCTCGTCGCCATCTTACCATGCCTGATTCGAGACCTAGAAACATTTTCCAACGCATGGGGCGGGTAGAGGAATTTCAGTTGCGCGTCGAGGATTACAATTAAAGACTTTAAAACCAGTCGAAGCCGGTTCGTCGCGTGTAGCGGGGTGGGGTAGATTCTCTTCGGAGAAGCCTATCCAGGTTTAACCCGCAGGGCTCATAACCCTGAGATTGGTCGAAGCTCTCGATCCTCAAGCGGTGGTTCGAAGGGCCCGAGTGGGACCCGAAACTCCACCCCCCGCTACCAATCCAACTTGGTTCCGGGATAAACTACCCTGTAGTCTCGGAGATCGCCGTCAGCTCCGGAGTAAGCCTGAAAGTGCCATTGCCCTCACATACTACGTGGGGCTGAATGACTTCTAGAGTGATGCTGGTTACCTTCCCGCTTGTAACTTGCGCGCTTGTCCGAGCATCAAGATGACCGCTGGAAACAATTACTGTCGCTGAACCTGTGCCGATGCTAGCGGTCGCTGTAGGACCCACGGTTATTCTCACGAGATTTATCACACCGTCTGGCGCACTTGTCGAACCTAGCAGCTGGGTGAAGCTCTTGAGATCTAGAAGATCAAGTGTCTTCGGGGCACCTGGAATTGGTATCCAGTCGCCGGTGAGATTCAACTCCCCCGTCCTATGGGCTTCGACTGAGGAAATGTTCATCATCAGACTTGAGAGCTGAACCTGGCTGTCCTGCCCGCCATGGCATGTCACACTTAGTGGATCACTGGTCAGTGGATCGCCCGTTATCAAGACCTGAAGCGTCCCCGATGATGGGAGAAGGTTTTGCGGCCTCATTTGCAATCCCGCGATGAGGGCGATTGCAATCACAAGCCCTACAATTCCGTATCCAAGGAGTTTCTTCGTAACCGGGTTATTCGTGGTTCTTCGCCTCTATAGGGGGCTATCTGACTCATAGACCTACAATTTTGATCGGTCTGTTCAATCGTTGTACGCTCACGGTTGTTGTTTCCATGCCTTCCACGTCTCGAACCAGAAGATAGCCGACCCCAGGCCTCCGAAGATTATGCCGAAAAAGGTGAAGAGGTTCAGATCTGGGATGATTAGCACATAATAGACGAAAAGTACTGTAAAGAGGGCAGCGTACAGAGCGAATCTTGGTACGAAAACTCTCCCTAATCGCAGAAACTGTTTGAGAACATCTACCTTTACCTCCTTGATCAGACGATATTCTCCGGTATCCTTTGAGACAAGCCCCAGATCTTTGAGCTTGTCAAGATGGTATAGGGCGAGAGTGGGACTCGAAAAGTTGAGGGCTCTCTGAACCTCTCTAACCCCTACTGTCTGCTCCTTCGCGTTCATCACATACCAGTATACTCTGAGCGTGTTCCCCTTGAGCTCGCTGGCAACTTTCTCTGCTTCTGCCTGCTCCTGCGAGTTCAAAGAAACCGGTTCCTCTAGAACGAGTGTCCGGTGCGAGTCTGTTCTAAATAAGTGTAGGCAGCTCAAGTGGAGCTTAGTGTGGAGCTTAAACCAAGGCTTCCTAGAGAGCAGCCTTGACGGAAATTGAAAGCTGTCTTGTTTCGGGAATTCGGCGGCCCAGAAAAACTCAGCTATGAGGACGTTGCAGACCCGAAGATCAATGAGACTGAAGTTCTGATCCGTGTAAGAGCCTGCGCGTTAAACCACCTCGACATCTGGGCGAGAGGAGGGACACGATCAGAACGGATCCCACTGCCTCACATTTCTGGAAGCGACATTTCTGGCGAAGTAGCTAGAGTCGGGAGTTTCGTCAAGAACCACAATCCCGGTGACAAGGTTTTGATCGCGCCCGGAATCAGTGATGGGACTTGCGAGTACTGTGCAACAGGCTGGGATAGTCTCTGCGAATCCTACAAGATCATAGGCTATGAAACGCCAGGAGGATATGCAGAGTATGCGGCTGTCCCTTCGCAGAACGTTCTACCGATTCCTGATCATCTCGGCTTTGAGGAGGCCGCCTCCGTCCCTCTAGTCTTTCTGACAGCCTGGCACATGTTAACCACCAGAGCACATCTCACTGCTGGGGAGACCGTTCTGGTCTGGGCGGCCGGGAGTGGAGTGGGAAGCGCCGCGATCCAAGTCGCGAAGGTCCTAGGCGCCAAGGTCATAGCCACCGCGGGAAATGACGAGAAGCTCGACAAGGCTAAGCAAATTGGAGCCGATTGGGTCGTAAACCATCACACCCAAGACGTCCCAACTGAAGTGAAACGAGTCACGAATGGCCGAAAGGCGAACGTAGTCTTTGACCACGTCGGTCAGGCTACTTGGGAGAAGAGCATGCGGTCGATGGCTCCTGCGGGTCGACTGGTAAATTGTGGAGTAACCAGCGGTGGGAAGGCTGAGATCGATATCCGCTACATTTTCGTCAGACAGTTTTCCCTGATGGGGTCTTTCATGGGTGGGCGGGGAGAGCTGCTCAAGGTCTTGACGTTCTTTGAAGACGGCCGACTCAAGCCCGTTGTCGATTCCGTATTTCCCCTAGCTGACGCGGCGAAAGCCCAAACTAGGATGGAGAAGAGCGAACATTTTGGCAAGATTGTTCTGAAGATCTAGCCCTCGAAATCCCTTGGAGCGGATCCTAATTCGGAGTCAGTCTCACCCCCTGCGTTGCTCCATTCAAGATAGAAAAACCGGAGACCGCGTTCTGTCAGACAGGAAGAGCACAGAACAAGCCCTGATTACCAATCGGAGCAGGCGTCCTCAGATTGCGAGATTTTCACGACGAGCTATACCCTTAATTTCCACCCTGGAAAAACAGTTGATCGTTCCATTCTGCACCCTGAAACGCAAAGCTCGCCTAGAACGGTTTCAACTGGCGAGAGCTCTCTGAAAAAAGGGGGGCCGAAATATGATCCTCGCGACACGAGAGTGCTCTACGTGAAACCTCATTGGCTTCAGGATGTTCTCTCAGAGCATCCCCTCTAGATTCTTGAGACGGAGTCGGGTTCCCGCTAGACCTAGAATGCTCGCGCCAGCTGGGGCCTTATTCTGGGACTGAGTCAGCCACTAGCTTCCCGTTGACCACTTTAACGAATAAGTATCGATTATCCCGGAATATGATCGTAAGTTCATTCTCCCCTTCAGTTACCGTCAAGACATCTTGTCCGATTATCCCATCATACTTTGCCAATTCAGATCGCCTTCCCTGATTTCCTTGGCCAGGATTTCTTTCTTAAATCTTTGATGATTTATCGCACGTCGATCTTGAGAGCGGGTGTCTTGGCTGTTGTTTCTCCTCGTTCCGTGAAAACGTGTTTTCCCCATTTTGCGTGAACCTTGGCTTCCAGAGTGTGGTGTCCCTTCCCTAGTCTTGAGGCGGGTAGTTCGAAGCTTCGGGTAACATCAAACAGCATTGTCTGAGCTTCCTCCTCCGTCTTCGGGTAAAGAATAGTTTCGAATTCAGTAGCGACCGTTGCCCAGACCCTGTAGGGCAGTTCGGGGTTCCGGGTCCAGAAGAACACTCCCCGCCTGACAAACTTCTCGCGTTTGAGTTCGGCTCCAGGCAAGACCTTGGCTCGTCGTCTAGAGAGGTCGACTCTGTAGGCCATTCGGAGTCCGAGGTCGTGCTCGTCGTAGGCCTTCTCCCAGAGGGGTCGGACAAAATTGCGCCTGATCCCACCTTTGAGCTTGAAGCCAACAGTGAGCGCGAGATTATCGTCTATTTTCGCGAGTTGAGGCGAAGCTGCTATGTTCAAGTCCTGAATACTTGCCCACTGCTCGCCTTTCACTCTCTCAAGAGATGACTGCAAACCCAGTTCACGCTTCCCGGTCTAGTCCGTCCGGTAGTTATCGAGGATAGAAAAAGGTCTTTGGTTGAAAGGGGAGTTTAGGTGCCCGTTATGGGCTCGATGTGGACGCTGCTGCATCCGCAGCCGTCAGCGTGCTTTCCTCTGCGGAGTGATCCCCGGTAGAGTCGGGCTTCGAGTTTCTCGCCGTTCTTCTTCTCCCACTCGTCTACGGTGATACCGTACTTCTTCTGTATCCTGTCTCGGTACCACTCGGGTATGACGTTGAACGAGCAGAATGGAATGATCCTCATGTCCGGTGTCAAGTAGTGAATGTCGCAGCGTTGTAGTCTCTCTTCGTCCTGGTTGTACTTATCTTGGAAGTGCATCATTCCGAGGAACATGCTCTTGATGTGGAACTGTCCGACTGCACTGTAGTCGTGTTTGAGCAAGGCTCCGACCAGCAATTTTGCCAAGTTGAGTCCTGCGGGTTGTTTGTCCTTCTCGATGAAGCTGTTGAGTTTGCTGATGAACTTTGCTGCAACCAGATACTTGTTCGAGCCTGAGTTGAGCTCGTCGGTCTTCTCGTCGAGGTATTCGAAGAGGCCTTTGAGGTCGACGAAGCTAGTGATGGGTACAAGCGACTTTGTGTTCTTATCCTCGAACACGTAGGTTCCCGCGCCGCAGGCGAAGTGGATGGATAGCTCGTATTGTGGTCTCTTGGTGAATGCCTCAACGAAATGGGTTACTGGTGAGCAGCTGGGGACCGGGAACCATGCGTCTCTCGGGATTTCGCCGTTAGTCTGCTCCTCAATCCTCTCGATGCAGTCAGGTATAGTGATTCGGTACTTTTCACGCTCTTGTTTCTTCATTCTTCCCGTGAGGGAGACCGGCTGGTAGCTGATGGCTCTGACAATGTCGATGTTGCGCTGCGCGAAGCGGAGTATTCCGCCCAGTTCGTGATCGTTTATCGATTTGATGACTGTTGGGACGAGTACGACTCCGAGGTTGGCTTTACGGCAGCTCTCGATCGTGTAAGGTGCTTCCCAGTGATTCTTCGGATTGGTCTTCGGGCTGACTCCGTCGAAGCTCATGTAGAGGTTGCTTAGACCCGCGTCCCTGAGCTCCATTGCGAGGTTCGGGTTGAGTGCTAGGTTGATGCCGTTGGTGTTGAGCTGGATGTGGTCTACTCCTTCCTCTTTGATGACCTTGACGATCTCGGGAAGTTCGGGGCGCAGGGTGGGCTCTCCACCGGTTATCTGGAGACTGTTTCCTGGAACAGGCCTCTCGGCCTTCAGCGCACGGACCATTTCGCGGACCTGGTCCATGCTGGGCTCGTATACGTAGGCTCCTTCTAGACCCTTCTTCACGTAGAAGAAGCAGTACCAGCAGGTAAGGTCACACCGGTTGGTAACTATGATGTTTGCTAATCCAGTATGGCTGAGGTGGTTTGAGCATAGACCACAGTTGGCTGGGCATGCGCAGCTCTCGATTGGGACGTTTGGAGCATGCGTTCCTTTTCCATCGCTCCAGTAGGTTGCGAATTTCTGATACATGTCGTATGATCCAAAGTAAAGTTCCTCTGTCTCACCGTGTTCTGGGCAGGTTTTGGTCATGAAGACCTTGCCTACTCGTTCGAAGACGGTGGCTGGTAGGATTCGGTTGCATTCTGGACAGACGCTCTGTGTTCGGCGGATGAATTGTCCTATCTGTTTGGGCTGAGAAAGTAATGCTTCTGGTAATTCGATTTCAAGCAGTGCCATTCATACCACTCTGAGTAGTGAATACGCAAGGTCGCATGGATATTAAGCCTTCTGGCACTAATCCGAAGGTGAAATAGGGTAACAGCGAAGGGGGTTGACATATGCCCGTACCAGGGTCCCTAAGGAAGATGCCCGTTGACGAGGGTCAAATCGCTGAACTCCTCTCACGCCAATTCAACCTACCAAGGGAAGAGACTCAGGCGTACCTTAAGCTCCTTGATACCTCGGACCTCACTCTCGAACAAATAGCGAAGGAACTCAACCTCACCGAAGAGGGAACTAGAGCGCTCGTCGCCAGCATGATTGAGAGAGGGCTGATAATCGAAGCAACTGGCACCCCTAAGAGGTACGCTCCATTGCATCCCCGAATGGCCGTTACGAACCTCTTCAAGATCTATGAGAAAGAACTGGTCCAGTCGCTCCGGGACCGGAGAGCTACAGTTGATCGGGTAGTCAATCTCCTGATACCAGTATACGAGGAACGGAAACCGAACAACACAAGAACGAAAGCTTAGCTGGTCTGTTCCGACGGTTGCTGGGGCAACGGGTTAGAACTGTAACGTTTCTTGTCCTTACTATTCTCAAGAATGTCCGCGAAGGGTTCACTATCGTCTTCCTTCTCCTTCTCTTCTTCCGCCGTTTGAGAGTCGACAACTTCCATTGGAGTCTCCTGTTTCACCGCGGGTTCTTGGGCTGAGACTTGTGACTGGTCCGCCACGCTGACTTGTTCCAGTGGGACAGACTTTTCGACCACCATCGGTGGCTGAGAGGTTTCTGTTGGTGCCTCGACCTTGGGTGACTCTGGTGTAGTTAGCACTTCCTCGCTGGGCGTTTCTTCGGTGGGGACGTTGGAGAATTCCCGCTCGTGTGGAATGATTGGACGGGCATCCTTGACCCCGTAGAACCTGTCCGTGAAGTATGAGTAAATGTCAATTGCTTGAGCCGCGGGATGGGCAGGAAAATCGTCCTTGAGATTGCACAAGGCACACAGGACGGTTGCGTGCCCAGTATCCTTAGCGATAGTTACCCTAACGGCTTCCTCTCCACATCGAGGGCAAACAAACACGGTGGGGAGTTTCTTCTTGACAATGCGGATTACTCGTCGTCTTCTTCTCCCCATTGCTAGGACTCTGCACGCTTGGGGGTCTGGATTCAATATTTACCTTTGGTTCGAGGTTCCTTGTCAACGCGCTAAACGACAGTGACCCCGCATAGACTTCGAACCAATTGTCAAAGCACTACTCTCGGGCTAGAGCTGAAATAAGCAATCGCGGCCCCGTTCCCGTCTCTTATCGGCGAAAACCCATGGCTCAACTGAGACAAGTCCCGCGAGAGATTCACAAGCACATCCGCGCTCGAAGCTACATCGGAGGGTCCGCGCTAGGAGTCTCTGATGGCCTCGTGACCAATCTTGCCTTTCTAAGCGGGTTCGCGGCCGTCGAGTCCAATATTCATCTCGTACGTATTGCTGGAGCAGCCTCCATGTTAGCGGGAGCGATCAGCATGTTATTCAGCGGGATCCTTGCTGGACGCTCCGAGTACGAGCTGTTCCAAGCTGACAAGAAGCGCGAAGCGAGCGAGATTGAGGAGGAACCTGAGGAAGAGAAGGGAGAGCTTCGAGGCTTCTACATCGCAAAGGGCTTGACTTCGGAAGAGGCCGAGAAGATCGTCGGACGAATAGCGTCAAACAAGGAAAAGTTCCTCGAGGACATTCTGATGCACGAGCTTCACGTTCATCAAACAAGATTGCCTAATCCGATCAAGATGGGTGGAGTTATAGGACTCTCGTTCCTAGTCGGCGCACTAATCCCTCTAGTCCCTTTCCTCTTTATCCAAGAATCTACAGCAGCATTGGCCGTCTCAGCTTTGATCTCCCCATTGTTCCTGTTCGCCGTCGGCGCCTGGAAAGGGCGTGTCGTTAGGAGGAAACTATGGAAGAGTGGGCTAGAGACCCTATTCATAGGAGTAGCCGCTGCGGGAATCCTATACCTAATTGGCGGAGTGATCGGCTTTTTCTAGACCAAGAGCCCTGCGCGTCAAGCGCTTCTTCTGAGCCGTCACTTTTGAGATAGTGTCACGACTCTCGATCCGGGAATCATTTCCTGTCCACCCATGTACTTTCTCAGAACTTCAGGTATCTGAATGGTCCCGTCCGGTTTCTGATAATTCTCGAGGATCGCGACGATCGCACGTTCAGTCGCAACCAGAGTACTGTTCAGCGTGTGTAGGTACTTGGTCGGCTCGTTAGGCTTCTCCCTGTAGCGGACTTTGGACCTTATTGCTTGATAGCTTGTGCAGTTGCTGCAGGACGCCATTTCTCTGTATTTTCCCTGTCCGGGTAGCCATGCTTCAAGGTCGTATTTTTTTGCGGCAACCGTTCCGAGGTCGCCGGTACAAACGTTTACGATCCTATACGGCATCTTTAGGGTCTGCCAGAACTCTTCCAAGTTCCTGAGCAATTCTTCATGCAGATTCCAAGAATCTTCTGGTCGTGAGTAGATGAATTGTTCCACCTTCTCGAACTGATGGACCCGGAATATTCCCTTAGTGTCCCGTCCGTGGGCTCCTGCCTCTTTCCTGAAGCAGGGACTCACACCGGCGTAATGGAGCGGAAGCTTTCCGCCATCTATAATCTCGTCCATGTGAAATGCCAAAAGAGCGTGCTCCGCAGTCGCTAAGAGGTAGAGATCTTCACCTTCCACTTTGTAAATCACATCTTCAAAATCAGCCAAAGCAACTGCGCCCGCGACGACGTTTCCATGTAGAAGGTTGGGTGGCTGGAAGAGCTGGAATCCTTTGCCAGCGATAAAGTCTAGCCCGTAATGCATGAGTGCAATATTCAGCCGGACGAGATCATCTCGCAGATAGTAGAATCGTGCGCCTGCGACTTGTCCCGCCTTCTCCACATCGATCAAACCATGTCTCAGGCCGAGATCGATATGGTCGAGCGGTTTGAAGTAAAAGTTTGGAATCGTTCCCCATTTTTTCACTTCAACGTTATCGTCTTCGTCCTTGCCAACGGGCACTGATTCATGTACCAGGTTTGGAAGGTTGAGCAGAATCTGGTCGGCCTGCTGTTTGTAGTTGTCAACTCTTGCTTCAATCGCTTTGATCTGATCCGGAATCGCTTCAGCCTCTTTGAGGAGTAGTGAGACATCTTGGCCTTTCTTCCTCGCGGCCGCAATGCTTTGCGTGATCTCGTTTCTTCTTTTTCTGAGACGGTCGGCCTCGGCTTGTTCTCTGCGCCAGTCTGCGTCCAGTTGTAGAAGCCTGTCAAGCTCGCTAATCTTTTCGGGCATGCCTCTATGGCGGAGATTCTCTCGAACTTTCTCCGATGATTCTCTCACCAGACGAATGTCTAGCATGCCTATCTCTCCGAACCATGTGCGTTTAGGTATGGGTAGAAAAAGAGATTTTCCCGGAAGAGGATGTTCGTTTTAAGCCAAGACTTTTCTACGTCAGAGGCGACGGCACCTCCGTCTTGCAGACTCACCAGCACGATGTCGTTTACTACGGCGTCGTCAACCTCATCGACAACAATTACGTCATGGGCGCCGTCGATGTCTGGCGTTGCCGGGGATGCAACCAGCTCTTTTGCGAGGACAAGAGGTATGGAATGACGGATCTCGCGCCCGAGGTGGGTTTGCCGAAGATCGAGCCGAATACTCAGTGGGCCGCGCTCATCTGCACCCGGGACAAGGGATCCAACTGGACCCTAACCCAGGTGAAGCCTGGAATGACAATCGCTCATTCTTGTACGCCTGATACGAAGGTCGAACTAACTGTCGGGCCCAGTTACGATCTGGAACAGGGGCCGGCCAGTGGAATAGGCAAGCACCGGATCATAGTCATTGAGAAATTCGTAAACCTAGCTGTCGATGTCCAGACCGGCCAGAAGCATACAACCACCACCAACGCCTACCAAGCACTGGGGAAGCCCTTCAGTTTCACACCTCCGCTTTCAGCGACGACCATCGCGCCCTCAAAGTACAACATTCTGAACCTCACATCACTTCTCTTTCTCGCAACAACCGTTTGGAGCATTGTTCTCGCCGTATCATCCGCTGGATTGCCCCAGTCACTCGCGACCGAACTTAGAATTCTATTCGCACTTGTGGCCGCCGGAGCCTTGGGTAGCACTTGGATGCTATCCAAGAGAAGACTCTGGAGTCCGCTGTTGGGACTTGGAGTCGCAGTAATCGGCCTAATCGTCTACGCCTACGCAAAGATCGGATCTGGGTTCAGCTTTGCAGACTATTCCCTCTCGCTACTACTCCTAGCTGACATCGCCGCGGGATGGTTGGCCCGGGAAAGGATTAAGGGATTGATCGAGAAGCAGTGGCACCCGCTCGACATGCCCGCTTACGGGTGAGACTTTGAGCAAGACGACAAACCCGTTCCGGAGAGAAGAGGATCCCACCCTTGAGTACGAGATGGATGTGTTCATCGATCAGATGGACGAGGCCAGCGGTGTTGGAGGTGGTGTCGCAAACTTCCTAACAGGCTACACGGTCTACAAAGGCGAAAAATTTCCATTCGAGGCCGTGGCCTACGGACGCATCGGCGGCCAGAACGTGATGCCTACACTAACGCCTGACGCTGTCCAGAGACTTGAGAGCCTCCATGTGGATATGGAACTCTTCACCGCTCGGCTACAACGGAAACTTGTGGAGGGCGAGCTAACTGTCAACATTCCAGAAGGAGCAACTCCTCCCGAATAGACTGTATCAGTTCGAATCCGATTCTTACTATCCGATTGGAATAAGCTGTTCGCCGTCGTAGTATGCCTTCAGATTGCAGTACTCGCACCATCCGCCGACGCGGCTGTCAGCTTTGTCAGAATAGTACACGTTTAGTTGGGGCTGACCGCATCTGGGACATGGGTAGTTAGGAACCTTCTCCAGAGCGATCTCCCCTGACCTGGAGAGGCACTCGGCCGCTCATAACCAGGAGACGACTCCAAAACTAAACGACATTCTCGTCCCGAGAGATCTGATCGGGACATGAATTGATTTCTTAGAATGTCAATAATCGGAGTGCTTTACGTTGGATTTTGCAGCCGGTCTTCCTGGCCGTACTTAAAGCGGCTGTTACGATGGTCTTTCGGGATTGGTAACAAGCAAGGAATACGCCTTCCGAGTCCAGAGTGTCCATTGACGGTCAAAGCGAATGAGTCAGTGTATCGTTGTCTGCCGTGACTGCGGTCAAGAGATACTCGAGGTGGACCGCATTCAACGAACGCCGCACGGGAGATTGATCTGTGACGGTTGCGCAGAGGAGAGTTATACAGACATACCGTTGAGCTAAGAGATGATTATCTTGGAAAACATAACGGTGCAAATCCTGTATGGACTGATTGCTGTAACTATCTCTTTCGTAGCCATTGTACGCCAAGCGGGCGTCAAGCCGTTGTCTTCCATGATAACCAGTTCTCTCAAACTTTCAGCGGCAAAACCCAGAAGATCTGGGACCTCAGTAAGGACTAGAAGAATCCGGGTCAGGTCGCGATCCAAGTCACGTAGAAGGACGATGGTGCAGCCTTCGAGAACTAGTAAGGCTCGAAGAAGATTACGGTCCAAGCCTCGGGGAGACACGATATTGCGGCCGATTACAGCGACAAGCGACACGCCGATGGTGGTTGCCTTCGTTAATGAGGCCGTTCCTTCTTGTCCAACCTGCGGTCTTCAGGCTCCTGAAGCCCTTCTGATGGAACATTTTCAGGCAAGCCCTTCTCATGAGCAGGGAACACCTCAGTCGCTCCCGATCATAGCGGATGACCCGGTCTCAGCAGAGCCGACTCTCGTATCGTCTGAGGAGGATTCAAGAAACTCGATGAGGAATCTCTTGCAGATGCTCGTCCCACCTCGAGCTTTTGGCCGTCGACATCAAAATAGGACTGCTAATCCACTCTCCCATGTGATTAGGACGATTGAAGAGTCGCGGAGCGGCCTAATCCATCCATTGTAATAGCTGAAGGTACCTATTTGGTCGGAACTTCCAGAGCCATCAGCTTCGGCTCGGGCCGACCGAAAGCAGTGGAGTGTCTGATGTAGGCGGATGGATCTCGTAGCCTCTTCCTCTCACACAGGGTCTCTAGGAACTTTATGGCCTTTCCGGCAGGGTCAAGTTTCTTCATCTCTAGATATCCTGATTCCACCGCGCCGTTGAGAATATCTTCTCCCCTAGGAGTACGGGTCAATACCGTGCTCCAGCCGGCGACCGACCCGATAGCCCCGACGGCTATGTCAGCCAGCTCGGCAGAATAGTCAACGCAGATATTGCATTCCTCACGAGCCGCGTGAGCAAGAACCTCAACCGGCTCATCAATTGCCAGCCTGTCACCAGCATAAACGAGCAACCGGTTCTTCTTGATATTGACCTTCGTAACCGTCCCAAGATCAATCCCCCTTGTCCCCTGAACATAGTCCACCATCATCTTCTGATAATCGAATACCTTCGAGCAGAACAATCCAATAGTAAACACGAGGTTGCGGCCAAGCTTGGGCGCCGCGATCCAGTGAGTATTCATGCGCCAGAAACCCTGCAACTCGCAGGGCAGCCCCACCAAGGCTAGCCTCTCCTCTTGGAAGTTTACCACCGACCTGTTCGGCACAGCGATCTCCGCCATTCCACCAATCTGGCCACCGGGTGTATACTCGGAGCCAGCATTATCAATCAACTCCTGTCTGGTCCGGGCTACTTTCGGAGCAGGCTTCCATGGCTCGCGAGACGTGAAACCCGAGACCAACGCATAGTCGATGATCTTCTTCTCCAACGCATACAGCATCAACGCGCTAACGGCCCCACCATCTTGCGCATTCGCAACAATTTCCGGATCCTTCGCTCGGACCGAGTAAGACCCAATGTGTACTCCTAGAATCGCCTCGTCAGCTGTGCGTTCCCTTCCAAAGATCCGCCGCTCGATCTCCGCGACAGGAAGTTCGATACGGGGACAGCTGTAGTAGCAGACCTGGCAGGCGGCACAGGTCCCACGCATTATCGGCTCCTCGTTGTCGCTGTGGAAAAGAATGTCGATGGGACAGGAGGCGATACAGGCGCCGCAGTACATGCAGATCCCCTTGTGGACAACCTCTGCGATCAGATTGCCGAAGATCTTCAGTCTGATCGGGCGAGCCTTCCAACCTTCTCCCTCTGCACTCGGCTTCAACGTCTGAGAAGGCGTAGCAACTTGCGTCATACCAGTCTAGTGCTCCTGCTCCGAGACTTGCGAAGCTCCCCTCCGGCCCTCAACACTGAAGACATACTTGTCATCCTTTTTCAACGGCGGCTTAGCCAACCTCTCGGGCGACCATACAAGCCGATCCCTAGTATACTCCGCAATATCATACTCGACCGTTTCTTCCAACGCAAACTCCGGGCAATAATCTGTGCAAAAATGACAAAAACAGCAGCGCCCGTAGAAGTATTCTGGAAACCAGCGGTCTCCGCGCTGTACGATCGTGATGCATTTTTCGGGGCATATCCAGGCGCATATGCCGCAGCCTGTGCATCTATCTAGGTGCAACAGGTGTCTTCCGCGGTACCCTTTCTCGACTGCGTATCGCTGTTGGGGAAACTTTAGCGTGTAGGGTTTGTGGAGTAAGTGTCGCAAGCCTGTCGTGTAGGCCAGTAGGCTGTTAGCGGCCCCGCGAACCTTTCCTATGATCGGCGCCATGGGTCTACCTGTCAGCCTCCACTGGCCAATAGTCTATGCTCCACCATGAGGTTGGCATGTCCGCTAATCGAACTCCCTGTAGTACAGCGGATATTGCTGCCATGTTTCGATATGAGCCGGTGATGAAGCGGGCGCGGTAGGGTTTGTCGCCTCCCTCGCCAATCATGTAGAAGCTGCACTCTCCGCGGGCCGATTCTACTCTGCTGTAGGCTTCGCCTCGGGGAACAACGATCGGAGCTTTCCGCCTGACTGGTCCCGAGGGTAGTTTCTTCAAGATCTGCCGGATTAGTTGGCTGCTCTCTCGCATCTCGTCGACGTGGACCATTACACGAGAGTATGAGTCGCCATCAGGCCGAGTATGAACCTTGAAGTCAAGCTCTCCGTATGCAGCGTAAGGCTCGTCCTTGCGAAGATCAGATTCAACACCCGACCCTCGTAGAGTCGGGCCTGTTGCGCCTAGTTCAATTGCTCTCTGTCTGGAGAGTACACCCACACCCTTGGCGCGAGAGGTAAACAGTGGATTCTTGAAGAATATGTTCTCGTATTCGTCGAGACGCTTTTCGAAATATTCTGTCCTTTTGATCGCTTCCTCGGCAAAGCCCTGAGGTAGGTCTCTTCTGACTCCGCCTGGAACGAGGTAGGAGTATGTGATGCGGGCTCCTGTAAGACTCTCTGCAAGATCGATGAATAGTTCGCGATCACCCAGGGGCCACATGAACATCGTCGTATGGCCCAAGAATACGCCGTAGATGGAGAGCCAGTAGAGGTGGCTCATGATCCTGTTCATCTCATTCAACAGGCATCGAAGGTACTGTCCGCGGGCCGGGGGCTCGACGCCTTGTAGCTCTTCAATGGCCTTCACCCATGCATGATTCAGGTTTGACGCGTCGATAATCGAGGGGCGCTCGATGACGGGTATGCTGCGGATTATGTTTCGCAGCTCGATTATCTTCTCGATTCCACGGTGAACGTAGCCTGGGTCCGGCTCAGCGTTGAGGATGATGTCTCCGTCAAGCTCGACGATGAGTCTCATGTGGCCCGAGCCCGAATGCTGGGGACCGACGCTAAGAGTGAGCGTCTGAGCTCCTGGCTCGTCTGGGCTAGGCGATCCTAAAGCACTTTCCTGAAGGACCTTGTCAGTGGTGGTCAATGTTTCTCAGTCTGTTGGGAATCTAACTTCCTTGCGCATCGGTGGCGGCCCGTCCCAGTTGTCGTTTAGAAACAGCTTCTCGGGCCTCGGGTGACCTTCGAATTGGAGTCCGAACATTTCGATGGATTCGCGTTCAAAGTTCTCCACCCCTGGCCAGACTTTGACAAGGGACGTTGCCTTCGGAGTGTTTCGAGGAACAGATTCCTTCAGGTTGATCAGTATATCTCGCTGAGCAGGATTCGCGACCGAGGTTAGGTGGTAAACTATTTCGAAACGCGATTCCCTGTTATAGTCAACCGCGGAAACGCCCGTTGGATGGTCAAAGCCTAGTTTGTCTCGAAGGAAGAGCGCTACGTCGACGATCTTCTCGGGAGCGACTGTGACATTCACTCGTGAGCGACGCACTGTCGTTGCGTCTTTGATGTCAGCTGGGAAGTTTTCCTTTAGTCTCTTGATGAGATTGTCTTCTCTCTCGTGGGAGAGGCTCAACTCTGAGGGTACACCTTGGAGCCTCGGATTTTTTCTTGAAGCATGATGATTCCGTGTTCGAGGGCCTCTGGTCTTGGTGGGCATCCCGGGACGAAGACGTCAACAGGTAAGAACTCGTGGGCACCGTTGACGATACTGTATGAATCGTGGAAGAGTCCGCCTGAGATGGCGCAGTCGCCCATCGCGATCACGTATCGGGGAATGGCCATCTGGTCGTAGATCATGCGCAACCTCTTCGCCATCTTCTTGGTGATGGTCCCTTCTATGACGATAAGATCGGATTGTCGGAGCGATCCGTATGGTAGAACACCGAATCGTTCGAGGTCATGTCGGGCGCCACTTGCGGCGCCAAACTCTGCACTGCAACACGCGGTCGTAATGTTGACTGGCCAAAGAGAGTACATTCTGGCCCAGTTGATCACGTTCCTTATGGGTTCGGTGTCTATGACTTTATGGACGATGTCGCTGAGCTTTCCGACCCACACGTTCATGGAATCCGCGAGCAATTCTATAGGGTCGTCGGACTGCGGAGCCTTCTGAGCCGACATTCGTCTTCATCTACTAGTAATTCTCAGCCTGTCCCTATTTATCCGCATCTTCGGATTAGTGCTGACTGAATAGAACAGACAATTTCCTAGCCCGGGTGATAAGGGCGTTGGCTAGATTGTCTGTAGCTGCACCACTGCTGAACGTGTCTAGACGAGCCTATTCCGGGTAACAGCCTAAGACTAGGCTACTTCGACAATGCGGCCCGTTTGCGACTGGTACTGGTATCGTATGATCCTCTTAACGCAATCACCGTTTAGGCATTGGTAGACTCGGTCACCGTTGGCAAATAGTTCTCGCATGACCATTGGCTTGCTACACCCCACACAGCGAAAGGCTCCGCTTCGTCTCTCGTCGAGGAGGAGTCGCAGATCAATCGCGCGAGTGTCGGCTTCCTTCTTCAAGTACTGCCGATATGCCAAGCCAAGGGTCTGCCAGTAATCCACATTCTCAGGACTTGTTTCATACTCGAAGCTTCGGCCAACAACCACTGGAGGCTTGTAACCTTCTGCCACGAAGACCGGATTCTTCGAGTATGGAACTTTGATTCTGGGCTGCCCAGTATGAATATCCGAATGGCCAGTATGGTGAGCAACGTGAGCGGCCATGGCTCTTCGGTGAAGCCGATCTGAAATCGGCTACTTCTTTCTGCTGGTACGCGGCCTTTCAGTCGAAAGGACTGGCACGGGTAGCGGGATTTCGGTTACTCCTTTTGACGTGACAGAGAAGGTTACCCAGTACGTTTCGTGGGGAGCTCCTTTCATCTTCCGGACCCGGAACTGCTTGACTAACAATCCTCTATCAGCGAATCCAGGGTTGAATCTAATGTCGAGAATACCATCAACAACGTAGAAGAGAAGATCGTCCAAGTCCGCATAGGCGCGCAGAGGCGTGTGGTGAGAACAGAAGAAAGGAACAAGCTTCTCTTTGGGTCCCTTTGCTCTCCAAGACTTCACGCCATCCAGCATGTTGAATATGAGCGGACGATCCTCTTGGACCAGAGTGAACATTTCAGTCAGAGAGTCAACAAATACCGCCCCCCGACCGAACATCTTCATCTCCTCCATCATGCTGAAGAGCGCGCTTGTTACCGAGTGAAGATCTCGGGGATCCTTCACGTAGTGAACATAAGGTGGAACTTGTGTGGGTTCCATTCGGAATGAGAAACAATCCAGAAACTTCAGCTGTCCGGATTCTAGGAAGGGCGTGATGTCCCAGCCGAAGGCCTCCATGTCCTGTTCAACGGCGATAGGCGGTCCTTCGAAGTTTACGTAGATACAGGGCTCTTTTCGTTTCTTTAAAATATTGAAAAATAGCTCTCCCATGAGCACGGATTTGCCTGTGCCTAATTCGCCAGCGAGGATCATCATGGTGTTCCTCGGAATTCCTTTAGGGAGAACCCTGTCGAGAGCTTCGATCCCGGTTTCAAGCAATCCAGTCAAATTCTGGCCGGTCCGATCGAAGCCGGACTCGCGTCAATAGAAGATAAATAATGTTTTACCATCCTTAGGACTCGTATGATATTCCGAGAATGCCCAAGTCTGGGCAGACTCGACAAATCCTACAGCTATTCTGCCTAAGAAATCCGATTCCAAAACTGCCGTGATTACTACTGAATTCTTGCGGCAATCGTCCGGATGAATGATCGGTCTAGCGCGCCAGCCTCGTAGAGATTCACCATTGTATTCGTACTCGCCTCGCCGGAAAGGCGCCCCTGGTCTCCACGTATATGCCGCCATTTCATCTCAGTATGGCCGCTCTTCGAATTGTAGATTATTCCAAGTACAAAGTTGACCTTGACAAAGCTAATGTCGTTCACTCTACCGAGAGTAACTTTGTCCTCGGCCTCAACATACATGGTACCAAGATCCCTTGACCTCTCCGGGAAAACCTGCGCATCCAACTGGTAGTCGTTCGGAATGAATGACCTACACGTACTAGTGATCATGAATCTTCGGAATGCCTCAAGTGAACACGTTGTCTCCAGCTTTGGCAATGTTCGCCGCACCCGGACGGGTTAGTCTCCATAATATCGTAAGCCAATGAAACTAATAACCTCATGCCCGGAAAAAATCCAGTTCTACTAAATCGGCTCGAAAACATAGGTTAGAGCAGGCTAATACAGTCCTCTTCCTATCCCCCCTGCGTCAAGAGGGTCTAGCCGCGTCATTCAATTTCACGGGGTGTTGCTAG